>Ga0070741_10006598_pt1 | contig 24805 bp, 23 predicted proteins | sample Coa_R1_4_FD_66440 | JGI IMG/M metagenome (GOLD analysis project Ga0070741, IMG submission 66440) | Surface soil microbial communities from Centralia Pennsylvania, which are recovering from an underground coalmine fire - Coalmine... | ecosystem: Environmental > Terrestrial > Soil > Unclassified ... | reverse complement strand
CGCCGCTCATCGCGCGACAGCGTGGCTGGCGGGTTACCGAGCGCAAGACGAGCGGGCCGGTGGAGTACACCAACCTCGTGACGGTTGCGCTGCAGTCGGATCACGGCGAGCGGACGATTAGCGGGACCGTCGTCAACGGCGAGCCGCACGTGGTGCGCATCGACGGTTATACGGTGGATCTCGTGCCCCGCGGCGACTACGTCTTGCTGTCCCGCCACGTCGACCGGCCGGGCATCGTGGGCACGGTCGGCACGCTGCTGGGCGAGGCCGACGTAAACATCTCCTCGATGCAGCTAGGCCGCCAGCGGCCACGGGGCGAGGCGCTGATGGCCTTGACGGTCGACGAGCCGATTCCGCCCGACGTGCTGGAGCGCATCCGCGCGGTCACGGGCGTAGCCCAAATCCGCGTCGTGCGGCTGTAGGCGCCTGGTGGCCGCCGCCCGCGGCGCTGAGTAGGACGAGGCGCCCTTGGGGAGTGTCTGGCGCTGGTATCAGGGATTACCGCCGCGCGAGCGCGGGATTGCGGCCGCTTTCCTCACCATCATCCTTGGCACGGTTCCCTGCTACGGTCTGGCGCTGGCGCTGCTCGTCACCGCCCGCGGCGCCGCGGGGGGTGCGGAAACGCTCCCGCCCCCGACCGCGGTCGTAATCGAGACGGTCGGTCCGCCGCCGACAGCGACGCGCCCGGCCGCGCCGTCTGCCACCGCGGCCGCTTCGCCCTCGCCGACCCCGACGGCAACCGAGGCGACCACGCCCACCGAGGCTCCCACCCGCCCGCCAACGCCGTCCTTAACCGCCACGGCGGCCGCGCTGCCGAGCCCGCCTCCCACGGCGACAGCCGTCCCACCGACCGCGGCCGCCACCCTGGGGCCGCCCACCGCCATACCTGCGACGAACGCGGCCGCGCCTTCCGCGACCGCTCGCCCGCGTGCCACGCCGACGCCCGCGGTACGGCGCACGACCGCGCCCGCCCGCACGGCCACGCCTGCGGGCCGTGGGCCCGCTACGAGTGCGCCCACCCCGCGTCCCGGGGCTGAGACCGCGCCGGCCTTCGGCGCCCCTCGCTGAGACGACCAGCAGCCGCCCTGGTGCCCGATGGTACGAAACTTGCACCAACGGGCCGCGCGCCTGCACACTTCTCCCACAAGTTCGCGTATACTGGCCGGCGGCAGCCGCTCGGCTTAGCCCCGCGCGCGGCCATCGGCTCTCGGTGTCGGCGGGGAGGTCAGATGGCTCGACATCCCGATCCGCGACGCATCGGCCACTCCGCACCCTATCAACGCGACACCTCGTCGGCGACGCTCTGCGCGCTCGTGCTCGCGATCGCGGTGCCGGCCCTCATCGTCGCGCTGGCCGCTGGCTGGCGCCCCGTGAGCAGCGCGGACGCTGACGCACTCGGCGCCTGGTTCGCCCGTCTAACCGGCCGCGGCCCGGAGGTCGTGACCGCCGCACCCCCGACCGATTGGGCGATCCCGAACGGCTGGTTCTACACGCAGGTGCAGGGCCAGGCGACGGGGTCAGAGGCCCGCGGGTTTGCCGTCAGCGACGCCGGCGGGATGCGCTTCTGGAGCGAGTACCAGCGGCTGGGTGGGCCGACGTACCTGGGATACCCGCTCTCGCGACGGTTCGATGTGGACGGCGGGACCGCCCAGGTGTTCCAGCGCGCGGTGCTGCGCTACGACGCCAGCGCCGACCGCATCGTTGTGTCGCGGCTACTCGACCGTCTCAGCCAGGAAGGTCACGACGACGAGCTCAGCGCGCAAGCCAGCATCCCCCCGCTGGAACTCCCGGTGCCGGTGGACGCCCCGCCTGATCTCTACGAGGACCGCCTCAATCTGCTGCTGGCTGACTATCCGGCCATGCGAGCCTATCTTGCCGCGGCGCCCGATGCGCAGGGGCTGTTCGGGGCGCCCACATCCGCCGTTCAGGACGCCGGGGATTTCTATGTGATCCGCTTCCAGAACGGCGCCTTGCAGCAGTGGAAGCGCGACGTGCCCTGGGCTAAGGCCGGCGATGTCACCGCGGCGAACATCGGAGAGTTAGCCGCGTCGCTAGCGATGTTCCCCAGCGAGGCGCTACGACCGATGCCGGTCTCAGCCGGGGGGAGCGTGGCCCTCCGCTGACTGCGCGGCCCGCGCGAGGCTCGCCCGGCCGCTCCCGGCCGCCTCGCCGCGTGCGGCCTGCTATGATGCGAGCAAGAGACTCTCGCGTCGGCGAGGCCGCATGCCGCGCGTGAACTGGACCCGCGTCCTCATCGTCCAGCTCGCCATCCTCGCCAGCATCGTGCTGGTGATCGTCGGCTGGACGATCATCCACGCGGTTGCCCACACCCTGCTGCTCTTCATCGTAGCTGCCATTCTGGCCTTCGCCCTCGCGCCCCTGGTGACTCGTGGCGAGGCGCGGGGCTTGCCACGCCTCGCCGCCGTCGGCTTCGTCTACGTGTCTCTCGCGTTCCTCCTGGTCCTTGGCGCAGCCCTGCTTGCCCGGCCGTTCGCCATCCAGGCGACGCTGCTGCTCGAGAACCTGCCCGGCTACCTGATGGGGCTGCAGGACGCACTGGGCGGGGTCGACGAGTGGCTCGGGCGGTTCGGACTGGGCGGTGGCATTGCGACGCTGGAGGCCGAGATCGGACGGCAGGCGACAGGCGCCAGCACCGTCTTCGTGGGGGATCTCCTGCGCTTTCTCACCCAGGTGGCGAGCAGCGCCCTCGACACGGTACTCGTGCTCGTCATCTCGTTCTACTTGCTGCTCGACGGCCCGCGCCTACGCCTGGCCGTCCTGCGCGTCGTCCCGCCCTCTCACCGCGGCAAGCTGCTGTTCGTGGAAGAGAGTCTTGGGCGAGTGCTGGGCGGCTACCTGCGCGGCCAGCTCCTGATGGCCCTCACACTCGCGATAATCGTCGGGATCATCATGCAGCTTCTCGGCATGCCGTACGCCATCGTGCTCGGCGTGCTGGCGGGCGTCTTCGAGCTGGTGCCGATGTTGGGACCGATCCTGAGCGCTCTGCCGGCGCTCGCCGTGGCCCTCTTCCAGCCGTTCCCCACCGTGGTATGGGTGCTTGTCGCCTTCCTCGCGATTCAGCAATTCGAGAGCAATATTCTGGCCCCTCGCATTACCGGGCACGCGGTCGGGCTGCACCCGCTCGGGGCCATCTTCGCGCTCATGGCCGGCTTCGAGCTAGGCGGCCCGCTCGGCGCGGTCTTCGCGGTGCCGGTCGTTGGCTTTCTGTGGGTCCTCGTCACGACGGTGTACCGGCGGACCGTCGGCGCCCCGGAGCCGGAGCTGCGCGGCGGCTGGCACCTGCCGCGGCGGCACCACACCGGGCGCCATGCCGCTGCGCCCCCCACAGCACCCGGCGAGCCGCCCAGCGGAACCGCGCCGCCGGGCGAGGCCCCTACCGCGCGCGGCGCAAGCTGATCCGTTCGGGAGACACCATGGGGATTCTGACTCGGGACGCCATCTTGGCTCGCATCGCCGACGGCTCGTTGCGCATCGACCCCTTCGACCCGGCGGCGGTCGGCCCGGCGTCCGTAGACCTCCACCTGGACCGGCAGTTCCGCGTGTTCAAGAAGGTCCACGCCGTGTACCACGTCACCGAGGACCTGGAGCACGCCGACGTCACCGAGCTGCTGGAGGTCGAGGACTATTTCGTGCTGATGCCCGGCGAGGCCGCGCTGGGCATCACGCGCGAACGGCTTTCCCTCCCCGACGATCTGTGCGGCTGGCTGGAGGGCCGCAGCCGCTTCGCGCGCGTGGGGTTGATGATCCACATTACCGCGAGCTTTATGCACCCGGGGATCGACAACCGACAGGTGCTAGAGATGTACAACGCCGGGCCGATACCCCTGGCGATCCACCCCGGCATCGCCGTCTGCCAGTTCATCTTCGCCGAGTGCGTTGGCCAGGCCCACTACGCGGGCCGCTTCGACCGCCAGCTTTCGCTCTAGCCCGCCTCCGCCCCGGGACTGGCGCCCCCCGCTTCGGCCCGGAGCACCCACCGCGCGTACAGCTCGGGCGTGTCGATATCGGCCAGGACGCCGGGCGCGGGCGCCGGCACCTCCAGCACTTCGTCGGCGTGCGCCCGGACGACGGCCCGCGCACCCTCGTCAAACGGCGCCGCCAGCAGCTCCGGGATAAGGCGCGCCGCAAACAGCACCGGATGTCCGCGCCGGCCGGCGTGGACCGGGACGACGATTGGACGCCCGGTCGCCTCGAAAGCGACGATGATCGAGTCCACCACGACTGGATCAATCAGCGGGTGATCCACGAGCGCCATAATGACGGCGTCAAACCCGTCCGGCGGCAAAGCGCGGAGTCCGGCCACCAGCGACGAGAGCTGCCCCAGCTCCCAGCGGTCGTTGATAACGACCCGCGCCGGAGCGAGGTGGACCTCCCGCTGAATGCGGTCGGCATCGGAGCCGAGCACGAGATAGATCGCCGCCACGCGCGACGCCGCCAGCCCGGCGATGACGTGCTCCACGAAGGTGTGGCCGGCGATTGGGAGCAGCGCCTTGGGGAACCCCATGCGCCGCGATTGGCCGGCGGCCAGGACGATCGCCGCCACTCGCGTTCCGCCGCCTGTGGCCCCGCCGTCAACCATGCGTCCTCCATCGCCCGTGTGGCGCGGTTGCGCCCTTACGTCCACGCACTATAACATTGGCCGGGGCTTTCCCCGGCGCGCCATCACGGTAGTTCCGTGGTAGCTGAGCCCGCGACGCGGTGGCGGCCGGGGCGATGACTCGCGCCGAACCTGAAGAGAGGTGAGGTCCATGGAGCAGACTATCCATTTGCGCGTCAACGGCGAGGACCGCGAGGTGACGGTTCGTCCACGCCGGCTACTGGTCGACCTCCTCCGCTACGACCTCGGCCTGACGGGCACCAAGGAAGGCTGCTCGGTGGGCGTCTGTGGCGCCTGCACGGTGCTGCTCAATGGCAAGAACGTGGCCTCGTGCATCATGCCCGCGGTGTTCGCCGACGGCGCCGAGATCACCACGATCGAGGGCCTAGCCGAGGACGGCAAGCTGCATCCGCTGCAGCAGGCGTTCATTGACTACGGTGGCTTCCAGTGCGGCATCTGCACGCCGGGCCAGATCATGGCCGCCAAGGCACTCCTCGATACCAACCCGCATCCCTCCGAGGACGAGATCAAGGAGTGGATGATGGGCAATCTCTGCCGCTGCACGGGGTACTACAAGATCCTCGACTCCATTAAGGCCGCCGCGGGGAGCCAGCCATGATCGACTTCGACTATCAAGCCCCCACGCAGCTCGATGAGGCGCTCGACCTCTTGAAGCAGCACGGCGACGACGCGCGCGTCATCGCGGGCGGGACGGCCCTCGTCATCATGATGAAGCAGCGGCTAGTACAGCCCCAGGTGCTCGTGTCGCTCCGCCGCATCCCCGGCCTCGACGACGTGCGGAGCGACAACGGCGCGCTGCACCTGGGCGCCACGGCCACCCACCGGGCGGTCGAGACCGCGCCGGTGGTACGCGAGCGCTGGCCGCTCCTGGCGGAGACGTACCGCCACGTGGCAACCGTCCGTATCCGCAACATGGCCACTGTGGGCGGCGGCATCGTTCACGGCGACCCGAACCAGGACCCGCCGCCCGCGCTGATCGCGCTCGGCGCCAAGGCGCGGCTGCGCTCCGGGAGCGGCGAGCGTGAAGTGCCGCTAGAGAGCTTCTTCCTCGATTACTACGAGACCGACGTCCAGCCGGGCGAGGTGCTCACCGAGATCGTGGTGCCCGAGCAGCCCCGCGACGCGGGCTGGGCGTGGGTGAAGTTCCTCCCGCGCACGGCCGACGACTATGCGACCGTCTCCGTCGCCTGCCTGGTGACCCTGGAGAATGGCTCGAACCGCTGCCGCGACGCCCGCATCGCGCTCGGGTCGGCGGCGACTACCCCCGTGCGGGCAGACGCCGCGGAGGCCGCCCTACGCGGCCAGGAGCTAACCCCGGAGCGGCTGCGCGAGGCGGCGCAGCTCGTGGCCGGTCAGGTGGACCCCATCTCCGACTTCCGCGGCTCGTCGGACTACAAGCGGGACATGGCCGTCGTGTGGACACGCCGCGCCCTGGAACAGGCCTTGCAGCGAGCGCGCGGCGGGGCCTAACGCGCCGACCGCGGCGACAATCCACGAAGCGAGTCTGGCGTGCGCGGGTGAGGACACCCGCGCACCGCTGTGTTGAGGAGAGAGACGATGGCCTGGGAGATGCCGGGGTTGCTGGGCAAGCCGCTCGTGGTGGACTGCCACTCGCACCTCATCCCGCCGAGCTGGTACCTCGATTCGACGCCGCGCAGCACGATCGACCTCGACGCACTGTTCTTCCAGCAGGACGACGCGGGCGTCAACCTGACCGTCTTCGGCAACAACTGGATCCGCACGCCGCCTGGCCGCACGCGGCTCGACGCGGTCAAGGAGTTCAACGCGTTCGCCGCCGAGATGAGCGCGAAGCACCCCCAGCGCCTCATCGGCCTGGCCTCGACCATCCCGTTCGAGGGCGATGCCTACCTGAAGGAGCTGGAGCGGGCGCTGACCCAGGACGGCCTGAAGGGCGTGATGATCAACACCAGCACCGATGGCGAGTACCTCGACTCGCGGCGCGCCGACCCGTTCTGGGAGCTGGTGACGCGGCTCGACGTACCGGTGTTCATCCACCCGCCCCGGGAGACGATCGGCCAGGAGAAGCTGGACATGTTCCGGCTCCCGGAGATGATCGGTCGCCCCTTCGACACGACGCTCACCCTGGCGCGGATGATTCTCACCGGCGTGCTGGAGCGCTACCCGACCCTGAAGCTCGTCTGCGCGCACGTCGGCGGCGCCATCGCGCTCCTGCCCGGACGGCTCAACTTCGGATATGAGCTGCGGCACGACCAGACGTTCGGCCCTTGGGAGCCCGACGTGCTCAGCAAGCCGCCCAGCGAGTACATCGCCCAGGTGTACCTGGACACGATGAGCCTGCACATGCCGGCGGTGATGTGCGCGGTGGCCACCGTGGGCGTGGAACACGTTGTCTTTGGCAGCGACTACCCGCCGGTGCCGATCCCGCTGTCACGGTCCGTGGCCGTCGTGAAGAACCTGCCGCTCGGCCACCGCGACAAAGAGCGGATCCTCGGGTTGAACGCGGCGGGGCTACTGAAGCTACTATAACCGCGCCCGCCGCGCGCGTTTAGCGCGCGGCGCCGCCGTCACGGCGTGGCTCGGCCACGGGACCCGGCGCTTGCCACACCATCGATAGAAACCGAGGCACGGCGACCGCACTAGGAGATACTTGGACATGCTCGCCCGCATTGCGTGCCTCGTGCTGGTCATCATCTGCGCGCTCGCCTCTCCGTCGAGCGCCATACTGGCCGTGCAGGCGCCGGAGCCGGCCACCGTCCCGGTGTCCGCTGACGAGGTCTCGCGCGGTGACCCGAATTCGCCGCGTATCGTCCTGGTGGTGAACGTGGGGGCGGGCTACACGCCCGCGGTGGCGATGCTCGATACACTGCAGGACCGCGGCCTGCGCACGACATTCTTTGTGATGGGCTGGTGGGCCGAACGCAACCCGGAGCTCCTGGCGCGGATTGCCGCCGACGGCCACGAGATCGCCAGCCACGGCCACTCGGTGTTCGACCTGACGCGTGTCTCGGACGCAGCGGTCATCGCGGACCTGGAGGCAGCGGACGCCGCGATCGCGGCCGTGACGAGCCGCACGACGCGGCCCCTCTGGAGCGCCTCGGCGGGCTACCGCGACGGGCGCGTGCTGCGCCTCGCGGCCAGCCTCGGCTACCGCCCGATCTACTTAACGGTTGACTCGCTGGACTGGCGCGAAGGCGCGACTGCCGAAGGCGTTTACGAGCGTGTTATGAGCCAGACGACGAACGGCGCGATCGTGGTGCTGCACTTCGACAGCCCCACGTCCACGACAAGCACAGCCGCGGTGCTCGGCCGGCTGATCGACGACCTGCGGGCACGCGGCTTCGTGCCGGGCACGATTACGCAGCTTCTCGTCGGCGACTGAAGCTGCCGCTCCCGCCCGACAGGGCAAGGGTGCTCGCCCGCACCCCGCCCCATCTTCTACCAGATCGGGTCAAAGGGATTTGCCCAACCGCCGGCGGCGCCCCATGCGCGTTTGAGCGCCGGCCCAGACCCAGGACTGATCCGGGCATGGCTGCCCCGCCGCGGCTAGCCCTCGGTCTCCTCGTATTGCTGCTTGATCTGCGCCAGCACCGTCGGATCGGTCAGCGTCGTGGTGTCGCCCAGTACGCGCCCCTCCGCGACGTCGCGCAGCAGACGCCGCATGATCTTGGCGCTGCGCGTCTTGGGCAGCTCGGCCGTAAAGAACACCTTGTCGGGGCGCGCGATGGCGCCGATGTGCCTGGTGACGTGTTCCCGTAGCTCTCGCGCCAGCGTGTCGTTCGGCTCCGTACCGCCCCGGGGCGTTACGAACGCCGCGACGGCCTGCCCCTTCAGTTCGTCGCTGATGCCGATCACCGCCGCCTCGGCCACCGCGGGATGGCTCACCAGCGCGCTCTCCACCTCCATCGTGCCGATGCGGTGGCCCGCGACGTTCAGCACGTCGTCGACGCGGCCGAGCAGCCAGAAATAGCCGTCCTCATCGCGTCGGGCACCGTCGCCGGTGAAGTAGATCCCCGGGAAGCGGCTCCAGTATTGCTGCACGTAGCGATCGGGGTCGCCCCAGATCGTCCGCATCATCGCGGGCCACGGACGGCGCAAGACGAGGTAGCCACCGCTGCCTAGCGGCACGGACTCGCCCGCCTCGGTGACGATGTCGGCCTGCACGCCCGGGAAGGGAATCGTGGCCGAGCCGGGCTTCAACGTCGTGAGGCCGGGCAGCGGGGAGATGAGAATCATGCCCGTTTCGGTCTGCCACCAGGTGTCCACGACCGGACAGCGCCCGCCACCAATATTCTCGTGGTACCAGACCCAGGCTTCCGGGTTGATCGGCTCGCCGACGGTGCCGAGCAAGCGGAGGCTGCTCAGATCGCAGCGCCGCGGGTACTCAAGGCCCCAGCGCATGCAGGCGCGGATGGCGGTCGGCGCCGTATAGAGGATGTTGACACGGTACTTCTCGACGATGCGCCACCAGCGATCTCTGTCGGGGTAGTCGGGAGTCCCCTCGAACATGACCTGGGTGGCGCCGTTGGCCATCGGCCCGTAAACGACGTAGCTATGGCCCGTGACCCAGCCGATGTCGGCGGTGCACCAGTAGACATCGTCCTCCTTCAGATCGAAGATCCATTTGTGCGTCAGCGAGGTGCCGAGCAGGTAGCCCGCGGTCGTGTGCAGGACGCCCTTCGGCTTTCCCGTGGTGCCCGAGGTATACAGGATGTAGAGTGGATGCTCGGAGTCGAGCGGCTCAGGCGGGCACTCGCGCCCGTCCGTGCCCGCGAGCCAATCGTTCCACCACACATCGCGCCCTTCGTGCATCGTGACGCGGTGGACCTGGCTTCCCACGCGGCGGACCACGACGACGTGTTGAACGCTGGGGGTCTCGACTACGGCCTGGTCGATGTTGTCCTTGAGCGGCACGATGCTGCCGCGGCGGTACCCGGCGTCGGCGGTAATAATGACCTTCGCCTGGCAGTCGTTGACGCGGTCTCGGATCGAGTCTGGGCTGAAGCCGGCGAAGATCACCGTGTGCGGCGCGCCGATGCGGGCGCAGGCGAGCATGGCGATTGGTAGCTCGGGCACCATCGGCAGGTAGATCGCGACGGTGTCGCCCTTGCCCACGCCCGACTGCTTCAGAGCGAGCGCGACACGATTGACCTCGCGGTAGAGATCCTGGTAGGTTAGCACCCGCTCGTCGCCGGGCTCGCCTTCCCAGATGATGGCCGCCTTGTTGCGCCGCCAGGTAGCGACGTGGCGGTCAAGGCAATTGTAACTAGCGTTGATCTGGCCACCGATGAACCACTTCGCCCAGGGGGCATCCCAGTCGAGCACTCGCTCCCAGGGCCGGAACCAGTCGAGGCTCTCCGCCTGGCGGGCCCAGAACCCTTCGAGGTCGGCGGCGGCCTCCTGGTAGACGGCCGGGTCGTTCACATTCGCCTGAGCCTGGAAGGCGGGGGGCGGCGGATAGCGCCGCTCCTCCTGGAGTAGCGCCTCGAACGCGCCCGCGGTCTGGTCCGCCGACATCGGTCTCCCTCCTCTTGCGCTCGGCCAGCGGCGGCGACGGGCCGCGCACGACCCCGGGCGCGGATGGCTGACGATTCCAGCATAGGCGGCAGCGCGTTCAGCGTCAAGCGAAGCGCGGCAGCACCTAAGCCCAGTGGCGACGCTTGACGTTGCCCGCCCGCCACCGCTACGGTTAATCGCGGAATCTGAGCGGGCAGGTGGCGCGGCGAAGGGCCACGCCCGATGGCCCGGGAGCATCAAGCACCGTGTTGGGCGCACTGGGACCGCCGCCCTGGGCAGTCTTCGGTCTGGTGGTCGGCGTGGCCAGCGCCGGGCTGTTTCACCTGCTGCTCAGCAATCGGCTGCGGCACCTTCCGACTTACCTGGCGGTGGGAGCCGTCGCGGCGCTCCTGGGCGGCGCGCTCGGCGCGCAGCTTGGGCCAACCCCCTGGAGCCTGGGCGAGGCCCATCTCCTGGCGATCTGCGGCGCGACCTGGAGCGCGCTGGCGCTTACGCGACTGCTAGGCCTCTAGCGGGGCGATTCGGGAGGTAGCCACGGTGGCAGCCCTGACGGCGGCGCGCGATGTTGCCCTCATCATCCTAGCGGTCGAGTCTATCGCCCTGGGTATCCTCGCCGCCGTGCTGATCCTACGACTGCTCGCCTTCATCGACGTGGCCCAGAGCAAGCTCGACGACGTGGCGGGCACGGCCGGATCAGTCTTGGAATCGGCCCGTGAGGCGGCCCAGGCGGCAAACGAGGCGGCAGCCCAGGTGCGGGGCTCGACCACGTTCATGAGCGACCGGGTCGTGCTGCCCGCAATTCGGATCGCCGCGGCAGCCTCGGGCGCTACGCGCTTTGCTCGCGCGCTCGTCCGCGCCGGTAGCTCGACTGGTGGGAGGAACAATGGCAAGACAGGATAACGGCGGGTTCATGGCGGGCCTCCTACTCGGCGGCCTGGTCGGTGCCGCGCTGGCGCTCGTGGCGACGCCGCGTGGCGGGCGCCTGGCGAGGGACGCCATGGGCGCGCTCGGCGCGGAAAACGCCGAGACGATGCTAGAGCGAGGACGCGAGGTGCTCCGCGCCCGGTTCGCGCAGGCGGCCGCCGAGGCGCAGCAGGCCGCGAGCGAAACCGAGCAGCGCCTGGAGGCCGAGTACCGGGGCACGCGCAACGGGGGGAGCTAGCTCCATGCTCCGAGGCGCTGGATGGTAAGGTCGCCGCGGTCAGCTCGCAGCCGACCGAGCTGCCGCGCGATCGCCGCGGGCAGGTCGGACGCCAGCAGCAAATCAGCGCCCGCGCGCTCCAGGTGCTCAAAGGCAGCCGCCGCGTGGACGTACACGCCCACCCGCGCGGCCGCGCCGGGCGAGAGCCCTTGCGCCAGCAGCCCGGCAATGGTGCCCGCGAGCACATCCCCGGTGCCGCCCGTGGCGAGCGCAGGATTCGCGTGCGGCCACACCCACGCCTGGCCCTCGGGCACCGCCACGACCGTGAAAGGCCCCTTTAGCACGACCACCGCCTGCCAGCGCTGCGCCGCCTCCAAAGCGGACTCCCACGGACCCGCCGCGATCTCAGCGGCCGGGCGCTGCACTAGGCGCGCCATCTCGCCGTGGTGCGGCGTGAGGACGACGGCCGGCCCGGTGGTTTCGAGCAGCCCGGGCTCGACGGCGAGCGCGTACAGCGCGTCGGCGTCGAGCACCATCGGCAGGTCAGGGCGCCGCGCCGCCCGCTCGCGCAGCACTCGCCCGACGAGGCGTCGCGCCCCCACGCTGCGTCCGAGCCCCGGCCCCACCAATAGCGCCTGCGCATCCGCCAATCCGTCGAGCGCCAGCTCGGCCGCGCGGTCGGCGCCATCGATCGGGGCGCGCTCCGGCAGTACCAGGTAGGTGGCCTCCGGCAAGAGACCGGCCAGTACTGCTTGCAGAGCCGGGTTAGCGGCAAATGCCAGTAGGCCGCAGCCGCTTCGAAGAGCCGCCGCGCCGGCCAGGTAGGGCGCGCCGTAGTAGTCAGGGGAGCCACCCAGCACGACCACCCGCCCGAACGTGCCCTTATGCCCGTTCAGCGCTCGCCCCGGGACCTCCAGCATCACCTGCGGGCGGTCGAGGGTGCGGACGGGCTGGGCGGCAAGCGCGGAAGCGGGCAGGCCGATGTCCCCCGCGAGCAGCACGCCGGCTCGCCCGGCCGCCGGGAAACGTAGCAGGCCCTGCTTGAGCCCGCCGAGGACCACCGTGGCGTCCGCCTGGACGCAGTCGCCTTCCGCGGCGCCGCTATCAGCGTCGATCCCGCTAGGCACATCGATCGCAAGGGTCAACAGCGCCCCACGCCGCTCGGCCCGCACCGCGTTGAGCAGGGCCGCCACGTCGCTAATCGGGGGACGCGGAGCACCACGCCCGCCGATTCCCAGAAGGCCGTCAATCGCGAGAGTCGCTTCGCTTAGCCAGCCTCGCAGCGTATCAAGCGTCTCCGCTCCGCCATGGAGCAGCGGCTGGCCGCCGAGGGCGGTGAAGGCGCCAAGCTCTTCTTCTGCAACCGAGTGGCGGGGGGTGAGGTAGAGCCGAACCGGGCGCGCCTCCCGCAGCAACTGGCATGCAGCCACCCAGCCGTCTCGCCCGTTGTTGCCGCCACCGGCAAGGACCACCACAGGGCCCGCTGGCCGCAAGCGCCGCGCCTGCGCGGCCACGGCCGAGCCAGCATTGGCCTGCAAGCGCGCCTCGCTGACACCCGCCGCGAAGGCCGCTGCCTCCGCGGCGCGCATCTCCGCCACGCTGACGACATACACCCTGGCTACGGCTCCCAACCGCGCGACGCCACCGACCGGGTACCGCTTGGCTGCCCGGACAGACATCCCCGCGTACGCATTATAGCCCGCCACTACAGATCCATCTGACGATGCTGCCACGCCGGCGAACATTGCCTCGCTGTCAAAACGCCATTGCCAAGCTGTCATGGTAGGCGCTATTGTTGACAACATGGCATGATCCGTCTAGAATGATGACAACAAGGCACTATTGCGGAGGGCGCCATGGCGGAGGATTTCGCGACCCTGCTGCGGCACTACCGGGATCGGGCCAGCTTGTCGTGCAACGAGCTTGCGCGTTCTGTCGGGGTGGACCCTAGCTACATCAGCCGGCTGGAGCGCGGCGAGCGGGAGCCGCCGCGCCGCCCTATCGTCGAACGGCTAGCTAGCTCGTTACGCCTGTCACTGGAAGATCAGGATCGGCTACTGGTCACGGCAGGCTACGCCCCCGCTTCGGTCGCTGTGCTCGGCCACTGGGACAGCACTCTCCAGGAGGTCGCTGACGTGCTCACCGACGGGCGGATCTCTGGCGAGGAGCTGGAAAGCTTCCGGCAGGTCATTCATCTCGTCGCGCAGCGCTGGCGACGTCCCGCGCTGGTCGCGAGCTGATTCTTGTTGGTGCTGGCATAGACAAGAAGCACAACCGCGCCGGCCCACCCGCGTTTGGGCGGGCCGAGATCGAAAGCCCGTGGTGCCGACCGGCCGGGTGCTTCCACGCGACCGCAAGGATGCGGGCCATGGGGCGGCTACCCTCGACGACCTTTGCAATTGCCTGCAAACACCTCACTTCTATCATCTAGACAATTTGCCCATGTGGGTCGAAGTCGCTGAATGGGCGCTTGCAGCTACGGGGGACGAGCCCGGCTTTTCGTCCTTGCTTCGAGGCTCGGCTGGGTTTATCGGCAAAATGCACTAGTGGCATGTTGCCTAAAACTTCGATTGGTTGCCGTTCCCGCGTCGGGGCCTGCTGGCGTGCCTGCAGCCACCGAGGCAGCGGCTATAATCGCTCGGGAGAGGCCACGCTATGACCGCGTTCCTGGGGCAGATCGAGCGGCTGCTGGAGCGGGCTTTTGAGGCGCCCTCCCGACGCCTGTTCCGCGCCCGCCTCGAGCCGGTCGAGCTGGCGCGCGCCCTCGGCCGGGCGATGGTCGCCGAAGCGCAGGTAGCGCCGAGTGGGCTGCAGGTGCCGAACCACTACCTGGTGGAACTGCATCCCAGGGACTTCCAGCGGTTCGCCGCCTCTCGGGAGGGACTTCAGCGGGACCTCGCCACGTACGTGCTGCAGCAGACCCAGCGGCGCGGCTGGCTGTGCCCCGGCTGGCCTGAGGTGGAGTTGGCCGCCGCCGAGTCGGTCCCGCCCGGACGGCCGCGCGTGAGCGCCAGCACGGTCGACCGCCCCGTGAGCGCCAGCGTACCGTTCGCTCCGTCGGAGCCGCTGGCGGGGACCGCCGTGCTCCCGGTTGTGGCGGAGCGCCAGCCCCGCGCTGCAGCGCCCGCGGTTCGCGGCTGGCTCGACCTGGCCGACGGCCGCCGCGTCGCGCTCGAAAAGGATGTCTTGCGCATCGGCCGAGCGCTCGACAACGACCTCGTTCTCGAGCACGACAGCGTCTCGCGCCACCACGCGGAGCTACACCGCGAGCGCGGGCGCTTCCGGCTGGTCGACCTGGGCAGCACGAACGGCACCCGGATCGACGGGCGGCCAGTAGTCCAGGAGACGTTGGCGTCCGGCGCCACGATCGAGGTGGGTGCTGTGGCGATGCGCTTTCACGTCGCGAGCTGAGGCGGCCGTGCGCCTGCAAGAAATGCCTGCGGACGTGCTGGTTCTCTTGTTTCGCGGAGCCCTCGTCGTAATCCTGTATCTCTTCCTGTTGAGTGTTTTCCTGCTCGCCCGGCGCGAGCTGCAGCAGCAGGCGAGTCGTGCGAGCGCGGCGCCTGGCCGTCTCCTGGTGGTGGACGCGGGTGCGACCAGCCTGCCAGCCGGCCAGGCGCTGCCCCTCCAGCCGGTCACCACCCTGGGCCGCGCCCACGAGTGTACGCTGCCTATCGACGATGCCTATGTCTCCGCGACGCACGCCGTGCTCGCCTGGCACAACGGCCGCTGGTGGCTCCGCGACGCGGGTAGCACCAACGGCACGCTGCTGAACGACCAGCCGGTGCCAGAGACCGAGTCACCGGTCGCCTATGGGGATGTCATCGTGATTGGGACCGCGCGCCTTCGCCTGGCGCCGTGAGGCCGCCCGAACACCTCTCGTCGGGTTCCCGTCATCCGGAATTGGCACTGCGTCAGGCCCCGCCGACGGTAGAATGCCCCGGGGCGTCGTGGTGATGGGCGTCGCAGGTGAACGGGTATCGAGCCAGCGGACCGACTCGCCGGGAGAGCCGCGAGCACGCCCGCGGGTGGCCTTCCCACCGACGACGCAGCACGCTCAGGGAACCCCCGCTCGCGCCCCGAGGCGCGTGGCGGACTTGCAATAAGCAGAGGCATCCCCTTGCAACATGGCATCCTTCGGCTGGGCACGACCTTGTTGCTCGGCTTCCTTGTCGTCGCGCTGGGGCTCGGCTACTGGCAAGTCCTGGACGCCGGAGCGCTCCTGGCGCGCGAGAACAACCCGCGCGTTCTGGAAGAGGAGAACCGCGTGGTGCGGGGCAGGATTCTCGACCGGAATGGCGTAGTCCTCGCCGACAACATTGCCACGCCCGATGGCTCGCGCCGTGAGTACGCTTTGCCGGCCCTGGTCCACGTCGTCGGCTACCACAGCGCGCGCTTCGGGAATGCCGGTATCGAAGCGACGTACGACGCCTACCTGCGGGGTGAGCGGGGCGGGAACCCGTTGGGGCGGCTGCGCGACCATCTTCTCCACCGCGCGGCAGTTGGCAGCGACCTGCGCCTGACGGTCGACGCCGACCTCTCAAGGGTGGCGGCGCAGGCGCTCGGCACTCGCGCCGGAGCCGCCGTCGCCCTCGATCCCCGGAGCGGCGAAGTGCTGGCGATGGTGAGCACGCCCTACTTCGACGCGAACCAGCTCGCCCAGCGCTGGGACGCGCTGCGTGAGGACGCGTCGGCGCCGCTCGTACCGCGCGCCACTGAGGGCCTCTACGTACCCGGGTCGGTGTTCAAGATCATCACCGCGAGCGCCGCCATCGACCTGAGCATGGTCCAGGTGGACGCCGCGCACGACTGCACGACGGATCTGATCGTGGATGGCTTTCGCATTCAGCAGAAGAACCATCCGCAGCTTCGGCGAGTCACCTTCGCCCAGGACTTCGCGTGGTCGGACAACGTAACCTTCGCGAAGACCGGCCTGGGCCTCGGCACGCCCGGTCCGATCAACTTCGACGACGCGGCGCCCCAGCCCTACCCCTGGGAGCGCCAGGGAATCCAGGCGAGCGCCCAGCGATTTCTGGATTACGCCCACCGCTTCGGGTTCGCCCAGCAGATCCCGTTTGACCTGCCGGTTGCCATTAGCCGGGTGGCCGAGCGCGAGCAGTTCACGCCGGTTGAGCTGGCTGCAACGGCGTTCGGACAAGGCCAGCTCGAGGCGACTCCGCTGCTCATGGCGCTCGTCGGCGCGACGGTAGCGAACGGCGGGGCCATGCCGGCGCCCTATCTGGTGTCCGAGATTCGCGCGCCAGGTGGCGCGATCGAGCGGCCGCACTCGCCGGGCGGTCGCCTCCGCCAGGTCATCAGCCCCACGACCGCGGGCACGATGAACCGGCTGATGGTCCAAAGCGTGGACGAGGGCTACGCGCGCCCGGCGCAGATCGCCGGCGTCAAAGTGGGCGGCAAGACCGGCACTGCCGAAACCGGCCAGGGTCGCGTGCCGCACTCCTGGTTCGTGGGCTATGCGCCCGCCGACAATCCGCGCGTGGCCGTCGCGGTCATCGCCGAGAATCAGGGCTCTGGGAGCGACGTGGCCACCCCGGCTGGCCGGCGCATCATGGAGGCCGCGCTCGCCCGCCCGGCCGCACGTGCGCAGGCCGTGTTCGACGCGGTGCCCACGCTCGCCACCAGTTTCGCGCCCGCGCCGTCCGATCTCGCCGTGGGGGCCTACTGCCCGCTGCCGCCCCACGGATGAGATTTGAGGCCCCCTGGGCTTTGCTACAATGGAGAGACACGGACGCGGCGGCACGGCAAGCCCATCGGCGCGCCGATGCCGGTGTCGCCAGCGCTCGGCCTTCCGGTGATATGCCCTGTGGGTGCTGGCGCGCCCGGCGCATCCCCACACCAACCAGTTGGAGAACGCCATGGCTGGAGAGATGCCGCCCCCCATGCCGCCCGCGGGCGAGTTCTCGGCCGAGGATTACGAGTTTGAAGCCCTCGATGAGCTGGAAGAAGGTAACGCGTTCCTGGACCAAGTGCTGACACGCGCGGGCGAACTCGCGCTCGACACCATCGAGTTCGTGCAGGAGCATCCGGTGCTCACCGGGGCGCTGTTCGCCGCGGGATTCGGGGCGCTCGCCGGCCTCGCGGCGGCGGCCGTGCTGCCCCAGCGGCGACCGACGGCGCGGGAGCAGGCGGCAACCGCCGCGGCCGACGCGGCTGAGCGGGCCGCCGAAGCGTTCGCCGCGGCCCGCCTCGGCGCCCGGCTGGCCGAGGCGCAGGAGGCGCTCGGCGGCCGGCTGTCCACTGCGCGCGGCCGGCTGGGCCGGGCGGCCGAGCTGGCCAACGAGCGGGCACGCGAGGCCGGTCTGCTCGACAATCTTGGCATGATGGGCAGTCGGGCGCGCGAGCGGGTCCGCGCCGGGGCGGAGGGCCTCGCCTCCACTCCTGCCCGCGACGGCGGAGGCGACCTGGGCGAGGCCGTAGCCGGGAAGGCGCGGCGCGCGGCCTACGCGGCGCAACTGGTACCTATCGGGATGGCGCTCCTGCGCAACCCCATCGTGCGCGATCTGCTCGTGCAAGCGCTCGTCGGCCGTTTGCGGCGGACGGCGCGCGTCTAGCGCACCGCGCTACCCTTTTCGCTACAGATTAGGGTATCCGCGCCGCGCCGAGTGCGTGGCTGCGGCGCGCGGCAGTGGTGGCGTCGGGCAGCCGGAGTGACGGTTCGCCCGGCTTCACTACCGATCGGGCCGAGGCCTGGGGCCAGCAGGCCCCCTGGAAAGTAGTCTCGCTTGCAGGCAGAATACGTGGCGCTCGACCTCGAGCTTGCGGAGGGGGCGGGAGCGCCACAGATCATCGAGATCGGCGCCATACGCTTCGACACGGCCGGCCGGGGCGAGCGCTGGAGTAGCCTGGTCCGTCCGGCCACCGGGCTTACATACCGCATCGAGCAGCTCACCGGCCTCACAACGGCGGACCTGGATGACGCGCCCCGCCTCGACCGTGTGCTCGACGATCTGGCCGCCTTCGTGGGCGAGTTGCCCCTCGTCGGCCAGAGCATTGAGATTGATCTCGCCTACCTCGAGCGCGCGGGGCTGCGACTAACCGCCCCCGCTTACGACACGTTCGAGCTAGCGCAGCTTCTCCTGCCGGGCTTGCCCAACTACGACCTGCGCAGCGTAGCGCGAGCGCTCAACGTGGCGCCGCGCGGGCAACACCGCGCCCTGGCCGATGCCGAAACCGCCATGCACGTCTTTCTGGCGCTACTGGCGCGGCTCCGCGCGCTGCGCCTAGAAACGCTGCTGCTGGTGAATCGGTTTGCCGCGGGGCTCGACTGGGCGCTGGCCCCCCTCTTCGCCGAGGCCGAGCGGTTGGCCACCCGCCGGCACCTGGAGGCGGTGCTGCAAACCGGCGCCGCCGCGCGCCTGCCAGATCCCGAAGGCCTGCCACCGCCCAGCGGCGTGGCCAGCACGCCCCCACCGCTCGCGCCCGAGCCCGCCGCTGCGGCGCTCGATGGCGAGGCGCTGGTGGCCGCGCTGTCGGTGGGCGGTATCGTGGCCTCGCGGCTCGCCGGCTACGAAGAGCGCCCCGAGCAGCTCGCGATGCTCCGCGCCACGAGCGCGGCGTTGCACGACGGTGAGCACCTGGTTGTCGAGGCCGGCACCGGTACGGGCAAATCCATGGCCTACCTGCTGCCGGCGGTGTGCTTCGCCGCGGCGACGGGCCGCCGGGTCGTCGTGTCCACGAACACGATCAACCTCCAGGACCAGCTTATTCAGAAGGACCTGCCCGCGCTGGCGGCCGCGCTGCCCTTTCCGGTACGTACCGCGCTCGTCAAGGGCCGCAACAACTACCTGTGCCTGCGCCGCTGGCAAGCGTTCCTGCGCGCCGACCACCTGAGCCCCGCCGAGGCCCGCCTCGGGCTGAAGGTGGCGCTCTGGCTGGAGCACACGCAGACCGGCGACCGCGCCGAGCTGCGGCTCTCGCCGGATGAGGCTGCGGCCTGGACGAAGCTATGCGCCCAGGCCGAGCACTGCACGCCCGGCCGCTGCCCGTTTCACCGGGCCGGGACTTGCTTCCTGGCGCGCGCCCGCCTGGCGGCCGAGAGCGCGCACGTCGTGGTCGTCAATCATGCGCTGCTGCTGTCCGACGTGGCAACCGGCAGCAAGGTGCTGCCCGAGTATCGCTACCTGGTGGTGGACGAGGCGCACCACCTCGAGGCCGAGGCCACCGAACAGCTTGGCGTGCGGCTCACCGAGCGCGAGCTGCTGCAGGCGCTCGATCGCTTGCAGGTGCAGTCGGGCAGCTATTCCTTCGGCGTGCTGTCTGAGATCGCCGCCCTGGTGCAGCGCGTCGGCGCCTCGGCGACGCGGGTGGGCGCGGTCGTGGAGCGGGCCGCGCGCGCCGAGGCGGCGCTGGGCCGCACGCGGGCGGCCATCCAGGACCTCTTCGGCGAGTTACGGGAATTCGTCGCGGCACGCAGCGAGCGCGCCGGCCAGGAGAACCTCACGCTTCGCATCACGCCGGCGGTGCGGTCCAGCCGCGACTGGCAGCCCCTCGTGCGCGGCTGGACAACCCTGCAAGAGCGGTGGCTGACGCTCGCACGACCGGTGGCCGAGCTGTTGAGCGACCTGGAGGTCGTGGCGCTTAGCGCCGGTGCCGCGGACGAGGGCGCTGGCCAGCCGAGCCGCGGCGCGGGAGACGGCGGTGGTCTGGACGGCGTGGCGACATTGGAGGAGCTGAGCGCTGAGCTGGAGAGCTTCCTCCGCTTCAGCGAGGGCGTGCAAGACGCGATGGACCGCGTGCTCGCCTCACCGAGCGGCGACGAAGTCTACTGGCTCAGCCTGCAGGGCGGCGCCGAGATCGCCCTGCACGCCGCGCCGCTCCACGTGGGCGGGCGCCTGTGGGACGACCTGTTCTCGCGTAAGGACGCGGTAATCATCACCTCCGCGACGCTCAGCACGGAAGGCTCGTTTCGGTACTTGCGCGACCGGCTCGGCCTGCGGCAGGTCCGCGAGGTGCAGGTGGGATCGCCCTTCAACTACCGCGACTCCACCATGCTCTACGTGCCAACCGACATCCCTGAGCCCGGCCAGGCCTATCACCAGCACCGGCTGGTGGACACGCTGGTCGAGCTGGTAGCGACGCTTGGCGGCCGCACCCTGGTCCTATTTACGTCGCACGGGCAGTTGCGCCAGACCCATGAGGCGCTGCGCGGCCCGATGGAGGCCGAGCGCGTGATGCTGCTTGGCCAGAACATCGACGGCTCCCGCGCGCGCTTGCTCGAAGCGTTCCGCGCGGGCCCGCGCGCCGTGCTCCTCGGCACGAGCAGCTTCTGGGAAGGCGTAGACGTGGTGGGCGAGGCGCTGAGCTGCCTCGTGATCGCGCGGCTGCCGTTCGCGGTGCCAACGGACCCCATCTTCGCCGCGCGCAGCGAGCTGTTCGCGGACCCATTCCGCGAGTACGCGGTGCCGCAGGCGATCTTGCGCTTCAAGCAGGGGTTCGGGCGGCTCATCCGCAGCCGGACCGACCGCGGCGTGGTGGTGGTCCTCGACCGGCGGCTCGCGAGCAAGAGCTACGGCCGCGCGTTCCTGCGCTCCCTGCCCGACTGCACGGTCCGCACCGGGCCGGCGCGCGACCTCCCCCGTAGCGCTGCCGCCTGGCTCGCTAGGTAGTCGGCCCGGCCAGTCCGTCCGGCGAGCGATCAAGCCACTCTTCGCCGGCGAGCGTCGCGCTGGCGACCACCTCGCCGCCCCGCCAGTACACGCGCGGCACACGGCTGCCCAGCGACGTAAGCGCCTCGTGGGGAATGCTGCCGGATAGCTCGGCGTACTCGTCGAGCGCGATCATCTCGTCGCCCTGCTGGCCTAGCACCACTGCGCAGTCGCCCTCCCGCACGTCGGGACAAGCGGTTATGTCGACGACACACTGGTCCATCGAGATGCGCCCGATGATGTCCGCGCGCTGGCCGCCGAGCAGCACGTAGCCGCCGCGGTAGTGGCTGCCGGGCAGGCCGTCCGCATAGCCGATGGTGAGCAGCGCCGCGCGCATCGGCCGCGTCGTGCGATAGGTGCAGCCGTACCCCACCGTGCAGCCCGCGTCCAGCGCCAGCAGCCGGGCGACGCGCGCGCGCAGCGTGACCGCCGGCCGCAAGTTCACGGCCGTGCGCGTCACGGCAGGCGTCGCATAGTAGCCGTACACGCCAAGGCCGACGCGCACCAGGTCGAAGTGCGCGTCGGGCACGGCGAGTGTGCCGGCGCTGTTCGCCGCGTGCAGGTAGCGCGGGCGAATGCTGTCGGACGCCAGACCGTCGCACGCGGCGCGGAACGCCTGGAGCTGCTCGCGCGCGAACGTAAGGTCCAGCGCGTCCGCCGTCGCGAAGTGCGTGTAGAACCCGTCGAGCTCCAGCAGCTCGGACGCGGCGATGGTGCGAGTAAGCGCCAGGGCTTCGTCGCGCGGCGCCCCATAGCGGTGCAGACCGGTGTCGAGCTTCACGTGGACGGGCAATCGCGCGCCCGCTCGCTGCGCGGCCGTCATCAGGGCGGGAAGCTGCGCGTGGCCAACCACGGTGGGGGTGAGCCGGTGCGCGACGATCTGCCCCGCCTCTTCTGGAGCGAAAGCGGTGAGCAGCAGGATCGGCGCTGTCACGCCATGGCGTCGCAGGCGCACACCTTCCTGCACGCGCGCCACGGCCAGGCCGTCAGCGCCGGCCCCGAGCGCGGCGCTGGCGATCATCTCCGCCCCGAGCCCATAGGCCTGCGCCTTCACCACCGCCACGAGGCGCACCTTCGGCCCAACCCAGGCACGAATCGCGCGGACGTTAGCGCCGATCGCGTCGAGGTCAACGTCAATCCAGCACGGCCACCGTTGCGCATGCGGGGCGGGGGCCAAGGCAAAGGGAGGCAGCGTACTTGCTTGAGCCATGGAGCTGTCACACCTCTCCGCGGGCTAGAGGCTACGATTCGGTGGGAATGTCCTGGGCGAGCAGGCGCACGAAGTCGGCGCGGCTGATGATGCCGACCAGCCGCCCGTTTGCTACCACCGGCAGGCGATCGACATCCTTGTCCAGCATGAGCGTGGCGGCGTCGGCGAGGTCGGTGTCCGGCTCGACGGTGATCACATCTTCGGTCATGACGTCGGCCGCGGTGGCCCCCAGCGCACGACGCAACTCCTCTTCGAACTCGTGGCGGTTCCCCAGGGGAATCATCACGTCAAGCACGCGCAGATACTGCGGAATGTGGAGATTCGCGTTGCGCACCAGCAGGTCCAGCTCGGTCACGATACCCACGAGCGCCCCGGTCGCGTTCACCACCGGCACGCCCGAGATGCCGCGGCTCCATAACAGGCGCGCGATCTCCTGCACTCCTGTCTCGGGCGTCACGGTCACGACATCCCGCGTCATTACGTCGGCTACTCGCACTGCCTGCCTCCGCTCGCCGCGCTCCACGCATTATACGTGCCCGCCTCTACGTGCCAGCCAGCTACCGTAAGTCGCGGTTGCCGAGCCACCGGTGGGTCGGTACAATTTTGTTGTCAACCTATAAGGTACGGTGGCGGTCCCGCGGCGCGGACGAGTCCCCGTCGCGCCGCACCGCTCGGGGCGGCTCCCAGGTATGTCCTGCTCAGGAGACTGGCCGCGGGAGATGGACCGAGCGCACGCGTCCGAGCGGGTCAGAGAACTCGCAGCCGGCGACGATGCCGGGCCGGCGCGCCACCTGCCTGCCGCCTAGATACCGCCAGAGGGAGCGACGATGGCCCAGGACCGCGGCCGGGAGAACCTGGGGCTGCCGGATCCGGCAACCAACTACTCCGAGTGGTACACGGACGTCATCCTGCGCAGCGGGATGGCCGACTACTCGCCCGTGCGCGGCTGCATGGTGATCCGCCCCTACGGCTACGCTCTCTGGGAGAATATGCAGGCGGCGCTCGACGCCCGCATCAAGGCGACGGGGCACAAGAACGCCTATTTCCCGCTGTTTATCCCGCAGGAGCTGCTGCAGAAGGAAGCCGAGCACGTCGAGGGCTTTGCGCCCGAGGTCGCGCTTGTTACCAAAGCGGGGCAGGAGGATCTCGACGAGCCGCTCGTGGTGCGACCGACCTCCGAGGCGATCATTGGGACGATGTACGCCAAGTGGATCCAGTCCTGGCGGGACCTGCCTATGCTCATTAACCAATGGGCGAACGTGGTCCGCTGGGAGAAGCGCACGGCCCTGTTCCTGCGCACGACCGAGTTTCTCTGGCAGGAGGGGCATACGGCGCATCGCACCCAGGAGGAGGCGCGCGAGGAGGTGCTGCGCATCCTCTACCTCTACCGCGACTTCGTCGAGCACGAGCTAGCGGTGCCCGTGATCGCGGGCGTGAAGTCGGCCGAGGAGAAGTTCGCGGGCGCGGAGTCGACCTACAGCATCGAGGCCTTGATGAGCGACGGGCGCGCGCTGCAAGCCGGCACGTCGCACGAGCTCGGCCAGCATTTCGCCCGCGTCTTCGACATCACGTTCCAGGACCTGGACGGCGAGCGGCGCCACGTCTGGCAGACGAGCTGGGGGGTCTCCACTCGGCTGGTGGGCGCGGTGATCATGGTACACGGCGACCGCAAGGGATTGCGCATGCCGCCACGCGTCGCGCCGGTCCAGGTGGTGATCGTGCCGATCTGGCGCACTGACGAAGAGCTGGCGGCAGTGCGCGACGCCGTCCAGCGGCTGCAGTGCGAGCTAGCGAGCGTCGTCCGCCTGGAGGTGGACTGGAGCGACCAGCGGCCGGGCTGGAAATTCAACGAGTGGGAGATGCGCGGCGTGCCGGTGCGCCTGGAGATCGGGCCGCGCGACGTGCGTGACGGCCGCGCGACGGTCGTGCGGCAGGACACGCGCAGCGAGCCCAGCGGCACGCTCAAGGAGCAGGTCAGCTTCGACGCGCTGGGCCGCCGCCTGCCCGCGCTGCTCGACGAGATTCAGGCGGCGATGTTCCAGCGCGCGCTCGCTTTCCGCGAGGCGCGCACGCGCCGCGTGGACACGCTGGAGGAGTTCGCAAGTAGCCTGGCCGCCGAGCGCGGCTTCCTGCTCGCCCACTGGTGCGGCGACGCGGCCTGCGAGCGCAAGATCAAGGACGAGACGATGGCCACGATGCGGTGCCTGCCGCTCGACGCGCCACCCGAGCCGGGACAGTGCCTCGTCTGCGGCAAGCCAAGCCAGGCTCGCGCCGTCTTCGCCCGCGCCTATTAGGTCCGTCGCCGCCGAAGCGCGGCGCTGGTCTTGCCTCTTCGGCCGATCATCGGGCCGGGCGTTCCACTTGCTGTTCGGGGTGTACGGAGAGCTAGCCATGGACGACTTTCGCGCCGTACTCGACCAGATCCTCGAGGGCGAGGACGTTCCGTCTGCCGCCTGGGAGCACCTCTCCGCGCTCGCTGACGACCGCGCGGCGTCCTTCCGGGCGCTATGGGACACGCTGACGCCATCCCAGCGGCTCGGACTGCTGGACTCGCTGCACGACGAGTCCGAGATCGACGCGCACCTCGACTTCACGCCGATCTGGCGGCTGGCGCTCGACGATCCGACGCCGCGCGTGCGGGTCGCGGCAATTAC
>Ga0070741_10006597_pt1 | contig 24807 bp, 24 predicted proteins | sample Coa_R1_4_FD_66440 | JGI IMG/M metagenome (GOLD analysis project Ga0070741, IMG submission 66440) | Surface soil microbial communities from Centralia Pennsylvania, which are recovering from an underground coalmine fire - Coalmine... | ecosystem: Environmental > Terrestrial > Soil > Unclassified ... | reverse complement strand
GTACGACGCGTTTGCATCGGCGATGGACGGGCTCGCCGGGCGCATCAAGACCCACTATCCGAAGCTCGACGTCATCACCGGCTCCGCCGATCCTGCCGGATACGACATCGTCGTCAACGCGACGCCTCTCGGCATGAAGAAGGACGATCCGCTGCCGATCGATGTGACCCGTATTTCGCCTTCGACCTTCGTCGGCGAGGTCGTGATGAAGGAAGAGATCACGCCGTTTCTCGCCGCAGTGCGCGCGAAAGGTTGCGGCTACCAGGTCGGCACCGACATGCTGTTCGAGCAGATTCCGGCCTATCTCGAATTTTTCGGTTTCGGCACGGTGACATCGGACGAACTGCGCAAGCTTGCGCAAATTCACTACTGACCGCGCAGACTTCTCGATAACGACCGGAGCAATGACATGACACGTTCGATCGCAACGGTTTCGATTGGCGGCGCGCTCGACGAGAAGCTCAAGACCATCGAGGCCGCAGGTTTCGATGCAGTCGAAATCTTCGAAAACGACTTCACCTGCTTCGACGGCTCGGCGCGCGACGTCGCGAAGATGTGCGGCGATCTCGGCCTCAAGATCTGCGCCCTGCAGCCGTTCCGTGATTTTGAAGGTTTGCCGGAACCGCAGCGCAAACAGGCCTTTCGCCGGGCCGAAAAGAAGTTCGACCTGATGCAGGAGCTTGGCACCGACCTCCTGCTCGTGTGCAGCAATGTCTCGCCGGCCGCGCTCGGCGGCATCGACCGTGCGGCTGATGATTTTCGCGAACTGGGCGAACGGGCCGCCGCACGGGGCCTCCGCGTCGGCTACGAGGCCTTGGCGTGGGGACGCCACGTCAACGACTACCGCGACGCCTGGGAGATCGTCCGACGCGCCAATCATCCCGCCATCGGCATCATCCTCGACAGTTTTCATACGCTGGCGCCCGGCTTTCCGACGGGCGCCATCGCTGCGATCCCGGGCGACCGCATTTTCCTGGTTCAGCTCGCTGATGCGCCGCAGCTTGACCTCGATGTGCTCTCCTGGAGCCGGCACTTCCGCTGTTTCCCCGGCCAGGGAAATCTTCCGGTTGCCGAATTCATGCGAGCAATCGATGCGACCGGCTACAAGGGACCGCTGTCGCTCGAGATCTTCAACGACCAGTTCCGCGCGCAATCGACCAAGGAATTCGCAGTCGACGGCATGCGCTCGCTGCTGCTGCTGGATAGCAAGCAGGACGCCGCCGTCCCTGCCCTGCGCTCGCGGGCGAAAGTTTCAGGCACCGCTTTTGTCGAGTTTGCGGTCGACCCAAAGCATGCCGCGACCCTCGCCGGGTTGTTGCGCGTCCTCGGCTTTCGGCTGACCGATCGTCACCGCTCCAAGGCCGTGGAGCGATGGTCGCAAGGCGGCATCAATCTTCTGATCAACAGTTCCGAGAACAGTTTTGCGCGATCGCATTATCTGACGCACGGATCGGGTGTTTGCGCGATCGCCATGGAAGTGGACGACATCGCCGCCATGATGAGCCGGGCCGACGCGCTTCAAGCCGCAACGTTTCGTCAGCCGGTCGGTCCCGATGAGATGACCATCCCCGCGATCAGAGGCGTCGGCGGCAGCCTGCTTTACTTCCTCCAGCCCGCCTCGCCCAATTGGGATATCGACTTTGTCGCAGTCGAAGGCGACGCGAGCCCGGGCTTTCTCGGCCACATCGACCACATCTCGCAGTCGATGCACTTCGAAGAGATGCTGTCGTGGGAGCAGTTCTATACCGCCCTGTTTGCCGTCGAGCGTGCGCCTCAGCTTGAGGTCGCCGACCCCTTGGGGCTCGTGAAAAGCCAGGTCCTGCAAAACAAGGACGGCTCGCTCCGGCTTGTTCTCAATGCGTCGACCTCGACGCAGACCATGTCATCGCGGTTTCTGTCGGAATTTTTCGGCGCCGGCGTCCAGCACATCGCCTTCAGCTGCGATGACATCTTCAAGGCGGTATCCTCGATGCGCGCGGCGGGCGCGACGTTCCTCACCATTCCCGACAATTATTACGACGATATCGACAGCCGCTACGAACTCGATCCCGACCTGCTCAAGGCGATGAAGGATAACGGCATCCTGTACGACCGCGACGATGCCGGAGAGTTCTTCCAGATCTATACTCACGCGTTCGAAGAACGGTTCTTCTTCGAGATCGTGCAGCGGCGCGGCTATAAGGGTTTTGGCGCGCCCAACGCCGGCATCCGCCTCGCCGCCCAGACGCGGGAGGCGCGTCCCCGCACCATGCCCCGCGTCGGCTGAGCGCATTTCACGTGCGGATTCAGAAATTGGCGGCTTGCAGATCAAGTTTAGACTAAGATACCGGCCATGGAGTGAGGTGCATCCGGGCGAGGAGTTGTCGTCATGCGACAAATTTGGATTACCCGCGCTGGGCCGCCGGAAGTTCTGCAAGTCAAGGAAGGCGCCGATCCTGTGCCGAAAGCGGGAGAGGTCCGCATCCGCGTCGCCGCGAGCGGGGTCAATTTCGCCGATATCATGGGGCGCATGGGCGTCTATCCCGATTTGCCGCCCATGCCGGTTGTACCGGGCTACGAAGTCAGCGGCCGAATAGATGCTGTCGCCCCGGGCGTCGACGAGAGCTGGATCGGGCAGGACGTCATTGGTTTGACCCGCTTTGGCGGATATGCCGACGTGATCTGCGTGCCGGTGAAGCAAGTCTTTGCGCAGCCGGCCGGACTGTCGGCGCTCGAGGCCGCCGCAATTCCAGTGAACTACTTCACCGCCTGGCAGCTTGTCGTGGTGATGGGCGCGCTCAAAGCCAACGAGACCGTCCTCATCCATTCGGTCGGGGGCGGTGTCGGCATCGCTGCGACGCAGATCGCCAAGCATGTCGGGGCGCGCGTGATCGGCACTGCATCGGCCGGAAAGCACGAGGAAATGCACGCGTTAGGCGTCGATCATCTCATCGACTATCGCACCGAGGATTTCGAGGCGCGGACCCGCGATATCACTGGTGGTCGCGGTGTCGAACTGATCCTCGACGCGGTCGGCGGCGAGTCCTGGAAAAAAGGATACCGGGTGCTTGCCCCGACCGGCCGGCTGGGGATGTTCGGCGTTTCTTCGCTCGCGAGCGGCAAGGAACGCAATCTTCTTTCCATGCTTTCCATGCTGGCCAACACACCGTGGTTTCAGTTCAATCCGCTTCAACTCATGAACGCGAACAAAGGCGTATTCGGCGTCAATCTCGGTCATATGTGGGGCGAGATCGATCGCCTGCGCGGATGGGGCGAAACATTAATGGAGCTTGCGGCACGCGGTATCGTCAAACCAAGGGTGGCGGCAAGCTTCAAGTTTGATGACGCTGCGAAGGCGCATCACTTCATCCAGGATCGGCGCAACATCGGCAAGGTGCTGCTTGTCCCCCGAGGATACTAGATCCGCCGCGTCCAGCTCTCGGTATTGACGGCCCCCTCCGGCACGCTGCCTGACACTAGCGCGCGCACCTGCTCGACAGTGTTGAGCGCCTGCGCTTCGATGGCGGGCGGCGTGAGCCCGCCGATATGGGGCGTCGCGATCACATTCGGCAAGGCGGCAAGAGCCGGCGTCGGCATCTGGTCCGGCGCACGGCCGACATCGAGCGCGGCGCCGGCGATCTGTCCTTTCTTGATCGCAGCGGCCAGCGCGGCCTCGTCCACGAGATTGCCTCGCGAGACGTTGATGAACACAGCGTCTTTCCGCATCTTCGCGAAGGCGTCGGCGTTGATCAGGTTCTCGGTCGCCTCATTGGCGATCGCAAGGCAGACGACGTGATCTGAGTTTTGCAGCAGCGTCGCAAGATCGACCTGCTGAAATCCTGCCGCTGAAATCGTCACATAGGGATCGGAAATCAAAACCCGCATCCCGAGGCTGGCTGCGAGCGGAGCGAGCGCGCGGCCGATCGCGCCATAGCCGATAATGCCGATCGTGGTTCCCGAGAGTTGCCGTCCCATCTGCGCAACCGGCACCTGGCCTGCCTGAAAGCTGGCTGCCGCGCGCGAGACGCCGCGATTGAGATCGACGAGGAAGCCGAGCACGAGCTCAGTGACGGATTCGACGAAGCCGGGCTTGGCGCGGGTGACGAGGATGCCATGCGATGATGCCGCCGCGACGTCGATATTGCGGATGTCGACCGCGCAACGTAGCGCAGCCTTGAGCGACGGCAACCCATCGAAAATCGGCTTGGGGATGGCGGTGGCACGATCGGCAACGATGAGATCGCAGCCTTGCGCGGCTGATATCAGCGCCGGCCCCTCCAGCGTATTGTCGCCCTGATGCAGCACGACCTCGCCAAGCGCGGAAAGGCCGGCAAGCGCGCGCTTGCCGTAGTAATTGTCGCGCATGTGCGGCGTGTGAGTGAGAAGAATCTTCATCGTGAATAGCCCAATCGTTCAATAGCCCATCAGTCCCGGCAGGAACGTGCTGATGGCAGGCAGGAAGGCAATGATCAAGAGACAGACGAGCAAGAGCCCAAGATAACCCAGCATCGGCTTGACGGTTTCCTCGACCGGCACCTTGCCGATCAGGCACGCGCCGTAAAGCCCGAGCCCCAGCGGCGGCGCAAACAGCCCGATGCCCATCGCGATGACCAGCACCACGCCGTAATGCAACGGCGCGATGCCAAGCTTGCTTGCGACGGGAACGAGCAGCGGCCCGAAAATGATCAACGCGGCCGCCCCTTCCAGCACCGAGCCCATCACGATCAGGATCGCGATCGACAGCAGCATGAAGAGCCACGTGCCGCCCTGGTGAGACAGTCCCACCATGAATTCGCCGACCGCATGCGGCACCTGTTGCAGCGTGAGCACGAAGGCGAGCGACTGCGCGGCCGCGACGATGAACAGCACGAGGCCTGCGCGCGAAGCGGCGTGGACGAAGCTGCGCCACGCCGCGGCAAACGTCAGCTCGCGAAACATCAGCGATCCCACCACAATCGCATAAAGCGAGGCAAAGGCCGAGATTTCGGTCGCAGTGGCAAAGCCCGACTTGAAGCCGATGAAGATCATGGCGATCAGACCGAGCGACACGCCCGCCCCGAGCCACATTCGCGCCATCGCTGCTGACGCGAGCGGCTCGGGCGGTGGCGCGTTCGAGGATTTGCCGAACAGGATCGACACGGCGATCAAGGCGATTGCCATCAACGCCGCGGGAAGCAATCCTGCGGCAAACAGGCCGCCGATCGAGAGATTGGCGACAAAGCCGAGGATGATGAGATTGATGCAAGGCGGGATGGTCTCGGCCATGACCGCCGAGGCCGCAAGCAGCGCCACCGTCGAGCCCGGGTTTTGTCCCGATTTGCGCGAAGCCGGGATCAGCACGGCGCCGACCGCCGCGACATCGGCCATCTTCGAACCGGATATGCCCGAGAACAGCACCATGGCGCTGACCATCACCACGTTCAGTCCGCCGCGCATCCGCCCGACCAGACGCTGCAGCAATTCAATCAATCGCACCGACATTCCGTTGGCTTCCATGAGGTAGCCGACCAGGATGAAGAACGGGATCGCCAGCAGCACGAAATTGTCGATGCCGCGCGCCATCTGCTGGGCGAAGATCACGCCGGGCAGCGAGCCCTCGACCCAGATGAAGATCAGCGCCGCCAGCGCCAGCGCAAATCCGATCGGCAAGCCGCCAGCCAGCGTGATCACGAAGCCGACCAGCATCAGCGTCCCCGAGGACGGCATCGCATCCGGGATCAAGTGATCGCCGAGGAGGAAGATTCCGGAGAGTGCGACAAGGACCGCAACCGCCCGCAGCACGCGGAGCCAGCTTCGCGACAACAGGATTTCGGCTGAAAACACCGTCATGCAGGCCGCGCCGAGCCCCATCGGATAGAACGTCAGTTCGAGCGGCAGGCCGGAGCCGGTGGTCTGCCCCGATGTCATCCAGCCCATTTCGACGGCGTGGAAGGCGACATAGCCAGCGACGACCAGCACCAGCGCAGCGCCGACATCGTCGACGGCGTCCTGCCAGGCCTGCGGCAGCAGCGCGCGGAAAAACACCACGCCGGGATTTTCCTCGCGCGCCAGCGCCGACGCCGCGCCGAAGAAGGCGGACGCCACCATCAGGCCGCGCGCGACGTCATCGGCCCATTCGACCGGCGCATTGAACAGCGAACGCGCCAGCACCGAATAGATCACGACAGCCAGGTCTGCGGCCAGAAGGCCTGCGGCAACGGTGTCGGTCGCCGCCAGCAATGCGCCGGTCATCCGCCGCGGAGCGCCGGCTGGAGCTATGGCAACTTCCGCCATTGTCAGGCCGAAGTGGCGCGGATCAGATCAACCACCGGCTTGGCGTCCGGATGCGCCTTGACGAAGGCTTCGGTCTGCGGAAGGACGCGCTTGCGGAAGGCTTCGCGGTCACACTCAGCGACGGTGACGCCCTTGTCCTTCAATTGCGCCAGCGCTTCCTTCTCGACCGCCAGACCATGCGCGCGGGTATCGACCGCGGCCTTCCTTGCCACGTCGATAAAGGCCTCGCGCGTCGCGCCCATGCGGCTTAGGGAATTTTCCGAGCAGTAGATCGCCAGCGGCGAGAAGTTGTGCTGGGTGAGCGAATAGAATTTCGCAGTCTCGTAGAATTTCGAGGCGACGATGGTCGGCGGATCGTGCTCAAGCCCGTCGAGTACGCCGGCTTGCAGCGCGGTGTAGATCTCGCCGAACGCCATCGGCGTCGCCGCCGCGCCCATCAGGCGCAGGCACTCGGTGATGACGGGATTTGGCAGCGTGCGGATCTTCAGTCCTGCGAGATCGTCGGGGCCGTTGACGGCCTTGCGCGCCAGCACTGACCGGGAGCCGAAATTATAGGCCCAGGCGATGATGCGGATATTCGAGCCCTTCAATAGCGCCTGCTCGATCGGCGCGGCAGCTCCAGCATCGAAGGCCTTGGTTTGCTGCGGGAACGAATTGAAGAGATAGCCGAGGTCATAGGTGCCGACCAGAGGCACGAGATTTGCGGCGATCGACGAGCCGGAGACCATCAGGTCGATGACGCCGAGCTTGACCGAATTGATGACGTCGATCTCCTGACCCAGCTGATTGTCAGGGAAGAACGCCACCTCGACCTGTCCGGCGAGGTTCGAGGCCGCGATTTGCTTGACGAGGTTGTCGTAATAGACCCGGCCGTTGGCGAACTTCGGATCGTTGGCCTGCGAAGACGATAGTTTCAGTTTCAAGACCGCCGCTTGCGCGCGCCCGATCAGCGCCGGCGCGGCGAGGCCACCTGCCGTGAGCGCGAATGACGAGCGAAGCAGCTGACGGCGATTGACGAACAAAGACTCCACAGAGAAAGGCATGGCTCGGTTTCCCCCGATGCGCGGGTCCTTGAAGCATGATCCGGAAAAGTGTGTAGCGGTTTTCCGAAAAAGATCATGCTCGATCAACGTCGCCCGCGTTCATCTGGTCACAAACCTAGCTTTATCGGTTTGGTCAGCACAAGTAGCTAATGGCGTGGATTTGACGTTCGCTACCCGCCCGGCTGCATTACATGCCGTGGCTTTCGAAGACCCTTCTGCAGGACGAGCTGAGATGAGCGCGCCTGGCCTCAAGGCACTGCTGGACGGCGTTGTCATCGCCGAGATCCTTGCGGCAAAAGCGCTGGGCATCGCGCGTGCATGCGGACTGCTCTTGCTTGCTGCCCATATGTTGGGCCTGCGCCCCACCATTTGCTACGAACAAAACCGCTAAACCCAAGATCACTGTCATCGTGCGCATGGACGTGCTCCGGCAGGAAACACATCCAACTTGGCTCGGTGACGTTGGTTCCCAAACCTGCGACAGATATACCCGGCGCGTCTGATCGGGAAATGTGTGCGATGACGAGCGGGCGCCGCCCATAGCGCCCGCTTGCTCCATTCGAGGCGGCGATGTCTATGCCGCCGCCGCTTTCTTTCGGTTGGCCGCAAGGCGCTCATCGACCAGCGCGACCTGCGCATCGATCGCCGGGTGCCGCAAGCCCTTCTGCCGCGCAATCAACTGCACCAGCTTGTCGGCGCGTTCGATATTCGGCGCGCCATTCTGCAACGCGCGTGCGGCAGAGGCCGGGCGCGACAGGCTCTGCGCCGCGGCGGCGTATTTTTCGAACGGGACCAGATCCGACGGATTGGCTCCCAGCTTCACGCACAGGTCGAACACGAAATTGTAGACCGAGCGCGATTCCTCGATGTTCGAATGCACGGCTTCCTGCGCCGTGCGCATGCCGTCCCGGGTGATGCAGCGATAGTTGCCGGCAAGCAGCATCGACCATTTGGCGAGCGGCACCCAGATCGAATCGTAGGCCTTCAGCTTGACCGGCAATTCGATGTCCTCGCCGCCAACCTTCAAGCGTGCGCTATCGACGTCCTTTTCGAGGTTGCGGATGATCTGCGTGTCCTTGTCGTCCTCGAACCTTGCGCATTTGAAGTTGGTCGGCAGCGTGACCAGGAGCTCGTTGGCCTTGCCGTCCGGCGGACGGATGGCTTGCGGATCCGGACTGTTCAGCGTGATCTTGTGCGGGCTGACCGAATCCCAAACCCGCGGATCGGTGTAAGCCGGCTCCAGCGCCTTGTAGTCGAGACCGGGGATCCGCCTGATATAGGCAAGCGGCGGCATGTTCATGATCGACATGCACGGCACGCCCGATTTGCCGACCGCGTCCAGCAGCTGGCGCACGCCGTCGGAGCGATATTGCGGCTCCTGCATGCACAATCCGACGAGATCGTACTTCGATGGATCGACGCCGGTCGCAGGGCCAGCGGTGACCTTGCCCGGCAGCTTGCGGGATTCGAGCAGCACCGGATCCTTGCGGCCACGCACCGGCAGCGTCACCTTGAATCCCTCGGCGTTGATCAGTTCGGCTTCCGCGGGCAGGCAGACGAGGTGGATGGAATGACCGCCGAACAACAGCTTGGATGCGAGCAGCGATCCATATGACGCGCCCATGAGCAGGATGTTGTAGGAAGGCATCTCGTTTTCCCTTTTGTATTTTTGTAATTTTGTCGTTCTTGTATCTTTACTTCTTGCGGACACTTCATAACCGCTTGTATTTGCCGAGTTCAAGAGGCGCGCGGCGAACGGGCGGTCAAGCTCAATTGATCGCGCGATCACTACCGCGACGCACAACGGATGATGTTGATGACATGGTCCCGCGGCGCACAAAAAATGGGCGCGAGTTTTCAGAATCCGAGAACTTTTTTCAGACCCTGAAAACTTTGGCGTAATGTGCCTTGATCTCTTCGCTCTGCGCTTGCACCTGAGCCGGGTCGGATTTCAGCATCTTCACCTCCGACATCGGCTTCTGCCCGGCCCGCGGCTTCACCTCGGCGTGGAAGGAACGGTGGGCAAATTCGTTGACCAGCATCTGCTGGGCCTCTCGGCTGAAGAAGAAGCTCTGGAACAGCCGCGCGGCGTTGGGATTTGGCGCGTCCTTGAACACGCCTGACGGCACGATGATCAGTGGCGCGCCTTCGAGCGGATATACCGCCTCCACCGGTTTCCCCTGGTCCTTGAACAGAACGAGATTGTAGTCGTTGCCGTCAGCCATCACGGCGCGCTCGCCGAGCATGATCTTGACCGGAGGATCGCCGGCCGACTGCACCTGCATCACCTTTTGCTTGGCGAGCTTCTCCAGGTACGACCAGCCGAGGTCGCGCGAGAGGACGAAGGTTGTCGTGAGAATGGCGCCGCTATAGCTCGGATGGCCCTTGACGAGTTTGCCCTGCCATTTCGGATCGAGCAGATCCGCGTAGCTCTTTGGCGCGTCCTCCGCCTTCACCAGGTTGGTGTTGTAGCCGATCACTTCCAGCCACGCGCAGGCGGTCGCATACATGCCGTCCGCATCGATCTGGTCGGCCGGAAAATTCTTGACGACCTCCTCGGGAAGATACGGCGCGAGCCAGCCGTTCTTCTTCCATTCGAGATAATGCGAGACGTCGGTCGAGTTGGCGACATCGACCGCATGAATGCCGCTGCCCTGCTCCTGGCCGATGCGCTGGAAAATCCGTTCGGCGCCGGACCGCTCCACCCGCACGACAATGCCGGGATATTTGGCCTCGAACAGTTTTCCCAGCCGCTCGGCAACCTCGAGCTGGATCGCCGCATAGTAGGAGACCTTGCCCTCCTTGCGCGCCGCCTCGATCAGATCAGGCGTGACGGGCGACGGGGAAACCGCGGCAGCTCTGGTCGGTCCGGCGAACAGCAGACCCGCGGCTCCGCCTGCCGATGCGCCGAGCATGTCCCGGCGCGACCATGTCCTTCCACCCATGAGCTTCTCTCCCCGCGGCGATCCGCTGTTTTTGTTTGTTACGGGCGGCGATGTTAGCGGACCTTGCCGGAGGGGGCACTACGACGATGGACGGTGATTTGCCCGTCGTGCCAATCTGCCGCATGCGACCGCGCCGCTTCCCAACAGAAATGAGCCGTGCAAGGATCGGCTTTTTTGACGGTAGCATCACGTCATGAAGGCCGAGCGTCTTGCCGCAGCGCGATCGGGTCTGGCTCCCGCCGCGCTCATCCGCGCCACGCCGTTGCTATTTCCGCTGGTCTTCGTCTGCACCGCGGTCACCGGCGTCCTGTCGACCCTCTATGCCGCGCTCGCGCTTCATTTGTTGATCATTGCGTCCGAATTGACGGTGGGACGTCGCTGGTCGGAAGTCGCGATCCCGAAGCTGGTCGAAGGTTCAAGCACATTCGAAGATCTGTGGCCTGTCTTATGGTTCGGCCTGCACCTTGTGGCGCTGGTTGCGGCACTCTCCTTCGTCGGATCGGCAGACCTCACCTGGCGGCAGGTCTTCGCGGTCGGCGCATTCTTTGGCTATTCAATCAACGCCTTCTCGGCGGCCGCAGCACATGAACTCATTCATCGCGAGAGCCACGCTGAAAGGGCTTTTGGCAGGTTGCTCTGCGCCATCATGCTGTATCCACATTTCCCCTGTGTGCATTTGTCGGCTCACCATCACTGGGCCGGCACGGACCACGATTGTCAGACGCCGAAGCCGGGGCAAACCATCCACGCCTACCTCGCTCAGGCCCTGTTCGGCGGACTTCGCGCCGCCGCCACCCCGCAGGCGCGCGCGCTGGACCGCGGATTACCTCTTCGAGCGCTGTTCTGTGTGCTGGTTGTTGCCGCACCGCTGATGTTCGCGCCGGTACTGTCGGCCTTCATGATCGTGCAGGGACTGTTCGCGTTCCTGGTGATCGAAACCATCAACTACGTCCAGCACTGCCCCTTTCCGGACGACGACCATTCCGCTGCTGCCGCCGCGTCAACGCATCAGGACCTCAATTTCGTCTCCCGCGCGCTCCTGCTCAACCTGCCTCTCCACGCCGCTCACCACGATCGCCCCGCCCTTCACTATGCCAACCTCACGCCAAGCGCGGAGGCCGCAACGTTGAGACTCGGCTACTGGTGCTCGTTCTGGCTTGTCTGGCTTCCGCCGGTTTGGCATAGTTTGCGCCACAACCTGTGCTCGCATCACCGCCGATCGCCATGAACACACACCCATCACGAGACATGCCAAGCAGACCGTCCAAGGCGTGGCTGGCCGTCTCGGTCAAAGGCTTGGCGGTCTCGATCGGCGGCCTGCTGCTTCTCTGCTGCTGCGTAGCGATCCTGATGGTGTCCTCTTGCACCCTTGGACACTGACTGCTGCTTGATCAGCCGGCCAATCGCTGACGTTGGATCGACGGAAAGGGGGTTCGGTCATGACCAAAGTGCCTACCAGCGCGGATGAGGGCCCCGACGAGAAAATAACGCCGTTGATCGAAAGTGCGATCCTTGAGCTGGTCTCGCTATGCGTCAAACTCGTCTCGACTCCAATCGCAGTCCTTTTCAATACGTCGGACTACCGCAAGCAGCTCGCCGCGCTCCGCGCCGATGAATTCAATACGCGTTATTCACCGACCGTCGCGCGTCCGCTGTCGTTCTACGTGCTCTGGATGGCCGCGCATTTCCTGCTCGCAAACACCTACTGGCGGTCTTTTTCATTCGATCAGTCTTCGCCGGGCAAGCTCGGCGAGCAGATACCTTCCCAGGTTGAAGCCGCATCGCAGTTCCTGAAGGACCATAACTGGTCCGATCTGACGGGCACCGCCCAGGCTCTGATCATCATCGCCTTCGCGGTGACGCTGATCATCGCCGTCAAGTCGCTGCTGGTGACCCTCATTGGCTGGATCATAGGATGCCCGATCCGCTTCAGGACCGTGCTGTTCGGTAGCGCCTACACGATCGGGACGCTGATATTCTTTCAGTATGCGATCATTCTCGCGCACTACGCCGTCAACGCACTGGGCAATTTCACGGAAGCCGGCAAGATCGGATATTTTGTCCTCATCTACGGCGCGCTGCTCGTCTCCATCGTTCTGACCGTCCGCATCAACCAGCTCATCAGAGTGGTCGATGGCACACCCGAAATCCCGACCTTCATCGCGTGGTTTGCCGGAACGGCGCTATGGCTCTACTTTATCGTTCTCGCAACCGGCGCCTTGCTGGGCATCACGTTTACCTTCACCATGTTCGTCAAGCTCGTGATCAACGTGTTTATTCCAGGACTTTTCCCGGACGTCAGCCTCTGAGCAGCAGGCGCTTGAGGTTTGAGTACGCCCGGCTCACTTCTCTTTCGCAACGCGCTGGCCGTCCGCTCCGATCTCACCGAAGGCGCCGGCAATCATCTCCGGTGTCGGGATCAGGCCTCCGGCCATCCAGTGGCCCGGCTCCTGCTCCTCGATCTTGATCCAAACCTTGCTGCGGAAATCCGGATTGCCCTGCCCCTCGATCTCCACCATCAGATTGGTGATGCGCTCGAGCAGGGTTTTCTTTTGTGCGGCGTCGAGAATGCCGCGAACCGTCGAAATGGTGATGTTGGGCATGTTGGTCTCCATTGGCTGGTGGGTCGGCAGAGAATGAGCCGGCACGGCGCGCAGAGGCAGTGGCGGATCGGACAGAGATCGGGCAATTTCCGCCACAAGGCGCAGCGTCCGACCGGATAGGATCGGGGCCAGCGCGATGAACGCTCCGTGAGGCCACCATGAAGCTCGCCATCCTTGCCCTTGAAGGCTGCATGGATTCCGCCATCACCGGAATCGCTGACATCCTCTCCCTCGCCAATCACGTGATGAAACTTCGTGGCGGCCCGACCCGGTTCGCCTGGCAGATCTTGTCACTGAACGGCAAAGCCGTCCGTGCCGGCGGCGGCAGGATGCTGCAAGTTGACGGGGCGATCGGCGGGAGGCTCTCCTGCGACACCATCATTGTGCCCGGCAATCTGGTTGATCACGCAACCGCCGAGCGCCTTGCGCCGCACTACGAGAAGGCGGCCGCTCTGCTGCGGCAACATCACGCGAACGGGCGGCTGATCGGCGGATTCTGCAGCGGCGTGTTCCTGCTCGCTGCCGCCGGCCTGCTCGATGGCCGCCGCGCCACAATCACCTGGTGGCTGCAAAGCGAGTTCTGCCGCCGCCATCCGAACGTCGACCTCGCGGCTGACGCGGTCCTCACTTCGGATGGCAGGATCGTGTGTGCCGCCGGTCCGATGTCCTGGGTCGACCTCCTGCTCCGCATCATCGAGATGGTGGATGGCAGCGACGTCGCCAAGGTTTGCGCCGACTATGCCGTCATCGATACGGCGCAGCGCACGCAGGCCATCTTCGTTCCGCTCGGTTACGTGCTCGGGCAGGATCCTCTCTTGATCAAGGCCGACATGCTGGTGCGCCGCACCGGCAAGAAGCCCATGACTGTGCGACGCCTCGCCGCCTCGCTTGGTTTGAGCGAGCGTACGCTCAACCGGCGTTTCCGCGATCTGACGCACGAACCGCCGCAGGCATTCATCGCCCGGCGGCGGATCGAGCACGCCCGCACGCTTCTGGAGACGACGTCACAGCCGATCAAGGCGATCGCCCGCTCGACCGGCTATGAGGATGACAGCAGTTTTCGAAAAGCCTTCCGCAAGTTCACACTGATGTCGCCGCAGGCCTATCGCGCCCAGCGCGCGATGCGGGCGTAGTGCGGACGCGACATTTCCTTCCGGGATTGGCATGATGCCGACTAGCGCGTGTACTCATGGACTCGCGGTGTCCGGTTCTGGAGGCGAGATAGACGTTCGCTCGATTCCCCGGAATCTCAGCTATTGACCCCGTTGCGGACATTAGCGCGTATGCCTCGCTCTCACCGCGACCAGCCAGTAGGTGATACCAGCGACCAGTCCAGCAGCGGTCAATTGCCATGTAAACGCGGGTGGGGCTTTGAAAACGAACGCGAACAATCGTCCCAGCGCGGTGCCAAATCCGGCAAAAACGATAAAATATTTCAGGCCGAGCCGGTAGGCGATCCAAATGAAAATTGCGGACGGGACCGCAGTTAAGAGGAAAATGAAAAAGAATATGAAGGAGAAGACAGTGAAGGCCCAAGGGATGAGCGACAGTTCGATGCCGCCGTGACGAACGATGTCGGCCACGGCAAAGATCGACAAAACCAACATCGCCGCCGCCACAGCGAGGAACCATCCCTTAATCGCGAGCGACAGGTCAACGTCAGACATGGGCATTCACTCTCTCACTCCCAATGCTTACTGCGAGTAGAGTAAAAGCTGTCTGAACAACCGAGTAAGAATTAGATCGTCGCCTATTGGCCCCAGCACTTGTCCTCGTGCTGATAGTAGCAATACATTCGATCTTGAAGAACGACTGTCTGACGACCGGCGCCAAAAAGGTAGAGAACGCTCCAGCAGACGGCGATACTAACAAAGGCACCAGTTGCTGCGGCTAAGGTAGCTTTGGTTTTCATAGCCAAGTTCCTTCCCGTTCTCAGTGGGCGGCCTCCTTCATATCAAACTTCGATCGCGATGTCGCCGATTGGCCCTTAGTGAACGTTGGTCGGCGCGACTGCGAGGTCTAGTTCTGAGGCCGAGCACTTGTGGCGTCGGCATTTGCGCCATAAACCCGCAAAATCAAGCAAGACGTGGATGCCCGGCACATAGGCTAGCGGAAGCGACGCCGTTCTTCGAACGGCTAAGGCCGGGCATGACGAAACAGACGAAAATTCCCCTTGCTCCGTCGGGCAAATCACTGGCACCAGTTCGCCCCGGCCCGCGCCCCTTCAGGAGGGGCGCTACGCGATCGTCACGAGTGTCGGGCGCGGGCTGCGATGGACGTGGGACATGCGCAAAGACGAAGCGCAGGTCGTGCGGACGGCGAAGTCGTGTGGTCCTGACCTCTCGACGCTGAGGTCAAGCGAGCGACAATGCTTGCGCATTGCGCTGGCGACGGTGACAAAAAGCCCGATCGCCGGGGAGAGCACGAAGGAAACCGTTAAAACCAATCGCGCGGGGAAAGTCGGATCGTTCCGGCCGAACCTGTGGTGACTAACTCGTGTCCTTTTTTACTTTGGACGCGAGGCTGCGGGTGCGGTTTGGCATCCGGCTTTCCCTGCGCCCTCCGTTTTGGAGGGTTTTATTTGCCGCAAGACTCGGGCGATCCGCGCCGCGAGAATGTGGAGGCGTGTCTTCAGTCTTCGGAGGTCCGCTGTGCTCTCTCTTCGTCATTCCGGGATGCGCCGCAAGGCGCAGGCCCGGAATCCATTTATCCCAGCATTCCTGCGGCACTATGGATTCTCAGGTGCGCAATTGCGCACCATAGCTCGCGCAAACGCGCGCCCCGGAATGACAATGGGCTGTTTTTGGGCGACCTACGCCGCGACGCGCTTGGATTCGCGGAGCGCCTTGCCGAAGGCTTCGAACAGCGCGCGGTTGATCGGATTGCGCTGCGGATCGTATTCGGCATGCCACTGCACGCCGAGCGCAAAGCTCGGCGCGTCGGCAATGCGGATCGCCTCGATGGTGCCGTCTTCCGCAATCCCCTCCACCACCACGCGCTCGCCGGGATCGAGGATGCCCTGACCATGCAGCGAATTGACGCGAATGGTGTCGCAGCCGAGCAGCTCGGCGAACGCGCCACCGGCCAGCAGCTTCACGTCATGCCGGTCGGCAAAGATCACCTTGGGGTCGGGATGAATCTCGCCGTTCTCCAGCCGCGGCATGCGATGGTTCATGCGGCCGGGCAGTTCGCGGATTTCGGGATGCAGCGAGCCGCCAAAGGCGACGTTCATCTCCTGAAGGCCGCGGCAGATGCCGAACAGCGGAATGCCGCGGGCGACGCAGGCCTCCGACAAGGTCAGCGCCACCTCGTCGCGCCTGATGTCGTAGGGCTCGTAGCTGGCTTTCGGCTCGGTCTTGAAGCGGGTTGGGTGAACGTTGGCGCGGGCGCCGGTCAGGACGATGCCGTCGACCACATCGAGCAGGGCCGCAATATCGGTGATGTCTGGACAACCGGCGAACACCAGAGGCAGGGCGCCGGCAACTTCGGCAACGGCGCGAAGGTTTCGCTGCCCGACGGCCTGGACGTCAAAACGACCCTCGATGCGATGGGAATTCCCGATCACACCGACAACCGGCTTCCTTCTCATACCCTTTTCATCTCGCAACAGTTCGAACAGGTAATATGCCCTCGCAACTCTTCCGGATCAACAATTTGGCAGCATTTTCCACGGCCGCCCTGCCCTGCGGAAGAATCATTCCTCGCTCGTTTGGCGGCTCTGGATGCCGAATTGCTCCGGACCGGCTTGATCGCGGGCACTTTTGACGAAAGAGTGAGCTTGAAAGTGAGAAACGGGAATCGTGCCGCAGCCATCGGATGATCGTCTTGAGTCTCGAAGCGACCTCGCCTGGGCCATGTCCGTTGGCGGCATCGCCACCGTCGCCTTCGCAAGCCTCGTGCTTTTTGCCTGGACGTTCGCTGCGGCGCTGTTTCTGATCTTTGCCGGCATGCTGCTCGGCGTGACGCTCAACGCCCTCACCCACCTGCTCGGCCGCATCCTTGCGGCACCACACTGGCTGCGGCTTGCCATCGTCTGTGTTGTGCTGGCCGGACTGCTCGCCGGCGTGATTTTTCTCGGCGGCGCGACCATTGCGCAGCAGGCAACCGCGCTGAGCGATACGATCAAGTCGCAGCTCGTCACTGTGAAAGCCTTCCTCGACCGCAACGGCATCGACACCAGCTATTTCGATCTCGCCAATCCGTCGCAGGGGCATTCAGGCGCGCCCGCGCCCGGAACCAATCAACCGCGTAACCTTCCCAATCCCGGCGAGCTGGCATCGAGCGGCGGCGCCATTGTCAGCCAGACCTGGAAGCTGCTCTTGGGAACGCTGAGCGCGGTCGGCAACTTCTTCATCGTGCTGTTTCTGGGCCTGACTTTCGCGGCCCAGCCGAGCGTCTACCGCAACGGCCTGCTCTATCTGGCGCCGGCGAAACACCGCGCCCGCACGACCATCATCATCGACCGGATCAGCGAGACACTGGAGCGCTGGCTGACGGCGCAGATGGTCGTGATGCTGGCGGTGTTTGCCGTGACGTGGCTCGGGCTTGCGATCATCGGCATTCCCGGCTCGTTCATTCTCGGCATTCAGGCGGGCTTGTTATCCTTCATCCCGACCATCGGCGCGATCGTCGCCGGCTTGATCGTCGTGCTCGCAAGCCTGGCGACCGGATGGGTCGCGGCGGGCAGCGCGCTCGTGCTCTTCCTCGGCGTTCATGCGCTCGAGAGCTACATCCTGACGCCGATCCTGCAACGGCAGGCGCTGGATATTCCGCCTGCCACGCTGTTTGCGGTCCAGATCCTGCTCGGGATCGTGTTCGGGATCTGGGGCATTTCGCTGGCGCTGCCGCTGATGGCGATCGTCAAGGTGCTGATCGATCACTTCAAGGAAGACGACGCTGTATCGGACGGCACGCCGGCTTGATGCTAGCTCACCACGGTTTCGGTGTGCTCGACCTCAGGCGGCGCGGCAAAATACTGGCCGACCAGTCCGCGCCACGCCTGAAAGTCCTCCGAGCCGCGGAAATCGACGGTGTGGTTTTCCAACGTCGCCCACTTCACGAACAGTCGGTAGCGCGTCGGCTTTTCGACCGATTTGTGCAGCTTCATGCCACTGCAACCCTTGGCCCGCGCAAACAGCGGCTTGGCCTTGGCAACGGCGGCCTCAAAATCCTTTTCGGTGCCGGGCTTGATTTCGATCTGGGCGATTTCGGTGACCATCTGCAGCCTCTTTTTGTGAAGAGGCATGTCTTTAGCCGAGACGGCTCAAAAGAAAAAGGCCGCCGTCGCCGCGCTTTTTTGGCTTTAGCGGAACAACAGCACCGTGCCCGCAACCATCATCGCGCATCCGGCGAACATGAGAGCCGGCCAATGGCGCGAACGATATCGCCCCTGCGCCCGTCGTTCGCTGATGACGGCTGTCTCGTATTCTTCCGCGGTCGAGAACATGCAGGCAAAGCCGCCGCGCGCCGAGATCGCCGCTGCTTCAAGCGAACTGAGTGCAGCCTGGGGATTGCGCCTGCGGATCGACTCCATAGCCGCAAGCGTACGGAGCGGATGGTAAACATCGGGTTACCATCCGCCTTGTTGCCCTCACGCCAGGCGCGCCATTCCCGTCACCGGCCGCGCGGAGCCCGCGCTCTTGCGCCGCCAATGTTCGAGCGACAGCGGCAATTCTTCCGCGGCCTCGACCTTGTTGCGGCCGGTACGCTTGGCCTGATAGAGCGCGGTGTCGGCCGCTGCGAGCAACACTTCGAGTTCGGTCCCCGCCGGACCGCCCGCCACGCCGATGCTGACGGTGGTGTCGACCGGGCCCTCCTCGCAAGCGATGCCGGACGCCTCGAAGGCCTCACGAACGCGTTCGGCAACGATCACGCCTTCCTCGAGCGGGCACGGCAAAAGCGCCGCGAATTCCTCGCCGCCGATGCGGCCCGACAGATCGCTGATGCGCAGATTGTTCAACACGACGGCTGCGAACAGCTTGAGGATCTCGTCTCCCGCGGGGTGACCGAAACGATCGTTAATCGACTTGAAGTGATCGATGTCGAAGATGAGCACCGTCACCGGACGCCCGCCATTTGCCTCACGTTCGATCACCCGCGCGCAGGCTTCCGCGAAACCGCGGCGGTTGAACATGCCGGTCAGCGGATCGCACGACGCGGCGTTCTTGTGCACGGTCACCGCGCGCTCAGAAACCAGCATGAAGATCAGGAAGACCGTACCCACCGCATAGAGGAACAGTTCGACGCCGAACATCGTCACCCAGATGCTCTGATCAAAGGGGCGACCGTGCGGGTGCAGGAGGTCGCCGAGCAGGATCGGCAACATCAGCACAAACCCATGGAGAACGGGAACGGCAACCGACGGCCAGCGCTGGCGCAACGTCCGGCGGCGTTCGGTCCACAGTTCGGTGGCGGTGAGCGCCGCATAAACCGCAACGATGCCGGCACCGATCGTCATCCGCAGCGCAGCCGCGCCCGGCGGCAACGTCATGACGGCGGCAATCCAGACGAGCGCGCCGAGCACGAGCCCGGGGTAACTCGGTTTGCGGCCGTGAAACAGCCGCGACGCATTCCAGACCATGCCGCACGTCAAGAAACCGACGGCGTTCATCGCCAGCGTGAACATCTCGCCGAACCTCGCGCTGCCGAACGTGCACAGCGCAACCGAGGCGGCGCCCAGCAAATAGGCCGATCCCCACCATTTCAGCGCAACGATTTTCTCCTGAAAACCGAAGAATAAAAGCATCAACCCCAACATCGCCGCGATCATCGTGGCGACGGTGTAGAGCGTGGACGTATCGAGCGACATGGAGTCACCGGTGGTTTGTGATGCACAGATGCGGGCCCACGATCGAAATGGGACCGCTGCCATCTGCCACGCTAAGCCTGCCGTCTTGGCAATCCGTTTGACTCGGAGGGCAAGTTTTCCGGAAAAACTGCGTCAACTCATTGTTAAAATGCGAAAAGAAAAAGCGCCCGCAAGCGGGCGCTTTTGTATCTCGAACAGACCGCGTTTGCGGCAAATTCTAACGAAGCTATTAGCGCTTCGAGAACTGGAAGGAACGGCGGGCCTTGGCGCGGCCGTACTTCTTGCGCTCGACCACGCGGCTGTCGCGGGTGAGGAAACCGCCCTTCTTCAGCACGCTGCGCAGCTCCGGCTCGAAATTGGTGAGAGCCTTGGAGATGCCGTGGCGGACCGCACCGGCCTGGCCCGAAAGGCCGCCGCCGGTCACGGTGCAGATCACGTCATACTGGCCGGCGCGGGCGGCGGCGATCAGCGGTTGCTGGATCATCATTCGCAGCACGGGCCGCGCGAAGTAAACCTCGACTTCACGGGTATTGACGGTCACCTTGCCGGAGCCGGGCTTGACCCAGACGCGGGCGACCGCGTCCTTGCGCTTGCCGGTGGCATAGGCGCGGCCGTATTTGTCGACCTTCTTGACGTATTTCGGCGCTTCGGGAGCGGCCGGCTTGAGCTGCGACAACTGGTCGAGCGACTGCACGGTATCAGCCATCTTATGCGGCCCTCATGTTCTTGCGATTCATCTTGGCAATATCGACCGTCTCGGGCTGCTGAGCTTCGTGCGGATGCTCGGTGCCAGGATAGACGCGCAGGTTGCCCATCTGGACACGGCCGAGCGGACCACGCGGGATCATGCGTTCAACGGCTTTCTCGATGACACGCTCGGGGAAACGGCCCTCGAGGATCTGGCGCGCGGTATGTTCCTTGACGTGACCGACATAACCGGTGTGCTTGTAATAGGTCTTCTGCTCACGCTTGCGGCCGGTCAGCACGGCATGCGCGGCGTTGATGATGATGACGTGGTCGCCGCAATCGACATGCGGCGTGTAGGTCGGGAGGTGTTTGCCGCGCAGGCGCATGGCAACGAGCGAAGCGAGGCGGCCGACGACCAGACCCTTGGCGTCGATCAGCACCCATTTCTTCGTCACCTCGGCGGGCTTTGCCGAAAACGTTTTCATGTGAGCAATCCGTGAAAAAGGGAAAGGCGCACAGTGAGGTGCGCCAGACTGGGCGAGTTTCTAGAGACGTCTTGCGCCGGCGTCAATGTCAAACTGAAGATATAACTCTCGTAAAAACAATGGCTTACAAATATGGTTTTATATTACCTCTGGAATCCATCAGCAACCGGAATGGAATAGGTTGCCGTCACATGCGCGATGACCTCAGGTGACGCCGCCGACATCAGGCTCACTTCGCCGACCGCGAGCCGCTTGCCGAGCTTCAAGATCCGCGCCGCGGCGAGCACATCGTGTCCCGGCACGCCCTTGCGCAGGAAGTTGATGTTCAGATTCGTGGTGACCGCGAGGCCCACCGGGCCGATCGCCGACAGCAGCACGACGTACATGGCGAAATCGGCAAGCGCCATCAGCGTGGGGCCGGAAACCGTGCCTCCCGGCCGCAGCATCTGCTCGCTATAGCGCTGGCGGAGCCGGCAAGAGGCGCCATCGGCCTCCTCGATCAGAATGTCATTGCCGCTGAAGGCTTGGGGAAACTCCGCTCGCAGGAACTTCTCCAGCTCCGGTACCGTCATTTTCGCAATCGTCATGCTTGCCCCTGCCCTCGCCACGTCCTGCTTCTTACATTAGATATGTCAGCCCATCAGCTTACGAGCTAGTGACTTTGCCGATGACCAGCCAAACCGCACGCGCCCCCGTTTCACAACATCAGATCCTGTTGCGTGAGCACGTCGGCAACATCGCGGTTCTGACGCTCAATCGCCCCGACGCGCGCAACAGCCTCTCCGAAGGATTGATCGCTGCGCTCACCGCAGAATTGCGGCACATCCACGACGACGCATCGGTGCGCGCCGTGGTCATCGCCGCGAACGGCAAGGCATTTTCCGCCGGGCATGACATGAAAGAATTGACGGCACGGCGGAGCGATCCCGATCGCGGCCGCGCCTATTTCGCCGAAGTCATGACGGCCTGCAGCACGATGATGCAAGCGATCGTCCATTTGCCGAAGCCGGTGGTCGCCGCAGTTCAGGGCATTGCCACTGCCGCAGGCTGCCAACTGGTTGCAAGTTGCGATCTGGCGGTTGCATCTGAGGCGGCGGGCTTTGCGACGCCCGGCGTCGATATCGGTCTTTTTTGTTCGACGCCGATGGTCGCACTCTCGCGCAATGTTCCGCGCAAGCAGGCGATGGAAATGCTGCTGACCGGCGAGCCGATTTCAGCCGCGACCGCACGCGACGTCGGGCTCGTCAATCGGGTCGTGCCCGCCGGGACCGAACGGGACGCGGCGATCACGCTCGCGCAAAAGGTCGCTAGTAAATCCGCCTATACGATCAAGGTCGGCAAGACCGCGTTCTACCGTCAGGCCGAAATGAGCCTTGCGGATGCCTATCGTTATGCAGCGGAAGTGATGACCGAGAACATGATGGCCCGCGACGCCGAAGAAGGCATTGGCGCCTTCATCGAGAAACGCGAGCCGAAGTGGCAGGATAGATGAACCACGACAACTACGACGACGACTACATCCGCGGAATCCTCAACGGCGTGAAATCGATTGCGATGGTCGGCGCCTCGCCGGCCAATGTGCGGCCGAGCTATTTTGCCTTCAAATATCTGGCGCAGCGCGGCTACGACATGATCCCGGTCAATCCCGGTCACGTCGGCAAGACCCTGCTGGGAAAACCATTCGTCGCATCGCTGCTCGACATCGGTCGGCCCGTCGACATGGTCGATATCTTCCGCAACTCGAGCAACATCATGCCCGCGGTCGACGACGCGTTGAAAATGACGCCCTTGCCGAAGGTGATCTGGATGCAGCTTGGCGCGCGCGATGATGTCGCAGCGGAGAAAGCAGAAGCAGCCGGCATGAAAGTGGTGATGAATCGCTGTCCGAAAATCGAATATGGCCGGCTGTCGTCGGAAATCTCCTGGATGGGCGTGAATTCACGCACCTTGAGCTCCAAGCGCGCGCCGATGCCCACGCAAGGCATGCGGCTGTCGCTCGGGCGTACCAGCGTCGGCGGCGGCACGACCGCCGCGGCCGACCGAGCTTCGAAAAACAGAACCGATCTCACTTGATTGCAGACAACACAATCCTTGCGCATGCGGCGGCGAAGCTGCCAGACCGTTCCAAAATCGGCTGCGAGTGGCTTCGATACCTTGACGCCAAAGCCGGGCGACTTCAGCATGGCTAGTGTGGCGACTCTGACGTTCCTTTCAGTGCCGCCGCGAGTTCTTCGAAGGAACGCCAGAGTCAAAGCCACACTAGAGAACCAGTATTTGCCGGTGTCCCTTTGGTTCTGACATTCGCAAAAGTGCCCGCTGCGATACGATACGAATGTCAGAACCGGGACACCAGAATTGTTTGATGATATGAGGCAGGAAACACCAATGAGCGATCGTCCCCCCGGCTTTTCCACCCTTGCCGTGCATGCGGGCGCGCAGCCCGATCCGACCACCGGCGCGCGGGCAACGCCCATCTATCAAACCACGTCCTTTGTGTTCAACGACGCAGACCACGCGGCTTCGCTGTTCGGCTTGCAGTCGTTCGGAAATATCTACACCCGGATCGGCAACCCGACGCAGGCCGTGCTGGAAGAGCGCGTCGCCGCGCTTGAAGGCGGCACCGCAGCGCTTGCGACCGCCTCCGGCCATGCCGCGCAGGTCGTGGTTTTCCAGATGCTGCTCAGGCCGGGCGACGAGTTCATCGCGGCGCGCAAGCTCTATGGCGGCTCGATCAACCAGTTCACCCATGCCTTTAAAAGCTTCGGCTGGAACGTGGCGTGGGCCGATCCCGACGACATTGAAAGCTTTGAGCGCGCCGTGACGCCGCACACCAAGGCGATCTTCATCGAGTCGATCGCCAATCCCGGCGGCACGATCACCGATATCGAAGCGATTGCGGCGATCGCTCGCAAGGCCGGCGTTCCCCTGATCGTCGACAATACGCTGGCGACGCCTTACTTGATCCGCCCGATCGATCACGGCGCCGATATCGTCGTGCACTCCCTGACCAAATTTCTCGGCGGCCATGGCAACTCGATCGGCGGCATTATCGTCGATGCCGGCACCTTCGACTGGTCGAAGGACAACAAATATCCGATGCTGAGCGAGCCCAGGCCGGAATATCACGGCATCAAGATTCAGGAGACGTTCGGCAACTTCGCCTTTGCGATCGCCTGCCGCGTGCTCGGTTTGCGCGATCTGGGGCCTGCGATCTCGCCGTTCAATTCGTTTCTGATCCTGACCGGAATCGAGACGCTGCCACTGCGCATGCAAAAGCATTGCGAGAACGCGAAGGCCATCGCCGAATGGCTCGCTGTCCATCCGGCGGTGTCTACCGTCAACTATGCCGGATTGAGCGGCGACAAATACCACAACCTCGCCCGGAAATATGCGCCCAAGGGCGCAGGCGCCGTGTTCACCTTCAGCCTCAAGGGCGGCTATGATGCCGGCGTCGATCTGGTCTCGCGCCTGAAATTGTTCTCGCATCTTGCCAATGTCGGCGACACCCGCTCGCTGGTTATCCACCCGGCCTCGACGACGCACAGCCAGCTCGACGATGCCGCCAAGGTCAAATCGGGCGCGGCGCCCGACGTGGTGCGACTGTCGATCGGGATCGAGGACAAGGAAGACCTGATCGCCGACCTCGATCAGGCGCTGCGGCCTGAAGCGTGAAATTCGAAAACGCGTTAACACTCGCTCCGCGCAAAGGTGCTTCAATTATCTGATGATGATTCGGAGTGGAACCATGTTGCGCGGGCTTTTGTTGGCAACGGCTGCGATTTTGGCATTCGCTCCGGCTTTCGCCGCCGATATGCCCGGATCAGGCGCGCGCGTTTTCGTCTATGGCAAGGAACCCCGGCACGGCCGCATAACGGCCGTCGAGAAGGACTCCGATCTTCTCTTCACGCCCTCGGAAGCGTTTCCTTACATCGCCTTCCCGCCGCATACACCGATCCTGCTCGGGTCAGCCACGCTTCCCGGCTA
>Ga0070741_10006596_pt1 | contig 24808 bp, 31 predicted proteins | sample Coa_R1_4_FD_66440 | JGI IMG/M metagenome (GOLD analysis project Ga0070741, IMG submission 66440) | Surface soil microbial communities from Centralia Pennsylvania, which are recovering from an underground coalmine fire - Coalmine... | ecosystem: Environmental > Terrestrial > Soil > Unclassified ... | reverse complement strand
GACCTACGGGATGATCGTCGCCGACAACGGCTCGAACTGGTACATCAGCGGCGCACCCGATCCGCGCTGGTCGAACGACCAACTGCATTCGCTCGGCCGCATCACGGGCTCCGACTTCGAGGTCGTCGACACCTCGTCGCTGCCGCATCCCGGCGCCTGAGACGAAACCCGCAACGGGGACGATCCCCGTCGACGGCCGATCGAGACATCAACCGTCGAAAGTGCCCGCACGCCGGCGGTTTCCGCCGTCACGAAGAAATGCGAAAACCGGCACACGGACGTGACGGGGGTCGTCCCCTTGTCAGCGGCGGGCAAGGTCGTTGAGGGCAGTCTTGGCGGCCGCGAAGCCGCACATGCCGTGCACGCCGCCGCCGGGCGGGGTCGATGCGGAGCAGATGTAGACACCCGTGCGCGGCGTCCGGTACGGATTGAGCCTCGCCGCCGGTCGCGTGAAGAGCTGACGCAGATCCATCAGTCCGCCGTTGAGATCGCCGCCGACGAGATTGCGGTTGTGCGCCTCGAGCTCCGCCGGTCCGCGCACGGAGCGGGCGAGGATCAGCGAACGGAATCCCGGCGCGAAGCGCTCGACCTGCTCCTCGATCGCATCCGTCGCGTCGACCGACGATCCGTGCGGCACGTGACAGTACGCCCACGCCGTGTGCCGGCCGGCCGGCGCACGCGAGCCGTCCCAGAGCGACGGCTGCGCCAGCAGCACGAACGGGCGCTGCGGCGCGCGGCCGGCGAACGGCAGCCGCTCAGACTCGCACACCTCCTCGAGTGAGCCACCGAGATGCACGGTTGCCGCCTGCCCGCACCGCTCGTCGCGCCACGGGATCGGGCCCGACAGCGCCCAGTCGAGCTTGAACGCTCCCGGCCCGTAGCGGAAGCGACGAAGCGCACGCTCGTATCGAGCCGGAAACCGCGCGAGCCGAAGCAGCTCGCGCGGCGAGACGTCGCAGAGCACGACGTCGGCGCGCGGCAGCTCGTCGACGGGCGACGAGAGACGGATCTCTCCCCCGGCCTCGCGCAGGCGCGCGGCGAGCGCATCGGCGATCGCCTGCGATCCGCCGCGCGGAAACGGCCACCCCACGCTGTGCGCGAGCGTCAGCAGCGCGAGCGCGAACCCCGCGCTCGGGCGTGTCTCGAGCGGCAGCATCGAGTGCGCCGCGTTCCCCGCGAACACCGCACGCGCGCGCCTACCGTCGAAAGCTCCTCGCGCAACCGATTCCGCCGAGCCCAGCACGGCGCGCAGCGACCGCACCGAGCCGCCGACCCCGAGCTCGCGCAACAGCCGAAACGGCGCGTACGGATCCAGCGGAAACGGCGAGAGGAGCACGGGCTCGACCGCACGCCACCCCTCGGCGAGCGAGCCGACGAGCCGCCGGTACGGGGCCGCGTCGCGGCCGAGCTGCGACGCGGTCTCGTCCAGGCTTCGTGTGACGAGCACAGCGTCGTCGTCGTCGAACGGATGCGCGACGCATGCAGGAGACTCGAGCCACTCCACGTCGAGGTCGAGCTCGCTGAAGCAGGCGGACGAGCGGCCGAGCGGGTGGATCGCGGAGCAGACGTCGTGGCGGAAGCCGGGAAGCGTGAGCTCCTCGGTGCGCATGCCGCCGCCGATCGTCGGCTCCGCTTCGTGGACGAGGACGTCGAGTCCGGCGCGCGCAAGGGTGATCGCAGCGGCAAGACCGTTCGGCCCGGATCCGACGACGACGGCGCTACGCGACGCCAAGCAGCTCCCGGACGCGCGCGACCGCGAGGCGGAACGCGCGCTCGGACGCCGCCTCGCTGTAGTACGCGGCGTGCGGCGTCACGACGAGGTTCGGCGCGACGGGCGCAAGCGGCGGCGGCTCGTGCGGCAGGACGTCGAGCGCCGCCCCGCCGAGCCTCCTCGCACGCAGCGCTTCGAGGAGCGCATCGACGTCGACGACCGCGCCACGCGCGGTGTTCACGAGCAGCGCATTCGGTTTCATCACGGCGAGCTCCGTGCGGCCGATCAACCCACGCGTGTCGCGGGTCAGGGGTACGTGGAGCGTCACGGCGTCGCACTCCGCGAGTAGCTCGTGGAGGCCCGCGAAGCGGACCCCGTCGCGGGCGACCGGCACGATGTCGTGCGCCCAGACGTCGACGCCCAGGGCCAGCAGCCGCGTCGCGACGGCGCTGCCGATTCGTCCGAGCCCGACGATGCCGACGCGAAGCTCCGCGAGCGTGCGCAACGCGCCTGCCGCCCTCGGATTCCAGCTGCTGCGCGCGACGTCGCGGTCGAGCGCGACGATGCCGCGGACGAGCGCGTAGAGCAACGCGAGCGCGTGGTCTGCGACCTCCTGCGTGCAGTAGTCCGGAACGCTCACGACGGCGATGCCGCGTGCGTCGGCCGCGTCGACGTCGATGTGGTCGAACCCGACCGTCGCGGTCGCGACGACGCGCAGCGCGGGCAGCGCCGCGAGCAGCTCCTCCCGCACCGGCTTGCCGATCGTCAGCACCGCCACCACGTCCTCCTGCGGCGCGCGCACGACCTCGAAACCCTCGAGCAGCTCCGCGGGGTAGCCGTCCTCGGTGACGAGCACCTTCACTCGACGAGCGCGAGGAAGCGCTGGGTCCGCGCCTCCCTGGGGGCCGTGAAGAACTGCTCAGGCGGAGCCTCCTCGACGATGCGACCCTCGTCCATCATCAGAACGGAGCTCGCGACATGCTGCGCGAACCGCATCTCGTGCGTGACGACGACCATCGTCATCCCTTCCCGCGCGAGCGACTCCATCACGTCGAGCACCTCGCGGACGAGCTCGACGTCGAGCGACGACGTCGGCTCGTCGAAGAGCATCGCCTTCGGACGCATGACGAGCGCGCGTGCGATCGCGACGCGCTGCTGCTGGCCGCCCGAGAGCTCGTCGGGATATTGCGCGCCCTTGTCGGAGAGGCCCACGCGCGCGAGCAGCTCGAGCGCCTGCTTGCGCGCATCCGCCTTCGACAGCTTCCGCACCTCGACGAGCGCGCACGCCACGTTCTGCAACGCGTTCATGTTCTGGAAGAGATTGAACCGCTGGAAGACCATGCCGATCTCCCCCGGCGCCGGCCGCCGGCCCTCGAGCGTGACCGTTCCGCTCTCCGGCTCCTCGAGGGTCGCGAGGCAGCGCAGAAGGGTCGACTTCCCCGAGCCGGACGGGCCGATGATCACCTTCACCTGCCCCGGCGCGACGTCGAAGCTGACGCCGCGCAGCACGTGCAGGTCGTCGTAGTGCATGTGCAGGTCGTCGGCGCGCAGGCTCATCGGGCGTCGTGTCCCACGGCGACGACGACCGGGCGCCGGCGCGCGCGCGAGGTGAAGGTGAACCGCCGCTCGAGCCGGCTCTGCAGGTACATGAGGACCGAGACGATCACGAGGTAGTAGATGAGGGCGGCGCCGTAGGTCTCCGCGTACTGGAACTTCACCGACGCATCCTCCCCGGCCGCGGTCAAGAGCTCGTGCACGGAGATCACCGATGCAAGGCTCGTCAGCTTCAGCACGGTGATGAACTCGTTGCCCGTCGGCGGGATGATGATCCGCACCGCCTGCGGGATGATCACCCTGCGCAGGATCGCCCGACGCGACATGCCGAGCGCGCGCCCCGCGAGCTCCTGCCCTGGGTCGACGGCGAGCAGCCCGGCGCGGATGATCTCCGCGGCATATGCCGCCTCGTTCAGCGAGAGCGCGATCCACGCCGCGAGAAACGGCGTGAACCAGGTCCCGGTGAAGACCGGCCAGAACTGCGGCAACGCGTCCCACACGAAGATGAGCTGCAGCAGCGTCGGCGTGGCGCGGAAGAGCCAGCTGTAGAAGAAGACGAAGCCGCGCACGGCACGTCGCGTGCTCGTGCGGCCCAGCGCGAGGAAGAAGCCGAGCACGAGCGCCGTCACCATCGTCGCGACGGTGAGCGCGATCGCGAGAAGCGCTCCCTTCCAGAACGGGCTGGAAGAGAGCGCTTCCCAGAAGGTGTGCGTGTCGAACGACGCGAGCACGCTGCCGCGGGATCTACTTCACGTCACTCGCGGGAATGTTCGACTTCTTCGCGATCGCCGCGAGCGTCCCGTTCGACTTCAGCGCCTTCAGCGCCGTGCTGATCTTCGCGCCGATCGAATCGCCCTTGCGGTAGTAGATCCCGAACGTGTCGCTGTCGGGGAAGAGGTAGCCGATCGAGATCTTCCCCGGATGCGCCTTTTCCTGATACGCGCCTTCCGTGTCCTGCGTGAGGACGGCGTCGGCACGGCCGATGAGGATCTGGCCGATCGCATCGGTGTCGCCGGGATAGCTCGCGAGCGAGAAGCCGAGCGACTTCTGCTTCGACTTCAGGAACTGCTCGTACTTCGTCCCGGACTGGACCGCGACCCGCTTCCCCTTCAGGCTGGCGACCGATGTGATGTGCTTCGGGTTGCCGCCTGCGACGACGAGCGCACGGTGCGTCTTCATGTAGCCGATCGCGGGGAACTGCTTCGTGCGGTCGGGCGTGACGAAGATGCCGGAGATGATGACGTCGCACTTCTTCGCGCCGAGTGCCGGGAGGATCCCGTTGAAGGCGGTCTTGACGAACTTCGCCGTGCCGCCCATCTGCTTGGCGAGCGCGTTCGCCATGTCGATGTCGAAGCCGACGGGCTTGCCGGACGTCGTCACCGACTCCATGGGCGGGAAGCTCGGGTCGTCGCAGTAGCTGAACGCCGTGCCGGTTGCGACGTGTCGGCTCGCTCCCGCAGTCGCTGCGACGGCGAGCGCCGCGAGCACGACCGGGAAGCAGAGCAGGACGAGAGCCTTGCGCATGTGACCTCCAGAAAATCGTTGACCCGGTGCGCCGACCCTAGCGCGTCTCGCGCGCGAGCGACAGACCACGGAGCTCGGCGACGGTCTCCGGGTCGATCCCGTGCTCGATCGGCGACTCGCGGTACCGGACCTCGGCTCCGGCCGCCTCGAGCGTGTCGCGCGCGACGCGTCCGAACTCGACCGGTATCACCGGGTCGTACGTGCCGTGCGCGATCGCGATCGGCGGCAACGGCGGCTCGAGGTCGGCGCTCCAGCCGTCGACCGTCGGGATGAAGCCGCTGAAGGCGAGGAGCGCGCGCGGCCGCGGCCGCCCCGCGCCGAGCCCGAGCGCGTACGACATGACGGCGCCCTGCGAGAACCCGCCGAGGACGACGTCCTCCGCGCGATAGGGCAGCCCGTCGAACCATTCGGTCAGCGCGCCGTAGCCGGCCGCGAAGCTCACTGGATCCGGATAGCCGACGCGCGGGACGACGTACCAGTGCGCGCCGCCCGGCGGCAGGGCCAGCGGCGCGCGCGGCGTGTAGCCGTGCAGCCTGCGCTCGGGATCGAGGGCGTCGAGGAGCGGGAAGAGGTCGTGCTCGTCCGCGCCGCGCCCGTGCAGGAGCACGAGCGCGCCGGCCGGCTCACCCGCGGCCGGACGCTCGAGTGCGCGCAGCACGACGTGCGGAGGTGCCGGCTCTGCCGGCGCCGGAGCGGGCCCTGGGATTCGGCAGAGGCGTGAGGATGGGCTCGATCCGGGAGCGCAGGTGCTCGAACGCGGGCGGCAGGATCAGCTCCTCGCCGAGGTGCTCGGGATCCTCGTCGGTCGAGAAGCCCGGCCCCTTGGTGGCGATCTCGAACAGCACACCGCTCGGTTCGCGGAAGTAGACGGAGCGGAACCAGAAGCGATCGATCACCTCGGTGGGGCGGCCGCCCGCGTCGGCGACGCGGCGCTGCCACGCCTCCTGCTCGTCGAGCTCGGACGACCACGCGACGTGATGGACCGTGCCCGCCCCGGGGATCCCCGGCTCGTCGGGCGCGGGCTCGTACTCGATCCAGCCGCCGCGCTCCGCGCCGCGTGTGTCGAAGCGGCGGCCGTCCCGGGCGAAGCCGAGCGACTCCAGGAACGGCGCGGTTCGGAGCTCCGGGTTCCGCGCGTACGCGCGCACGCCCGCGAAGCCCTGGAGCGCGAGCTCCGAGGGGATCTCGGGATGGTCAGCGATCAGCGGGGCATCCGGCGCGTGCGAGACGACGAGCTCGTGGCGGAGCCCTTCCGGGTCGGGGAAGACCACGGAGTCGCCGTCGCGGGCGGCGCCGGTGCGCTCGGCCCAGAAGTCGAGCGCCTCCTCCGAGGCGACCCGCCACACGATCGTGTGGACCATCCCGGCGCCCGCGCGCCCCTGCTGCGCGCCCGGATACTCGAAGAAGGTGATGTCGGCGCCGGGGCTGCCCTGCTCGTCCGCGTAGAAGAGGTGGTAGACCGTCGGATCGTCCTGGTTGACCGTCTTCTTCACGAGGCGCAGCCCCAGAACGCCCGTGTAGAACTCGACGTTCGCCGGCGCGTCGCCGGTGATGCTCGTGACGTGGTGGAGGCCGTCGAGACGCATTACTTGACGGCTCAACTATAGCAGAGGAGGCGCCATGCCGACCGACCAGTACCACGAGCCGCCGGACGAGCTGTCCGCGGAGATCCGGACGTTCGTCCGGATGATCAGCTCGCTCCAGGAGGAGGCGGAGGCGATCGGCTGGTACGAGCAGCGGATCTCGCTCGAGCGCGACGAGGCGGCGCGCGCGATCATGGAGAACGCGCAGCAGGAGGAGTTCAAGCACTTCGCCATGGACCTCGAGTGGCTCGCGCGCCACAACGAGAAGTGGCGGACCGCGCTGAAGAACGTCCTGTTCAAGCGCGGCGACATCGTCGAGCTCGGCGAGAAAGCCGAGGAGAAGGTCGACGAGGTCGCCGAGGACGACTAGCGGTACGCCCCGCTGTGGCGGAGCAGCGGGTGGCGCTCGCCCACGCCCGCCTCGCCGACGCGCCCGACGACGATGCGGTGGTCGCCGCCGGCGTGCGTCGCGTCGAGGCTGCAGCCCACCCAGCCCGCGGCGTCGTCGAGCACGGGGCCGAAGCGGGTGAGCCTGTGCGGCACGCCCGCGAACTGGGCCGCGCCGGCTGGACGCGCGCGCCGCCCGAAGCGGTCGGCCGTCTCTGCCTGCCCCTCGGCGAGGAACGAGAGCGCGAAGGAGCCCGCCGCCCGGACGAGCCCGAGCGTGCGCGAGCCTTCGGCGAGGCAGGCGAGGACGAGCGGAGGCTCGAGCGAGAGCGAGACGGCCGAGCCGACGGTCGCCCCGTGGACGCGGTTACCGGACCGGACGGCGAGCACCGCGACCGCGCTCGGCACGTTGCGCATCACGTCGACGAGCCCGGAGGCGGCCGGCAGCACGAGCGGCTGGAGATCGGGCTCGATCCAGCGCTCGCGCCCGGCGGCGAGGGCGTCGCTCGAGTAGTAGCGGCTCAGCAGACCGGTGTCGAGCAGCTCCGGATGGGCCGACAGGTCGTCGAGCGGGGCGATCAGCTCGAACCACGCCCGCGTGATCGTCTCGTGGAACGCACCGGGACGTCCAGCCCGCTCCGCGATGCGGCGGATGCCGGCGACGAGGGTGCGGTACGCCTGCCCGCGACCGTCGCGGCGCGCGAGCAGCCAGGCCACGCGGACATGGGCCGCGTGCGGGAACTCGGCCGGTTCGAGCGTGCCGTTCTCGAAGCGGCTCAGCAGCTCGGCGTCGTCGGCGACCGTCCGGCCCGTATCGTAATATCCCATATCGGAATGTCCCATACCGAAATAATTGCAGATCTGGAGCGCTCCGTCCACCGCCTCGCGGTCGCCCTCGAGCCGACGACGGCAGAGCTCGGGATCACGCAGGCGGAGGCCCACGTCCTGGCGCGGCTTCGGACCCGCGCCCACACCGTCGGCGAGCTGCAGCGCGCGTTCGGACACAAGCCCTCGACGCTCACGAACGTCCTCGACCGGCTCGACCTGCGCGGCTACATCGAGCGGCGCGTCCATCCGCACGACCGGCGCTCGTACATCGTCGGGCTCACCCGCAGCGGCATCCGCACCGCCGACGTCGTGATCCGCGCGCTCGACGACATCGAGCGGCGGATCCGCCGCGAGACGAGCGCGCGCGACCTCGAGGGCGTGCGCGCAGTCGCCGCTGCGCTCGGACGGCTAGCCGACGCCGGCGAGTAGGAACGCGCGCGATTCCTTCAGCATCTCGCGCGCGATCACGAGCCGCTGGATCTCCTGCGTACCCTCGTAGATCTGCGTGATCTTGGCGTCGCGCATGAAGCGCTCGACGGGGTACTCCTTGATGTAGCCGTAGCCGCCGAGGATCTGCACCGCGTCGGTCGTCACGGCCATCGCGACGTCGCCGCACTTGAGCTTCGCCATCGCGGACGCCTTCGTCAGCTCTGCGTCGTCGGCCGCGTCGTCGACCATCTGCCCGAACCGGTAGAGCAGGCCGCGCGCCGCCTCGCACTCCGTCTCCATGTCGGCCAGCTTCGCCTGGATCAGCTGATGCTGGGCGATCGGCCTCCCCATCGTCTCGCGTGTCTTCGCGTACTCGAGCGCGTAGTCGGTCGCTCCCTGCGCGATCCCGAGCGCCTGGGCAGCCACGCCGGGGCGCGACCGGTCGAGGATGCGCATCGCGAGCTTGAAGCCGTCGCCCTCCGCCCCGAGCAGGTTCTCGGCCGGCACCCGCACGCCGTCGAAGACGAGCTCGCCCGTGGTCGAGCCGCTGATGCCCATCTTCGGCTCGAGGCGCGCCACCTCGAGTCCGTCGCTGTCGGCCTCGACGACGAACGCGGAGATGCCCGAATGGCCCGCATCCGGATCGGTCTTCGCGAAGACGGTGTAGAGCGACGCAACGCCGGCGTTCGTGATGAACCGCTTGCCGCCGTTCAGGACGTAGCCGTCGCCGTCGCGCACCGCGGTCGTGCGCATCGCGGCGCTGTCGGAGCCCGAGCCCGATTCGGTCAGCGCGTACGCGCACAGCCACTCGCCGCTCGCGAGGCGAGGCAGGTACCGCTCCTTCTGTTCGTCGCTCCCCGCGAGCTTCAGCCCGAGCGAGCCGAGCTCCTGCACCGCGAGGATCAGGCCGCTCGTCGCGCAGACCTTCGAGACCTCTTCGATCGCGACGAGGGCGAGCAGCACACCCGTGCCGAGCCCGCCGTGCTGCTCGTCGAAGAAAAGCCCGAAGAGATCGTTCTCGCGGAAGAGCTCGACGACGTCCCACGGGAACTCGTGCGACTCGTCGATCTCGGCCGCGCGCGGGGCGATCCGCTCCCGAGCGAGCGTCCGCACGAGATCCCTGATCTCGCGCTGCTCGTCGGTGAACTGGTCCCAGGGCACCGCAGAATTGTAGGCTCGCGCAAACCGACAGGGGAGGACTCGATGCGCGACTTCAGACAGTTCCTGCTCCGCGGCAACCTCGTCGACATGGCGGTCGGCGTCGTGATCGGCCTCGCGTTCGCCGCCGTCGTCACCGCGCTCGTCACCGATCTGATCACACCGCTCATCGCGGCGATCGGCGGCCAGCCGGACTTCGGCGCGCTGAAGTTCACGATCCACAACAGCCACTTCTTCTACGGCGCCTTCCTCGATGCGCTGATCGCGTTCGTGGTGATCGCCGCCGTCGTCTTCTATCTCGTCGTCAAGCCGGTGAACGCGCTGATGGCGCGGTACAAGACGGAGCCGCCGGTCGAGGCGACGACGCGACCCTGCCCCGAGTGCCTCAGCGAGATCCCGATCGGCGCCCGGCGCTGCGCCTTCTGCACGGCCGTGCTCGAGACCTAGCCCGAATGGCAGACGGCCTCGACGTTGTTCCCGTCGGGGTCGTGGACGAAGGCGCCGTAATAGTGCGGGTGGTAGTCCTCGCGGATTCCGGGAGCGCCGTTGTCGATCCCGTCCGCAGAGAGGGCAGCCTCGTGGAAGGCGTCGACCGTCGCGCGGTCGGGCGCGGCGAAGGCGACGTGCGTCCCGGTTCCGTAGGGCTCGCGCTGGACGACCCAGAACGACGGCTTGCCGTCGCTTCCCCCGAAGGCGCACGCGTGCGGAAACTCCATCACGACGCCGTAGCCGAGCGGCTCGAGCGCGCGCTCGTAGAAGGCCCGGCTCGCCGGGTAGTCGCGGATGTTCAGGCCGACGTGATCGAACATCGACAGCTCCTTTCTCAGTAGGCTCGCCGCGGATGATCCTGCAGAACGGCGTCGTCCGCACGCTCGACCCTGCGCTGCCGGCGGCACGCGCGCTCGCGATCGCCGGCGACCGCGTCGCAGGCGGCGTCGGCGTGCACGAGACCGCGCTCGCGAGCCCCGAGACCGTCGACCTCGGCGGCCGCTGCGTCCTGCCGGGCTTCACGGATTCGCACGTGCACTTCCCGACCTGGGCGATCGCGCAGCAGGAGATTGCCCTCGACGGCTGCCGCTCGCTCGAGGAGGCGGTCGCGCGCGTGCGCGACGCCGACGGGCCGGGGCGGTGGCTCCGCGGGTACGGCTGGCGGAGCGGCGAGTGGGCAGAAGGCCGCGAGCCGACGCGGGCCGACCTCGACGCGGTGACGGGCGACCGCCCGGCTGCGCTCATCTCGAAGGACTACCACTCGCTGTGGCTGAACTCGGCCGGACTCGCCGCGGCCGGCGGCGACCTCGAGGTGGACGGCGGCGTCGTCGAGCGCGACGAGTCGGGCGAGGCGACCGGCGTGCTCCGCGAGGAGGCGGCGTGGCGCTTCAAGGACCGATACCTCACGAGCAGTCCGGAGGAGTACGTCGACGCGATGCGCCGCGGCGTCAAGCTCGCGAGCGCGCGCGGCGTCACCTGCGTGAACGACAAGGACGGCTGGCTCGGCGCATTCGGACTCTGGCAGCGGCTCGAGGCGGAGGGCGGCCTCCCGCTGCGCGTCTGGCAGTCGGCGCCCGCGGACCTGCTGCCGGAGCTCCGCGCGCTGTCGCTGCGGAGCGGACTCGGCTCGCCCTTGCTGCGGCTCGGGTACCTCAAGGTCTTCATGGACGGCACGCTCGGGTCGGAGACCGCGTGGATGCTGGACGGCAGCGGCGTCCGGATCACGAGCGGCGACGAGCTCGCGGAGATCGTCCGCGCCGGTGCCGAGGCGGGCTGGCCGGTCGGCGTGCACGCGATCGGCGACCGCGCGAACCGCGAGGCGCTCGACGCCTTCGAGCGCACCCGCCAGACCTGGCAGCCGCTCGGCCTGCGCCAGCGGATCGAGCACGCGCAGTGCCTCGCGCCGGACGATCTCCCCCGCTTCGCGGCGCTCGGCGTCGCCGTCTCGGCGCAGTTCACGCACGCGCCCTCCGACGAGCTGCTCGCGAAGCGGCTCTGGGCCGACAAGCTCGACGGGACGTACTCGTTCCGGTCGCTGCTCGATTCGGGCGCGCTCGTCGCGAACGGGTCCGATGCGCCCGTCGAGGAGCTCGATCCCTGGGCGGGTGTCGTCGCTGCCGTGCTCGAGCACTGGCGCGAGGACCAGCGGCTCTCGCTCGAGCAGGCGCTCCACGCGACCTGCGTCGCGCCAACCTGGCTCTCGCACGACGAACGTGTGCGCGGGACGCTCGTCCCGGGCCGCCTGGCCGACCTCGTCGTGCTCGACCGCGACCCGTTCGCGCTCGACACGGCCGAGCTGCCCGAGGTGCAGGTCGTCGCGACGATGGTCGCGGGCCGCTGGACGCACAACCCGCCGCCCTGGGACTAGGCCTACATCACGTGATGTAGGCGGCTGCAGATCCAGCCATTGATGGCTGTGTCTGTAGACATCACTGTGGCGATAGTTGCATAGGCCGCCGTACATTTGATCAAATCGGACTCTCTCGGTCGTCGACACGAAGGAGGGCGGAATGGCGGCGGGCACGGCGGTTCCGGAGCCCCGGTTCGAGCATCTGCGCGAACACTCGATCGGTCTCCCGCAGGTGCTCTTCCAGTCGATCACCCACATGGCGCCGGGTGCGGCCGTCGCCTACTCGATCTACATCTCGGTGCCCTTCTCGCAGCAGGCGCTCGCGCTGTCCGTCCTGCTCGCGCTGATCGCCTGCCTCTGCGCGGCCACGGCGATCGGCCAGCTCGCGCGGCTCTACCCGTCCGCGGGCGGCATGTACACGTACGCGGCACGGTCGTTGGGGCCGTGGGCGGGCTTCTTCGTCGCGTGGCTCTTCATCCTCTTCGAGCCGCTCGTCGCACCGTTCCTCTACCTCGAGTTCGGCTGGGCGATGAGCGAGGTCTTCAAGAGCGAGGTCGGCTGGCACTACACCGGGCAATGGTGGATCTGGGTGGCGCTGATGACGGTCGTCGTGTTCCTGCTCACGTACCGCGACATCCGCCTCTCGACCACCGCCGGCGTCATCCTCGGCGCGTTCGAGATCGCGGTCTTCGGCGCGCTCGCGCTGTGGATGCTCTTCTCGAACACCGGGAAGCTGAGCGGCGCGCCGTTCAATCCGTCGCACGCGGTCGGCCACTGGAACGGCGTTTTCCGCGGCATGGTCTTCGCGATCCTCGCGTTCATCGGCTTCGAGGCGGCTGCCCCGCTCGGGGAGGAGGCGAAGCATCCGCGCCGCACGGTGCCGTTCGCGGTCGTCGGGTCGGCGCTCGCGATCGGGCTCTTCTACATCCTCTGCTCGTACGCGTGGGTGTTCGGCGCCGGCTTCAACAACTTCGTCACCCAGGCCACGGGCGCCGACCCGTGGCGGAACCTCGGCAAGGTCTTCTGGGGAACCGGCTGGATCGTCGTGTTCCTCGCGATCTGCAACTCGATCGCCGCGAACTCGAACGCCGCGGTGAACGCAGCGACGCGAGTCTTCTACGCGCTCGCGCGCAACGGACTCGCGCCGCGCCCACTCGGCCACGTGCATTCGCGCTTCCGCACGCCGTACGTCGCGATCATCTGGATGAGCGCGTTCGCCTTCATCCTCTCGCTGCTGCTCGGCTGGAAGTGGGGCCCGCTGATCGGGTTCTCGCTGATCGCGACGCTGGCGGTGATCGTCGTCGTGATCGTCTACATGCTGATCAGCGCCGGCTCGATCTGGCACTACTGGATCAGGCGACGCGCCGAGTTCAACCCGGTGCTGCACCTGATCCTGCCGGTCGCCGGCATCGTGCTCTTCTTCTTCCCGCTCTACTACCAGTACTACAAGTTCGTTCCGACCTACCCGATCAAGTACGCGAACTGGATCGCGCTCGCCTGGATCGGAATCGGGATCGCGCTCACCGTGTGGCTCTCGATCGCTCGACCCGAGCGGCTGCGCGACATGGAACGGGTGTACGTCGAGGACGAAACCGTCACGCCAGCGGATGCCGCAGCAGCATTTCCTGTCGCGTGACCAGGTGATCTGGTCGTTCGGGCCCGACCTTCAGCCGGTGCTGGAGGTCGAGCCCGGCGACACGGTCACCTTCGAGACGAACGACTGCTTCACCGGTCAGATCCGGAGCGAGGACGACCTCGTCACAGAGATCGACCTGTCGCGCATCAACAGCGCCACCGGCCCCGTCGCGGTCAGGGGTGCCGAGCCCGGCGACTCGCTCGTCGCCCACATCCTCGACGTGCGCCCGATCGAGTGGGGCGTCGCGACGCTCATCCCCGGCTTCGGCCAGCTGATCGAGCAGGTGCAGGCGCCGCTGACGCGGCTCTTCGAGGTCCGCGACGGCGAGATCCGCATGAACGACCGCGTGCGCTTCCCCGCGAAGCCGATGGTCGGCGTCGTCGGCGTCGCCACCGACGGCGAGGAGCTCTCGAACGGGCTCGCGGGCCGCCACGGCGGCAACCTCGACGACCACTTCCACGGCAAGGGCGCGACGATCTACTTCCCGGTCCGGCAGCCCGGCGGCATGTTCGCGGTCGGCGACATGCACGCGTCGATGGGAGACGGCGAGATCTGCTTCACCGGCGTCGAGATCGCCGGCGAGGTCGACATCCGCTTCGACCTCCTGAAAGGAAAGCAGGCGACCTGGCCCGTGACCGAGCTCGCCGACTGCTGGCTCCCCCACGCCACGGCCTACGCCTACGACGACGCGCTCCAGCTCGTCTGCGAGGAGGCGGCGAAGCTGCTCGTCGACGAGCACGGCTTCACGATCGAGGACGCCTTCATCTTCCTCTCGGTCGCCTGCGACGCAGGCGTCGCTCAGGCCTGCAAGCCGGCGGAGGGGTTCGGGACGATCGCCCGGTTCTCGATCCCGAAGATCGCCGCCTGCCCGAAACCGTTCGTACAATGAGCGAGATGGGCCGGACGATGAACCAGATCCACGACGCCTCCACCTGCGGGGTGGCGGCGTGCGCCGCGATCATCGGCGCGAAGTGGACGGCCCTCCTCGTCCACGACCTCTCCGAAGGCCCGCGCCGCTTCTCGGAGCTCGAGCGCTCCTGCTCGGGGATCAGCCCCCGCACGCTTGCCGAGCGGCTACGCGAGCTCGAGCAGGAGGCGATCGTCGAGCGGCAGAGCTATCCCGAGTCGCCGCCGCGCGTCGAGTACCGCCTCACGGACAAGGGCGAGGCGCTGCTCCCCATCATCGATGCGATGCGTCAGTTCGGCCACGGTTGGCTCGACTGCGAGCACGAGGAGCATCAGCTCGTCGGCAGCTCCCGCAACGCGCTGTAGAGCTCGGCCGCGGTCGACACGCCCTGCTCGAAGTAGCGGACGAGGAAGCGCTCGTTCGGCGAGTGCACGTTCGACTCGGGCAGGCCGAAGCCGCTCAGGATCGTCGGGATGCCCTTGTCGGCGAGCGCCGGCATGATCGGCAGCGTCCCGCCCGACCGGACGAGCAGCGGACGCACGCCGAGCGCGCGCTCGAACGCGTCCTGGCCGAGCTTGATCACCGGCGCATCCGCCTTGACGAGTCCGGGCGGTGCGCCGTCCCACGCGATGGAGACGTCGGCGCCCGCCGGCGCGGCCTCCCGCAGCAGGCGCTCGGCGGTCGTGCCGATCGTGCGGAAGTCCTGGCCCGGCGCGAGCCGGATCGTCACCTGCCCCATCGCGCGCACCGACAGCGTCGTGTTCCGCAGGCCGGGCTTGCCGCCGAGGATCCCGGTCACGTCCGCGGACGGCTCCGCGAACGTCCGGATGTAGAACTGCTCGGCCGCGTTCGGGTCGAGCGGCCTCGCGCCCTGCGACTCGATCTCCTCGCCGCCCGGCGGCAGCGCGCGCCACGAGTCGAGCTCCTCGGCCGTCGGAGCCGCGATGCCGGCGCGCAGCGGCTCCGGCAGCAGTCCGTTCTCACCGGCGAGCACCGCGCCGAAGCAGCGCATCAGCACGTGCACGGCGTTCAGCGCGACGCCCCCGTACATCCCGGAGTGCAGGTCGCGCTCGCCGGTCGAGACCTCGACGTCGAACGCGATCAGCCCGCGCGTCGCGAGGTCGAACGCCGGCAGGTCCATGCGCAGCATCCCGCCGTCGAAGATGATCCCGGCGTCCGCGCCGCGGTCGTCGGTCTCGATCCAGTGGACGATCGTGTCGCCGCCGGTCTCCTCCTCGCCGTCGCACGCGAAGCGCAGATTCACCGGAAGCGCGTTCGACTCGACGAGGCGCTGCGCCGCCTTCAGCAGGATGTACAGCTGACCCTTGTCGTCGGTGATCCCGCGCGCGTACGCCCACTCGTCGCGGATCGTCAGCTCGAACGGATCGGTCTCCCACAGCTCGAGCGGCGCCGGCGGCTGCACGTCGAAGTGGCCGTAGCAGAGCACGGTGGGCGCGTTCGCCGAATCCGTCGACGCCGGGATCTCGCCGAGTGCGAGCTCCCGCTCGCCGATCGGCGTCAGCTCCGCGGTGCCCCCGATCCGGCGGATGAAGTCGCACACCCACTCGCCCGCACGTCGCACGTCGTCGCGATGCGCCGGATCGGCGCTCACCGACGGAATCGCGATGAACTCAGTCAGCTCGCTGCGCCAGGTCTCGTCCATGGGGCGAGACTCTACGCAAGTAGTGCGCGCCGCCGCCGAGCCGACCGGCTTCGTCGTCCGGATTCAGCAGCGCACACGTCTTGAGCGACAGGCAGCCGCAGCCGATGCACGTCGTCAAGCGCGTGCGGATCGCCTCGAGCGTCGCGATCCGCTCGTCGAGCTCTCGCCGCCAGCCGGCGGAGAGCCGTTCCCAGTCGCGCTTCGTCGGCGTCCTCTCGGCCGGCAGCGTGTCGAGCGCGGCGCGGATCCGCTCGAGCGGGATCCCCGCTGCCTTGCCCGCCTGCACGAGCGCGACCCGGCGCAGCGTCCCGGACGCGTAGCGGCGCTGGTTGCCCGACGTGCGCTCGGCGGCGATCAGCCCCTGACGCTCGTAGAAGCGGAGGGCGGAGGACGAGACGCCGCTGCGCGCCGACAGCTCGCCGATCGAGAGCTCGCGTGCCACTTGACTTAAACAATAGTTGAAGTTCTAGCCTGCGTTCCATGGCGATTGCGGAGACGCTCGGCTACGACGACCTGCCCGCGTTGATGACGCGGCTGACCGGTGACGAGAAGCACGACTGGAGCGCCGCGTCGACGCTCGACGTGCTCTGGGTGCTCTACGACCGCGTGCTCGGAGACGAGGACCGGTTCCTGCTCTCGAAAGGCCACGGACCGGCCGCCTACTACGCGGTGCTGGCCGCGAAGGGCTTCGTCCCGCTCGACGCGCTCGACGGCTTCGGCACGTTCTCGTCGCTGCTCGGTCACCACCCCGACCGGAACCTCGTCCCCGGCGTCGAGCTCTCGAGCGGCTCGCTCGGGCACGGTCTGCCGATCGCGGTCGGCGTCGCGCTCGCCGGCCGGCGGACGTTCGTGCTCGTCGGCGACGGCGAGCTCGACGAAGGCTCGAACTGGGAGGCGGTGCAATGGGCAGGCCGCATCGGCCTCGCCCGCCTGACGGCGATCGTCGTCGACAACCACACGGCCGCCTACGGCTGGCCCGGCGGCATCGCGGCGCGTTTCGCGCTCGAGGGCTGGGACGCAGTGCGCGTCGACGGCCGAGACCACGACGCGCTCGAAGCAGCGCTCGTCGGGCCGGCCGCCAGGAGCCCTCGGTGCGTCGTCGCGGAGATCGAGCGGTGACGATGCGCGATCGCTTCTACCGCCTCGCGGGCGAGGCCCTCGTCGAAGACCCGCGCGTCGCCGTCGTCACCGCGCAGATCGGAACCCTCCAGCTGCCGCGCCACGAACGCCACTTCGACGTCGGCATCCGAGAGCAGCTGATGATCGGGGTCGCGGCCGGACTGGCACTCGAGGGCTACCGCCCGGTCGCGCACTCCTACGCGCCGTTCCTCGTCGAGCGGCCCTACGAGCAGGTCAAGCTCGACCTCGGCCACAACGACGCCGGAGCGATCCTCGTCTCGACCGGCGCGTCCTACGACGCGTCGACGTCCGGCCGCACGCACCAGGCGCCTGCAGACGTCGCGCTCCTCTCCGCGCTGCCCGGCTGGACGATCGACGTGCCCGGGCACCCCGAAGAGCTCGAGCACGCGTTCGCGGAGGCGCTCGCGGGCGACGGCCGCGTGTACATCCGCATGAGCGACGAGACGAACGCGGCACCCGCAGACGGGCGACGGCTGACCGTGCTCCGCGAGGGCGGCGACGACGCGCCGCTCGTCGTCGCCGTCGGCCCGGCGCTGTCGCAGGTGCTCGCGGCGACCGCGGACGTCGACGCAACCGTCGCGTATCTCTCTCGCGTCCGGCCGTTCGACGCAGCCGGGCTGCGCGATGCGCTGCGGGGAACCGACGTCGTGCTCGTCGAGCCGTATCTCGCCGGAACCTCGTCGGAGGAGGTCGCGCGGGCGCTCGCCGACCGGCCGCACCGGCTGCTCGCCCTCGGGGTGCGGAACGTGGAGCTGCGCCGCTACGGGACGCGGGAGGAGCACCGCGCGGCGCACGGTCTCGACGCGGCCGGCATCCGCGCGTCGATCGACGACTTCACGAGCAGCAGCGCGCGCACTCCGTGACGTTCACGCAGTCGCAGTCGCGGCTCGAGCGGAGGATGTCGCGCATCGTCCGGGCCTCCTCGATCGTCCGCTCGACCTCGGCGAGCTTCGCGTCGACGAAGCGCCGCCAGCGCCGCTTGTCCGTGTCCGCGAGCAGATCCCGGATCTCGGCGAGCGTGAAGCCGAGCCGCCGGCAGAACCGGATCACCGTCAGCCGGTCGACCGCCTCCTCGTCGTAGCGCCGCTGCCCGCCGACGCGCGCGGCCGGCTCGAGGAGGCCCGCCTCCTCGTAGTAGCGCAGAGCCGATGTCCGCAGCCCGGCGCGCTCCGCAACCTCGCCGATCGTGAGCACTTGACTTCAAGCGTACTTGAAGTGGCAGCGTGGACGCCATGAGCGAATCCACGAACATCAGCTGCTGCACGCTGAGCGGCTCCGAGCGCGCGGAGCGATCCGAGCGCTGGCGCGCCCTCGGCGGCTACGAGGTCGAGCGTCTCGACGACGGCCTCCGCCTCACCTTCGCCGAAGGCCACGAGGACGAGCTCCGCGAGCTCGCCCGCCTCGAGCGCGCCTGCTGCGCGTTCGCCGACTGGAAGCCGGCCGGCAACACGATCGAGGTGACCGCGACGACCGCCGAAGCGATCGCCGCGGTGCACGACCTCGGGTTCTAGGCGACGTCCTTGAGGGAGTGCGCGTCCGCGAGGGCGCGCAACTTCTTCAGGGACTGGTTCTCGATCTGGCGGATCCGCTCGCGCGTGACGTTGAAGGTCCGCCCCACCTCGTCGAGCGTGCGCGGATGCTCGCCGTCGAGGCCGTAGCGCAGCTCGAGCACGCGCCGCTCGCGGTGCGAGAGCGTGCCGAGGATCTTGCGCAGCGTCTCCTTGCGCATCGCGACCTCGGCAGCCTCGTCGGGCAGCGGAACGTTCTCGTCGGTGAGAAAGTGCCCGAACTCGGACTCCTCCTCGTCGCCGACCGGCTTCTCGAGCGAGACCGGTGTCTGCGCGCTGCGCATGATCTGTTCCACCTCGTCGAGCGGCAGGTCGAGATCGAGCGCGATCTCGAACGGCAGCGGCTCGCGGCAGAGCTCCGCGCGCAGCTTGCGCTCCGAGCGGACGATCTTGTTCAGCTTCTCGACGACGTGGACGGGCATGCGGATCGTCCGAGCCTTGTCGGCGAGCGCGCGGGCGACCGCCTGGCGGATCCACCATGTCGCGTACGTCGAGAACTTGAAGCCCTTGCGGTAGTCGAACTTCTCCGCCGCGCGCACGAGGCCGATCGTCCCCTCCTGGATCAGGTCGAGGAACGGGAGGCCCTGGTTGCGGTAGCGCTTGGCGATCGAGACGACGAGGCGCAGGTTCGCCTCGACCATCTCCTGCTTCGCGGCGTGGTCGCCGCGCTCGATGCGCTTCGCGAGCTCGACCTCCTGCGCCGCGGTCAACAGGTCGACCTTGCCGATGTCCTTCAGGAAGAGCTGGAGCGAGTCGGTCGAGATCTCGCGAGCCTCCGCGGTGGGAGCCTCCTCCTTGTCCTCAGGCTCGTTCACGACCTCCACCTGCGCCTCCTCGAGAGCGCGGTAGAAGTCGTCCACCTGTGCTGCGTCGAGGTCGAGCTCGTCCAGTGCGAGCGCGATCTCGTCCTGCGACACCGAGCCCGCGGCCTGCGCCGCTTCGAGCAGGGTGCGAGCCTCCACCGATTCGAGGACCTCGGCCACTGCCGTGGCCCCTCGCTCAACCCCTCCGCTCACCGAGCTTCCCCCTCCTGCTTGAACGATGCCGCACTATGCCTGCCGCGGTGGACACGGCGCCATAGGCCGTTCGGCTCATATTTCCTTTACTTGGTCCCATGCTTCCCTAGACGGGAAAGCAGGGCGTTTACATCCCTCGCGTAGGACGATGTCGGCGCCTCCGCGGCCGCGAGGCGGAGCTGCGCGAGCCCCTTCGCCGGCTGGGCGGTCGCGATCAGGAGCAGCCCGAGCTCGAACCGGACGACCGGCGCGCGGGGGAAGACTGCGGTCAACGGTCCGAGCCGGCCGAACGCGCGCGCCGGCGCGCGCTTCGTGAAGAGCCCGACGGCGGCCGCGGTGCGCGCGTACGGGTCGTGCGGCGCGAGCCGGGCGGCCGCCGCAAACTGGCGCTCGGCGGACACGCGGTGCCAGAGCTGCCAGAGGACGTAGCCGTACGCGAGCTTCGCCTGCGCGTCCGGACGCCGCGCGGCGGCGGCGAGCGCGGCGAGCCGCTGCGGGTTCAGCGTGCTCGGGAGCGCCACCGGCAGGACGAGGTCGGGGAGGCCGGGCTTGTCGTTCGAGTAGAGCTGGTTCTCCGCCTCGACCGCCTCGGGCGAGTCGGCGAAGTGCGACTCGACGCGCCGCCAGGCGGTCGCGGCGTCCGCGACGCGCCCGGACCAGTAGAGCGCCCAGCCGAGGTGATACTCGGCCACCGGGCTCTGCGGGTTGTGTGCGACGAGCGTCTTCAGCGTGTCGAGCCCGTTGTGCGGCCAGGCGGCGAAGGCGAGCCCGATCTGCGCCTGGAGCGAGTGGTAGCGCGCGAAGATCGCCCGCGCCGCCGCCACGTGCTTCGCGTTCAGGAGCTCGGCCGCGCGCGAGAGGTCCCGCGCCTCGCGGTCGTCCCGCACCCCGAAGTCGAAGAAGACGGGCGGGATGCCGGGGCGCGGCTTCGTCACGGATCCGGGTGCGGTCGTCGACTGCCCGCGCGACTCGAGGAGCGTCCCGCCGACGACGGCGGCGATCGCGATGCAGGCTGCGGCCGCGACGACGGCGTAGACACGCGCGCGGGCGCTCATCCCGCAGGAGCGTAGCTTCGAAGCTCAACGCTATATTTGGGAAAGTCATGGCGAGCTATCGGGATCTGCTGCTGCAGGTGAGAAGCGAGATCGAGGAGGTCGACGCCGCGCAGGCGCGCGCCCTGCTCGACGCCGGCGACGCGCTCTTCCTCGACGTCCGCGAGGACGACGAGTGGAACGAGGGCCAGATCCCGGGCGCGGTGCACATCCCGCGCGGGAACCTCGAGTCCCGCGTCGAGGCGGCGGCGCCCGACCGCGCGCGGCAGATCGTCGTCTACTGCGCCGGCGGCAGCCGGTCCGCGTTCGCCGCGAAGTCCCTTGGCGAGCTCGGCTACGAGAACGTCGTCTCCCTCGCCGGCGGCTACACGGACTGGAAGCGCAACGGCCTTCCCACGCAGCTCCCGCAGTCGCTCGACGCGGACAAGCGCGCCCGCTACAGCCGGCACCTCCTGATCCCCGAGGTCGGCGTCGCAGGCCAGCTGAAGCTCCTCCAGTCGCGGGTGCTCCTGATCGGCGCCGGCGGCCTCGGCTCTCCCGCGTCGCTCTATCTCGCCGCGGCCGGCGTCGGCCGGCTCGGAATCGTCGACGACGACCGCGTCGACGCGTCGAACCTCCAACGCCAGATCGCCCACTCGACGGAGCGGCTCGGCGAGTGGAAGGCGGACTCGGCGAAGCGGACGCTCGAGGCGTTGAACCCCGACGTCGAGGTCGTGACCTACCGGGAGCGCATCACCTCCGAGAACGTCGACCGCATCCTCGCCGACGGCTGGGACGTGATCGTCGACGGCGCAGACAACTTCCCGACGCGCTACCTGATCAACGATGCGTCCGTCTTCCACGACATCCCGGTCGTGCACGGCTCGATCTACCGGTTCGAGGGCCAGGTCACCGTCTTCAAGCCGCACGAGGGCCCCTGCTACCGCTGCCTCTTCCCGCAGCCGCCGCCGCCGGAGCTCGCGCCGAGCTGCGCGGAGGGCGGCGTGCTCGGCGTGCTGCCCGGCATCATCGGCTCGCTGCAGGCGAACGAGGCGCTGAAGCTCTGCCTCGACATCGGCGAGACGCTCACGGGCCGGCTGCTCCTGTTCGACGCGCTCGAGCCAGAGTTCAGCGAGGTGACCCTGCGACGCGACCCGAGCTGCCCGGTGTGCGGCGAGCACCCGACGATCACGGAGTACGTCGACTACGTCGAGTTCTGCCAGGGGCGACCTCAGCACGCATGACGAGGGTCCGCATCCCACCGACGCTCCGCACCGAGACGGACGGCGAGCGCGAGGTCGCCGCGACGGGCGACACCGTGCGGGAGCTGCTCGACGATCTGATGACGCGCTTCCCCGGTCTGCGCACGCAGCTCGTCGAGGACGACGACATCGCTCCGTTCGTGAACGTCTACGTCGAGGGCGAGGACGTGCGAACGCTCGAGGGCATGGAGACGCCGGTCGCCGTCGGCTCGACCGTGATCCTGCTCCCGGCCATGGCCGGCGGCTGATGCCGACGGCTCAGCAGCTCTACGAGCTCTGGGCCGACGACGCCGGGCTGAGCGAGGCGCTCGGGCGGAGCCTGCAGCCGCGCGGCCGGGAGTCGCTCTTCGAGGCGTTCGCCGCTCTCGACCCGCAACCGGGCGAGCTCGTCGTCGACGTCGGCGCGCGCAACGCCCGCCACACGATCAGGCTCGTCCGCGAGCACGGCCTGCGCGCGGTCGCCGTCGATCCCGTGGCGCTGCACGTCGAGCGCGCCCGGGTCGAGGTCACGGACGCGGGAGCGGACGTCGAGGTCGTCGCGGGCACGGCGGAGGCGCTGCCGCTCCCGGACGCGCACGCCGACTGGATCTGGTGCCGCGACGTCCTCGTCCACGCGGACGCGCGGCGGGCGCTCGCCGAGTTCGCGCGCGTCCTGCGCCCCGGCGGAACGGCGATCGCGTACGTGACGCTCGCGACGGAGACGCTCGAGCCGCGGGAGCGGGCGGAGCTCACGACCGCGCTGGGGCTCGCGAGCGGCTTCGACCGCACGGAGCTCGAGGACGCTGCGCGCGACGCGGGACTGCGCGTCCGCTCGATCGACGTCGTCGACTCGGAGTGGCGCGAGCGGATGCTCGAGGACGGCGAGTGGGACGCCGCGGCCGACCTCCTGCAGATCGCGCGGCTGCGGCGGCGCCGCGACGAGCTCGCAGCAGAGCACGGCGCCGACGCGGTCGACGCCGCGCTCGGCGGCGCGCTCTGGGGGATCTATCAGCTGCTCGGGAAGCTGCAGCCGACGATCGTCGTCTGGGAGCGCGGTGCATAAGCCGCTCGTCGCGGACAGCCTCCTGTCCCTCGTCGGCAACACGCCGCTCGTCGAGCTGCGCCGCCTCACGCCGAAGCCTTCCGTCCGCATCTACGCCAAGCTCGAGGGCGAGAACCCGACCGGCTCGATCAAGGACCGCGTCGCGAAGGCGATGCTCGACGCCGCCGAGGCCGAGGGCGAGCTGCAGCCGGGCCGCGAGCTGCTCGAGCCGACGAGCGGGAACACCGGCATCTCGCTCGCGCTGCTCGCGAAGCTGAAGGGCTATCCGCTCACGTGCGTGATGCCCGCAAACGCAACCGAGGAGCGGCGCCGGCTGCTCCGGCTCTACGGCGCGACGATCGTCGACTCGCCTGCCGAGCAGGGCTCGAACGGCGCGGTGCGGCTGGCGCTCGAGCTGGCGGAGCGGGAGCCGCGCTACTTCATGCCGTTCCAGTACGCGAACCCGGCGAACCCGCGCGCGCACTACGAGGGCACCGGCGCCGAGATCGCCGAGGCGCTCGACCGCGTCGACGTGCTCGTGGCCGGGCTCGGCACGGGCGGCACGCTGATGGGCACCGGCGAGCGGCTGCGCGAGAGCTTCCCGGACGTCGTCGTCGCCGCGGCCGAGCCGCTGCCGGGCGACGCCGTGATGGGGCTGCGGTCGCTCGACGACGGCTACGTGCCGCCGATCCTCGACGTCTCGAAGCTCGACCGGAAGGTGCTCGTGTCGAACGAGGAGTCGGTGCGCGGCGTCCGCGCGCTCCTCGACGTCGAGGGGATCTTCGCCGGCGTCTCCGCGGGCGCCGTCGTGCACGTCGCCGTCAAGCTCGCAGACGAGCTCGACGAAGGCGTTGTGGTCTGCGTGCTCGCCGACGCGGGCTGGAAGTATCTGAGCGCCGACTTCTGGTCGACCGACGACGTGCACGGCTCGATGGAGCGCACGCTCTGGTGGTGATCTCCGCAGAGCTGCGCGCGGAGATCGCGGCGCACGCGCGCGACGAGGATCCGAACGAGTCGTGCGGTCTGCTGCTGCTCGACGGCGACGTCGCGGTCGAGTACGTGCGCGGCACGAATGCGTCGCCGTCGCCGTACCGCTTCGAGCTCTTCATCGACCCGGTGCGCTGGGCCGACATCGGCGACCGCGAGCTCGACCAGGCGGTGGTGCACTCGCATCTCTCCTCGCCGCCGCGTCCCTCTCGCACCGACGTCGAGAACATCGGCCTGTGGGAGGGCAAGCCGTACGTCATCTACTCGGTGCGCGAGGACGAGCTGGCCGCCTGGACGATCGCAGACGGCCGGATCGCGCCGCTCGACGTCGCTACTTCGTGACCTTGAAGGTGCCCTTCATGCCCTCGGCGGCATGGACGTCGCACTGGTAGGTCACCGTTCCGGGCTTCAGCGTGACCGTCCACGTCTTGTCGCCCGTGAACGGCACGCTCGTCGACTTGTCGACGCCCTTGCCGATGAGGTGGAAGTTGTGGATCGAGGACTTGTCCTCGATCTTGATCGTGTAGGTGCCTGCCTTGATCGTCTTCAGGTGCCGGCCGTTCATCGTCACCTCGATCTTGAAGCCCGGACCGGTCTCGCCGACGAGGGTCGGACCCTTGGCCGTCGCCGCCTGAGCCGTCGCGGTTGCGGCGAGCGAGACCCCGAGCACGGCGAGCGGCAGCAGCAGGCGTCGCAGCATGCGTTCCTTTCGGTCGAAGAGCAACTGTCCCCCGGTACTACGACGCAGCCGAGAGCGCGGTTTTACTCGAGCTCGTCGTCGGAGCCGAGCTCGTTGTCGCGCCGGCCGTGCGGGCGCTCGAGAAACTCCACGGCGATGCGCTCGATCCGGTTGCCCTCGACCTCGAGCACGTCGAAGCGCAGGCCGTCGTAGCCGATGTCGTCGCCCGGCTCCGGCGCACGCCCGAGCTGGCCGAAGACGAAGCCCCCGACCGTGTGGAAGTCCTCGTCCGGGAGGTCGGTGCCGAAGCGCTCGTTGAACTCGTCGATCGGGAACATGCCGTCGACGCGGTAGGTGTCTTCGTCGAGCTGCTCGATCTGCTCCTC
>Ga0070741_10006595_pt1 | contig 24810 bp, 23 predicted proteins | sample Coa_R1_4_FD_66440 | JGI IMG/M metagenome (GOLD analysis project Ga0070741, IMG submission 66440) | Surface soil microbial communities from Centralia Pennsylvania, which are recovering from an underground coalmine fire - Coalmine... | ecosystem: Environmental > Terrestrial > Soil > Unclassified ... | reverse complement strand
GGGCGCGTACAGTGCCGCCTCGCAAATCGTTGCCCGGGTTTGGAGCTGGCACGAAGACGCACCGGTAAGCACGGAGCTGTTGCGCCAGAAGCTGTGCGACGCCCTCGCACTGCGCCGCGATCTGCTGCCCGATGCTCGCGCTGCGCGTTTAGTGCACGGCGAATCGGACGGGTTGCCCGGCTTGGTGATCGATCGTTACGGCGACACCGGCGTGCTGCAGGCCTCGAGTGCAGGTGCGGCGGCATTGCGCGGGCCAATCGCGGATCTGCTGTTCGAGCTGGCCGGCCTGCGCAATGTGTACGAGCGCTCGGATGCCGAAGTGATGAGCTTGGAGGGGCTTGCTGCCAGCGTTGGCTGGCTGCGCGGCGAGGGCCCGAGCGAATGCTGGATCGAGGAAAACGGCATCCGTTACGCGGTCGATATCGCGGCCGGCCACAAGACCGGCTTCTATCTCGATCAGCGCGACAATCGAGCACTCGTTCGCGAACTGGCTCACCAGCGCGAAGTCCTCGACTGTTTTTGCTATGCCGGCGGCTTTTCGCTCAATGCGCTCAAAGGCGATGCGCGCCACGTCACCGCGATCGACGCCTCGGCCGATGCGCTCGCCCAAGCGCGCCGAAACCTCGCCTCGAACGCGCTCTCATCGCAACGGATCGAGTGGCTCGAGGCCGACGTCTTCCAGGTGCTGCGCACGCTGCGCGATCGCGGTCGCCGCTTCGACCTCATCGTGCTCGACCCACCGAAATTCGCCCCCACCGCTGCACTCGCCGCACGCGCTGCGCGCGGCTACAAAGACATCAATCTGCTCGCCTTCAAGCTGCTGGCCCCCGGCGGCATCCTGCTCACCTTCAGCTGTTCGGGCGGTGTTTCGCGCGAGTTGTTTCACAAGATCATCGCCGCTGCCGCCAGCGACGCGCAGGTCGAAGCGCAGATCGTTCGCTGGCTTGGAGCGGGAGCCGATCATCCCGTCGCGCTCGCCTTCCCCGAGGGCGACTACCTCAAGGGCTTGATGTGCCGCGCGCCCGGCGAGCCGAGCCGCACCTCCTTCGACCGAGATCACACATGAGCGACACCCGCTTTACCGTCGTACGACACGGCGAGACTGCTTGGAACGCGCAAGGCCGCATCCAGGGTAACCTCGACAGCCCGCTGAACGAAGAAGGTCTTGCCCAGGCGATTCTGCTCGGCGAGCGACTGGCGCGCGAGCGCTTCGACGCGGTCTATTGCAGCGACTTAGGACGAGTCTTGCAGACCATCCAACCGTTCGTCGATCACACCCGCATCGAGCCGATCCGCAGCCCGCAGTTGCGTGAGCGTCATCTTGGCGTGTTCCAGGGTCTCACCTCCGAGGAATGCATGCAGCGCTATCCGGACGAATACAAGCGCTTCCATGGTCGCGAGCCCGATCATGCGGTGCCCGAAGGCGAAAGCATCCGCCAGGTCTACGCGCGCGTCTCGTCCTTTTTCAACCAGGCTGCGGCCCGGCACAGCGGACAAGCGCTGCTGATCGTCACGCACGGCGGAATCCTGGACGCGCTGTACCGGCTCGTGACAAACACGCCTCTGGACCGGCGCCGCGATTTTCCCATCTACAACGCCAGCTTGAATTGCGTCGTGCACCGTGCTGGGCGCTGGCTGCTGGATACGTGGGGCGATATTTCCCACTTGACGCGCGACGCCGCGCTGGACGATTTCTAGCGCTGGGGGGCTTGGCCGATGCGCACAGTCGCCCCGCTTTGAAATCGCCCGCTTCTGGGCTAGACTGCCTGGCTCATCGGTTCCGTCATGGCGGACCCCATCGTTGACTCGATTCCGACTGATGCTGCGCCGGCTTTCCATTCACCTGTTGCTCGCCTGCTTCCTGCTGGTCACGCAGCAGCTCGCCAGTGCGCACGGGATGACTCACCCGCTCAAGGGGGGCGTTCCCGACACGCAGTCGTGCCACACATGCATGCTCGCCGCGCAAATTGGCGGTCCGCTCAGCACCTGCGCAGTCGACTTCACGACCTGGTTGCGCTACCAATCGCCGGCTTTCATTCCCGGCAACTGCGTCGCCCCGCCCCCGCCCTGCGCATTCCACTCGCGCGCCCCGCCGCACGTCCTCTGAGCGACCTTGTATCCGCGCACCGCGTCATCGCGGTGTAGTGCATCGTCATTCGGAGGAGTGTGAGGCTATGTTCCAAAAGAACAGAATCGCGGCAGCCTGCCTGCTCGCGGTCGGTATGCCTTGCGCAGCGCACGCGCAAAGCAGCTCCGACCTCGAAGACATCCGGCGCCAAATCCAGGAGCTGAGAGCGACATACGAAAAGCGCATCGAGGCGTTGGAGAAACGGCTTCAAGAAGCCGAGACCGCCGCCCGGCAGGCGGACGAGAAGGCAAGCCGCGCCGAAACCGCGCAACGCCAAGCCGAAGTCGGCCCCCCCGCCGCCACCGCAGCGGCTCCGGCCACGCCAGAGGTCAGTCCCGGCGGCCAAGTCACGAGCAATGCCTTCAACCCCGGCATCTCGCTCATTTTGCAAGGTGCCTATCGCAACGCCAGCCGCGACCCGGAAACACGCAGCATTACCGGCTACATTCCGGCTGGCTCGCTCGACTTGCCCCGCCGCGGGTTCAGCCTGGACGAAAGCGAGATCACCTTTTCCGCGAACGTCGATCATCTGTTCTACGGTCAAGCGACCTTTGCGCTGCACGATAGCGCGATCGAAACCGAAGAAGCTTACGTGCAGACGCTCGCGCTGGGTCACGGCCTCACCCTGAAGGCAGGCCGCATGTTCTCCTCGATCGGCTACCAGAACGGGTTACATCCGCACGCCTGGGACTTTGCCGACCCGGCATTGCCGCAGCGCGCGTTTCTCGGCGAGAACTTCAAGATGGATGGCGTGCAAGCGAGCTGGATCGCGCCGCTGCCCGTGTTCGTCGAAGTAGGTGCCGAGCTCGGCATGCCTGTCGAATTTCCCTTCGCCGATAGCGACGCGAACAAGAACGGCATCAGCGGCGGCACGCTGTTCGCGCACCTTGGCGGCGATGTCGGTGAAAGCCACAGCTATCGGGTGGGCGGCTGGCACTTGAAAGCGCAAAACCGCGTCAGCGACGCCTCGCTGCTGGACTTTGATCGGCGCGTTGGGGGCATCAGCAGCTTGAGCGGCGGTGATTCGAACTTGTGGGGCCTGGATTTCGTCTGGAAGTGGGCGCCGAACGGCAACTCGAAGGAGCGCAACTTTAAGTTGGTCGCCGAGTGGATGCAGCGCCATCTCGACGGCGATATGACCACCGATCTCGGTGGCGGGACACAGACCGGTTCGTTCAAGGCCAAGCAGTCCGGTTGGTATGTTCAAGCCGTCTACCAGTTCCTGCCGCAGTGGCGAGCAGGATTGCGTTACGACCAACTTGGCAACGGCTCCTATAGCCTCGCACCCGATCTCGCTGGGTTGGTCGCCACGCCCGGCTTCACACCGAAACGCTACGCCGCGATGCTCGATTGGAATCCCTCGGAGTTCAGCCGCGTGCGACTGCAGTACAACCGCGATCGGTCCGAGTTGGGTTTGACCGACGACCAAATCTTTCTCCAATACATCTTCAGTCTCGGCGCGCACGGCGCGCATCGCTTTTAGGAGCGCGACATGAAACGCCTCATCGGGATCGGCATCGCATCCCTCCTCGCGATGCTCAGCGTTGCTGGGCACGCGGCCGTCGACATCTTCGCTTGCGAGCCCGAGTGGGCAGCCCTGGCGCGCGAGCTCGGCGGCGACAAAGTCAGTGTGTTCCAAGCCATCACTGCGCAACAAGATGCGCATCGAATCGAGGCGCGCCCGAGCCTGATCGCACGCATTCGCAGCAGCGACATGCTGGTATGCGCCGGCGCCGATCTCGAAGTGGGCTGGCTGCCGCTGCTGCTGCGCTCGGGGGGCAACAGCAAGATCCAGCCGGGCAAGCCGGGCTATTTCATGGCGGCCGACTTCGTCGACAAGCTGGAGGTGCCCACGCGGGTCGACCGCGCTGAAGGCGACGTCCATCCGTACGGAAATCCGCACGTGCACCTCGATCCGCATAACGTCGAGCGCGTGGCGAAAGCACTGACCGACCGCCTCACCCAAGTCGATGCATCGAATGCGGCGTACTACCGCAGCCGCGGCACTGAGTTCCACAACCGATGGGAAAAGGCGATCGCGCAGTGGGAGAGCCGCGCAGCCCCTCTCAAGGGTATGCGCGTGGTGGGTCAACACCGGGATCACGCCTACTTGTTCCACTGGCTCGGGGTGATCGAGGCGATGAACATCGAGCCCAAGCCGGGCGTGCAGCCCAGTGCCGGCCATCTCGCCGAGCTGGTGGAAAAGCTGAAGACCACGCCGGTGGAAGCGATCGTGCGCGCCGCCTACACCGACCCCAAGCCGGCCGAGTGGCTGAACAATCGCTCCGGCCTGCCGGTCGTGACCTTACCTTACACGGTCGGCGGCTCCGCCGAGGCGAAAGATCTGTTCGGCGTGTTCGATGACAGCATCGCCAAGCTGCTCAAGGTGAGGAAGACGTCTTGAATTGGGCAAGCCTAAGCATCATCCTGCCGGCGCTCGCGGCCGGTTTGTTGGTCGCCGCCACCCACGTTCCGCTCGGCGCCCAGGTTCTCGCGCGCGGCATCATCTTCATCGATATCGCGATTGCGCAGATCGCGGGGCTCGGCGTGCTGGTGGCCGACAGCTTCGGCTTCGAAGCGCAGGGACTCGTCGTGCAAGTCTCCGCATTGAGCGCTGCGCTGCTGGGCGCACTGCTGTTGACCTGGACCGAGCGGCGCTGGACGGAAGTGCAGGAGGCGATTATCGGCGTCGTGTTCGTCCTCGCCGCGACCGCGCAGATCCTGCTGCTCGCTGGCAACCCGCACGCCGGCGAGCACTTGAAGGATCTGCTGGTCGGGCAGATCCTTTGGGTCAACGGCCAGCAGTTGAGCGTCATGGCTGCGCTCACCGCATTGGTTCTCGCCATCTGGTACGCCTTGCGCGCACGCGGCGGCCGCGTCCTGTTCTACTTGCTGTTCGGTTTGAGCGTGACCGCGTCCGTGCAGTTGGTGGGTGTGTATCTGGTGTTCGCCACGCTGATCATTCCCGCGCTCGCGACCCGTGCGGCGACCCGACATCGCACGCTCAAGGCCTATGGTGTGGCGACCGCGGGGTACGCCATCGGCCTGGCGCTGTCCGCATGGCTCGATCTGCCCTCTGGCGCAGCAGTGGTCTGGACGTTAGCCGCCGCAGGCGTGATCGTGTTCGGCATCGAAGGTAAAGGCGCGACGGCGCCCTTAAAGGCCTAAGCTGCTGCTTGCCAGCGCGCGCGCCTTGCGCCACAGTGTCGGTCCATGCCCACGCCCCCTTCGTTGATCAGCGTCGAAGGCCTCGATGCCTGCCAGGAGGCCGCAGTTCTCTATGCGCAAGGCCAGATCGCCGCAGCGGTCGGTCTTCTCGAACAAGAGATCGGGCGAGCGGGCGCTGACAAAGCGTGGTCGCTGCTGTTCGCGCTGTACCGCGCGACTTTCGACGCGCGGCAGTTCGATGCCCTGGCGGCTCGATTCGTAGAAACCTTCGGCGCCGCGGCTCCGACCTGGCTCGACGCCGGCTTGATGCGCAAGCTGCCGGAGGCGATGCGCGAGAGCGGTGATGCCTACGTGGAATTGATGGGTGAGCTTGCCGATCCCTCCCCGCCGCGATTCGAGGCGCTGCATGCGCGCTGTGCGCGGCACGCCGTCGTCCATCTCGACGCCACCCGCCTGGGCGGGGTCGACGCGGACTCGGCGCAACGATTGTCGAAGCTGTTGCGGGTGCTTGCCGGGGATGGCACTGGGATTTTCATGAGCGGTGGCGAGCGTCTGATCGCCTCGCTACGCGACAAGCTTCTCGCAACACCTCAACAGATCGCTTACTGGACGCTGCTGCTGGATCTGTATCAAGTGCAGGATCGCGAAGCGGACTTCGAGCGCGCAGCGGTAGAATTCGCGCTCAGCACGGGTTCCGAGCAACCCCAATGGCAATGGGCGGTGCTTCCTGTGCTGCACATCAGCTCGGTGGAGGAAAAGCGCAGCACGCCGCGTTATAGTGGATCGGAGATCGTTTCCCTGCACGGCACGATCGATGACGCCAACGATGCGCAGTTGCTCGATGTGCGGCACGCCGGGAGCGAGCGCCAATATCTCAATCTGGAGTTGTCTCGTGTCGTTCGAATGAGCCCCGCGGCGGCCCGCTTCCTCGTCAGTCTTGCCAACGAGCGGGTCGAGCAGGGCAAGGTCATGCGTCTGATCCGAGCGAATCCGCTGCTGGAAGCCCTGCTGGAAACGGTCGCGCTTGACCCGCGGGTGCAACGAGTTCGGGCACAATTCGCCTGACTTTTCCTATTCCGCCGCTTGAATCCATCAGGCGGCCACCCATCTCTAATGGTCATGGATCAATATCACGGTACCACGATTCTTTCGGTCCGCCGAGGCCGCAGTGTGGCGCTCGGTGGCGACGGCCAAGTCACGCTCGGGAACGTCGTGGTCAAGGCGACCGCGCGGAAGGTCCGCAGGCTCTACCACGACAAAATCCTCGCCGGCTTCGCCGGTGGCACGGCCGACGCGTTCACGCTGTTCGAACGCTTTGAAGCGAAGCTGGAAAAGCATCAAGGACATCTGCTGCGATCCGCGGTCGAACTTGCCAAGGACTGGCGCACCGATCGCATCTTGCGCCGGCTCGAAGCGATGCTGGCGGTGGTCGATCGAGACAGCTCGCTCATCATCACGGGAAACGGCGATGTCCTCGAGCCCGAGCTTGGCGTGGTCGCAATCGGCAGCGGTGGCGCTTACGCACAAGCGGCAGCCAAAGCGCTGCTGGAGAACACCGAGCTCGCGGCTGCCGACATCGTCAAAAAGGCACTCGTCATCGCCGGCGATTTGTGCATTTATACCAATCAGCAGCACACGATCGAGACGTTGGAGTAAGGGGCTGGGGATTAGGGGGTATTGAGCCGCTGCGCGGCGCTGTTTTCTCGCGGCACTGCGTATGGAATTGGACGCTGGTTCCCAGCCCCTAGCCCCCCGTCCTAGCCCCTGCTCTTGCCCCTAGCCCCCAGTCCCTAGCCCCGTTTTTGGCCCCTAGTCCCGAGTCCCCGTCTTATGAGCACCATGACCCCTCAGGAAATCGTCCACGAGCTCGACAAGCACATCATCGGGCAGCAGGCCGCCAAGCGCGCGGTGGCCATTGCGCTGCGCAACCGTTGGCGCCGACAGCAAGTGCCCGAGCCGCTGCGCCAGGAAATCACGCCGAAGAACATCTTGATGATCGGGCCCACGGGTGTGGGCAAGACCGAGATCGCTCGCCGCCTCGCCAAGCTCGCCGATGCACCCTTCATCAAGATCGAAGCGACCAAGTTCACCGAGGTCGGCTATGTCGGGCGCGATGTCGACACCATCATTCGCGATCTGGTCGAGACCGCGATCAAGCAAACGCGCGAGCACGAAACGCGAAAGGTGTTGAACCGCGCGCAAGATCTCGCGGAGGATCGCGTTCTCGACGTGCTGCTGCCGCCTGCGCGCGACTTCGGTTTCGGTGCAACGGGCTCGCCCGACGAGACCGAGAGCGCCACCCGCCAAAAGTTTCGCAAGAAACTGCGCGAAGGCGAGCTCGATGACAAGGAGATCGAGATTGAAGTCGCGGCAGGGCCGAGCCAGATGGAGATCCTCGCGCCGCCCGGCATGGAGGAGCTGACCTCGCAGATTCAATCGATGTTTCAGAACCTGGGTGCGGGCCGACGCAAGCGGCGCAAGTTGCGCGTTCAGGAGGCGCTCCGACTGCTCACCGAAGAGGAGGCGGCGAAGCTGGTCAACGACGAGGAGCTCAAAGCTCAGGCCATCCGCAATGTCGAACAGAACGGCATCGTGTTTCTCGACGAGATCGACAAGATCGCGAGCCGATCCGAAACGACCGGGGTCGACGTCTCGCGGCAAGGCGTTCAGCGTGACCTGCTCCCGCTGGTGGAGGGCACGACGGTGTCGACCCGCTACGGCATGATCAAGACCGATCACATCCTGTTCATCGGCAGCGGCGCCTTTCACTATGCGAAGCCCTCGGACCTGATTCCCGAATTACAAGGCCGGTTCCCCATCCGCGTGGAGCTCGATTCCCTCTCGGTCGCCGACTTCGAACAGATCCTCACCAACACCGATGCCTGTCTGACGCGGCAGTATCAAGCACTGATGGCCACCGAGGGCGTGAACATCGAATTTACGCCTGAGGCGGTGCGCCGCATGGCGGAAATCGCCTGGCAGGTCAACGAGAAGATGGAGAACATCGGCGCGCGACGCTTGTACACTGTGATCGAGCGTTTGCTCGAAGATCTCTCCTACGACGCCAGCAAGCTGTCGAATCAAAAGATGCGCATCGATGCCGAATACGTCGACAGCCGCCTGAAGGATTTGGCGCAGAGTGAGGATCTCGCTCGTTACGTTCTCTGAGGTGGTTTGAGAACCGTCGCGCCGGCAACCGGTTGGTTAGGCTCGCGAGAGCTTGCGCGTATGCTCGTTCCGATTGGGCGTGTTCTGCATGTGGATTGCGCGCCTAGGTGGGGCTCCCTCAGTGCGGCTCTGTTCGGAATACGGGTACTACGGGACAAGTAGCCGGGATGAAGCGCAGCGCAATCCGGGAATGACTCAGAATCCAAGAATGATTCAATGACCACGATGTCATCGGCAGCCCTTGCCGGCACTTCATGACGCTACCTACAATCTCGCTCGTCGCCGGATGCCAGGCGATACGCGTCGCCGCCTCATCCCGAACATAAGATGCAACCAAGAACCGTCTTCCAAATCGAAGTCAATCCGAAGATTCCGAGTCGACTCGCACGCCTCGAAGAGCTCGCCTCCAATCTTTGGTACAGCTGGGACCGTCCCACCCGCACGCTCTTCTCGCGCTTGCATACCGGGCTATGGGACGCAGTGGGACATAACCCCAAGGCGTTCTTGCGACGCGTGGATGAGCAAGTCTTGCTCGACGCCGCCGACGACCCGGTTTTCCTCTCGAACTACAGCCGAGTGCTCTCGGCCTACGACACGTATCACAACGAACCGGTGCGCCGGAACGGATCGGAGTGGCTGCGATCGTCGGACCTCGTGGCCTACTTCTGCGCGGAGTTCGGCTTCCACGAGAGCTTTCCGATCTACTCCGGCGGGCTCGGCATCTTGGCCGGCGATCACTGCAAAGCCGCGAGCGATATGCGTCTGCCATTCGTCGGCGTAGGCCTCCTCTATCGGCAAGGCTATTTCTCGCAGACCTTCGATACCGAAGGCAATCAGCACGCGGCCTATGCCGATTCGGAGTTCGAGAGCCTTCCTGTCTCGCCGGTGGCCTCAAGCGAGGGCCACGAGCTCAAGGTATACGTCGATTTACCTGGTCGCCGAGTCGCGTGCAAAGTGTGGCAGACGAAGTGCGGGCATGTCGAGCTGTACTTGCTCGACACCGACATCGAAGAGAACGACGAGCACGGCCGCGACATCACCCATCGGCTCTACGGCGGCGATCGCCAGATGCGTATCGAGCAGGAGATCATCCTCGGCGTAGGTGGCGTGCGCGCGCTCGACGCGCTCAAGAAGCGACCAACGGTGTGGCACATCAACGAGGGCCATGCTGCTTTTCTTCTGCTCGAGCGTATGCGTGGGCTCGTCGCGCATGGCGTCGACTGCGCCACCGCGCTCGAGTGCGTGGCGGCGAACACGGTGTTTACCACGCACACACCGGTACCTGCCGGTCATGATCACTTTTCCGAGGAGATGATCTGGAATTATTTCCAGAACTTCTGCGCCGACTTGCGTATGACGCGCGAGCAGTTTCTCGATCTGGGCCGCGTCGCTGACGAGCATGGCTTCAACATGACGGCGCTCGCCATCCATGCGTCACGCTTCCAAAACGGCGTGAGCCGGATTCACGGCAATGTGTCGGCGCGCATCTGCGCACCGTTGTGGAAGGAGATCGATCCCGAGGAGAACTCGATCGGATACATCACCAACGGCGTGCACGTGCCGACCTTCCTCGCCCAGGAGTGGGCGGAGGTGTTCGAACGCCATCTGGGATTCGACTGGACGCAACGCATCACCGACACCGGCTTCTGGCAACGCGTCGACGAGATTCCCGATCACCTCTTCTGGAGCGTACGCCAATCGCTCAAGTCGCAGATGCTGCACCTCGTGCGCTTCCGTGTGGCGCGTCAACATTTCCGCAATCGCGGCTCCGAAGCACATCTGGATCGCTTGCTGAAATTTGCCGATGCCTCCAATCCGAATGTTCTTACGATCGGCTTCGCTCGCCGCTTCGCCACCTACAAGCGCGCAACCTTGCTGTTCGAGGATCTGAAATGGCTCGAGCAGATCGTGTGCAGCGACGCTCGGCCGGTTCTGTTCATCTTCGCCGGCAAGGCACATCCCGCCGATCGGCCCGGTCAAGACCTGATCCGGCGCGTGCATGAGATCGCGAACATGCCGCAGTTCGAAGGGCGCTTCCTTCTGGTGGAGGATTACGATCTGCGCCTCGCACGACGCTTGGTATCCGGCGTGGACGTTTGGCTCAACAATCCTGTCTTTCCGCTCGAGGCCAGCGGCACTTCGGGCATGAAGGCGGGGATCAACGGCGTTCTCAACCTGTCCGTGTTGGACGGTTGGTGGGACGAGGGCTACGACGGCAAGAACGGCTGGGCAATCAAGCCGGTATCCGAGATCTTCGAGGAGGCGCGACGCAATCGCGAAGAGGCCAAAGCACTCTACGAGCTGCTGCAAGATCAGGTGATTCCGATGTATTACCGGCGCAGCGAAATGGGTTACTCGCCTGAATGGATCCGCATGGCCAAGCGGTCGATCGCCACGCTGCTGCCGCGTTTTTCGTCGGCTCGCATGGTGAGCGAGTACCTCGCCAAGTTCTATCTCCCGGCGAGTCGGCAAGGTCGCCGCTACGCCGAGGCGGGCTTCGAGGGCGCGCGCAAGGTCGCCGCATGGAAAGGTCACGTGCGCCAGGCCTGGGACAAGGTGCGCGTTAGAAGGCTGGATAATCCACAGCGCAACCTGGCATACGGACAGTCGCTGCGCTTGGAGATCGCCGTTCATCTCGACACGTTGCGCCCCGAAGATGTCATCGTCGAGCTGCTCATCGGGCGGCACACCGAATCGGAGAAGTTGCGCGAGAACCGCAGTTATCGCTTCGAATGGGAAGGCGTGATGACCGAGGCGGGCGAGCACCGCTTCGTGCTGCAATTGACGCCGGAGATGTGTGGCAAGCTCGATTACCGCATCCGCGTCTTCCCGTTCCACGAGCTACTGACCCATCCGTTCGAGATGGGCATGATGCGTTGGTTGTAAGCGCGCGCCACGAACTTCGATCGTTCTAGGCCACACTAACAAAAGCGCGCAAAAGTCCTTACAATTGCGCGCTCTCGACAGCCGGCGCCCCTGTATTCCCGGGGCGCCGGCTTTGTTTTGACCCGCCACGTTTCGCGGAGGTAACCAGGGAAAGAAATGGCGCAATACCGGAAGTACGTCACCTTCAAGGGCAAGATCCTCATCGTCGGCTTCGGCGCCGTGGGGCAGGGAACGCTGCCGCTCATCCTGCGCCACATCGACGTTCCGCTGCAGAACGTGAAAGTCATTACGGCGGAGGACTGGGGACATGAGATCGCGCGCGAATACGGCGTCGAGTTCGTCGTCGAGCCGCTCACACGCGACAACTACGTGGCCGTCTTGCAACGCGAGCTGAAGGCGGGCGACTTCTTGTTCAATGCCTCGTTCGACGTGTCGAGCCTGGCGCTGATCGAGTACTGCAGCGAGCACGGAATTCTTTATCTCGACGCTTGTATCGAGCCCTGGGCCGGCGGCCACAGGGATGTCTCCGTCTCCGCCGCGCGCCGTTCGAACTACGCCTATCGAGAGGCTGCGCTCGCGATGCGCGAGCGCTATCGACATGGCCCTGCGGTCGTGCTCATGCACGGCGCCAATCCCGGCCTCGTGTCGCATTTCGTCAAGCAGGCCCTGCTCGACATCAATCGCGACACCGGGCGAAATCTGCCCGAGCCGAAGTCGAAGGAGGCATGGGCGCGCCTCGCCATGCAACTCGGTGTCAAGCTCATCCAAATTGCTGAGCGCGACCGACAGATTGCCGGGGTGCGCAAGGCGTGGGGGGAGTTCGCCAACACCTGGTCGAGCGGAGCGTTCGTCGGTGAATCGCTGCAGCCGGCTGAATTGGGTTGGGGCACGCACGAGCGCCATTGGCCCAGAGAAGGCATGGAATACGGCTTCGGTTGCGGCTCGTCGATCTACCTCAACCGTCCCGGTTGCACGACGCGGGTGCGCTCCTGGGTGCCCAAGGAGGGACCCTACCACGGCTGGCTCATCTCCCATGGCGAATCGCACAGCATTCCCGACTACTACACGGTGCGCGAGAACGGGCGGGCGATCTATCGCCCGACCTGCTACTACGCCTACCACCCTTGCGATGACGCCGTTCTGTCGCTGCACGAAATGGTGGGACACAACTTCGAGATGCAGACGCGCACGCGCCTGCTGCGTGAAGAGCTGGTGGACGGCTTCGACGAGCTGGGCGTGCTGCTCGCCGGACACGCCAAGAACGCGTACTGGTACGGCTCCCAGCTCTCGATCCATCAGGCGCGCGAGCTGTGTCCGCACAACAACGCGACCAGCCTGCAAGTGAACGCGGCGGCACTCGGTGCCATCGTATGGGCCATGCAGAATCCGCGCGCAGGCATCGTCGAGCCCGATGATCTGGATTTTCGAACAGTGCTCGAGATCGCGATGCCGTATCTCGGTCGGGTCGTTGGCGTGTATAGCGATTGGACGCCGCTCGAGGGGCGCGGCAAGCTCTTTCCGGAGGACGTCGATCGCGACGATCCGTGGCAGTTCAAGAATTTCCTCGTGATGTAACGGCCTCCGCTCGTGCGCGCGGGCGATCTCACGTCGTCCCGCGTTTGCGGGCAGAATGGCGCGGCAGCCGCTGAGCGCGTCATCGCGTCGCTGAGCGACTGTAGTCTTTGCAAACCCCATCCGTCGCAAGGTCACGCCGATCCGCCGGCGTGCTGATGCTCGGCACCTTGCCGGTCACCCTGCGACGTGTGCGGGCCCACAAACAACAAAGAGGAGACCGTTGATGAATACATCGAGGATGGTCGTTTCAGCTGCCGCGCTCGCCTTGGCGGTAGCGCCAGCACTGGCGCAGCAACAGAAGACCACCATTTCGTTGGATACCGCGAAGAAGATGGCCGCCGCTTGCGAAGCGATGGCGAAGAAGGAAGGTTGGAACATGATCACCGCGATCATGGACGACGGCGGCAATCTGAAGTATCTGAGCCGGATGGACAATGCCTTCCTCGGCAGCATTCAGATCGCGCAGCTCAAGGCCAATACATCGGCCAGCTTCCCCTTCTCGACGCGTCAGGTCGGCGACATCGCGCAGAAGTACGTCCCGGGCATCGTTTACGTCCCAGGCGTCGTCACTTTTGCCGGCGGCTTGCCAATCGTCACCGCGAATGGACAACACTTGGGCTCGATCGGGGTGAGCGGCGCGAGCGCGGATCAGGATGAACAGTGCGCTCAGGCTGCCCTCGACGCAGTGAAAGGTGATCTCAGCCTGAAATAGTCGTCACCACGGCCGGAACGAGCGCGCTTGCGTGCTCGTTCCGAGCTCTTCGGTCACTCTCGCACCCCTTAGCATTTCTCGCCGCATTGCTGCTATGCTGCGGCGAAGGCGGCCGTGCGAGCTGCTCGAGAAGTATTTTCGGAGGAGTCATGTTTTCTTCGTTTGTCCGACTCACCGTCGCGGCGCTCGCGATGGTGAGCGCCGTAGCGGCCCACGCCGCGGACCCGATCAAGATCGGCCTGGTCAACGAGACCACCGGGCCCAACGCAGAAGCGGGGTCGTATACCGTGAACGGAGTGCGGCTGGCAGTGGACGAGATCAACGCGGCGGGAGGCATCATGGGCCGCCCGATCGAACTGAAGATGGAGGACAACCAAAGCACCAACCCCGGTACCGTGCTGGCGTACTCCAAACTGATCGGTGAAGGCGGTATCACAGCCATCGTCGGCCCCATCCGCAGCACGCAAATTCAGGCTGCCTCTCCAACGATTCAAAAAGGCGCCGTGCCCGCGATGGTGGGCGGGACCGATCCCAGCCTGACCAAGGTCAACAACCCTTGGATCTTCCGCATGCGTCCGAACGATTCCTACTCGTCGCGCGTGATCGCGGATTTCGGCGTCAATTCGCTGAAGCTGAAGAAGTGGGCGATCGTGCACTCCACCGATGCCTTCGGCTCCGGCGGCATGAAGGCGCTCACCGAAGCGCTCAAGGGCCATGGCGTGACGCCGGTGCTGGTGCAGGGCTACACGAACAACTCGCAAGACTTCACGCCGGTCGTGCTGGCGATCAAGAAGTCGGGCGCGGACGTGCTGGCCACGTATATGACCAACTCTCAAGACGTCGGCATCTTCGCCAAGCAGCTTCGCCAACTCGGCGTCACCGTTCCTTGGATTGGGTCGCCTTCGGTGGTGACCGATACGGCGATGAAGTTGGCCGGCCCCGCGCTATATGGCACCTATGCAGTAGCCGATTTCAACGCCGGCTCGAGCAGCGAAGCGAAGGCGTTCGCCGAGAAGTACCGAGCCCGCTACAAGCTGGACGCCGACGTCTATTCGAGCTGGGCCTACGACGCGCTTTTCTTGCTCAAGCGTGCCATCGAGACAGCGAAAAGCACCGAGCCCGAGAAGGTGCGCAATGCACTGCTCGGCGTTTGCGGGTGGAAGGGCGTCGAAGGGACTTACTGCTTCGACAAGAACGGCGACGGCCTGCGCGGCTACAACGTCGTGCGCAACGAAAACGGCAAGATCGCGTTCATCAAGCACATCGACTTCAAAGATTAAGGGCACTGCACTGAAGCCGTCAGCGGATCCGCACGACGGTCGCGGGCTGACCCAATAGGGAGATAGGCGCGTGGACGCGCTCGCCAACAATCTACAGGTGCTGTTCCAAGGTCTCGCCCTGGGCAGCATTTACGCGCTCGTCGCACTGGGCTTCGTGCTCATCATCCGAGCCACCAACGTCGTGAATTTTGCGCAGGGCGATTTCGCCATGCTCGGCGCCTACGCCATGGTGCTGTTCATGGCCGGCGTCCCGGGCAACCCCGATCTGCACATCCCCGCCGTCGACATCCACTTCCCCTATGGGGTCGCGATCATCCTCGCACTGCTGCTCATGGCAGGTGTGGGAGTGGTGTTCAACTACGGCGTCTACTATCCGCTGCGCAATCGGCCGTTCCTGCCGGTGCTGATCAGCACACTGGGCGCATCGATTTTCCTGCAGAACACCGTGCTCGCGGTGTTCAATCCCCAGCCGCGCCCGCTCGAGAAGCTGATCGACGTCGAGGGCGTCACGGTGGGCGGTGTGTTCCTCGACAGCCAGTACCTGGTCATTCTCGCCTTCACCGTCCTCGCCGTGGCCTTTCAGTACTTCTTCTTCGAGCACACGCTGCTCGGCAAAAAGCTGCAAGCGACCTCGCAGGACAAAGACATGGCGCGTCTGCTCGGCATCCCCGTGACCCTGATGATCATCATTACCTTCGTCTACAGCGCGGTGCTGGGCGGAATGGCGGGTATCCTGGTCGCGCCGATTCTGTTCGTCTCCATCGGCATGGGCTCGACCATCGCGTTGAAAGCATTCGCGGCGACCATCATCGGCGGCTTCGGTGACGTTGCGGGTGCCATCGTCGGCGGCTTGATCATCGGCGTGATCGAAAGCTTCGCCGCCTACTACATCTCGGTTCCCTACAAGGACGCATACGCGTTCCTCGCCTTGTTCCTGGTTCTGCTGTTCCGACCCCAAGGCATCTTCGGCGAGAAGGTGTCGGAGAAAGCATGAGCCACCTGGCGAGGGGCCCCGCGCTAGCGGGGATCGACAGCAAGGCGAATGCTTTAAAGGCGCCGACGCGTATCGTTGCACTACCGGAATCCCTCGGAGGCGCCGCATGAGCCACCTGGCGAGGGGCCCCGCGCTAGCGGGGATCGACAGCAAGGCGAATGCTTTAAGGGCGCCGACGCGTATCGCCGCACTACCGGAATCCCTCGGAGGCGCCGCATGAGCCACCTGGCGAGGGGCCCCGCGCTAGCGGGGATCGACAGCAAGGCGAGTACTTTAAGGGCGCCGGCGCGTATCGTTGCACTACCGGAATCGGAATCCGTCGGAGGCGCCGCGTGAGCCAAGCGGTCACCAAGACGGGCGGCGCGGCGCAGCCCACCACCAACCTCGGCGCACTGCTGCTGATCGCGATCCTTGCGGCTGCGCTGCCGCTGATTCCGTATGTCTTGCCGATCAGCGACTACGTTCTGAACATCTTCATGAACTCGGTCACTTACGCCATGGCGGTGTTGGGCATGGTGGTGGTGCTGGGTTACGCGGGGCAGATCAATTTGGCGCAGGCGGCCTTCTTCGGCATCGGCGCCTATGCGGTCGCGCTCGGCACGGTCGACCACGGCGTTTCGTTTTGGATCTCGCTTGCGCTGGGCTTCGCGGCAGCCGGTATCGCGGGCCTGGTGCTGGGCCTCACGACCTTGCGCCTCGGCGGGCACTATCTGGCGATGATCACGATCAGCTTCCAACAGATCTTCGATCTCGTCCTGGTCAACTGGATTCCCGTCACGCATGGGCCGGACGGCATACCGGGCATCGAAGCGCCCACCCTGTTCGGCTACGCGTTGAGCGACAAGCGCGTGTATCTGCTGTTCTGCACTCTGGTGCTGTATGCGCTCATCTGGTTCGTGTGGTGGTTGCCGAGCACGCGCTTGGGACGCGCGATGCGCGCGGTACGCGACAACGAGCTGGCAGCCGAGACGCTGGGCGTGCACACGCTGCGCACCAAGGTGGTCGCATTCACCATCAGCGCAGCACTGGGCGGCATCGGCGGAGCGTTGTATGCCGCCGGATTCAGCTACATCAGCCCGGACAACTTCAACTTTCTGCGCTCGGTCGAGTTCCTCACCGCGGTGTTGCTGGGCGGTGCCCAATCGCCGTTCGGTGCTGCGCTGGGCACGGTGCTGATCGTACTGCTGCCCGAGTGGCTGCGCTTCCTGCGCAGCCTCTACCTCGCCGTGTACGGTCTGGGCGTCATCCTGATCATGGTCTTCCTGCCGGAAGGCATCTGGGGGCTGGTACGCGGGGCGTGGCGACGAATGCGGCCGTTGCAAAGGCCGACGATGGGCGCGATCGGCGCGCTCGACTTCGATATCCGCTCCAACCACAGCGGGCCGATTCTCAAGCTCGCCGACTTGCAGAAGCACTTCGGTGGGTTGAAGGCAGTCGATGGCATCTCGCTTGAAGTGCAGCGCGGCTCCGTGCACGCGCTGATCGGCCCCAACGGCTCGGGCAAGACCACCTCGCTCAACGTGCTCAACGGCATCTACCGCCCCACTGCCGGCCGCATCGAATTCGATGGAACCGACGTCACCGGGCTCAAGCCGCACTTGCGCGCGGCGCTGGGCATGGGTCGAACCTTCCAGAACATCCGTCTGTTTCCCACGATGACGGCATTGGAGAACGTGATGGTCGGCGGTCAGCGCGACAACAATCCGATCGAGCCCGGCAACGAAGCGTTGCGCCAGCGCGCACTGGCCGCGCTGGCTTTCGTCGGCATCGCGGAGCGCGCCGATGAAGTCGTGCGAAATCTACCGTACGGACACCAGCGTCTGGTGGAAATCGCCCGGGCACTGGCGGGACATCCCAAGTTGCTGCTGCTCGACGAGCCGGGGGCGGGTCTGAACCAAACCGAGAAGCAGGAGTTGGTCGCCTTGCTCAAGCGCTTACGCGGCCACGGTCTAACCGTGTTCCTCATCGATCACGACATGGGCCTGGTCGAAAAAGTCTCCGACAAGATCACCGTGCTCAACTTCGGCAAGAAAATCGCGGAAGGATCGCCACAAGAAGTGCTGAACCATCCCGACGTCATTGCTGCTTACCTCGGCGAGGCCCCCGTACATGGCGCTGCTTGAGCTGAAGAACGTATCGAGCGCGTACGGCAGCGTCGAGGCGCTGCGCGGCGTCAGCATGCACGTGGATCAGGGCGAGATCGTGACCTTGCTCGGGGCCAACGGTGCGGGCAAGAGCACGACGTTGCGTACCATCTCCGGCGTCATCCGACCGACCACCGGCGAGATCTGGTTCGACGGCGTGCGCATCGACACGTTGTCACCGGAGCAGATCGTTCGCCGAGGCATCTCGCACGTGCCGGAGGGGCGGCGGATTTTTCCCGGCCTGACGGTGAAAGAGAACATCATGCTCGGGGCGAGCAACCGCGCAGGCATGCCCAAGCAGGAGATGCTGCACGAAGTCGAACGGATGTTCGCCATCTTCCCCGACCTACAGCGCTTCGAGAACGCGCTGGGCTGGACCTTGTCCGGCGGGCAGCAGCAGATGCTCGCGGTGGCGCGCGGCCTGATGGCCAAGCCCAAGCTCCTGCTGCTCGACGAGCCCTCGCTCGGCCTCGCGCCGGTCATCGTGCAATCGCTGTTCGCCACGATTCGGGAGATCCATGCACTGGGCACGACGATTCTGCTCGTCGAGCAGAACGCGCACATGGCGTTGTCGGTGGCCGCACGCGGTTATGTGCTCGAGACGGGAACGATGACGGTCGAAGGCACGACCACTCAACTGCTCGACAACGCCGAAGTGCGCGCGGCTTATCTCGGCGGTCACGCGGCTTGAGCGTCTGCGGTCGACAATGCGTTGACCGCGAAGGCACGAAGACAGGAAGGAAGGTTTTGTACGGCGCGTAACGCCAAGCTGCGCATGCAAGCCGCAGTCGGCCGACGAACCGTGGCGCGCGCCACGCACTACACATCGACCACGAAAGAAAGCCAACAGAAGCCGTCGGTCCGTTCGGTTTGTGACAACCTCTTTCAAGACTGCGAGCTTTGGTCAATCCTGCGTCGGCGGGCTGGATCGGCATCGACGGTCGCGCTACCATGCATTGCGAGACCTGAAGCAACAACAGGAGGAGAACCTCCGATGCTCGATCAGCTGTTCGTCAACCCGCCCGCCCTGGCGTTGCTCGCTTACCTGCGCACACCGGAGACGTGGACCGCCGTGTTGTTGCCCGGTACGGTCTCGCTCGCCATCTTCGGCGCCTACTTGCATGCCGGGCGCATCTCCGCCCAGCTGCAGCGAATTTGGTGGTGCGCGTTGCCGATCAGCTATGGCTGTGCGTACTGGGTCATCACACCCGAAGCGGAAAGCCTCTACATCTTCAGCGCCTTCTCAGTTGCGTGTGCCTTCTTGTTGTTCCGCCGTCGATCGGTGCCGCCCGCACTCGCATTCGCGCTGACCTTCTTGTCCCTCTTCTCGGTCGACATGTCGCACGCCCTGGCGCGCGCGATAACCGTCGGCCTTCCGCTCGATCGCTTTTATCTCGGCGTCGGCGGGGCGGGATTGCGCGACAGCCTACTCGTCATGCCGAGCCTCACCGCGATGACCGTGGCGTACGCGCGGCTGCGCATACGCCGACGCGGCGAAGAACTGGTCGACTTCTAGCAGGCGTTTCAACACGACGGCGAACGCGCGCGCCGACGGTTGGTCGGCGCAATCGAGCGCGTTCTTCAGCCGAGGAACTTGCCACGCAACATTTCGAGCCCTGCCGCAATATCGTTGTCTTGGACCTGGCCGCTCGGCGTGAGCTTGTCCACGACGTCGGGCAGGACATGAGACAGTCCGGTTGCTACGTGCTCCTGCGACAGCCCGAACTGCTGGGCGAGCTGCTGCAGCTGGCCGCCTCCGAAGACCTGCGTCAGCTGATCCGGTGAGACGGGAAGATTCTGCCCGGTGCTCACCCATGACTGCGCCTGCTGACCGAGCCCAGCTTCGCTGAAACGCGCAAGCAAGCCTTGTAGACCGCCCGGCTGATTTTGGATGAGTTGCAGCAGGGCGCCGACGATACCGCTTTGCCCGCCACCCGCGCCCTGCAACTGACCGAGCACACCACCGAGAATCTGGTCGAATAACCCCATCGTCACCTCCATTGGGAGCGGACACAGGGAGCGCGTCCGCAAGACGCCAGCATACTCCGATGCGGCAGTCTCGACCGGGAAGGCGAGCGAAGCTCTAGCGAGGGTTGAACGCGCGCACCATGCGCATCGCCGCGCACGCGGCACCGTAGCCGTTGTCGATGTTCATCACCGCCACGCCGGGCGCGCAGCTGGAGAGCACCGAGTGTAAAGCGGCGTGACCGCCGGAAGCGACGCCATAGCCCACCGAGGTGGGAACCGCGATGATGGCGCCGCCATAGAGCCCACCGAGCACGGTGGGCAGCGCACAATCCATCCCGGCGACAGCGATCACCACCGGCATGCTGCGGATCTGCTCGAGGCGCTCGAGCAGGCGCCACAGACCTGCAACGCCTATGTCGGTCATCTCGACATTGGCGAAACCGTAGTAGCGCAACGTGCGGGCCGCTTCGCGACTCACCGGCACGTCCGATGTCCCGGCAGCCACGATGGCAACGCGCGCCTCGCCTTCTAAGGGATGTGCAGAGTCGTAATAGCCGGTGCGCGACATCGGCTCGTAGTCGATGCGCGCGCGATGATGCTCGGGCAATTCCGCGTACTGCGTGTCGTGCAACCGCGTGAGCAGAAAGCGCAGCTTCTTCTCCTGCGCCTGGTCGAGGATCTTGATGATGTGACCGACCGTCTTTCCGGAGCAGAAGATGGCTTCGTCGAAACCGATCCGCGCTGCGCGCTGCAGGTCGAGAGTGATGTCCTGGTCCACGGGCTGAGCGGGCGCCGAGCAGCGCTATAGACGCCGGAAATGCAAGAAGGCGCTGCCGGTTCGATACGGCTCGAAGCGCACGGTGGCGTGCGGATGCGTGCCGACGAACAGCGCGTGGATTTCTCTTTCCAGAAGCTGGCGTTGGCTGTCGTTGACCGAAGCCAGATGCACGGCGTCGAGCTCGATCACGATGCCGCTTGCACGCACGCGGCAGCGCACCGTTTCCGGCGCAAGCGCGCGGCTCACCAACTGCTCCGTCGCGTGTATGTTTCGCAGCACCGCAGGGTCGATGGCAATGCCGGTCTCGACGCGACTGGCCAGACAGGGCGAAGCCGGCAGGTCGGCGACCTCAGCCAGACCGAGGTCGCGGCTGAGCGCGCGCACGCTGCGCTTGGTCAGGCCCGCCTCGACGAAGGGATGGCGCACCGAATGCACCTTCGCCGCCTCTAAGCCGGGTCGGTATTCGCCGAGGTCGTCTACGTTGGTCCCCGAAACGATCTGAGCATCGGTATGCGGGCGAATCGCCGCGTACAAGCTTGTCTTGCAATAGAAGCAGCGATTCACCGGGTTGCTCAGATAGTCGCGGCTCTCGAACTCGCCGGCGTCGATGACACGCAGGTCCCAACCTTCTTTCGCCGCCAACTCGCGTGTGCGTTGGGTGCCTTCATCGGCGACCGCGGGCGATACCGCGTGGAACATGGCCACCCGCCCCGGGTGCAGGCGGTGCGCGAAGCAGGCAAGCGTCAAGCTGTCGACGCCGCCGCTCACCGCCACGGCGAGATCGTCGATCTGGCTCAGCACGCTTTGCAGCGCTGCGACATGCGGCAACTGCTCACCCATCCTTCAGTCCTTCTTCCTCGGCGCGGCGGCGAGTGCGCTCGCGCGCGGCATGGCCGCCGGTGACCTTTCGCAGGTCGTCGCTTTCCACTTTGGCCGTAAGGCCTTCATCACGCTGCGCGACTTTGGTGCGCAGAACATAGTCACCCACGTTCACTTCGCCCGCTGCGCGCTGGAGAACCTTGCGCGCGGCGACGTACCAGCGCAAGCCCAACGTAGTCGTCTCGGAGAAGACGCGCGCGGCGAGCGCATCAACGGCATCGACACGGGCGAGCACTTCCACTTGCACGCTCATGCGCCCCTTCTTCCCGAACGCCGGAATCTGCAGCACGTCGAGCACAGCGTCGTGCGCGCGCAACCGATCCAGCGCGATGGCGAGGTCCTCGGGCGTTTGATCGTCGATCGCGAACGCGATGACCGCGACTTGCTCCTCGACGGCGCCCGCTTGCACTTCGGCAGCCTCGAAAGCAAGTACGCGCAGCACGTTGCTCAACCCGGGAAACGTGCGCGTGCCGAAGCCGTGTCCGCTGCCGATCAATTTGCGCGCACTCGGTTCCGCCTGCTGGCGCGCGTCGAAATGACGCAGAATCGCGGCGCCGGTGGGCGTCACACGCTCGCCTTCGCGTCCGTCATCGATGAACGCATAACCTGCGAGCAGCTGGGTGGTGGCGGGTGCGGGCACCGCCAACTCACCGTGCGCCGTGCGCACGCGACCGCGCCCGAGCGGCAACGCCGACACCGACCAGGTCGCGTCGAGCGACTCGATCACGGCCGCGGCGCCAACGATGTCCGCAATCGAGTCCCAGCCGCCCAGCTCGTGGAAGCTCACTTGCTGCGTTGGCACACCGTGAATGCGGCCCTCGACCTCGGCGAGCGCGGTGAACATCGCGATCGCGCGCCGCACGACGCCCTCTTTCAAAGGACTGCCGCGCAGCTGCGCGCAGATTTGCGCGAACGGCCGTTCGTCATGATGGTGATCGTGGCCGTGCGCATGTGCGTAACGATGTGCGTACTCGTGCGGATCATCGACTTCGAAGCGCGTGCCGGTCAGCGCGTGGTCGCGATGCGCCACGAAGCGGCAGTGCACGTCGGCCGGCAGCCCGGCGTCGCGCTGGGCGCGCAACACCGCCTCACGCAAATCGGGAAAAGCGTCGCACATGGCGGCGATGAACATGTCGCCCGCCACGCCGCCGATGGCATCGAGATGGATGTGGAGCTTGGACATCAGAATAGCGGGGGGCTGGGGTGAAGAGCGGGGATTGGGAGCTGGGGATTGGGAGCTGGGCGGTGTCGAGCCGCTACGCGGCGCTTTTCCCTTTTGTCGCCCAGCCCCGCGATCGCAGCGCGCTCCCCAGTCCCTGGCCCCCTGCCGCTAGTCCCCGCTGTTACGCATGCGCCTTCTCGTGCTGGGGCGCGAGCATCGGATAAATCACGCCTTTTGCGTCGAACTTGAACGGCTGAGGCTCGCCCACCACTTCGAACAAGCTCGGGTTGGCGCGCACTTGGGCTAGCAGCGGCTCGGAGACGTGGATGTCGACCAGCTCGAGCGTGTTGCGGATGCGCACGATCTTGCAATCCTCGGGCTTCACGCGCACGACGGTCTTCACCGCCAGACGAATCGCATCCTCGTCGGTGTTCATGATCATCGGAATGACCGCACCGTCGAGGTAGGTCGAAGCAATGACGTTGGTGTACGTCTTGGTGATGTCGATATCCTTGTACAGGCGCATGGTGATCACGTCGGCCAGCCCCAGGCCGGTGGCGTTGCCGTGCGTTTCGGGCGTCAAGCCCAGCACGGCAATCTTCTTCACCAACGGCTTCATGTTCCATTCGATGAAGCGCGAGTTGCGACCGGTGATATTGGGATCGAAGCCCGAGCCGCTGATGTTCTTGCCCATCGTCTCGATGATCAGCACGTCGACTTCGTCGAAGTAGATGCGCGCCATCATCTCCTTGGCCTTGGCCTGCAGCACCGGCTCGCGCTCCCACAGCTGCTCGGCCGGCACCGCTTCGATGATCGCCGTCTCGTCGGCGGCGTTCTCCACCATGCCCACACCGAACAAGAAGTTCTTCTTCGACATGATGAAGCGTGCGGCTTTCGGCAGCAGCTCGCCGAATACATCCATGCCGTTGGTATGCAGCTCGGTGGCGCCGGTGATCTTGCCCATGCCGATCGTCATCATCTTGACGATGCCGCTCTCGATGGGCGCACGGAAATTGGTGTGGGGCTTGATGCGGCAGACGAAGGCGAAACCGTCCGCCTCGGAGGCCAGCTTGTCCATATACACCGGCATGCCGTCGACCTTGCCCAGCTCAACGACCTCGAGACTGGAGCGGATCGGGCAGCCGATGTAGTCCTCGGTTACGCCGTAGTCCTCCAGCACCTGGCGCTGCCCTTCGGCCGTCGCACCGCCGTGACTGCCCATCGCCGGGAAGACAAAGGGCTTGGCGCCGCGCGCCTTGAGCTCGGCGACGACCTGTTTGACGCATTCGGCGATATTGGCGATGCCACGACTGCCTACGCCCAAGGCGATCGTGCTGCCCGCCTTGACCTTGGCGGCGACCTCGGGCCGCTTGAATTGCTCGGCGACCGTCTGGGAGACGTTTGCCACGCGCTGCGTCTTGAACTTCTGCCGTACATGCACCATGCGGGGCAGCGGCGTGCTGGCCAGTCCACCTGCGATGTTTACTTCGATCCGATCGCCGATCATGTCGTCCTCCGTTCTCGCGAACTTTTGATTTTACCCGTAGACCCATCCATCCTGCTCGAGCCACTCCTGCTCACGGCGCGACCAACGCCTCGTACAACTCGATATAGCGGCGCGCGCTCGCTTCCCAGCTGAAGTCACGCGCCATGCCGTTCTTCTGTAACTGGCGCCACAGCTTCTTGTCGCGATACGCGGCGATCGCGCGGCCTACGCCGGTGAGCATCGCCTCGCTGCTCATCGGTGAGAACAGGAAACCCGTCGCAGTCTTGTTCGCCACGTTTTCTCGCGTGCAGTCCACCACCGAGTCGACCAGGCCGCCGGTGGCGTGCACGACGGGCGGCGTGCCGTAGCGCTGGCTGTACATCTGATTCAAGCCGCACGGCTCGAAGCGCGAAGGCATCAGGAAGATGTCGACCCCCGCCTCGATTTGATGCGCGAGGCTCTCGTCGTAGCCAATCTGCACG
>Ga0070741_10006594_pt1 | contig 24810 bp, 30 predicted proteins | sample Coa_R1_4_FD_66440 | JGI IMG/M metagenome (GOLD analysis project Ga0070741, IMG submission 66440) | Surface soil microbial communities from Centralia Pennsylvania, which are recovering from an underground coalmine fire - Coalmine... | ecosystem: Environmental > Terrestrial > Soil > Unclassified ... | reverse complement strand
GGGTTAGCTGGCCCGAGGTCGAAACGGCACAGAGTTCCAGGAACTCGTCATGGGGTTCGGTGTGAGACAACGCCCCCGCTCCTCGGCTGGATGCAACCTTGTATCATACTGCGGAATCGCTCCGCAATTTATTGTCAAAAATCTGTTTTCGCAGCTTCTCCAGCCCGCGGAAATAGTGATTTTTCACATTTCCCCGGGTCTGGTTCAATTTCGTGGCAATTTCACCCAGCGTGTGGCCTTCCACGAAGAACAACAGCAGCGTTTGTCGCTGGTTCTCAGAGAGAGCCTCGAAAACCTTCTCGAAGCCTTCCCTTCCCAGCAGTCCGTCGCCAGAATCTCCAGATCCCGAGCAGTCAGTTCCGGCGGCGGCCAGTTCCCTTCCCACATCATCGAGGTCAACTCGCGTATAGAAGTGGCGGGAATTCAGGTAGCGGCGACGGGCGATGGCGCGGTGGTAGGTCATCTGCAGGATCCAGAACCGGGCCGGGCCACGGGAAGCGTCAAACATACCGCACTTCCGGTGGATCAACACAAAGATGTCCTGGAGCAGGTCATCTGCTTCGGAGGTGTCTCGCAACACCCGGTAGGCTACTCCGCGGACGATCCGCGCGTAGCGGCGAAACAAGCAAGCTAGGGCTTCTTTGTCGTCATCGCAAATGCGAGCCATTAGGGCTTCGTCGGAATGCAAACTTAGTTGTCCAGGGCCCTCTACTCTTACTGCCTCAGTCGACGACGATTGGGAGGCCTGGGTCTCCGCTGGGGTTGACGTAGTCCCTTTTCCAAAGTCCCCGGGAAAATAACGGGCAGCTGATGAAATCATGCCGCCCTCCGGTCAGCAGAAATGTTGGTTATGATCCGTTGGTTTATGACCATCACTGGCTGAACAATGGTATCGAGATGGCCAAGCGTCGAAGACAAGTTCAGCCTCGATCTGGACCGGAAAGGGCGTTTGGTGAAGCATTGCGGCAAGTTCGCAAGAGCCGCGGGATGTCGCAGATGGAACTATTCATGGAGAGCGGGATCGACAGGACGTATATCAGTGCCGTGGAACGTGGCATTCAAAGCCCTACCATTCGCATGATCGTGCGGTTTGCAAACTGCCTGAAGGTTCGCCCCTCGGAGCTTGTGCGACGCATGGAGCAGTCTCCGCGCTACTCGACCTAGAGAGAGGTGCGGGATCGCTCCTCAGCTAGTACCTAATAACCTATTCCGTCTTAAATATCAACAATAAAGTACGCATTACGTACTTCAGTTCAATTCGCGCGACCAGTAACGTCCGGTGAGGATGAGTTCAGACGAATCCAAACTGTTTCGGGAACACCTGCGAATGCTCCGGGAAGCCAGAGGCTTGAGTCAGAGCCAGTTGGAGGAACGAATTGGCAAGGAGGAGAACTACATCACGCGCGTCGAGACGGGTCGCATTGATACCCCTCCGATCGATTTGACTGCTCGGATCGCCCGCGCATTGGACGTGTCGATGAGCGACCTCTATTTCTTCGAGGGCGTGGACGATAGCGCCGAGACACTACGAGCCAAAATCCAACGTCTAATCCAGACCGATGACCCAAAGCAGCTGCGCAAATACTACCGGCTGCTGCTTGTATCTCACGAAGAGTAACCCACCCAGCCCACATCAAACACAGAAATTGGCGTTAGTCCCTGCTAGAGTGACCCGGGACGGCTGACCGACATCCATGTAAGTCTTTTGTCAATGGGGAACACAATTCTCCCGAGGCGCGCTCGGGAGAGCGCGCACAGCGAGTATTCCAGACCCCCAGTTCGCACGTGTGCCTCTCGCCGTGGTTCCTGCCTTCGCAGAACCAGGCATCCAGTCGCCCTCTCGGGCCCGAAAGGGTCGTCACACAGGATTGAGTGTGTGTTCTCTGCCAGTCCTGAAACAGTCAGAAGGAAGCCTCGGGAGGTTCATCTCCTTCGCTCAGTCGGTCAGTGGCAGGACCTGGCAGTCTGCTCGCTGTGTGATTCTGGTGTTTGTGTCTCGCCGGCGCGGTTTCTAGGCCGCGGCGTTGCTGCCATGCTCCACGGGTACAAAGTCCCGTTTGCCCCTATCCGCGGCGAGCAGATACGCGACCAGCTTGCGAGCAACCGCAAGCGTCGCTCGATGAGCGTTTAATGGGCCTATCAGACACGCAATGCGTTGGAGTCTAGCTCGACTCTAATCATGCGGCACAATCCCAGCATAAGGTCTGGAAGGGTTGTAGGCAGCGGAACAGGCAGCACTCGCGTTCCGGCCGCCTGCCGTACTGGCCAGAGCTGACTGGCACAAGAATCAGTGAGATTGAAGCGAAACCCCACGGCCGTCGGAGGAAAGTCAATGATCAATGCATGGCCGTTGAGGTAGAGCACGAACCTTGTTCCCGGAACTTCGTCAGTGCCTACTAGCCCGACCTCGCCTCCGTAGACCACTTGTAGGTGCCCGTTTTCCAGTCGGCGGTCCGCCAACAACCTTGAGTAGAAAAAAACGAAACGGACCTCCGGCCCGCCGTAAGCAGGATGCAGGCTCCGCGATGCTTGCGCTGGCACACGAGCCTTCTGGGGAGTCGTGTAGCTTAGAGTAATGGCAGTCTTCGCGCTCCATTTTGCTACGACTTTCAGTTCCGGATCTCCAAGTTCATCGACGTCTTTGCCCTGAAAGATCGCGCGCATAATCGGCTCGACCGCGACCTCCAGGTCCGACATCCACCCGTTATTACAGAGCTTGCAAACTCTCCGCATCGTGAGATTGTTCACGGGAGGCCGCCTCACCCTTTGACGTTCCCCTGTCAGAGTCGCCTGGAACATGCTCAGGGTTTTTGCCCCCAACAAGGATCGAAACCACTGTGCGAATATATGCTCGGCAGTTTCGGAATCTGGACGATTCTGTCCGGAAGGTGTCATCCTTGTTCCGCAGAAAATGCAGTAGCGTTCCCTGGTTGTGGCGCTTTGAGGCAGCGTCGCCATAGATACATTATGAAGCTGGCCCGGCCAGGGCGATCGACGAATAAAGCATATGTGGGCGGGTGGACAATGACCGACATTTGGGATGAGCTACGAGTACGAGTGCAACACATTCGGGACTTGTGTCGGCGACTAAAAATAAGGCTCATTCCCGGGCAGGGTCTGGCGCAGTCGCTGGATGAGGCGGAAGCGCTAGCTGAGGGCACGAAACAGACGGCACCTGCAAACGAGGCAAACGTATTGGCCTCGGTTCGAGCCTTTCATAATGTGTGGGGACTGTACGACAGCTTGTATGCTTGCCAGACTGCCGGTCTCCCGATAGCAGCGCACCTAAAACAGATGACGACTGGAAGCGCTGACTTCGGAGTTCCATCCGATCCCAGCTCAGCGTTCAAGATGATTTATTACAAAGATTTCGAAGCGGAATTGTTCATCGCTGCTTCGCTGGCGCGTGCCGGTTTGCACGTGGAATTTCTAAAGGAACCCAATGACCCACGAGGCGACATGCGGGCTCAGGAAGTCTTTATAGAAGTAAAGCATCCTGACTCGGCCAAGTCATTGGAACGACTGATGCGCAAATTTGATGGTCAGATGCGACGCACCGGCAGCGCAGGCGTCTTTGTTGCCGCGCTGGAAGATGCGTTTCGACTGGCAAGTCCCACCTCGTTCTCATCCAAACCGGATTTTTCATCGTGGAAAGAGAAGAAAGACGATGAGATCGAAGTCTTTGGGATGGCCGCCTTGCTGCGGGCGGCCACATTGCAGAATATCGGCGTACTGGCGCAGACATCATCCTACATAGAGATTATCGGCGACGAGACGCAATTCGTGCGCAGGACGAACGCAGTGATATACGATGAACGCAGCTACGCCTCAACCGTAAACGAAACACTGAAAAGAATCGCCGAGGTATTCAATCCGCACCCAACTCTCTTTTCACAAGTGCGAAAGTCTTTCACTGCAATATAACACAACCATATAACAAAACCTCCGCCCGGATCTGCTCGCCTTGTGACGGGATTCTCACGGAACAATTAATCATGTCTTCAATTCCGCGGCTTGTCGCAAGAAAAGGCGTGAGGCCCCGCCGGGTCAACCGCGCGGCAGCTCGCCAACTGCATATCTGATTGGACTTTCTCGTGGCAGATTGATTTGAGTACTTGTATGATCAACAGTTTGCAGCAGCGCTCTGCTCAACCTACAAACACTCTATAGCCAGTGTTTCTTAGAACGTGCGGATGTTGCGCGACGAGGTAAGAGTTTGTCTCAGCACGCCGACCTGTTAGCTACCGACGAGATGATGCGGCACTCGCACCACATGATCATGGTGCCGCGTCTGTGGTCGTCCTGTGCACTAGGACAGACCCTCGATTGGTCAGTTTTCCCGTTCAACGACAGTTCACGAGCTTCAATCCCCGACGAGCAGGGAGTTTACGCGTTTCTCATCATTCCAGGCATTGCCGACAACCTAAATGTGTCGTACCTGATGTACATCGGAGAGACGGACCGGACATTACGGGAGCGCTTTGGAGAATATCTGCTTGAAGCCCGAAGCGACAAAATTCGACCTAAGTTGCTCCGCATTCTGCCGTTGTATCCGGACCATCTTGTGTTTGCCTGTGCTCCGCTACCTTCAGGTGTTGTGCCGAAGCAGATTGAGTCAGCACTGATTGAGGCCCTTCTTCCTCCTGGAAACGAACAAGTCCCGGCCACGGTACGGCGGCCCAGAAAGGCATTTTGATGGAAGAGACATCAGCGTCACCGACTTTCTCCGTCCTACGTGTTCCAGCCCTGCGGGCACACATGGGAGACTGGATATATTACGCCGCGTTCCTAAAGCTTCGAGACATTGCACAACGCGTTTTTCTCGCGGACGAGATCCACAAGCACGAAGGACTGAAGGACATGATTCAGCGGTCGATAGACTCTTCCGGCCATGCGGAATCAATCAAGCAATATCTGCTTTCCAAATCGCAAAGGTTCTTCAACGCACTGGTGATAGGCGTGTACGGGGGAGAGCCTAATTTCTACGAACTCGAGTTACATCGTGGCCCCCGGCTCAATCCTGAAGACCTTCCGGAATACTTCGAGGGCGCCCTTGGCATTCTGCAATTCAGCGGAAATGAAAAGCTGTTTGCGATTGACGGCCAACATCGCGTAGTCGGCATCAAACGCGCGGTCGAACAGTCCGAATCTTTAGGCGACGAGGAAGTGATTGCACTGTTTGTTCCACATTCGCGCGATTCTGCCGGAATGGAGCGGAGCAGACGATTGTTTACGACTTTGAACCGCTACGCAAAGCCCGTCAGCAAGATGGACATCATTGCACTCGACGAAGACGATATCGTCGCCATCGTTACGCGCATGCTGGTCGAAGAGTACCCCTTGTTCAAGAACTTCCTCAAGATTAAGAAAGGCAAGCAGATCCACTCCAGCGATACCGAGTCGTTCACGACAATCGAAACGTTATATGACTCGCTGGATACTTATTTGTACGACCAGGAATCGTGGAATGACTTCAAGCGGAGCCGCCCCTCAGATACGAAGATCAAGCAGTACTACGGCAGAGCAGTCGAGCTGTGGGACACGATCCAGAAATATTTTCCGCCGGTGAAAGCTCTTGCCGAGAGTGAAAAGGGAGCGGAGATTGCCTCGCAATTTCGGGGATCTCATGGCGGGCATTTACTATTCCGGCCCATAGGCTTGTTACTGTTTCGTCATTCACCAATTCCTGAAAGAAGGCAGGAACATGCCGGGAATCGTTCAGGCACTCGCCAAAGCCCCCATGGAGCTGTCAGAAGATCCCTGGAATGAGTTGCTGTGGAATCCGACGGCGCGCCGGATGATTACCGCCCCGGAGAATCGCGACGTCGGATTTCGCATTTTGTACCATGGCATTGGCGGCGATCTCCGCGATCTCAACACGTCTGCATCGGACGTGCGAGCAGAGTGGGCAGGGATTTTGAATCGTGATCCATCCGAAGTGACGCTAAAACGGTGGGTAAAGGCTGGCTAGTATCCGGCTGCAGTGGTGTGGCGGAACCTCTCTGACCAGCAACCACGGTCAGCTCCCAAGCAGAGCTCGAATCTCCGCGGGAGACAGGAACCACTGGAATCCGCAGCTGCAGCGGTACACATACTGTCCCGTTGAAGACAAGAAATTTTCCCGTTGCAGCCCGGCCAGGCCGCAAGCCCCGCCTCCCGGGTGAATCCTGAAAAGGCGAGTTGGAGCAATATCGACATTCTCTTCCATAAGAGTCCTCCTGTTAATGGGTTGGAAACGATTAGCGGCCGGAAAAACGATGACCGCAGAAGGTAAGCACCGTGATTTCTTGGGGTTACGGCCCAAGGGACTCGACCGCTGGTTCGCCGATGAATTTTTTCGAAACAGGTAGTTAATTTCGAGGACCTACTCTGGTATAGTCAGCTCAGATAGCCAAAAGTGGCTGTCGCCATCCGAGCCATCGCTCAGCCTTAGGCGAGTGAGGCTTAAAGGAGAAAACATGATTCGCCTCTCGCTCGAAGAGCGCAGTCTCTGCGCCTCTCAATTCCTTCAAACCTACCTAACTTCCAACGAACGCATACTTGTGGCGGCGTATTCTCTCGGTTTTTCGCCCTCCCAGGTCGCGGCTGCCTTCCACGTTACGGCCCCGGCGGTCACACAAATGGCTCGTCGTATCGAGAAGAAGGCCAGTCGCTTCTGGCAGCAATAAACCGATGGCACGGGCCATTGGTCCGCGCATAACTTTTATTTTCGAAATCGAACCTCAAAAGGAGAAACGTCATGGCCAACAAGGCTACGCAGGTCGCAGTCGAAGTCGCAGAAACTACGAACGAACCCCTGGTTCAGGTGGACACAGCACTCATGTCGCTACGGTCGTCCAATTTTGATACCCCTGCCGCCGTCGGCGAACCAGTCGATAACGCCATCCAGGCGGGCGCCAACAACATCAAAATTCGTCTGATCGAGGGTGTGAGGAACGTCGGCAAGAAACAAAAGCCGACCCCGGTTGTGGAACAGATCGCGTTTTCAGACGACGGCGCCGGTATGGACGATGACGTTGTGAAAAGAGCGCTCGTCCTGGGCTTTTCAACCCGATACAACAGCCGCCAAGGGATGGGGCGCTTCGGCGTCGGAGCTACCTTGGCAGGCATCAGCCAGGCGAAACGCCTGGAGATATTCAGCAGGAACGCACCCGGTGGCGAGTTCCTGCACTCCTATATTGACCTTGACGAAATCACCAGCGGGAGCATGAAATACATGCCCGATCCGCGGCCCGCGAAAATTCCCCAGCAGTTCGCGGACATGGCTCCAACAAGCACCGGCACTTTGGTCGTCTGGTCAAAATGTGACCGGCTCACCCAGGGCGAAGACGGCACAGTCAATGACCTCAAGGGTGTCCGTGACGAACTCCTAAACTGGCTCTCCCGCACCTATCGCCACTTCATTGATGGTGGAGTCCGGATTCAGCTCAATGACACCATCGTGGAGCCTCATGACCCGCTGTATTTGATGACGGTCCCCCGGTTGGCGACGGATGAGAAAGCCGAGGTGCTGCTGGACGAATCATTCGATTGGGATGTTCCGTCCGATCCCAGCCGCCACTCCACGGTCAGGATGAAGATGACACTACTTCCCGCATCCTGGCGACTCAAGCGCGGTTGGGGCAACCCGGACAGGACCCAAACGCGCGAGCGACGAATCCACGACAACGAGGGAATTTCGATTCTCCGTGCCAGACGCGAAATTTTCTACGGGGTTTTGCCCAGGTTCTATCCCACGGCGGTTGAGGAGATTGACCGTTGGTTTGGCATCGAGATTTCCTTCGATCCCGAATTGGATGAGTGCTTCCGGGTAAAAAACGTGAAGAAAGGAGCGGAGCCCGTCGAAGGACTTCGGGATGCGTTGAAGAAACGCTTCGACGCCGCCATTCGCACAGCGCGGCGCAGGATCAAAGATACCTATACTGAGCAAGACAACAAGGAAAAGGCCGAACAGCAAATTCACGAAGCAGCGGAAAACATCGGTGCTGAAGCCGAGAAAACGGCGCCGAAAGCGCGGTCGGGAGCGGAGGTCACCGAAACCGAACGTGAAGCAAAGCTGGACGAGGTTTCAAAAGAGGCTGCCGAAGCTGCCGCAGAGGAAGGAACTGCCACACCACCAGCGTCTGCTGCCGATATCAAGGAGCGCCTGAAGCAACTGCCCTTTTCGATCGTCGATATGCAATGGCCAGGCAAGGAGTTCATTCAGATTGAACACCTGGGCACAAACACGATCGTCAAGTTGAACAACAAACATCCATTCTTCACGCGAATCTACGCGCCGGTGCTCAAGGCCGCTGGAGCGCTGGACGGAAAGAAGATGGACGGTCAGGAAACTCTTCCTACGCCGGAAGAGTTCCAACAAATGGCCCGGCTCCTCCATGTAGGTCTGGATCTTCTCATTTTGGCCTACGCCAAGGCGGAGAGCATGGAAACGGACCCCGAAGAAAAATACGGCGATCTCCGCGGCCACTGGGGAATGTTCCTCTACAACATGATCCAGAAGATGCCGGCAGCATGAGACACGGGAAGCGTATACCTGCTCGGGAGTTCCGTCCGGGCAGGTATACGTCAGTAAGGCGAGCGTGGGACTTATTTTACCGGAGCCGACAGGAGGGCGGCATGAGCAACGAAGGCGTATACATCCGCAAGTTGCAAGACCTGCACCGCGACTCGATCCCAGGTCGCTGGGACCAACGGACATTTGGCAAGGCTCCACACAAGCCGCTGCTGCTCTTGTGCGTGACCGACCTGTATCGCGAGAACTCAGGCCGAGAGAATCGGATTGAGCCAACTCTATACGTTGAAGAGTCCTTCAACGAGTATTGGCGCCTTCTCTACGCAAGCGACAACACAAGCACCTTTGCGTTGCCCTTTTTTCATCTGCAGCATGATGGGTTTTGGTTCTTGGTGGGCGCAAACGGCAGCAGTGTCGAAGATCCGGAAATTGCGAAGACCGCGTCTTCCCTGAGAAAGGCGGTTGCGTTCGCCAAGCTCGATGACCGCCTTCACGAGTTGTTGCAGCGACCAGAGTGGGTTCACCATCTTCGCTCCGTCATTATCTCGAGCAATTTTGAGCCGGAGGCTCATTCCCAATTCATCAACTGGTGAGCAGCGACTGCCTGCTCTATTTCCCCTTGTTGTCTCGTTGACCAGTCGCTGCAAGATGTCGGCGTTCTACAGAGGTCGCAAGGGAGTCCAGCCACCGCAATGGCCACGGGAAGGACTGTCCATGCTTCGGAAAGAAAACGTATTGGGCGTGAGAGAATTTCGCTTTGCGCTCAAGGTCCAATTGGTAACAAAATCGAGTAAACCAAGCGAACTCCAAGTAGGCGGCAACGAGAAACGCAATCGTTCCTTCCGCTGTCCAGACCAGGTAGGGATGCGGTATCTTCTGAAATCCCAGTGCGTTGACAATCCAGAAGCTCCAAAATGGAAGGGCCACTGCGAAGGCCGAAGCACTCGAAATTGTCATGAGCAAGAGCGTGTACCAGTCCTCGCTCGGCCGACGGAGATAGGGAGGGCATTCCTGGACAGCCGAAACCATCGTAATAGCGCGGCGGATGTCCGTGCCACCGCGCTCTGCGCGATCCAACTGGTACCCACGTATTGCCGCCATTTCCTCGAGCATTCGGATCTTGCGAACGCGCAGTTCGGTATAGACGCCAACAAGGACCAGGCTGATGATGGTAAAGGCGATCAGCAGTAGACCTATCAGGAAAGCACGTGGCGTACGGGAGAACGTCAGATTCTTAAACATGTCGCCACTGCCGAGGTAGTAGCAAGCGGAAATGACCGCGACGAGCAGCGTCGCAAAGAACACCAGCAAATTGTTCAGCTTTCCTTCAACATGTTGAAAGTAGGATGCGGCGGTCTCGAACTCCTTGCCGACAAATTCCGCGGAGGCGCCTTCACTCGCTTCACCCAACCGTCGCTGGAACACCTCTGACAGCCGGCGGTTCGAAAAGTCCATGTCGAGTTCATGCACAACGAAATCGAGCAGGTCCATCGCCCGTGGATCCCTGCCACGCGGCCAGTCGGGGGTGAATCGTCCAAGGTGCCATCGGATGGCCGACGCGATCCTGTCGGCGATCGGTCCCGGAATTTCATGTTTTTGGGCGACGCGTCGCCACTCGTCCGCCGCCTTAATGTGGTGCACCCATTCTTTCCACGGCTTGCCGAAATCAAGAGGCTTGAAGGTATCGCTCAAGACTGTGGCGACATAGACAATGTCATGAGCCTCGTCTTTCGGCTCATCGGATTCCGTCGTGAGAGTTGGATACATCCGGATCTTCTTGTCGGCCCCCACGCAACACTCGACGGTGTTCAGCAGAATTCCTCCTGGCAAGGACTGCCATTCGGGATGCCGGCGACCTGAGGATGATGCGGGCGCGGTGAAGAATTCCAGCGGGCACTGGTTTTCCAGATAGTCCAATACCGCGTAACGTAACGACTCCGAGTGGATCTCGGCAAGACAGATGCGCTCAAACTCCAGGACCCGGCGTTCGACTTCGGGCGAAAACTGTCCGCGCGCCCGTAATCGAACCTTCACGGATTCAAGCATCAGTATTCGACCAAGGCATTCTTAAGATTTCTTATTCCGCCCCGGGGATGTTCAACATCGCCAGCATAGCGAGGTATTACATGAACGTGCAGGTGGGATACGGTCTGTCCGGCCACGTCGCCCTCATTCACTCCAATATTAAACCCTTCAGCGTTCTGCTCGGCGAGCTGGTCTTGAACGGCTTCCAGGATTTCCTTCAGTTCCGCAAATTCAGCGACCGTCAGATCACGGAGTCGACTCACGTGCCGAAATGGAATGATCAGAGTGTGGCCGACATTCACTGGATACTTATCGTTCACTGCAAAAAAAGAGCGAGTACGGGCTACGATCGGCCTGTCGTTCTTCTCCCGCAATTCGCAAAAGACGCAGTCAGCAACGGTAGAGCGTTTCATAAATGGCATATCAAACAGGGTTGCGTGTCATCCTCGTCGTCGAGTGTGGCGCCGAGAATTTGGTACAGCCGCTGTCCTTTCATCGTTGCCGCGGTCGACTTCAAGGCTTTCTCGTGCTTTTCCTTAATCTCTGCGACCCTCTCCGGGTCAGAGAGCTCTTCAAGGCTCTCCCGCTCGCTCCAGGTATATCGGTCGCCGGTTTCCGCGTCGATCTTCTCGTAAGCCTTCGCCTTTTCAAACAAATCCGGATGCCGTTCCTTAAGCCCGATCCACTCGGCCTTTCGTTGAAAGAAACAAAAATAACAGCCAGATCTTGTCCTCCATTCGTAATACTTCGGCAGGCCCAGACCGGAATCGTCCAAAATGCGCTGAACATCCGGCAGGGTGATGCCAGCTTCCTTGAAGGGATACACTGGCTTGATATTCGGTTTGGTGGAGATGTATCCGTCACGGTCCTCGTCCGCCCTGATCGCGACGTAGCTGAGCACCGGATCATCCCCGATCTCATCTTCCAAAGGTTTCAGCTTCAACATTCTCGTGCACCAGCGCATTCGCGAGGAAGGCAAATATCCACCGTAGACCTTGAGCCAGTGATCGAAACCCCTCTTGTCGTTCAGCCTTTTCACCGGCTTTCCCAGGTAGGCTTCGAGCCGATCCAGATATTCGTAGGTTTCTGGAAGTTCCTTCTGCGTGTCGCAAAACACGTATTCCATTTCCGGAACTCGATCGCGCATGTAAACCGCTAGCGCCGTGCTGTCCTTGCCCCCGGAAAGGCCCAGAATATGTCTAAGCGTTGTCATGGTGTGCCAATGCCTCAACTCCCTTTGCCTTCGTTCCCTGGCCGAGACGCGAGAGGAAGCCTTTCGCCACCGCCGCCAAAGCCGCAAGTGATAGCGTAGGTCTCTCTGCCACGCCGCTATGCTCAAGCACGCCTTCGAGATCCATCATCACTTTGGTCAGGGTGTCGGCATCTTTCGCGGTAACAGTGACGACCGCCTCCATTTCCTTGGAATGCCGGTCGGTTATGCCAATCCGAAAAACCTCCGCTGCGGCATCTCTGACCACTTCGGGCCGCGTCAACTCGAAGACCAACGCCTCTATATGCCTTAGCATACGTGCGAGCTCAGAGACGGCAACCTCGTACTTTGCGCGGTCCGCATCATTCCAGAGTTTCGGCGGTTTACCGGCCAGAAGCGCTCCGACGGCCTCAATCCACGGTACATCCTCCAAATCGTCCGCGCATAGGTGCATGATAAAGGCCTTCATGCGGGGTTCCACCGCATAGTCGGCAACCGTCGCAGCTCTCTGTTGAACGATCACTCGCGCGTTGTTTCCCTTGATATCGAAGGCGTGATACAGGAGTTGCTGGAGCCTGTACAGAAGATCGTCGTAGCACCTTTGCAACTCCGAGAACCCAGCCTGCAGTTCGTGGAAGAATTCCCGAACAGTTCCAGGACTGGCCTTCGCGGTGGTGAAAGGCTCGACGCCGCACGCTATTGGCAGATCGTTGAAGAGGATCTGGTCGGGATCGCGGGCCGCTAACAGGGCCTCCCGGATGGCAATGGCTCTCGGAGACAAGGTCGCCGTACGTTTTGTGTAGTCCTGCAGCCGATTAAAAAAGCGGTACAGGGGTTTGATGATTGCGACGAGATTGTCGGTCCGCACGGGAGCCGCACCGAGCAGCTTCGCGTACTCACTAAAGACGGTCTTGCGGACGCCCTCAATGCGATAAGAACGCAGCTCAAAGGTTTCGGGGGCCCTCAATAAGCGCTCAAAAACGTCGACCGTCACCTCCGGAACAAACGCGCCGCTTTCATAAAAAGCAATCTCAGTGTCGTGCACGATGGCTGCGGCGCAAAAAAGCACGGGGACAACCCCCATTTTCATCCCAAAGGGCTGCGCCTGAAGAGTATTGAATAGGTCCGTGATCGGCCGCTTTTGGAGTTCAGATTCGTTGAAGAACCGCTCAATCGCGTTCCAAGCCCGATACACGGAGGATTTGGCGTATGGGGCCGCAAAGAAACAACCACCCTCACCGCACCGATGGATTCCGTTGGTCTCAAGCAGCGAGCGATACATGCTCAACTCCGGGGGGAAGCCTGAAATCGCCAGGCTTGGCTCACTGGCATGAGTGATCATCGCTTGAATCAAATTGCGTCTCGCCTTGGCGGCGGCAGAAGAAAGAGCGCGCCTGTTCAGCAACTCATTCTTGATGTGCGGCGTATGGGGATATACGTTGTCACAAATATCCGACAGCAAGTGAGACAGCCTGCGGGAAGAGACTATTGTTTGCTCGATACCACGATGGTACCAAGCCGTTGCCGACGATGCGGCTGGAGAGAACAGCTGGTTTAACTCAACTTCCAGCACATTCTCGGCAACTTGCAATCGTGAGCGCAGTTCCCTTCGTGCCACCGAATCACCCTGCAATGCCGGCGTGTTCGCTTCCACCCACTTCAACAGTTCAAGTTCTCTGAAGCTGGCCGCGAGTGCCTCGACATTCTTCGGAACGGCGACGACAATATCCACGCGATCGCGAGCGCCTGAATCCATTGCTAGTCGAATGAGCTCCTGGCGCTCGGCGGGGCCGTTGGGCAACGCGTAAACAACGATGCCGTCGGCGTCACCGTCCTTTTCCAGCATAGGGCTAAATGTCGATACATCGGCGAACCGGATCCTGAAGTAACGCAAGGTCCCCGTCGAGAAAGAGTGGCGCTTGGCAACCAAGGGCCTCGCGGTATACCTGGAGCTTATGCGCGCCGCCAAACTCACATTGGGCGAAACACGTCGCGCAGCGTCCTCAAGCCGTTCGCCGAAATCGATATCGCTTCCCTGCCACAGGGCAAAAGACGAACTGTACTTGCGATAGACAATGACGGATCTCTTCTGAAGCTGGTCACATGTTTTCTTCGCGTCGCCTAATACGACCTGCAGGAGTTTTGGCGAAGGCTTCAACTCACCATAGGGGCCGATCGCAGACAATAGGCCAATCGACTTTACGGCTCGACTCTCATCGGGACTCAGATCGCGATGATTTTCCAGAGCCGCCGCGACCTCGGCCCAGCGAGCTCCCGAGTCGCCCAGGACCAGCCCGCTGCCCAATGCGTCAGCGGCGTAGTCGTACAGCTCAGGAAGGCCGAAGAAGGGGGCGCCGTCCGACGCAACTTCGCGCTCGGTGAACGTCACAAAACCACTGACGTTGCGCGACGTCAGAAAAGAGAAAAGCGACCTTTGGTTCTGTCCGAACTTCCGGCACAATCGCGCGAGGACCACCGCGGTTACCGGATGCAACGGAGCGCATTGAGCCATCAAATCGCAGAATTGACGCTTCGTAAGCGATGATGGAGAGCAACCGAGCCCGTACATGGCGCCTGCCATGGCCGTTGCCTCTTTTCGATAAGCGCTGATGAGCGGAGACGGTGTCTGAACAATCGCGTTTGAAATAATCCTCAGCGTTTCCTCGGGAGGATCCTGGAATGCCACGTCCTCAAATCTGCCTTGCACCTTGGCCCATTCATTCCTCACCAGAGGGCGCAGCCCGGAGGCGTATTGTTCGAACGCCTGATGCAGAACCGTGATGAACAAGAGATCAGGTTTGCCCTGAGATACGGTCGCCTCAGCAAGCAGCTGCAGAAGGAAGATGTCGTTCTCTTCAGGGCGATGCGCCGCGAATTCCAGGAATTTGCCCAGTTCGTCAGCGACAACGACTATGCCCTGACATTTCTCGGCCTTGCGCAATTCGAATGCCAGTTGCTTGATCCCAGACACAAGTACCATCAGGTTGATTACCACTCCACGCCGGCAATCGCTTTGCAGTTTCTGAAGGACCTGAAAGGCCGCTAGCCGTTCGGCCTTCTTTGTGAATTTTGAAACGTCACGAATCGTAGATTCCAGAAGACAGGGAGCAATGCGACTCGCCGTGCCGCTGACCAGAACTGGACAAAATCCCGAAGGCCGTATGGAATCCAGTTTTCTCTGGTCCAAGAGATCTGAGGCGAGATCAGGCGCAATGTTCTTCAGTATTTTCTGGGAATCGGCTGCCCCCCGAGTGAGCCTGCCACCCAGGAGGTTCACCATAAAAAGAACGAAGGCCGATTTTCCGGACCCATACGGTCCGGTGATGCTCCACGCCCGTGGACCAGGGGAGCCGGTGAGCGCTCGATAGACTCGCCCGAGAAAGTCAGCGCCAATTGGGGTGAGCACGTAGCCGGATACCGCAGACGTATCGTCAATGTCGCGTTCCAGGTTTACCGAGCGTGTATAGCGGGGAGCAATCGTCACCACTTCGTTCAATCTCATGTCACGCTCCGATAGACGCTATCCGACTTCTCGTAGTGCCTGGCGAGTGCCGCGGCTCCGTCAACATTGTCTCGCCGGTAGACCTGTTTCAGTCCAGACGTTTCGTCGTAGATCAGCGCTGCCCTGGTCATCCGGTTAAGTTCCTCGAGCCGGATGGCAATGCTGTTTTCGTCCAACTTGAAGACGGATCCCGGACTTCCCGGGGCAAACGCAATTTCCGAGAACGCTAGCGAATCCGGAGATTGACGCGCTGCCCAGAATTCCAACAGACAAAACAGGAAAACCTCATCGCTAAGAGTCGGCTTGGGCCCGCGCGAAAACCGAAAAAGCACTCCGTCCGCATCGGCCGTCAATATCTGAAGCTCCACCAAGGGGCATTCTAGACTCTCTTCCAACAACTCTGCCTTGGTGCGTGTGCCCACATACGTCCGAAGAGCACAATCGATGTCTCTGTGCAGAGATGATTCGCTTGGGACGGCTATGTTCCTTCGCTTCAGTTCGGACGTAAAAAGTTCGGACACCGAATCCCGTGTGAACTCATCCGTGTGCAGCAAGTTGAAAAGCCAGCACCAGCCCGTACTGCGCCGCTCATTCGTGGCCAACTTCCAGTGAATCAACCAAAGCGTGTTCTGGTCCTCGAGAAACGGATCAACTCCGTGGGGCCCAAAAATCAACCTTCCGAAGTCAGTGGCGCCAAGTTCGGCTCCGCGAGTGCCCGGCATCTCACTCACTACACCCGCCGCCAAGGACCAGTGGCGAATCGAGCGGACCATATTCTTTCCGACGCCGAGGTCCACCATCGCACTGTCCTTGACAAAGACTTGCGGGTCCGCCTCAACCGCATCCACGGCTTTCTTCAACCAGCCGTGCCGCATCGCAAAAGTTTCGTGTCCGGAGAACGAGAGCGCTCCGGCGCCCCTTGCGGGCTCATTTGAAAGTCCAAGTGCTGGCGTCGCAGCGGCGGACGACGGGTTCCCAGGCGAACGTTCGGCCCGAGCAAGAGAACGTTTCATTGGGATACTCCGTGCTCAAGTTCCGAAAAACCGAGCTTCAGTTGCCCTTTGTCCATCTGTTCGAAAAGAATGTCGAGCGCTTTGCGCACCATGGCCGACTGGTTCACATTGGTGCGGTTCACTTCAGACTCGAGCCGCTGCTTCTGGTCTGGACGGACCAGGACATTGATGGGACAATTGTTCCGCTTTGGCTTGCTTGGTTTGCTGCCCCTCATGTGTTGAACTGTAAATACACTTCAACACACTGTCAACTGCTTTCGGAATGACCCGGCGCCCCGAGAGTTCCTCCCAACCACAGCCTTACGATCCGGACCCCGCAAGCGAGAATACAGTTTTCGGACATCATCTTTCGCCCATGAAATGTGGTGTCGTCGATTCTGTCCGGGCCCGGACAATCGTAATCAGGCTCCTCAGATCGCCGGTCAGTTGCGCCATGCGATCAGCCAAATACAACGTGCCCGCCGCAAGATGCCGGTCGTTCCGCTTCGTGGCCCATAGCTCCACAGTTCGAAGATTCCGCTGTGCTTGCTCTGATTGTTTCAGCGCAACAGACAACCTCGCGGCGGCCTGCTGTTGTCCCGTGCGTCTCATCGTCCGACCTCCATTCTTCCGCTAGAAATTCTCCTCTGGGACAAGCAGTCGTAGCCCGGTGCAACTGAAAAGAGGGGCAGTGGGGCCAGGAAAGGCGCGGTTACGTCTGCTGCAGCGACCAAATACAATGATGTCCGTGCTGTATCTTGACCAGCCCGAAGTCAAGAGAGAGAAAACTGCGATTGTCCGGTTTCGACACTCGAAACCCGTGCTGCTCGCCCTTTCGCACGGCATCATCGAGCCCGGCGTATCGGTCTTCGACTATGGTTGCGGTCGAGGCGAAGACGTCAGGTACCTCCAGTCCCGGGGCATTCAGGCAACCGGGTGGGACCCTCACTATCAGCCAAACACCGCGCCCGCGAACGCTGATGTCGTCAACCTGGGATACGTGCTCAATGTGATCGAGGACCCGGTGGAGCGCCAGGCGACGCTCCTGAAAGCCTACGAGCTTGCGCAGCGGGCGCTTGTGGTCGCCGTCCGCGTCGATCGCGCGCTCGAGACCGGTACCGAGTTCTCCGATGGTTTTTTGACAAGTCGCGGATCGTTTCAGAAGCTCTACAAGCAAAGCGAGTTCAAGGAGTACCTCGAACGGGTCGTGGGCAGACGGCCGCACATGGCCGCGTTGGGCATCGCATACCTCTTCAAGGATGAGGTCCTTGAGTCCTCCTACTTGGTCTCGCTCGCGCACAAGAGTGTCGAGGCCTCGCGCGCATATGCGATAGAACAGTTTTCTCGAGACGCAACTGCGAAGAAGTTTGTCGACCTTGCTGTGTCACTCGGGCGCCCTCCGGTTGCGACAGAATTTGAGGCTTATGCAGAGCTCTTGGAGCGCTTTGGTTCGCCTGCTCGGATCGAGAGGCTGGCGCAACTGCTCTTGTCTCCCAATGCCGTTGAGGAAGTCCGCCACAAGCGGCGAGAGGACATTCTGACGTATGTCGCCATGATGCGACTCCAAGGCATACGCCCGGTGCCATTTCGTTCTCTGCCTCGCGAGCTTCAAGCTGACATAAAAATGTTGTGGCCGTCCTATTCGGCCGCACTGCAGGAAGGAGAGAGCTTTCTGTTTAAGATCGGCGATGCAGAGAGTGTTGGTGCCTGCTGTCAAAATGCTTCGGTCGGGAAGAAACTACCGGACGCTCTATATATCCACCGGACAGCCGAGGAAGAGATGGGTGCTCTGCTTCGCCTTCTCGTCTTTGCCGCACGTCAGATCGTGGGAGAGGTGGATTACAATGTCCTGAAGGTCTCTACAGACGGAAGGAGCGTCTCACTCCTCCGGTACGATGCTTTCGAGGAGCAGGCCCACCCAGCGTTGCGCTACAGCGTGCGCGTTTACCTGCCCCGCGCGGAATACTCCATTCGGGATTATTCAGACTCACCAAATCCACCGGTTCTCCACCGGAAAGAGATGCTGATTGATCCTCTCCACCCAAGCTACAAGACTTTTTGCGAATTGAGCAGCCAGGAAGAAGAGCTAGGATTGCTTTCTCGGAACGACATTGGGACCAAACAGGCCTGGCTTGCCATACTTGCCGAGAAAGGCCTTACGATCGAGGGCCACAGAGTTCGGCCAGCTGCAGGGGAATTCCAGGGAGTCTCGCAGGGACCAACGGGTGAGAGCTAGAAAAATCCTCCTCGTATTGGAGCAATGGACGTTCTCCCCAGCGCAGCATCTCCACCTAGGATTTCGCAGAGCTCTGCGAAACTCGTCGCTACGGTTGGCATGCTGAATCTCTCCATGTCAGCGAAGTCAGGCCGAGGATTCTGCGCCGGAGGACCTAGGGAATGTGCCTGCCATCGTCCCTTGTAAGAATGGTCATTGGGCCACACTTGCACTTGTCCAGAACGGACCAGGCATAGGTGCAAATGTGGACTAACTCCCGGCCTTGGATTGTCTCGCACAACGTTCGTGACGTAACTCGCAAACATTGTCGCAGCCCCTCCCGCCATGCTCTCGCCCATCAGCAACATGTTCCTGAATTCATGATCGTGGGAGTACCGCTCCAACAGCTCGCGATATGGCGTCACGTTGGAACCCGAGCCAATCGACAGCACCTCGTGCGGTCGAGCTTGAACCGGTTCGAATTCCGGCCACGAAAACGAGTAAACGCACGTGCGCATCGCGGAAGCGCCGGGCGCATTTTCCGTTGGATTCGCTCCAATGAGAATCAATTGGGAACCGAGCTGCTGTTGTGCCGCTGGATAGCGATTGAAGATTTTGCGTGCATGAGACGGCCATTGCTCCGCAATACTTCTTGGGTCCCATGCGAGGGATTGGTCTTCAAGCTTAAGGGCCTTCTGTAAGCTGCTGATCATTGCAAATCCAATTTCAACGGACCCCGCAAATCCAGCAGCCAGATCCGGGCCTACCGAATAAATCTTTTGAAGACAATCGCGCTCTTGCCTGCTATCGGGTGAACCAAACGTGATCCTAATATCAGAGATTCCAACCGCATAACCGAGAAGCACATTCGTAGCAATCACCCAAGTCATAACGTTACCTCTACCCTCTCAGCCTTGACTGAATCATTTCAGCCAGGCGGATGCTGTCTGCGATCTTCGAGTAGACGACCGGCGATGACTTGATCTCTTCTCGGTTGAGTCGCACCGCGGCGATGAGTGACGCCGCAATGAGGAGCACTGCGTTCGGTTTTCTCTCCTCCTTATTGTTGGGGTTTTTGCGGTCGTAACAATTGCTACTCGGACCGGGTGCGCCTTTGAATATTTCCGCCGGGCTGTAGCGGTACGCAGCCCAGCAACAAGAGCATGTCACAATGACACTGTCATGGGGCGGTGGTTCGGTTTTGTCTAGCTGAGAGTGCTCAATCTGAGGGTCGATGGCTCGGCAATTGATCGTGCAGCCGCACTTCTTGCACGTGACGACCCAGGCCATGGGCAGCCCAAAATTCAGACCGGTCATACCCGCAATCATAGGCGAATAAAAGGGGAAAGTCATCCCTTCTAGGAGAACAGGGCAGCCACCGCCTTTTCTATCCGCCAAGGTCTCACGCGATGGTTTTGTGCCTCTGATAAACTGACGCTCCATGTGCGGCACATACAGCCTTACGGCGAAGGAACGCTACATTCGAGACCCCTTCGGACTCGATGACGATCCACCCTGGACACCACGCTGGAACATCGCGCCGACACAGCAGATTGCGACCATCCGTCAGCACCGATCTGAGCCCAAGCGCATCTTTGGCCTCATGCGCTGGGGCCTCATTCCCTATTGGGCAAAGGAACCGTCCATCGGTCTGAAGACGATCAACGCGATGTCGGAAACCGCGGCTGAGAAGCCCGCCTTTCGTGACGCAATGAAACGTCGCCGCTGCCTGATTCCCGCAAACGCGTTCTATGAGTGGTTGCGAATTGGGCCGAAACAAAAACAGCCCTATTGCTTTCGCTGGCTTATGGGATCGGTGGCAAAATCCGGCCGCCGAATTCGTCGAAACATGCACGATTCTTACGACCAAGCCGAACTCATTAGTTGCCGATGTGCATGATCGGATGCCTGTGATGCTGAGACCAGAGGACTACGATCTTTGGCTAGATCCCGGCATTACAGATTTCAAACGCGTCGTGGATTGTCTGAAGCCTTTCGATGCCTCCCTGATGAAGCAATATCCCGTGAGCACGCGCGTGAACCGCCCTGAGAACGACGATCAAGAGTGCGCGAGAGAAATTCCGATCGCCGACCCTGCCCCCCGAGTGTTCTAAACTCCGAGACGCGCACTCGCAGACTGCCCGCGCCAATTGGCACAACCCCAGCGGAAAAATTGGATTATGGAGTGCGTGCTCTCCTCCGCATCCACCTCGGCGTAGTGGGATCGCGGTGTCGACGAGTCGGGACGTACGCTCTGAGTGGATGTCCGTGAAGCACCTACCTAGAAGCACACCGTCGGCACACTGCAACCCAAGAGTAAGCCGCTTTTGGGCTGTTTAGAGAGGGTTCGGGCTGATCGACCGTCAGTCATCCATTCTGGTTGATCCCTTTTCTCCATTGCACCACCAGTGTGTTGCCTGGATATTGTCTGGATGATCATCTCTCCAAGCGCCGCCCATCCCTTTTGGATCCCTATGGTCTGGGACGATGTCGCTGTAGTCCGTGAACTCTTCGTGGCAGATGGCGCATTTCCTGTCCTGTTCGACAATTTTCCGGTTCAGTAGTTTCCGCATTTCTGCTGGCGATCGCAGTTCCCGATATCCTCTCGGGTGATGCGGATCTTCAATGCGCTGCACGCCAAGCCTGATCAGCTTGGGCTTGGGCAGGAGTTCCCTGCCACAACAACAGAATGACTTATGGATTGGGCAGAACTCATTGCGACGGAGCCTCATGTGCATTCCTCCTGATGGGCCTAGGTAAAAACTTGAGGTTGGTTGGCGAGAACTATGAGTAGAAAGGTCTCAACGCGAGCGGGGCTGCTACAATTCCTGCCCGAGGGAAATCATGTCGAGCCTGGCTAAAGCGGTCCAGCAGTTGCAGAAGGAAAGGGATCAAACGCTTAGAAGAGTTGAACAACTGGACGAGGCTTTGAAGGCTCTCGGTAGTCTCGGCGGGTTGCGCGGAAGGGTCGGAAGAGTCGGGCGTGCTCAGAAGCCGGGCAAGAAACGAAGAACCATGTCAGCAGCTGGCCGCAAACGAATCGCTGCGGCTCAACGCGCACGTTGGGCGAAATGGAAGGCAACCAGACGTAACAAGTGAGGGAAAAACGGCGCTACCGCACGAACGGAACGAACTGGCACGGGGACCATTCTTCCTCGGAGCCATGCCGCGAACGCGGATGGATCGAAACGGACGAAACCGCCGATCTTGAAGCTGGGAATCCGGTTGCTGGCGGCCAATTTGTATACCTGACGCTCGCTGATATTCAACAATTTGGCGAGTTCTGGCACGTCAACGCAGTGGTTCTCCTGTCCAGAGAATCCGCAAGGTTCATGCACCCTCCCGAATAGTCACTGTCAACTTCCCCTCTATACCTAGTTCGCATAAATCTGTTTGGCGGTATCACCGGCTTTCCGTCTCGCGAGCAACCGCGTCGTTCTTGGATGGCTCCTTGAGGCACCAGTATCTCCATTTGGAGCACAGGGGGGCCCGACCCGTCTCATGCGAATTGTCACATTCCCGTAATCGGCAACGCGTACAATTCAGGTCGGCGAAACTTAAACGCAAAGTAGGTGTGCGTGGTGAATGTCGCCATGAGTATGACTGTGGTTCGGTGCCCGTACTGCGTCTCGGGTGACGAGTTTAGGCCGATGTCGGCTCTCTCGGGCGGGCGTTTCGTTTGTGCCAAATGCGGTCATTTGGCGATCCCCAGCGACAAGAGCTTCGAGTGTGCTTGCCGGAAGTGCTTCGAGTTACGGGTCCTCGATTCCCGCCGTTGCGGGTAGAGCCTAATGGCATTTTCCGCTACTCGGGCCAAAGAAATAGGCCGCGAGTTTCCTGTTGCCAGTCAGTCACGCAGCCCAAACAACTCAGAAAGTTGTCGAGTTCATGACAAGCGATCGACGGCCGAAATGACTGTGGAAAATCACTTCCTTTTGTGGAGCATACAATAGCGAGTGCTGCGATCCTGCTGCTGATCTGGGAAGGTCAGGCGCCTCATGGGTGCCAAGCTCACTGGGGCAGGCATTGCAGCTTGGAAAGCGGCTGCGTCACGTCTTCTTCGCCTTCCACTTCGGCCACCGTGCCGGCTGGACAGATCCAATCGCCCTTCGGGCTGCTGCCGACATCTTGTGGCCCTCCCACCGAGCTTCTAGAGTTCGATCTCTCCAACGCCGCGAGCGTGACGGTATGTACGAGTGGAATTGCTCATGGCTTTCACACCTGCTGATTTTGCGAAGACCGCGCAGGGCCGGATGGTTGAATCCATCAGTACTCCTCGTCAGAGGGTTGACGCACTTGTTGTTGCCGCGTAGTATCTGCCGAAAATGGAAACCGGATAGACTTATAGCTGTTCCCCTGCCATCCCGAAGGCACGCCGGGTGCAGAATGGATACAGGTTTCCGGTACTGTCATGGAGCAGGTTGCCCCACCCCGTCCTGAACTTCCTCCCAGACGGATGCCACATCCTCGCTGGCAAGCCGGTTCGATACTTCTCGCCGTAATCGCAGTCATCCTCCTGTCCCTGGTGCTCCGCGCCAAATTTCAAGGGGCGGAGATTCCGCCGCTGCTGATGCGCGCCGTGGCGGCAGCTTTCGGCACCGTGATTCTCCTGGGGACAGGGTTCTTGGTTCGGGCGTTACGAGAATATCGTGCAAGCCAAGATCAGTTTCGGCAGATGGCGGGCAACATCCGGGAAATCTTCTGGACGATTGACGCCCAGACCATGCGCGCTATCTACGTCAACGAGGCTTACGAGACGATCACCGGACGGTCGTGCCAATCACTGATAGACAATCCAACTTCCTATGAGGACCTCATCCACCCCGATGACCGCGAGCATGTGCTGGCAAAACTTGAAGAAGCTACTCAGACCGGCCAATTCGATGAACGATTCCGCATCCTCTGTGCTCATGGCGAAGAGCGGTGGGTCAAGGTGCATGGGTTCCCCGTACGAGACCGTTCCGGTAAGATTCTCCGCCTTGTAGGGACTGCGCAGGAAATCACTGCCCAGAAACAGGCAGAAGACCAAGTTGTTAGAAACCTTGCCAAAGCCGAATCAGCATGGGCTGAAGCCGACGCGCTGCGTAAAGCCACCCTGGCACTTACACAAGACCTGCGCATGGATTTCGTTATGGATGCGCTGCTGAGATCGCTAGCAGAGATAGTTCCGTACACCTGCGCCCGGGTCCTGGTTCCGGAAGGTGGACCCCACTGGCTGGCGCTGGGGGAAACGTTCTGTCCCGAGCCCGCAGACAAACCTTATAGATCCCCGCTGACTCTGATCGCCGACAAATCTGCGTTCTTGCAGCGGATATCGGTCGAACAAAAGAGCGTATTGATCACGGATACGAGCCGGGAAGAGGGATGGAAAACCTTCAAAGGACACAAACAATTTCGCTCCTGGCTGTGCGTACCCTTAGTTGCATCCGGGGAGTTCTTGGGATTTCTTTCCGCCGGCCACACGGATCCGGACCGCTATACACAGGAGCATCTCCGGCGTGCCGAATTGCTCGCCATTCCAGCTGCCGCGGCAATCCAAAACGCTCGCCTCTACCAAACCGCACAAATCTACGGCTCAGAACTCGAAAAACGAATCGCCGATCTCAAGCAGGCCGAAGCCGCTCTGGCCCAGGCACAAGGAGACCGTCAGGTCTCCGAAGAGAAGTTTCAAAAGGTCTTTCGTTCGAGTCCGATCCCGTTTTCCATCACGACCCTGAAGGAAGGTAGGTTTCTGGATGTAAATGGCGCCTTCGAGCACAGATACGGCTACTCGCGCGAAGAAGTGCTTGGCCATACTGTCCATGAACTAAAAATCTGGGAAGACCCCGCGGACCGTGTGCGCATGATCACACAGCTCCAGCAGAGCGGCCCAATTCGGAACGTGATCACGCGCCTTCGCACCAAGTCCGGTGAGATCAAGCTAACGGCTTATTCCGCAGACAGGATCCAGTTCGACGGCCAGTCGTGCATCCTTGCCGTGTCAGAAGATTTACCTGAGTACGACCAACACAAGGCGAACTGAAGCTCTGTCGCTGTCTGCCGGTTGTCATACCGCGAGAGCCCTGCGATTTTCGGCAGAGATGAGACTCCAAAAGCGTGCTATACTCAGTTTCGAAAATGACGATACAGACCAAATCCATTATGAGACGGCGTGTCAATCGCGCTGGGCCCTCGGGATTGGTCTGATTATTCGCTAGATTTCCAAGTTCAGATTCGATTTCCGAGGCTCCGACCAAAGTCGGGGCCTTTCGTTTTTTACGGATGTTTTTTGGCCGGTAGCCAAGCTGGAAAGGCACGTGACTGTTACTCACGCCATGCGCAGGTTCGAATCCTGCCCGGCCAGCCAATTTT
>Ga0070741_10006593_pt1 | contig 24811 bp, 24 predicted proteins | sample Coa_R1_4_FD_66440 | JGI IMG/M metagenome (GOLD analysis project Ga0070741, IMG submission 66440) | Surface soil microbial communities from Centralia Pennsylvania, which are recovering from an underground coalmine fire - Coalmine... | ecosystem: Environmental > Terrestrial > Soil > Unclassified ... | reverse complement strand
CGGAGTTGGCAATCTACGCAGCGTCGAAAAGGCATTCCAGGCGGTCGGCGTCGAGACAAGTATCAGTTCCGACGCAGATGTCTTGCGTTCGGCCGACAAACTCATCTTGCCAGGAGTAGGCGCGTTCGGCGACGCGGTGCGAGGTCTCCGGCAACGCGGCTTTGATGTTCTCGTTAAAGAAGCCGCAGAGACGGGAAAGCCGATCCTTGGTCTTTGCGTCGGGCTTCAGATGCTCTTTGATGAAGGATTGGAATTCGGCCGCCACGAAGGTTTGGGATTGATTCCCGGCCGCGTAGTCCCCTTCCCAAAAACCGACCTGCACATCCCGCACGTCGGATGGAATCAGGTGGAGATTACAAACGGACACCCGCTGCTGAAAGGACTCGCTGGCGATACTTACTTTTATTTTGTTCATTCATATTATGTCGAGCCCGCCGAAACAACCGACGTACTTGGCTGGACACATTACGGAATTAAATACGCGTCCGTTTGCGGCAAAGGAAATGTTTTTGGTGTGCAGTTTCACCCTGAGAAGAGCCAGGAAAATGGATTAACGCTGCTGCGCAACTTTGCAGAATTGCGTGCCTGAACAGAATGCTGATTATTCCCGCAATAGATCTAAAAAAGGGCCGTTGCGTTCGATTGACGCAAGGCGCGAAAGAAAGCACAAAAATTTATAATGGCGATCCGGCGGAAATCGCCGCTCAATACGAAGCAGAAGGCGCAACCCGGCTTCACGTTGTGAATCTGGACGGCGCGTTCGGCGACAGCGATTCCGAAAATATCAAAGCTGCGCGGCGCATTTTCAAGGCAGTTACAATACCAGTTCAATTCGGCGGCGGCATTACCGGTACAGCAGATGTTGAGCGATTGCTCGACACCGGAGCAAGGTATGTAATTGTCGGGACGCTCGCCCAGGAACAGCCCGATCTGTTGAAAGAGATGGTCAAACGATTTGGCTCGAAAATAATAGTGGGCATTGACGCCAAAGATGGCGTTGTCAGGACTCGCGGCTGGGAACAGTCTGCCCAAACGCGAGCAGCCGATCTTGCTCTTGCGGTCGCCACAGCAGGAGTCGGGCGCATCGTATACACTGATATCGCGCGTGACGGTATGCTGACAGGCGTGAACCTTGCAGCAACCAGTGAGATAGCCAGGACCAGTGGGTTGAGGGTGACGGCTTCAGGCGGCGTGGGGTCGCTGGATGATTTACAAAAACTAAAAGAGATCGAAGCCGACGGAGTTGACAGCGTGATAGTTGGCAAGGCGCTCTATGAAGGTCGCTTCACTTTGAAAGAGGCTCTTAATGTAGCATAGGCTGCCAGCCTGTGCTGATTCATTAGCGCGCGCGTTGTATAACAACCTGATAGCTCCTTAACCTCGCGCAGGCAAGATGCCGACGCTACATGACATGATATGTTAGCCAAACGAATTATTCCATGCCTCGATGTCGACAGCGGGCGCGTTGTCAAAGGGATCAACTTTGTCGATCTACGCGATGCCGGCGATCCGGTTGAGCAGGCAAAGCGTTACGATATCGAAGGCGCTGATGAACTTGTTTTCCTCGACATTACTGCATCCTCTGATAGAAGGGCCACGGTTGTTGAAATGGTTCGCGCGGTTGCCGATCAGGTCTTCATTCCTTTTACGGTTGGCGGCGGAATACGAACTGTTGAAGACATAAGAGCGATCCTTTTGGCCGGAGCCGACAAGATAGCTTTAAATACCGCCGTGGTAACCAATCCTGAATTGATCAGCGCGGGAGCGGAAAAATTCGGCTCGCAATGTATAGTTGTGGCGATTGATGCCCGTCAGCGAACGGGCGGAGACGGGTGGGCGGTATATACGCACGGCGGACGAACGCTGACTGGACTGGATGCGATTCAATGGGCACGTCGAGTTGAAGAGCTTGGCGCGGGAGAAATCCTGCTGACGAGCATGGACCGCGATGGCACCCAAGACGGGTATGATCTTACTTTGACAAGGGCGGTTTCCGATGCAGTAGACATTCCCGTCATTGCGTCTGGCGGAGTGGGCAAGCTAGAGCACTTTTACGACGGACTAACTTCGGGCGGAGCCAGTGCAGTCCTGGCCGCATCAGTCTTTCACTTCGGCCAGTTCTCAGTTCCGCAGGTAAAGCGATATTTGAAAGATCGCGGTCTGCCGATTCGCTGAAACAACATGGAAAAACCCGCAGAAGTAGTCTGTTGTTCCCAATGTCCCGATGGCAACTGCATAGACTGTCCGGTTGCTGAAGCGGAAAGGGAAACCTCGTGGTGGCGAAAGGTCAGCAGAAGCCTTCATCTCGACAGATTGTTTGACTCAAAGACAGCGGGCACAAAAACTACGAACGATAACTCTAACGATCGCTAAGTTGCTCAGTAGAACCAAATCTAGATTACGGCCAAATTTAACCGGCAATAAATTTAAAATCTTTTTTATTGAAAGTAAGCAGTGGAAGATTGTGAACCAAACAAGTAGCAGCGATAACCGCATCGGCCAAGAGCAAGCCGTCAGAATTTGAATATTGAATATTGTTCTATAAGCTGCATCGCCCGAGTAGATATGCTGTGGTCGAAATGAATTATCGGAATTGGTGCAATTTCTCTTTTACTCTTTTTGATATCAGCGTTGCTTTTAGAACCTTGTATGAGCTCGACCCAAATAACGGTATTGATATATGGCCCCAATTGTGCGACTTGGTGAGTCAGAGTAGTGTTACCGCGAAAGATAGGAAAGAATGCATTAGTGTCTACGAGGACGGCCACCGGTTCTCCTGATTTTGTTTGCGTATTCTATTGCTTCTTTATCGTCCTTGAACCGGTCGGACCAGATTCCGGTCAAATTTTCCAATGCTTTGCGGATTTGATCAGGATCAGGTTCCGCTGAAGTTCCCGTTGCCGACTCTACAGAGTCCTTGGCAGCATTTGACTCTGGTCCCCCGTATATTTCCTGAGTAATCTCAGCAACCGTCTTTTCCATAGCCTAATTATAACACGTCTTGTTGAGCGCTTCGTAAAGGCTATCTGTCGCGGATTCATCCGCCGAACAGTCTCGACACGAAACGCGCTAAGCTCGCTGTCCAGCCAGTCTGCGACTGGGTAATTCCTCTTTTCGCCAGGTGTTTTTCTTCATCCTGACTGAAACCGAATTCCTTCAGAATCTCCTGCGTGTGCTCTCCGAGCCTCGGTGACGGCCGGGGCGCGGATAATCCAACGTTCGAAAATTTGATTGCACTGGCAAGATGCGGTTGGCCCGATGTGTCGTTAATAATCATTTTACGTGCCTTCGTATTCGGATGATCAACAACTTCGCCAAACGTCAATACCGGTTCGCAACACGCATCGTGACCGGCAAAAACTTCGACCCATTCGGACTGAGTCTTTGAACCGAACATTCGTTTCAGCAGATTGAAAAGGTCTTCGCGCTTTTTGCCTTCGTCAAACTGGCGTTTTTTAAGCTCCGGCCGGCCGATGGCCACGCAGAAATTCTCCCAGAACTTTGTCTCAAGGGCGCCCACAGACATATACCTTCCATCCTTGGTGCGATAGATCGCGTAGTAGGGATTTGCTCCGGTTAATTCGTATTTGCCTTCGGGGTTATTCTTCGCGCCGGCAAAATACCCTGACGCAACGATCGGCAATAGTGCCAGTACAGAATCGGTCATGCTCAGATCGATGAATTGACCTTTACCGGTTTTCGATCTCAACAACAAAGCCGACTGAATGCCTATCACTGCCATCAATGCGCCGGACAAATCAGCGATCTGCGTTCCTGGTGTCACGGGTTTTCCTTTGTCGTCTACGGTCACGCCGAGCAAACCCGCGAGGCCAAGATAATTCACATCATGGCCGCTCCGATCGCGAAGCGGACTGTCCTGTCCATAACCGGTAATCGAGCAATAAACGATTGCGGGATTGACTTCGCTCACGCGTTTGTAATCGATCCCTAATCTTTCGGTAACACCGGGGCGAAAACCTTCCAGCAGCACATCCGATTGAGCAATGATTCGATAGAAAACTTCCAGTCCTTTTGGATCTTTCAGGTTTAGCGTCAGGCTTCGTTTATTGCGATTGACTTCTCTGAAAAAAGCGCATTCATCATCGATCTTCGGCGACATTAACCTGGCCAAGTCGCCGACTTTCGGTTCTTCAAGTTTGACTACATCTGCGCCCAGATCGGCAAGAATCATCGAAGCGTACGGTCCAGGAAGCAGGCGCGAAAGATCGATTACTTTGATTCCGGAAAGCGGTAAGAGCGTTGAGCTTCTATCAGCTGTTTTATCCGATTCGACCGCTCCATTTGTAGGGTTCACGGCATCTGCCATCCGCACTCTGCCTTTCCGTTTTCAAATAACGCTTGCTTTAAAACCCTGTGCCTTCGTTGACCTGATGCTTTTTATACGCGCCAGTGTCGATGATATGCCTGATCTCTTCGATTGTAAGTTCCAGCTCTTCATCCTTGGTGTAATAGTGAGGCGAGATTCTGATGCCCGCACCCGGCCGATAATCACAAATGAATTCGCGACGGATTAGTTCTTTGGTCACGGCCTGCGCGTTTGGAACATCCACAGTTATCGTGCTTCCGCGTTGTTCCGGGTCTCGCGGACTGGTAACTGGAAATCCGCGCTCTTCCGCAAGTGAAACCAGATAGCTTGTCTGTCGCTTTGATTTCTGGCGAATCTTCTCGACTCCAATGGCATTGATGATGTCGTAACCGGAAACAGCGGAATAAAGTGCCGGTATATGCGGCGAGCCGTGTAAAAACCGGAAAATGTCCGGCGCGTATTTGATTTCGCCGATTTCAAAATTAAAAGGATGTTCGTGCGCCATCCATCCCGTAGCTTTCGGCTCAAGCTGCGGAATCAGATCAGGCCGAACGTAGAGATAACCTGCGCCAGGTCCGCCACAGAGCCATTTCACTGATCCCCCGACTGCAAAATCGACGTTAAGTTCCTTTACGCTGAGTGGCACTGTTCCCGCCGATTGATAAACATCCAGAATGACCTTCGCTCCGACTGAATGGGCTTTTTCGACAATCGGTTTGACGTCTTTGATAAACGCGCTCTTGTACAGAACGTGTGAGATCGGAACCAGCAGAGTCTCCTCGTCTATTGCATCCAGCATTTTCTGCAAGGGCACGGTGATACCGTCTTCGGATTTGACCATTTCTATGCGAGCGCCGTTCGTTTTTTGCGCTTCGTAAACATACATCACCGAAGGAAAATTCATGTCGGAATAGACGATCTTGTTCCGCTTTCCGGTAAAATCGAAGCAAGAGATTATCACCGACTGGCATATCGAAACGTTCTGGTGCATTACGACTGTTCCGGGATCGGCGCCGATGATTCGGCCGACTTTGTCGCCAACGGTTTGCGGCATTTCCCACCAGCCTTCGGCCCAGGCCCGCACTCCGCGAGTAGCCCATTTGTCGGCGTATTCTTTAAGTTTTGAATAGACGCCGCGAGGCATCGCTCCCAGCGAGTGACTGATCATATAGACAGTCGTATCCAGAATGGGAAATTCTTTGCGCCAATGCAGCAGTTCATCCGTGCCAGTCATTTTATCTGTGAAGACCTCTTCTTATTTTCTGTTAATACACGTAGCCGTTTTTACGCTCATAGTGAGATTTATTTCAACCTGAGAAGACTTTCGACCGAGATATCCTCGTCGACTGCTTCCCAATGAATGCCGATTCCGCCGCCGATCAATCGCCATTCTTTTCTTAGCGCTGGAGTAGCTTTTTTCAATCGAGGAAACCAGATCAACGGTGCGGAAATCTCCCGGCCGTCTGCCAGGACAACTCGAAGACAGTCATCTGTGCAACTAACATCAACAGCAAGGGGCTCAACTTCAACCGCTAAAGTGCTCATTCGATTTCTCCAACAACGCGTCACGATTTTCTTCGATGATATCCTCAATTTCCGACAGTTCATTACTGCGGAAACCGCGCGATTTAATCAAAGATACCGGGTTTAACCAGAATTTAGCAAATCTTTCGGCCTGTTCGACGTGAATGTGTGGAGGCTCGTTTCCTTCCATACTGAAGAAGAAAAATCTATATCCCTTTACGGTTAACGCTGTGGGCATAATCCAAACTATGCTGAATGCTAGTCCTGAAGAAGCCGCCAGGCTAACTATTATTTAGATAAGTCCGAACGTGCCAAAGTTCCGGGAAAAATTTCTTATCCAACGTCCGTCGTAAATACTCCGCGCCTTCGCTGCCGCCAGTGCCCCGCTTGCTCCCAATCATACGCTCGACCATTCGCACGTGACGATCACGCCACGTCAGGAAATTTTCGTCATATTCGATCAGAGCTTCGGCAAGCATGTAAAGATCATAATGATTTTTGGCTTCAGAATACAGCCGCGATAAAGATGAAGTTCTAATCTCGTTTCTGTTTTCCTTGTCTGTTTCAGATAAACCCTGTTCGTCACGCGGAAGATCAAATCCGCGAGCGCGCAGCAAATCATAAAAGGCGTCCACAAGAGTCGGCGACTGTAACCTTCGTTCCAAAATCTCAGTGCTCTCCCCGTCATCAGTGTAATTGGAAAGATAAGCGCGGTTCTTTGCCCCCGAGAGAAACTCTACTTGTCGAAATTGAGCAGACTGAAAACCGCTGGCCGGTTGGAGCCTATCCCGAAACGCAAGGAAATCGTGCGGGGTCATCGTTTCCAGAATCTGTATTTGCGAAACCAGAATTCGCTGGATCTCGATACATCTCCGCAAAAGCCTTATTGATTCCCAAACATCACCATCCGTAAGAAGCTTTATCACGGAATCCAGTTCATGGAGTATTTGCTTGAACCAAAGCTCGTAAACCTGGTGAATCGTGATAAAGAGCAACTCGTCATGATGTTCCGGATCAGACAGAGCCTGTTGCAGAGCAAGGAGCTCCGGGACTTTCAAATAACTGCCGTAGGTTAGCCGCCCCTTACCGGGTGCGTATTTTTCATCTCCAAATGACATAATGTTACAAACAAAAACTAACCACGGAGACACAGAGGCACAGAGAACATAAAAACTCTCCGCCTGCGTGTCTCCGTTTTGAACTTTCTTCTCTTCATTAAGTTAAATTACTGCGGTTGCCTCTATTTCCACTTTTGCGCCGGCTTCGAGCAGCGATTTGATCTCGAGCAAAGTCATTGCCGGAAAATGCTTACCCATAACTCGACGATAAGCTTCGCCGACCTTTTTGATTTTTGCGACATATTCCGATTTATCAGTCACGTAAATTGTAAAGCGACAAATATTCGTTACACCGCCGCTAGCAGATTCCACAATCGTTTTAATATTCCGCAAAGCTTGCTCGAACTGTTCGACAAAGCCTTCACCTACTAATTTCTGTTCGCTGTTCCAGCCTATCTGGCCGGCAATAAACAGAATCGAATTGCCTTTGGCAAGAATTCCATTGCTGTAACCTTTCGGCGAGCCAAGCTCAGTCGGATTAATTATTTCGAAATCCATATTTGTCAGAATTGCGAAGCGCCCCCGCAAATGTTTATTGCCTGTCCATTAATCCCGCGGCCGTCTTCCGATGCCAGAAGAAGAGCCATAGCCGCAATTTCTTCCGCAGTAACCAGTCGATGCTGCGGATTCATGTTTAAGAGCGTTTCCTTCGCTTTGTCTGTTGTCGTACCAGTTTTGTCTGCTATGTTGTTTACGGCCAGGGTCGCCATGTCGGTCTCGACATAACCGGGACAGATGGCATTGACCGTAATTCCCTTGGCTGCGACTTCCATTGCAATAGATTTCGTGAAACCGAGTACTCCGTGTTTCGATGCCGAATACGCGCTGATGTAGGGCATGCCTTGTTTTCCAGCTATTGATGCAATGTTGATGATGCGTCCGGATTGACGTTTTATCATTTCTGCGATAACTGCCTGAGTGCAATAATACGTGCCATTCAAATTGACGCTGATTATCTCGTCCCAAAGCTCGTCGGTCATTTTCGTCAACGGCTGACTCTTTGCCACTCCAGCGTTATTGACCAGAATATCGATATGATCAAATTTTTTGATCGCGCTATCAACCATCCGATCAACACTCTGCCGATCCGCCACATCGCAACGCAGCGCGATGGCGCGACGACCAAGGTCCCGGATCTCCGCTGCAACTTCCTGAACCTGGGCAAGGGTCCGAGCGGCAACTGCGCAATCGGCACCTTCGCGCGCAAATGCGAGCGCGATAGCGCGACCGATTCCCCGGCCTCCGCCAGTGATTAATGCCGTTTTTCCCGCCAGTTTCATATCTTTGACGAATCTATTCTAACCGCCTGACGGATAAGCGCAATCGAAAATAGCGCTTGTAGTCTATAATGCTACTTCCGTTTCGCAGCGATTCGAGGTCAAAAATGAAAAGCATCCGATTTCACCAGTTTGGCGAGCCAGCAGAAGTTCTCAAAATTGAAGATGTACGAAAGCCTGAACCTGGCAATGGCGAAGTCCTTCTGAAAATGCTGGCACGGCCGATCAATCCTTCGGACTTGCTGACGATCCAGGGTCTGTACGGAGCATTGCCACAATTACCAGCGACGCCCGGTTTCGAAGGTGTCGGAATTATCGAGACTCTCGGTTCGGGCGTTGAAGGGTTTTCGGTTGGACAACGAGTCATTCCCCTCGGAACTCCAGGCACCTGGCAGGAATATATGATCGTTCGCGCGAAATCTATGCTCCCTGTTCCTGACCCGATCAACAATGAAACCGCAGCGCAATTCGTAGTCAATCCAGTGACCGCTTGGGTAATGGTAACTGAAGATCTGAAAGTCGGAAAAGGCGAATGGTTGCTGCAAACGGCCGCTGGATCGACGCTCGGCCGAATCGTCATACAGATTGGGAAACTGCGCGGCTTCAAAACCATAAACATTGTGCGAAGGCGCGAACAGATTGACGAATTGAAGCAAATCGGCGCCAACGAAGTGATCTGTTCAACTGATGAGAGCATCGTCGATCGCGTGAGCGAGATTACCAAAAAGACCGGAGTCTTTGCCGCTATCGATGCCGTGGGTGGTCAAGTCGGCGGTGAAGTAGCCAGGTCGCTTGCTCGTAATGGTGTAATGCTCTCGTACGGTCGTTTATCACCTGATCCGATTCCGCTGGATGTCGGGACAATGATTTTCCGGACCTCCTCTGTGCGCGGATTCTGGCTGAGCGACTGGTTTAAAACCACGCCTTCAGCCAGGCAAGCCGGAGTTTTAAATGAATTATTGCAACTGATGGTTCAAGGAAAGATCGTTCCTCCGGTTGAGGCCACGTACGATTTAGACGATATTATTAATGCCGTGAAACATGCGCAATCATCGGGAAGGCGCGGCAAGGTATTATTGACAAGCAAATAGTTACTTCACTTCGTCAAGGAGGTCCTTTAGCTCCTTAATTCTGTTGTTGGTCATTCGCGTCAGACAACCGTTGTAAACAAGCGGATAGATCGTACCGCCTAAATTCAGGAACGTCTCGCAATCGCAGTTCGTGTCGCGATATTTGATCCAGGCAAGTTCTGCTTCCTTCAGCTTAGTCTTATGTTCGCCTTCCAGCTTTGTCATTACCTGGTTGTAAACCTTATTCAACTGAGCGTCGGCCGCTTTAAACTCTCTCTCGGCGCAGTTATTCATCTCAACCTGATTTGTTGCCGAATCGCATGGATCGGCTTTCTTCTTGGTCTGAGTAAAAGCTCCGATAGACATAAGCATAAGAAATATTGCAGCGAATAATACCGCTCTCTTTAAATTCTTTTTCATAAATTTGATTCCTATCCAGGGCGGAACCTTAACTGTAGGCGCCACCATTCGGGCTGATGACCTGGCCGATAATAAAAGTTGATTCATCCGACGCAAGAAATAACGCGGCCGCAGCGATCTCTTCCGGCCGGCCGATTCTTCCAAGTGGAGTCATCGTCGTCATCATCTTGTGTATTGCCGATGGCAGGTTTTCCAGGATCGGCGTGTCTACCCAGCCGGGCGCTATGCAGTTAACGCGTATGCCGACTGCGGCAACTTCTCTGGCGACCCCTTTCGTGAATGCCATGATGCCGCCCTTTGCCGCGGTGTAAGCTGGCGCTCCGGGCAAACCCATATATGCGGCCATAGAACTGATGTTGATGATCGCTCCGGATCTTTTCTCAGTCATCCGTTTCAGGGCTTCCCTGGTGCAATAGAAAGTTCCATTCAAATGAACATTGATTATCGACTGCCAATCGGAATCTGTCGTGTCCTGCGTCGGGCTGAGTCGTCTACTAGTGTTCCCTGCGTTGTTGACAAGTATGTCGACAGACCAACCCAGATCGTCGACGCGAGCAAACAGCTTTGCGACATCTTCCGAATTGCCGACATCTGTTTTGATTGCTATGCCTTCAACGCCTTTTTCCTTAGCGACTCGAAGAGTCTCTTCGCCATTTGCTTCATTAATATCTGCGATTACGATGCGCGCTCCCTCTTCAGCAAAACGCAGCGCGATTGCTCTGCCGATTCCGGATCCCGCTCCGGTAATAATTGCGACTTTATCTTTCAGTTTCATCTTTAATTTCCAGTAGTGGTTAACGCTTGTTTGAACCGGTCGCAGATATAGGCAACATCTTCCTCCGTGAGCGTCGGCCCGCTTGGCAGAACAATCCCCGATCTGGCAATTCTGGCGGCGTTATCCAGGCTTTTCGACCGTGGGAAATTAGCGCAAGCAGGCATTTCATTTAGCGGATAGAACATTGGACGAGTTTCTATCCCATGCAGCGCAAGCTCAGCCATTACTTCATCTCGTTGTTCATACGTTTTCCATCTGTCCAGACACAATGCGATCATCCAATAGACAGGCTCGGAATCAGGAACCGAGTCCTGAAATCTAATGTCATCCAGATCGGAAAGATGCTGTTTATACCACGAGGCCAGATTCCGACGATGCTCGATAACCGCATCTAATCGGCTCATTTGCGCCAGGCCCAATGCGGCCTGAATGTTTGTCATACGATAATTGAAACCGATCTGGTCATGCCAGTAACGTTTGGTCGGACTTGTTCCGTGATTGCGTAATCGTTTTATCTGATCGTGCAACTCTGGATCAGAAGTCACGATCATCCCCCCTTCGCCGGTGGTCAATAATTTGTTGCCATAGAAACTGAATACTCCGGCAATTCCGATCGTGCCTGCAGTTCCCCCGTGAAGCCTTGCTCCGTGAGCTTCGGCCGCATCTTCGAGAATTTGAATTCTGGGAAACGCTGATTGGATCTCTTTAAGCGGTGCGGGTGTACCAAAAAGATGTACTGGTATAATAATCCGAGTGAGCGGTGTTAATACATTCTCTATTGTTTCCGGTGTTAGACACCAATGATCCGGATCAACGTCGGCGATGACTGGAACTGCACCGCAGTGAGCGACAGCCGATGCCGTGGCAACAAAGGTTATGGCCGGTACGATAACCTCATCACCGGGACCTACGCCAAGAGCGGCCAGCGCCAGGTGCAGCGCGGTTGTGCCGTTCGACACCGAAGCCGCGTACGAACTGCCGCAATGTTCGGCAAAGGATTTTTCGAACTTCTCGACAAACGGACCGGCCGAAGAGACCCATCCGGTGTCCAGCGCCTCGTTCACCAGCCGTTTTTCAGCCTCTCCGATAATGGCTTCTGCGACTCTGTAGGTGCGACTCGGCTGCAAAACTGTCGTTGCGCTTTGCGCGGAATTTGCGTTTTTTGACTCGGTCATTTTGGGTTTTCCGGGGTAACTCATCTGAGCCAAAATTGCCTAAGATCCTGTGATTACTGTCACGGCCAGAGCACTTTCGGCCTGAAAAATAGTGGAAAATTTTACACTTTTTGAGAAAAATAGAGTCGCCATATCGTTGGCCAGATCAGTACTTAGTTCTATTTTGCCGGAAAAAGAAGGATAGGATGCCGCCTTTTTTCCGGGCGCCGGGATCCTTTGACTCAGGGATGAACGGCAAGGGTCGGTCTTCAACCACAGCCTGGGGATTTTCGTACGCCATTTTATGCGCTGCTTCAGCCCCGATCAGTTGCCCGACTACTTGAACAGCTTGCGTTAGCTTTGGTTTACGGCCGGCCATGTTATGAGCGTCGCTGCTGAGGAAATGACCTAAGCCATTCTTTATCAATATTTCTGAAGTTCGTTTGGCTTCAGTCCCAAATCGCCCTAAGACACTGCCACCATTGATCTGACCGAAAGCTCCCTTGTCGACCAGCCGGTAAAACAATGACGGATTGTGACTTATCATCCTGTTGCGTTCAGGATGAGCTATGATTGGCGTCACACCACCGCTTTGAAGCTCGAACAGGACGTCTTCAGTGTTCGGAGGTATTACAAACGTGGGAAACTCAACCAGGATATAAGAACCGCCGTTTATGGTCGGGGCGAGCTTCGTATCGAACACGTTCTTGATCAGATCGTGGGTGAAGCGCAACTCGCAGCCCAGGAACAATTTGAGGCGATCACCGGCGATTGACTGTGTCATCTCCATTGTTTCCTGTAATTTGGAAACCGCATGAATCTCGTGGACTCCGTTAAACCGGTGCGGGGTTACAACAATGCCCTTAAACCCATCCTCGACAGCAAGATCCAGCATCTGGGTCGTAGTTTCAATTGATGTTGAACCGTCATCAATGCCCGGCATTATGTGGCAGTGGAGATCTATCACTGGGTATTCCCCTTTAAACGAGAGATTAGAACAGATTAGACGATCACTGTCCAGTTAAATGACTTTCGGAGCTTTCGCAAAATCCATAAGGTTGTGACACCATTTGCAACGAAAAACAGCTGGGGCACTCGGGGTGTCACAGCGCTACTTGCAGAAAACAAAGAACATACGTGTGTGTGACAGGTGTGACACCAGTTGGCCAAATTCGAACTTGAGAACCCTGTGGCGCAGACATTCAGTCTGCGCAGGTTGATTGAGCGTTCGCTTACATTCCATCTGACACTTCATAAGCCTGCGCAGACTGAATGTCTGCGCCACATCGTAAATGTAACCAGGCAGCCTTATTCTTCGTAAAAGCATCTGCCAATAGTTCCGGTGCCAAAAGTGACAGGCAGTATAAATTATGCAAAATATGGTTAGACGTTTGCTGTCACGACCGATTTCCCTTTGAGTTGCCGCTATCAAGAGTGCATTAAGCAAAAACTTAAAGATTTTTCAAGAGTTTTTGTCTTTTTTTGCAAAAAAGGGCTGGAACCTATTGCGCAACAGGGTTTTATATGCTAAAAGCGCTCGTTTGCGAAAAAGACCCTGCAACTTCCGGCACTTACATACGTTCTATATAAGGCACTTTTTTTATTTTTTCGAGGAAAGGCGGAGGAACTCTTAGCATTAAATTTGCGTCTAACACTGGTAGTTACGCATTTGGGGCAATCTGCGTATTATACAGTGTGAATTTGTCCGTGAAAAGTGGGTGTAAGAAGGAATGACATTATTTGAAGCATTAGAAAAAGACTACGACACTTATTACGAGGGAGACCTCGAAGAGGAACAAGTGCGGGTCAAACCAAGTCTCGTTGAAGAGCTTGACGACGAAGAAGGCGAAGTCCTGTCAGACAAGCAGAATACAAACGAGCCTGAAGAGGGTGAGGTTGAAGACGAAGTTGTGCCCCAAAAGGTCGCGACTGATGACTACAGCCTTGACTCCTTCCGAACATATTTGCGCGAAGTAGCCAGCATCCCGCTGTTAACGGCGGCGGGCGAAATCTTTTTGGCTAAACAGATCGAGCGCGGCCGCAACAAGGTCTTAAAAGCCTTGTCCCGTTCGCCGATCATCTTGAATGCCATGTTCGAAGCGGCTGACAGGGTTGGCAAGTTAGAGGCAGACGCCAATTACTTTATCGGAGCCCCTGCTGAAGGCGGCGAGGAAGCGGTTGCGGAAAACAACGACGTTTTCGTCCAGGAAATAGCAGAGATTCGCAAACAGTATGTGAAAGTCCAGAAAATGTTTGCGAAAATGCGTGAGGAAAAAGGAAACACGCGTCTGAACAAACGCCGGATGATTAAGTACAAGCGAGCTCTGGTCGATCTGTCCAGAAACGTTCGCGCTGTACGTCCGTCTGAGCAGTGGACCGATGATCTGGTAAGCGAGCTAAAGGATAAAGAGCTTGAGTTCCGCCAGGCTGACGTTCATCTTCAGAAGCTGCAGCGTCGTTTGGATCACAAACCGAAGAACGCCGATACGACCGCGTTGAAAAAAGAAATTCGCGAAGCGCGCAAGGTAATGACTGAGCTTGAGAAGAAGTACGGGGTTTCCTGCACAGAATTCAAGCGAAACATGCGTCGCCTGTATCAGGGTGAAGCCATTGCCGGTCAAGCCAAGTCGAAGATGGTCAACGCCAACCTTCGTCTGGTGATCTCTATCGCAAAACGATACGCGACACGCGGAATCGGTTTCCTGGACCTGGTTCAGGAAGGCAACATCGGACTGATGCGAGCGGTCGACAAATTCGACTATCATCAGGGATTCAGATTTTCGACCTATGCGACCTGGTGGATTCGCCAGTCGATCCAGCGAGCTATCGCGGACCAGGGTCGAACGATCCGACTGCCTGTTCACGTTGTTGAGGCGAACATCCGACTGACTCAGACCAGAAACAATCTGGCGAAGAAGTTGGGACGCCAGCCTACTCAACAGGAACTGGCTGAAGCTCTGGATATGCCGGTCGACAAGGTCGTGAAACTGCTGGAAAGCACCAAAGACACGGTGTCGCTGGATGCCACGCTCTCAACCGATGAAGAGACTCCCCTGGGGTACTTCATCGAAGACCGCTCTGCGGTTGATCCTGTTCAATCGGCGATGGATGCCGATATGCGTCGGGTAATCGACAGCGCTCTGCGGACATTGAAACCGCGAGAAGAAGAAGTTATCCGCATGCGTTTCGGACTGAACGAAAAAGGTGAAGTCCTGACGCTGGAAGAGGTCGGTCAGCGATTCGGCGTTACTCGCGAACGAATTCGTCAGATCGAGAAGGCAGCCTTAAACAAGCTGAGCCTTCCCTCTAGATGCGGTAAACTGTTACATCTCGATAAGGCAAGCTAAGCCTTACTTCAGGTTGCGCAGACTATAGTTTTAGATATGATTGACGGGCGGTAAGCAACCGCCCGTTTTTATTTTGTCTCCTCAGCTTTTTCAGGAGAAACGTCATGGATTATTTGCGATTGCCCTGCGGAGACAATTATCCAGAGATATTCAATCTGGTTGTCGAAATTCCAAAGGGAGTTGCTAATAAGTATGAATACAACAAGACGCTTCAGGTGTTTGAGCTCAACCGGACTCTTTACTCTCCCATGCATTATCCCGGAGATTACGGATTTGTGCCCAGCACGCTGGCAGCGGACGGTGACCCGCTGGATGCCATCGTTTTGACAGACGAACCGACGTTCACCGGATGCCTTGTCAAAGCGCGTCCTATTGGAATGCTTGAAATGGTTGATCAAGGAATGACAGATGAGAAGCTGCTGGCGCTTCCGGTAGATAATCCGCGTTACGAAGGCATTGTTGATTACACAGAGATTCACCCGCACATTTTGCGAGAGCTGGATCATTTTTTTCAGATATACAAAGAACTAGAGAACAAGCGGGTTGAAACATACGGCTGGCGCGATGCGGCGACAGCAAGGCAGGCGTTGATCGCCGCGCGCGATAGATTTAAAGGTTAACCACAGAGGTACAGAGAAGAATTTAAACTCTGTGTCTCTGTGCCTCTGTGATGAGAAATGTTTTTTGATGGCCAACAGAATTGCAATACTGATTTCAGGGCGCGGATCAAATATGGTCGCGCTGATAGATGCCTGTCGTTGCGGCGAAATAGATGCTACTCCGTTTGTAATCAGTAACAGGGCCGATGCTGCGGGACTCGATCGCGCCAGAGAGCGCGGAGTCGAAGCAATCGTTATCCCCAGCCGAGGAATCAGCCGCGACGAACATGAGAAACAAATAATAAGTAAACTGCACAGCCGCCAGGCTGACGTCGTATGTCTCGCAGGATACATGCGCCTGCTCGGTCCGAGTTTAGTAAATGAGTTTCGCGGTCGAATATTAAATATTCATCCTTCGCTGCTCCCCGCGTTTCCAGGTTTGGATGCACAGCGACAGGCGCTCGAGTATGGCGTTAAGTTCAGCGGATGCACAGTTCATTTCGTGGATGATGGGCTTGACAGTGGGCCGATCATTTTGCAAGCTGTCGTTCCTGTTTACGATGATGATTTCGAAGAGACGTTGGCTTCGAGAATATTGTCGCAGGAACACAAGTTATATAAAGAGGCAGTCAACATCGTATTAAGCGGCAAATACAGAATCGAAGGGCGAAGAGTTATTAGAGATAACCGTGGCGTGGACTTTAGTCCGCGCAAAACATAAAGCCTTCAAGGTTAAGAGAAACAGTCATCCTTCTGAGTTATATGAGATGTCTGTTCCATTTAGCCTTGGCGGTTTGGCGATTGCGTGGACTAAAGTCCACGCCACGATTGTCAACCGGATGAGATATGACCAAACTCGACATCTATCAGGATCTGCAACAGCGAGGATTGCTGTTTGACTGCACGAATCCTGAGGAGTTAATCGACTTACTCAACAAGAAATCCGTAACCCTTTACGCGGGTTTCGATCCGACTGCAGACAGTCTTCATGTCGGGCATATGGTACCGTTGCTGGCGTTGCGTCGATTTCAATTGGCGGGGCATAAGCCGATTTCACTGGCCGGCGGCGCGACAGGAATGATTGGCGACCCAAGCGGCAAATCTGAGGAAAGAAACCTGCTAACGAAAGAGGTACTCCAGTACAATCTGGAAAAGATAAAGCCTCAGCTTCAGCAGTTCCTGGATTTCGCTCCCGGTCCTTATCAGGCTACGCTTGTTAATAATGCGACATGGATGGAGCCAATCAGCTACTTGGATTTCCTTCGTGATGTAGGAAAGCATTTTTCCATCAATCGGATGGTCGAGCGGGACTCTGTCCGCGCCCGACTGGAAGACCGCGAAACCGGCATTTCCTACGCCGAATTCAGCTATATGCTGATTCAAGCTTATGATTTTTATCATCTGGCTGAACAGTACGGCTGCGATTTGCAGATCGGCGGCAGCGATCAATGGGGCAATATTACTTCAGGCATAGACCTCATCCGTAGATTCTTGAAGAAAACTGCTTATGGAATGACTCTTCCGCTGATTACAAAATCGGATGGTACGAAGTTCGGAAAGACCGAGCAAGGCGCGGTGTGGCTGGATCCCGAGCGAACCAGTCCATACAGGTTCTATCAATTCTGGCTGAATGTCGATGATCGCGATGTCGTAAAGTTTTTGAAGTTTTTCACGTTCCTCTCGCTGGATGAGATCGGGGCACTTGAAGAGAAGGCAAAGAACCAGCCAGAGCAGCGTGATGCGCAAAAGGCGCTAGCGTTCGAGATGTCATCACTCGTGCACGGCCAAGACGAGGCTGAGGCTGCGATCAAAACATCTCAAGCTCTGTTCGGCGGATCCCTTGAAGGGTTGTCGGCAAAACAGTTGAACGATATCAGCAGCGATATGCCGACGACGACGATAGATTCAGAAAGGTTGAGCGCTGGGATTTCTTTAGCCGACCTGCTCGCTGAAACAAAGCTCTCACCATCAAAAGGACAGGCAAGAAAAGATATTGAAAGCGGCGGTGTTTATGTGAACAACGTCAGGGAGGACAATCCGCGCTCGATGATGAATAACGAAAAAATGCTGTTCGGAAAGTTTTTAATGCTTCGTCGCGGCAAAAAGAATTATCACATGATCAAGCGCGGGAATTAATGTAGGGGCAGGGCACTCTGCCCCTACAACGTGAATAGCTTTTGAGGTCGTACCGATGCTTCGTTTATTAAGCGTCAAATTCTGTTATATCTCTCTGGTCATTATTGCTATTTCGTCCACAGCCTGTTTCATTGTTTCCGGAAATCAGAACGTCTATACCAGCCAGGGCGTCATCAAGGGTATCTCTGACGATAAAAAAACTGTTGTTATTAAGCATCACGATTTTGTGAACTCCAGCGGCAAGGTTTACATGTCGGGTATGACTATGGAGTTCCATGTCAAAGATCCGCAAATCCTGAATGGAATTTCGCGGAACGACACGGTCAATATTGAGTTGACTGTTGGCAGATTGGAAGAGTGGGTCAACAAGCTGCAAAAAACCGGTCACGACGCGAACGAAGATACGCTTGACGCCACGGCTGCAAAAACAGAAGGCGCTATGCTAATGGACGATCAGGCGGTTCCTGATTTTGAGTTGACCAATCAGGACGACAAGCAGGTAAAGCTTTCCGATTTTCGGGGGAAACCCGTCGTCGTAACCTTCATTTATACTAGATGCCCGTTTGAGGATATGTGTCCGCGGTTAACCCATAATTTCCAGAAGATTCAAAACGAGCTCGCGCCAAAATTCGGAACGAAGTTTGAGCTGCTGTCCGTGTCAGTTGATCCCGCAAACGATACTCCTGCTGTCCTGAGAGATTATGCAAAGCGAGAGCACATCGACCTTGCGCAATGGAATCTGCTGACAGGCAAAGACGATCAGATTCATCGAATCGCAAGCAATTTTGGCGTGGATTACTGGGCGTCAGGCGGCATCGTAAATCACGGCATGGCCAGTGCAGTGATCAGGCCCGATGGCACACTAATGAAGGTCTATCGCGAATCGGATTGGAATCCTGGTGACGTAGTTGCGGATGTCACGAAATTGTTGAGCGGAAGTTAAAATAATGCCGGAGCACAATGGCGTGTGCCTCCTGCGGCCAAGATTCAAGCCGTGAGTTGCATCGATTGTATCCAACCATGGCAGGCATTGAACTTGCGCGGACTAAAGCCTAAAGTCCACGCCACGATTTTACGGGTTTTCGGTTCCTTTTATCAGTTCTTCGACGGCCAGGGGACCTGGATGCACCAGAGCCTGCCTTATCAAATTGGATCGGTTGTGTGCCGATTGAGCCAGTTTACGCAGGCGTTCCGCGTGTTCGTGGTCCTTCTGCTCTCGCAGATGTTCGGAAAGATGGGTCAACAGCAAATAGGTTTCTTCGATTGACCGGATTGCGTTCCACAACGCTTCTTCGACTGATTCGCCTAGTTCCAGCAAAAGACTCTCAAACGAGTATGCATGCCCCGTATGGCAGCGGAATCGAAGCTGCCCTTCCTGTTTCATTTTCAACAGGACACCGTGACATTCCGGACATGCATATGATGAGGGCAGTCCCAGTTTATTAACGCCCGCCTGCAGGGCGTTGTCTTCTTTCGCTATATTGATTTCGATCTTGATATCCTCCGGCACATGTCGCTCTCCTTTCTGTTCCGCCGTCGCATTGGTGAGTTCCACCAATAGAGGGGCAATCCTGGCAACCGGAAGAACATAATCTATCTTTACGTGATTTATGGCGTTCAGAGGCATTGAGGGGTTGTAGGCCTCGTTTGGATCCTGAACTATCGTAACACCGCCGAGTTGTTTTATCGCCATCATACCGGCAGTGCCGTCATCCAGACCTCCCGACAGAATCACGCCCACTGCGCGCGGTCCATAGACTTGCGCGGCAGAGCGGAACAGAGGATCGACTGCGGGACGAAATCGGTTCTCTTTTGGTCCTCTGGTCAAGCGAACGATTCCGGGCTCTAGAATAAGATGCTGATCAGGTGGAGCGACATAGATTCGCCCTGGCATGATTTTCTCGTTGTTCCTGGGGAGCGCCGCCGGCAGATCACCAGCGCGGTGGAATACCTCGCCCAATAGTCCTGGCGCGTTTGGCGCTGTGTGAACGACGACGAATATCGACCCTGGAAAACCTTTCGGAAGTTTCGCGAACAATTCCCGCAATGCTTCAATTCCGCCTGACGAAGCGCCTATGACAATGATATCCTTTTTCGTCACTATGAACCTCCTGGCCATAACGGTCCGGAACGGGAGAGATTACAAAGGGGAGTTAACGGGAGGGAGATATTTTATTATCGCAGGTGAAAAACCTCACACCTGTTATAGTTTTAGTGAACATAAATATATAGCAAATGGCAGCCCGTTTATAAGTGATTTGTGGGAGCGGTGGAGATTGGGACTGCGACATTACGTGAGTAATAAGATAGATGTTATCGGAAGTCAGATCATGGGATATTTGCCAAGCCAGCGAAGCTGGCTTTCTTCTTCTTCTCTATGTCTTTGCTCCGTTGGCGGATCGACTCGTTATTACACTGAGGCGCAGGCTCAATCCATCTGCGAATCGTTACCTCGCACAAAAAACCCTTACGGCACAGCTTCTTTCTTGACTCATTTGCATTAAAGGACAAGAATCGAATAAAGGCTCTAGTAAGACCCAGTGGACAGAGAACCCCAGTTAACCGGAAGGCTATTATGGATCATGAGGACCAGAAGGCGGACGGCACGCCTCCCGAACAAAATATAATAATCGGGGAAGAACCGACAAAACCAGAGCGCAATGAAATGCTGGTCGTCGGAATTGGCGCGTCTGCCGGAGGCATAAAGGCCCTGAAGGAATTCTTTTCGCACACCCGTTCGGATTCCGGCATCGCCTATGTTGTTGTCCTCCACATGTCGCCGGAATACGAGAGCAAACTGGCAGAGATCCTGCAACTGGACTGCGAATTGCCGGTTGCCCAGGTGACTGAAAAAATCAAAATCGAGCCAAATCATGTTTACGTCGTTCCTCCAAACCAGAGTTTGTCGATGCACGACGACCACCTTGTGCTTTCCGAGATAACAAAAGTCGAAGAACGCCGCGCCCCGGTTGATGTTTTCTTCCGAACTCTTGCTGAATCGCGCGGTAGATACGCAATGTCCGTCACCCTGTCCGGCACAGGCGCGAACGGTTCGATGGGTCTTAAAAGGGTAAAGGAACTGGGCGGATGTTGTATTGCCCAGGATCCGAATGAAGCCGAATACAGCGATATGCCGCGGAACTCGATCGCAACGGGGTTGGTCGACTTTGTCCTGCCTGTCGTTGAAATGCCGGCCAGAATAGCCGCTTATAAAGAGAATCTCAGGCGGATGTTTATTCCGATCGAGCGTCGGAGTCCCGCCGACGCTGACGAGCAGGCGCTCATCAGCATATTTACCCAGCTTCGCACGCGCACCGGACATGACTTTTCCAACTATAAACGCGCGACTATGCTGCGTCGAATCGAACGGCGAATCGTCGTTAACGAAGCGCGGGATTTAACTACCTACGCGCAGTTGCTGCGCGAAAAACCGGACGAAATCTTTGCGTTGCTGAAGGACCTGTTGATCAGTGTCACGAATTTTTTTCGCGACCCTGAATCCTTTGACGCTTTGAGCAAACAGATACTTCCGCGATTGTTCGATGGTAAAAAACCCGGCGACCAGATACGCGTGTGGGTGGCAGGCTGCGCCACGGGGGAAGAGGCCTATTCCTTAGCCATGCTGTTAACCGAACACGCTGATACACTGGCGATTGCTCCATCCATCCAGATTTTCGCAACCGATATCGACGAACATGCAATCGCTTTTGCGCGCGAAGGTTACTATACCCTCAATGACGCCGCCGACGTTTCGCCAGAGCGCCTCCGCCAGTTCTTCATCAAGGAGAAGGATGGTTATCGCGTTCGCAAGGATTTAAGGGAAAAAATATTATTCGCCCACCACGATGTTATAAAGGACCCGCCATTTTCCCATTTAGATCTTGTAACCTGTAGAAACCTGTTGATCTATCTGAATTCTGTTGCTCAGGAACGATTACTGGGCATCTTTCATTTCGCTCTGCTACCGGGAGGATATCTTTTTCTGGGCGGATCCGAGTCGATCAACACCTCCAGCAACTATTACGTCGCGATCGGTAAAGACAGTCACATTTTCCAAAGTCGTCCTTTCTCGGTTCGAACCCCTCTGCCAATTCCCCAGCTCCCGGCAAAGCTGGAGCTGCGAGGCAATGATCAATATCAGGAAAAGAGCAGGCTTGAGCGTTTGTCATACGCCGACCTGCACCAGCGATTACTGGAACAGTACGGACCGCCGTCAGTGGTGGTTAACGAAGAATATGACATTGTTCACTTGTCAGAGCAGGCAGGGCGTTACCTGGCGGTAAGCGGCGGCGAGCCAACTTACAATCTGCTGAAAATAATTCGTCCGGAATTGCGACTAGAGCTTCGGACCGCCCTCTACCAGGCGGTGCAACGGCGAACCAACGTCGAGGCTCGCGGACTGCAGGTCGAGATAAATAGTGATACAGAAACGATTAACCTGATCGTCCGCCCGGTACTCCGCGACGACGATTCCACCCGCGGGTTTATTCTGGTTATTTTTGAAAAAGCCGCCGATACGGTGGGGCAGGCTTCGCCCGCGGAGAAGGTCGTTTCGGCCGAGCCAGTCGCGCGCCAACTGGAGGAAGAGCTGGTTCGAGCTAAATCTCAATTGCGTGCCACCGTCGAGCAATACGAAGTTCAGCACGAAGAACTGAAAGCGTCGAACGAGGAGCTGCAGGCAATCAACGAAGAATTGCGATCTACTGCCGAGGAGCTGGAGACAAGCAGAGAGGAACTGCAATCCGTTAACGAGGAACTGACAACCGTCAACCAGGAATTGAAGATTAAAATAGAGGAGCTGAGCCAGGCAAATAATGATTTTCAAAACCTGATGAATTCGACGCAGATCGGCACGATCTTCCTTGACCGCTCTTTGCGAATCAAACTGTTTACGCCTCGCTCGCGAGCTATTTTCAACCTTCTACCGACCGACGTTGGCCGGCCGCTGTCCGATATTACTTCGAGATTCTCTTATCGCGGTTTGATATCGGACGCAGAGCGAGTCCTGGATCGCTTGCAGACTACCGAGCGTGAAATTCAGACCCACGATGGAAACTGGTATTTGATGAACCTGCTGCCGTATCGCACCGCGGAAGACCGAATCGACGGTGTTGTGATTACGTTTACGGACATTACGTCACGCGTTCGGGCGCAGCAGCGCGCGGAATCCGGTGAAGTACGACAGCGCCTGATGGTCGAGAGCGTGAAGGAGTATGCTATTTTTACAGTTACTCCGTCCAACATCATCGACTCCTGGAATCTGGGTGCTGAAAGGCTGTTCGGTTACACCGAAGCAGAGGTTATTGGGAAAGCCGGGTCGATCCTGTTCACGCCTGAAGACAGGGAGGCGGGAATTCCCGAAGCCGAGATAAAACAGGCGGCCACTGAAGGCAAGGCTGAAGACGAGCGGTGGCACATACGCAAGGACGGCTCGCGTTTCTTCGCCAGCGGAGTGATGACCCCGCTGGGCGAAGGAGACAGAATATATGGATACGCCAAGATCGCTCGCGACCTGACAGCGGCGAAGAAGGCTGAAGAGAAATTGCAGAGCGCCAAAGATGAGCTGGAGCGTCGCGTGTTAGAGCGCACCAGGGAATTGAAGGACGCGAACCAGAGATTGGAGGCTGAAATCGTCGCGCGCACGCTTTCCCAGGAGCGATCGATCGATTTGCTGGAGCGAATTGTTTCGGCGCAGGAAGACGAACGGCGCAGGGTTGCGCGCGATCTTCACGATCAACTGGGGCAACAGTTGACAGCCTTGAAATTGAAACTCGAGTCAGTGAAGCAAAAGTGGGGCAAAGACGACAGTCTGCGAGAACAACTGGAACAAACCCAGTCCATTGCGCAGCAATTGGACGCAGACGTTGATTTCCTGGCCTGGGAATTACGACCTGCCGCGCTGCGGGAACAAGGGCTGGTGGTGGCTCTCGACAATTATGTCCAGGAATGGTCCAAACATTTTCATATCACCTGTGATTACCACACGGCTCGGATGGCGGATGTCACACCAGGTCTTGAGATAGAGACTAACCTTTATCGCATCGCACAGGAGGCGCTCAACAATATCGCGAAGCACGCAAAGGCTACGCGGGTTGCAATTGTTCTGGAGAGTCGAGGCGACAATCTAATCCTGGTGATTGAGGACAATGGAGTAGGCTTTGAACCGACCGAAGAGTCTACGTATGGTCAAAACGACAAAGGATTAGGTTTGACAGGAATGATGGAGCGAGCGGCCTTGATTAGCGGAACATTCGAGGTCGAGTCAGAGCCTGAAAAGGGCACGACTATATTTGTCAGCGTTCCGGTCGCAAAACGCGGAACAAAAGAAGCAGAGGCATGAACAAGAAGATACGGGTATTGTTAGCCGATGATCACGAAACAGTTCGCGACGGCATTCGCGCCATTATAGACATGCAGCCCGATATGGAAGTAATCGCCGCAACGAGCGATGGCCGAACCGCGGTCTTAGAGGCCCAGAAAGCGCACCCCGACGTCGCGGTTATGGACGTTTCGATGCCGCAGATGAACGGGTTAAAAGCAACTCAACGGCTGGCGGAAGTTTGCCCTAAAGTTAAGGTTCTGATGCTGACACGTCACGCGGACGATTCTTATCTTCAGTCCTTGCTTAGCGCGGGCGCGATGGGATACGTCTTGAAACAAAGCGCCTCAGCGGAATTAGTTCATGCGATACGTGCGGTTGTGGCCGGGGGAACCTATCTCGATCCATCCATCACCAGCAAAGTCTTGAGAGGCTATACGGGAAAAGCCATCAGTCCGGTTGCATATACCGGATCGCTGACCGACCGAGAATTGGAAGTGATGAAATTGATTGCGTGGGGATACAGTAATAAAGAGATAGCAGGCCGCCTTGGCTTGAGCGTTAAAACCGTCGAGGTCCACAAATCAAACTCCATGAAGAAACTTAATATGCATAGCCGAGTTGACATTGTTAAATATGCATTGTTAAAAGGATGGCTGCAGGATAATTGATATTGCTTCTCGGCCAGATAATTTTTCGAGCTGGGGCGCGTAACTGACTAAAAACATTAGTCTTTTTCTCATTT
>Ga0070741_10006592_pt1 | contig 24812 bp, 19 predicted proteins | sample Coa_R1_4_FD_66440 | JGI IMG/M metagenome (GOLD analysis project Ga0070741, IMG submission 66440) | Surface soil microbial communities from Centralia Pennsylvania, which are recovering from an underground coalmine fire - Coalmine... | ecosystem: Environmental > Terrestrial > Soil > Unclassified ... | reverse complement strand
GACCTGTCCGATCGTCGCGTAGGCGTTTTCGTTGATCTTGCGGATTTCGCCGCTCGGCAATTTGACGAGCGCGTAACCGGCTTCGCGGTTGTTTAACATCACCTGCTGTCCCGCACTACGCGCGATCTGGCCGCCGCGACCGGGCACCAACTCGACATTGTGAATGCTCGCACCGAGCGGAATATTTTTCAGCGGAAGCGCGTTGCCGATTTCCGGCGCGGCGTTCTCGCCGGCGCTAACTTTCGCGCCAACGTTGAGGCCGTTCGGGGCAAGGATGTAAGCCTTCTCGCCATCGGTGTATTTGATCAAAGCGATGCGCGCACTGCGGTTCGGATCATATTCGATTGCAATCACGTCTGCTTCGACGCCGTGCTTTTTGCGCTTGAAATCGATGATGCGATATTTCTGTTTGTGACCGCCGCCGATATGACGTGATGTCATACGGCCGTTGTTGTTACGGCCGCCGGTTTTTTTCAGCGTCTCGACGAGCGATTTCTCCGGCTTTGACTTCGTGATTTCGTCAAAAGCAGGCGTCTGCTTGAAACGCGAAACCGGGGTAAGTGGGCGATAAGATTTGAGTGCCATAAAACTACGCGAGGTCGATTTTCTCGCCTTCCTTGAGAGTCACGATCGCCTTTTTCCAATCAGCCTTGCGGCCATAGTCGGCGCGGCGTTCGCGTTTTTTCTTGCCGGCGTAATTGCACGTGTTCACGTCCACGACTTTTTTGCCGAACAGCTTTTCGATGGCCTGCTTGATCTGGAGCTTGTTCGCGCGCGGATTCACGCGAAACACATACTTGTTGTGCTTCTCGGTGAGCAGTGTGCCTTTTTCCGTCAGGCGGACGGTGTCAACGATATCGAAAATGTCGTTCATTATTTTGTCCTTTCCGCCAGCATCGCGAGCGCTTCGTTGGTGAGGATGATTTTTTTGAACGCGAGGATTTGCTCGGTGTTCACATCGGCTGCGCGGACGAGAAGCGTCGGCTGAACGTTGCGCGCCGCGAGATAGGTCGTGTCGTCAAAAGTCTTGCCGACGATCAGCACTTTTTCCTCGGGCGTCGTGTCTTTTAAAAGCTTAATGAATTGCTTCGTCTTCGGTTCCTTGACTGCGAAATTTTCGGTAACCAAAACGTCACCAGCCTTGATCCGCTCGCTTAACGCCTTACGCAGCGCGACGCGTCTGACTTTCGCGTTTACTTTTTTCGAGTAGTCGCGCGGATGCGGCCCGAACACAACACCGCCGCCCGTCCAGACCGGCGATGATTTGTAACCGGCGCGGGCGCGGCCCGTGCCTTTTTGACGCCACGGTTTTGCGCCCGATCCGCTCACGGTCGCTTTCGTTTTTGTGCTTGCTGTTCCGCTACGACGCGCGGCACGCATTGCAACAACGACATCGTGCACAGCCTGCGTGTATTTGCCATTCTCGACAACGTCGATGTTGGCCTTCTTCGCCGCTTCAACTGTTAAAACTTTTGCGCTCATTTATTTCTTTTTGCCTGCGGTTTTCGCGGCCGGCTTGCCGGATGAAGCGGCAGCCGGAGCCTCCGGTTCTTTCGCGAGCGTGCCGACCGAGTGCTTGATCGCCGGACGAACGACAACGTAGCTACCCTTTGCGCCCGGAACCGCACCTGCGATGAGCAGCGCGTTGTCGCCTTCGCGCACCTGCACTACTTTCAAATTTTGCACCGTCACCTGCTCGTCGCCCATGTGTCCCGGCATGCCCATGTTTTTCCACACGCGGCCCGGCGTCGAACGGTTGCCAATGGCGCCGTTACGGCGATGCATCATCGAACCGTGCGATGCGCCCTGACCGGCCATATTGTGCTTTTTCATGACGCCTTGAAAGCCCTTGCCTTTCGAGCGTCCAATCACGTCAACGAGTTGTCCCGCCTGGAGCAATGTCGGTTTTAAATTCAAATCTTCAGCAACCGTTTCGCTGTCTTCCAAACGAAACTCGTGCACGAATTTCTTTGGCGTCGAGCCGCTCTTATTAAAGTGACCAAGCTCCGCGTTATTCACGCGCGATTCTTTTTGCGTGTCGAAGCCGACCTGCACAGCGCTGTATCCGTCGTTGTCAACGGTCTTCACCTGCAAGCGTGCGTTGTCACTGACGTCGATGACGGTGACGGCGGTGGCGCGGCCCTTGTCGTCGTAGACGCGGGTCATGCCGATTTTTTTGCCTAAAAGTCCGATTCTCATTTGGTTTGCGGAGCGTTAAATCTTAATCGTGATGTCCACGCCCGCCGGAAGGTTGAGCTTTTTCAACTCATCCACTGTTTTTGCGGTCGGTTCGATGATGTCGAGCAGGCGCTTGTGCGTGCGGATCTCAAATTGATCCATCGATTTTTTGTCCACGTGCGGCGAGCGGTTCACCGTGAATTTCTCGATGCGCGTCGGCAGCGGGATCGGCCCCGCGACTTTCGCGCCGGTGCGCTTGGCGGTCTCGACGATCTCCGCCGAGGAAGCGTCGAGCATTCGGAAATCGAATGCTTTTAGACGTATGCGAATGCGTTGGCCGTTGGTCATAAAAATGCGTGGGTTAAATTACTCTTTGCCTTTTTGGTCGAGCACCGCGGCAAGGACTTGCGCCGGCACCTGCTCGAAGTGAGACGGCTCCATCGAATACGACGAGCGGCCTTTCGACAGCGAACGGATCGCGGTCGCGTAGCCGAACATTTCCGCGAGCGGAACTTCGGCGTTGACAGTGGTGAGCCCGGTCTTGGTTTCGAGGCTCATGATTTTTCCGCGGCGGCGATTGAGATCGCCCATGATGTCGCCCTGAAATTCTTCGGGGCAGATATTTTCGACCTTCATGATCGGCTCGAGCAGGATTGGCTTCGCTTTTTTGAAGCCATCTTTCATCGCGAAGATCGCGGCCATTTTAAATGCGAGTTCGTTCGAATCCACGTCGTGGTAGCTTCCATCGATAATATCGACTTCGAGATCGATGACGGGATACCCGCCGACCACACCGTTGAGCACCGCTTCCTCGATGCCCTTTTTACAAGGCGCAATGTATTCCTTCGGAATATTGCCGCCGACAACTTTGTTCTCGATCGTAAGGCCTTTGCCGCGTTCCGCCGGGCGGACGTTCACGATGACGTGGCCGTATTGACCGCGACCGCCGGACTGCTTGATGAGTTTGCCTTCGCCAGTTGCCGGCGCGGTGATCGTCTCGCGGTAGGCGATCTGCGGTTTGCCCGCATTCGCCTCGACTTTGAACTCGCGGAACATGCGGTCGCGGATGATTTCGAGATGGAGCTCGCCCATGCCCGCGATGATCGTTTGTCCGGTGTCTTCGTTCGTGAACACGCGGAATGTCGGATCTTCTTCCGCGAGGCGCTGCAGCGCGATCGACATTTTTTCCTGGTCGAGCTTGGTCTTCGGCTCGATGGCCATCGAAATAACCGGATCAGGAAATGTCGGCGGCTCGAGCAGAATTGGATGATCTTCGTCGCAAAGCGTGTCGCCCGTCGTGATGTTTTTGATGCCGACGATCGCCGCGATGTCGCCCGAGTAACATGTCTCGATGTCCTCGCGTTTGTCGGCCTGGATCTGGATCAAACGCGAGATGCGCTCGCGCTTGTTCGTGCGCGGGTTGTAAACCGTGTCGCCTTTGCTGAGCGTGCCGGAATAGACACGAAAGAAAACGAGTTTACCGACGAAAGGATCGCTCCAGAGTTTGAATGCAAGCGAGCAAAACTTTCCGTTGTCATCGGTCGGCGCGTCCATCGGCTCATGTGAGTCGGGATTCATGCCTTTCGCTGGCGGGATGTCGAGTGGGCTTGGGAGATAATCGACGACAGCATCGACGAGATATTGCACGCCTTTGTTTTTGAAAGCCGAACCGCCAACGACCGGCACAAATTTGTTCGCGATGGTTTGCCGACGAATGCCTGCTTTCAAAATTTCTGGCGTAACCGGTTTTTCTTCGAGCACGACTTCCGCGACTTCATCGTCGAGGTTCGAAATTTGCTCGACGAGATCGTTATAAGCCGCATCGACCAAATCCATTTTATCCGCCGGAATTTCCTCGACCGTGTAAGTCGAACCCATCACGTCGTTATCGCTGTAAAGAACCGCTTTTCTGTTAACAACGTCGAGCTGTCCTTTAAGCTGATCCTCCGCGCCGAGCGGAATTAAAATCGGCCACGCATTCGCGTTCAGTTTTTTCCGCATCGAATCCACAGCCGCGTCAAAATTCGCGCCGACGCGATCCATTTTGTTAATGAACGCGATGCGCGGAACGCCGTATTTGTTTGCCTGGCGCCAGACTGTCTCGGACTGCGGCTGCACGCCGGCGACTGCATCGAAAACGGCAATCGCACCATCCAGAACACGCAATGAACGCTCAACTTCTGCCGTGAAATCGACGTGGCCGGGAGTGTCGATGATGTTCACCCGCATTTTGATTCCCTCAAATTGCTTAAACACGCCGGCTTCCTTTTTCTGCATCCATGAGCACGTCGTCGCCGCGCTCGTAATCGTGATGCCGCGCTCGCGCTCCTGCTCCATCCAGTCGGTCACGGTCGTGCCTTCATGCACCTCACCGATTTTGTGGATCATGCCCGTGTAAAAAAGGATGCGCTCGGTGAGCGTCGTCTTGCCGGCATCGATGTGCGCGGCGATGCCGATGTTGCGCGTGCGCTCGAGCGGAAACGCGCGATTGGGCGAATTCGGATTCGTGTTCACAGCAGGTTTTTCAGCAGTCGCGGTAGCCATGGCGGATTAGAATCGGAAATGCGCAAACGCGCGGTTCGCCTGCGCCATTTTGTGAGTGTCGTCGCGCTTCTTGATTGCGTTGCCCTGTCCGGCCGCCGCGTCTCTGAGTTCCGCCGCGAGCGCGTCCTGCATCGATACGTTTTTGCGATTTTGCGCAAAACCGACAATCCAGCGCATTGCGAGTGCGACCTGGCGGCGCGCCGGGACCTCCATCGGGACTTGATAAGTCGCACCGCCGACGCGACGCGATTTCGTTTCGAGGCGTGGCTTTACGTTATCGAGCGCCTTGTGCAGCGTCTCGAGCGGATCGACAACATCGCTGCTTTCGCGGGTTTTTTCGATCGCGGTATATACAATACGCTCCGCAGTCGATTTTTTACCGGACTGCATCACGGTGCTGATTAACTGCGCAACGACAGAACTGCCGTAACGCGCATCAATGTTTTCTCTCCGCTGAATAGTTCTACGACGACGTGACATGACTAAAATCCGTTATTTCTTTTTGCCTTTGGTTTCGGCTTCAGCGCCGGCCTTTGGTTTTTTCGCGCCGTATTTCGAACGGCTGCGGCGGCGGCCATCAACTCCGAGCGAGTCAAGCGTGCCGCGAACGATATGATAACGCACGCCCGGCAAATCTTTCACACGACCGCCGCGCACGAGCACGATCGAGTGCTCCTGCAGGTTGTGCCCTTCGCCGGGGATGTAAGCAATCACTTCCTGTCCGTTGGTTAAACGCACCTTTGCCACTTTGCGCAAAGCGGAGTTCGGCTTCTTCGGCGTGCGGGTCATCACCTGCACACACACACCGCGGCGCTGCGGACAATTCGAGAGCGCCGGCGACTTGGATTTCACCGTCACTTTCTTGCGTCCTTTTCGGACAAGCTGGTTGATCGTTGGCATTTAAATTCGGTTTTACAAAAAGTTTTAAGCCTTTCGGCCTGTCGCCCCGCGATTTCACGGGACGAAAAACCCGCAAAAGCGGGCAATTTTCGTTACCCACTGGATGCGGGGAGCGCGAAACTAGACGAATCCATTTTCCGCGCAAGTATTTTTTAAACTGTCGCGCGAATTCGGATCTACCACATCGCGCGGGAGGGAGAACGTAGTGGGCCGCAGCGAAACCCGCAAGAACTTTTCCGAAAATTTTTCGCGTTGAAAACTACCAGCGGGAATGGTGCGCGATGCAGGGTTCGAACCTGCGACTTCTTGCGTGTGAAGCAAGCGCTCTACCACTGAGCTAATCGCGCCCGGAAATTTGCGGAGTGAGACTCAACACCAATCCCCGCGCGATTTCCAGCACATCTCGCAAAATTTTTTCGCGAGCTTTTTGATGCGCGGCGCGCGATTCCTCGGCTAAGTTGCGCGCGTGAAATTGCTACTCGTCGATGGACACTACTATGTTTACCGATCGTTTTTCGCCATCCGGAACCTGAGCAATTCGCGCGGCGAGCCGACCAACGCGATTTACGGTTTCGTAAAAACATTGCGCCGCATGGTGAAAGATCTGCAGCCCGATCTCGGCGCGGTGATTTGGGACGAAGGCCTGCCCGCGCGACGCACGGAACTTCAGCCGGCTTACAAGGAGACGCGCGCCGAGATGCCCGCGGAAATGCGGCCGCAACTCTCGTTTATACAAAAGCTGGTGCCCCTCCTCGGCTTTCATTCGCTGAGTTTGCCGGATACCGAGGCGGACGATTTGATGGCATCGTATGCGTGCGAAGCGGTGCGGAAAAAATACGAAGTCGTTCTCGCGACCAATGACAAAGATCTTTTCCAGCTTGTTGCCGATGGCGTGAAAGTTTACACGACGAACAAAGCCGATCTCGTCACGCCGAAAGACGCGTTCGCGCTGCTCGACATCGAGTGCGTCATCAAAAAATGGGGCGTGCGCCCGGAGCAAATCGGCGAAGTCCTTTGCCTCATCGGGGATTCGGTCGACAACATTCCCGGCGTGCCGGGACTCGGGCCGAAAAACGCGGCGAACCTTTTGCGCGAGTGCGGCAGCCTCGATGCGATGCTAGCGAATCCCGACTCGATCAAAAACGAGCGCATTCGCGAAAAGGTGAAAGCGGCTCAGGCGCAGATTTTGCAAAATCGCGAGATGGTGAAGCTGGACACCGATTTGCCACTGCCCGCGCCGCTCGACGATTTGAAAATTCGTCCGCGTTACGACGAGTTGATCGCCGCGATTGAACAATGCGAATTCAAGTCGCTGCTGCAGGAAATTCGCGACGAAGCCGAAAAGTCCGCGGCGACTGTGCAAGGCGAGCTTTTTTGAGAATCGGAGCCGGTTGGCACGGCCCCTGCTAAACCATCCGGCATGAGAGTCCAGAAACATTCCCTCCGCTCGCGCCGTGTTGCGCGTAAAAACCAAATCCCAAGCTGCAATCTGCCGCGGCTCGTGTTGTTCCTCGAGCTATTCGTCGACCAGACGATTGCGAATCGCTCGTTGAAGTAACGCGATTTTGCTTTGCGCGCTGCGGCGTGGTGTCGCAGCATCTCGCGCATGCAAATTCGCCCCATCGTTTTCGCCCTCGCGTCTCTTGGCTTTCTGTCGCCGCTGTGCGCGGCGGATGCGCCGAAAAAGGATACGCCCGCAAAAGACACGGCTGAAAAAAAATCAGACGATCTGTCGCAATATAAAACTGCGGACGATCTCTGGAAACATCTCGGTGAGCTGAAACGCGGGCCGGGTCACGGCTTTAAGAACAAGGAGGAAATGGTCGGTTATCTCGACAACATCAAGGCTTCGTCGGTCGAATTCATCCGCCGTTATCCGGACGATGCACGCCGATGGGAAGCGAAGATGATGAATGCACAAGTCACCGCAGTGCTCGCGCAAGTCAGCGGTGGCAAAGCAACCGGCGATCAGCAGGAAGCAGTCTGCAAGGAAATCATCGCCGCGCCCGACGCGCCTGCGCCGGTGAAAGTGGAAGCGCGTTTCGGTTTGCTGCAAATCCATCTCGTGCCTGCGATGCAAAAGGAAGAGCTCACGCCCGACCTCGAAAACGAAATCGCCGGATTCGAAAAGGATTTTCCGGATGATCCGCGCACTGCATCGCTCGAATTGATGCGCGTGCAATTTCTCGAAAAGAAAGATCCGGCCAAGGCCGAGGCGCTGTTGAACGAACTCGCGAAAAGCAAAAACGCGCGCGTCGCCGAGGAGGCCAAGGGCAGGTTGAAACAAAAGGAAGTCACCAAAAAACCGTTCGACTTGAAATTCACCGCAGTCGACGGCACCGAGATCGATCTCACCAAAATGCGCGGCAAAGTCGTGCTCATCGATTTCTGGGCAACATGGTGCGGACCGTGCATGGGCGAAGTCCCGCACGTCGTCGAGACTTACAAAAAGCACCACAATGACGGCTTTGAAATTGTCGGCATCTCACTCGATCAGGACAAAGAGAAATTGCTTTCCGTCACGAAAGAAAAAGGCATGGTCTGGCCGCAATACTTCGACGGTAAAGGCTGGCAAAACGCGATCAGCAGCAGCTACGGCATCGAGTCGATCCCGGCGATGTGGCTCGTGAACAAAAAAGGCTACGTCGTCAGCACCGATGCGCGCGACGGCCTCGAGTCGCAGGTCGCGAAGTTGCTCGCGGAGTAAACACGTTCACGTTTCGCGCCGGCGATAAGCCGGGCCGTGTTCGCGCGAGAGGTTGTGCGCGGTGTTGACCAAGCCGACGTGCGAGAACGCTTGTGGAAAATTTCCGACGAGGCGTTTTGCACGCGTGTCGTATTCCTCCGCGAGCAGGCCGAGATCGTTGCGAATCGCGAGCAGGCGCTCGAAAATTTCACGCGCTTCGTCATTGCGCCCAAGCAGCGCTAAACAATCTGCGAGCCAGAACGTGCTCGGCAAAAACGTTCCCTCGCCCGGCGGCAAGCCATCAATGTCCGCAGCCTGATCCGGGTGATAACGCAGCACGAATCCATCGACCATCAACTCGCTTTCAATCGCCTCGATCGTCGCCTGCACACGCGGATCTTTCGCCGGCAGGAAACCGACGAGCGGCAGCATCAATAGCGCGGCATCGAGTTTTTCCGAACCGTAAAATTGCGTAAACGCGCCACGCGCGTTGTTAAAACCCTGCTGGCAGACTTCGTCGCGGATTTGGTCGCGCAATTTCCGCCAGCGCTCGAGATCGCCGTTTGCATCGAGCCCGAATTTCTCCACCGCGCACACCGCGCGGTCGACCGCGACCCACGCCATGATCTTCGAATGAGTGAAATGCCGGCGCGGCCCGCGCACTTCCCAGATGCCCTCGTCCGGCTCGTTCCAGTGCTCCTCGAGAAATCGCACGAGTTGCCGCTGCATCCGCCACGCTGCGGGCTCGGCGGGAATCTTCGCGCGGCGCGCCTGGTGCAGCGAATCCATCACCTCGCCATAAACATCGAGCTGGAATTGCCGCGACGCCGCGTTGCCGATGCGCACCGGCGCTGAATTTTCATAGCCCGGCAGCCACGGCAGCTCGAACTCCGGCAAGCGCCGCTCCCCCGCCGGGCCGTAAAGAATCTGCATCTGCGACGGGCTGCCCGCAATTGCGCGCAAGAGCCAGTCGCGCCACGCCTGCGCCTCCTCGGTGTAGCCCGCCTGCATCAGCGAATAGAGCGTGAAAGTCGCGTCGCGCAGCCAGCAGTAGCGGTAATCCCAATTGCGCACGCCGCCGAGTTGCTCGGGCAAAGAGGTCGTCGCCGCCGCGATAATGCCGCCGGTCGGACGATACGTGAGCGCCTTCAGCGTGATGAGCGAACGCCGCACCGCGTCGCACCATTCGCCGTCGTGGTAAGTGCAGCGTCCCGACCACTCCGTCCAGAAATTTTCCGTGTCGCGCAACGCATGTTCCGCGTTCACCTCGCGCGGCGGATTTTCGTTCGATGGATACCACGTGAGCACGAACGGCACGCGCTCGCCTTCGCGCACGGTGAACTCCGCGACGGTCGTCAAATTGTGCCCGCGCGTCTTGATCGGCGTGCGCAAAATCAGCGCGTCCGGTCCGGCGACGGCCTCGAGTCCTTCGCTGCGTCGCCGCACCCACGGCACGATTTTGCCGTAATCAAAACGAATGATCAGCTCCATCTGCAACCGCACTTCGCCGCGCAATCCCTCGACGATGCGGCCCACGTCGGGCTTCGTCTCGCGCACCGGCATGAAATCGATCAGCCGCACCGCGCCGCGCTCCGTCTCGAACTCCGTCTCCAAAATCAGCGTATCGCCGCGATAGCGCCGTCGCGCCGCGCGCACTTCGTCCACAGGCCAGATGCGCCAGCAACCATGCTTTCGTTCGCCGAGCAGTTTCGCGAAACAAGCGCCCGAATCGAACCGCGGAAAACAAAGCCAGTCGATCGATCCGTCCCGCCCGACGAGCGCGCCCGATTCCGTGTCGCCGATAAAGCCGTAGTCTTCTATTTTCACAGACAACGCTCTTTCATCAGAAGCAACTTCGGATGAAACAGGGGCAATCGGCTGTTTCCAGATGCCAGCTCGGGCTGTCCCTATGGCGATTTAGCGGAACGGAATCGCCGCTCCGGTTTGCAAAAACTTACCTGGCGAAATGAATTACGCGATCCGCACCGCGCGCGTTTTGTCCAGGCGCAGGACGTCGCCCGCATGAAATTCCGGCGTTGCCTTCGGGTCGGTGATCTTTTCGCCGCGGAGCTGGATGCTCCCCTGCTCGATCAGCCGGCGGACTTCGCTGCGCGAGCGTGTGACTTGAAATGCGTTCGCGTAAGCCGCGACGGCGACGGAGAGGATGTCGAGCTCGCCACCGTTAAGTGTCAGCATCGGCAAATCGGCGTGCTCAATGTCGCGCTTGCTGAAGCGCGTGTTGAAATCGTCGAGCGCCTCCTGAGCGGTGTCGCCCGAGTGGTAACGCTCGACAATACGGAAGGCGAGTTGCTTCTTCGCGTCCATCGGATGAATCGCCGGCATTTCCTCGCCGAGCAGCAGCAGATAATAGCGCGCCATCAATTTGTCGGAAATGCTCATGAGTTTTCCGAACATCTCGTGCGGTGGCTCGCTGACGCCGACGTAATTGCCGAGGCTCTTGCTCATCTTTTTCTCTCCGTCGAGCCCCTCCAGCAGCGGCATTAAAAAGACGACCTGCTGCGGTTGGCTTTCTTCGCGCTGAAGCTCGCGGCCCACCAGGATGTTGAACAACTGATCGGTGCCGCCGATTTCTACATCGGCCTTCACCTGCACCGAGTCCCAGCCCTGGATGATCGGATACAGAATCTCGTGCAACCGCACCGCCGCGCCTTTGTCGATGCGCGTCTTGAAATCCTCGCGCTGGAGCATTTGCTGCATCGTCACGCGGCTGGTGAGCTTGATCACTTCCTCGAAGGTCATCACCTCGAGCCATTCGCCGTTGAAAACGGTGCGCGTCTTTTCGCGATCGAGAATTTTGAATGCCTGCTCCTGGAATGTCTTCGCGTTCGCCATGACTTGATCGTGCGAAAGCTGCGGCCGCGTCGCCGAGCGTCCGCTCGGATCACCGATCATCGCGGTGAAATCGCCGATGATCAAAACTGCGCGATGGCCGAAGTCCTGGAACTGGCGCAATTTTTGCAGCGCGACGGTGAAGCCGAGATGAATGTCCGGCGCGGTCGGATCGACGCCAAGCTTAACGTTAAGCGGGCGGCCAAGCCGCAACTTCGCGAGGAGCTCTTCTTCGTTGATGATTTGCGCAGCGCCGCGCTTGAGCTGTTTGAGCTGGTCTTCGGGAGAAACGTGCATGTGGAGGACGAGTTTTTCTAATTCCGCATTCCGCATTCCGCAACTCCGCAGTAGCGCAGGCAAACGACGGATGCCGGTGCCCGCGATTCCACTATTTGTTTTTGTTTAACAGCTCGCGAACCTGATCGATCGTCATCGGCTTCTGTGCGCGCTGCTGGTCGAGCGCCTTTTGCGATTTGCCATCGGGAATGAACTGATGCGAATCCGCGTAATCGCGCGTGTCGTAAGCTTTGCCGCTCTCACGCGCGGTTTTCACCGGTGCCGCTTTCGTTTCGTAAGTCTTCTCGTCGCGCGTGTCTTTTTTCGTCGACGCATCCTTCGTCGCAAAGGTGATGTCGCTCTGCGCAAATGTCGCAGAGCTGAATGCCTTTGTCGGAAATTCTTTAAGATTCGATCTTGGCGCGATGTAAAATTCCTTCAACTGCACGCCGGTTCCCGTGCCGTTGAATGTTTTGCCTTCGTAAAACGAGCGGTTCTGGAAAAGCGCCGAGGCGAGGCCCTGGTTGCGCGTCTGCAAGAGCAAACCCGGATCCTGGTCCTGCGCGCGGACGACGGCGCAGACAAGGATTGCTAGGAGAAAAACGGGGCGACGCACGCGCAACCAATTCCACAACTGCGCGCCGCTGTCCAGCTAGTCCGAAGAGGCGAGCCGGTTGCCGGAGTGCTCCGGCAGCAGCTTCGCGAGCTTTTCCTCGGCGATCGTGACATGCGTGCCGATCTGCACGGCGTTATACACATCAACAACATCTTTCGAACGCATGCGAATGCAGCCCCAGCTCACCGGTTTGCCAATCATGCGCTCCTCCGCGGTGCCGTGAATGTAGATGCAGCGGTCGTAAGCATGCTGCGTGTCGCCCGCGAGTCCTTTCAGCCAGATGACGCGCGTGACGATCGGATCGCGTCCCGGCGCGTTCGGCGACAGCACTTCTCCGGTAGCGTTGCGATGCTTGATCACCGCGCCGAGCGGGAGATTGTCGCCGATTTTGTTGCAGACCCAAAGCAGCCCGGCAGGCGTTTTGTAGCTGCCGTAGGAATCGCCGACGCCGAAGCGTGAAGTCGAGACGCGGTATTCCGCGAGCACTTCACCGTTTTTCACAAGCGCGAGTTTTTGATCGCGCACGCTGATGATGATCTCGGGACCGAAATCGAGAGCATGCGCGGCGCTCGTCACCAAACCGGCAATGCTAAACAAACAAAAAGCCATGAACCTTGTCATGGGCCGCGTGTCTTACAGCAAACGCGCACAAAGCGAAAGCGGAAAATCGTCGCGGAGGCTCATGCCGACTGGATTCGCGCGAGAAGCTGCTGCGCTTTTAGCTTATCGCCGTCGTCGTGTGAGACTTGCAGGAATCGATTCAAAACGCGGATCGCATTGTCGCGCTGTTTTTTTTCCAAAAACAAATTACAGAGCTTCTGCGCGATCTCGAAATGATCCGGCGCAAGCTCATTCGCGCGTTGCAAGTGCACAAGCGCCGAATCGGACGACGTTTCGTTTTGTGACCAGTCGAGATTAAGCAACGCAAGTTCACGCGCGATTTCCGGCGCGTAGTTTTGCGAGATGAATGTTTCGAGCGTGCCCGCAACTGCATCGTAAGCATTCGCCTTTGCTGCAAAAGGCCGCAGGCGCGCGCGCAGCACGTCGATTTTGACGATTTCCGGATGCGACTGCAGCACGTTTAACGCATCGGAAAAACGCTGCTCCTTTTCAAAATACTCAAACAACTCCACGTGCAGCGCGCGTGCGTTTTCGGGTGAAAGCGAGAACGACGGCAACTCGTGCTCGAGCCGGTCGAGCCGCTGTGTCGCCGCGTAGAAATCGACAATTTGAGCGACGTCACGATTCGCAGGATTACGAAACGCCTGGCGGAGGATATTTAACACATTGCGCGCATCGCCGTAATCGCGCAAGAACCGTGCGTAGCTCATGTAAACAGCGGGAGTGCGCACCATCGGGTCGCTGCGAACTGCGTTTTCAAACATCGCGAGCGCGGAAGCCGGATCGCCGAGCTGGATGAAAAGCGGCGCAGCCTCGCCCGCAACGGAATCGCTGATCGGCCAGCGGCACGCAAACTTTTGCAGTTGCACGTAAGCGTCCGCGTCGCGGCCGAGCTCGTGCAGCGCGCGAATGTAGCTGCACGCTGCGTTTTCATTTGCGGGATTCCGCTGCAGAATCAGCGCGAACAAATCGCTCGCGAGTTCGCGTTGCTCATTTTGTAAAACAGCCGTCACCTGCCACAAAATCGGCTCGTCAAAATCACTGCGCGCCTTGATCTGCGTAACGAGCGTCGCGAGCTTTTTCTCCTGCTTCGTCTGCGCGTAAAGCTCGACCAGTTTTGCGGCTGCCGCCGGCGCATCGTCGCCGTTGTGCCATTGATCGGTCAGCGCCTTTTCCAAATCGATGCCGAGTTGCTGCGCGACACGATTCTGCAACTGCAAAAATGTTCCAAACATCTCCGGTGTCGCCGCGGCGGTTTCGCGCAAACGCCACAATGCAGGCTTCGCCAACCCGGGAAACTTTTCCGCCGCAAGCTCGACGAATTTCGACTGCAACGAAAACTGCGCGTGCACGTCTTTCGTTTTGTTCGCCGCCGATTGCAGCAGCACCAAACCGTCGCGAACCTGTCCGCTGTTGGCGAAATTTTCGGCAATCTGCACCACCGCGCTCGCGTTGTTTCCCTGCGAAATTTTTTGCGATTGTGTGCGCGCCGATTCGATCCGGCCTGCTTTGAAATAAAGCAGCGCCAGCGGCAAATCGACCTCCGGCGAATTCTTCACCACTTCCAACATGGTGATCGCCTCGTTCGTTTTGTGAGCGCGTTCGAGCAAATCGGCGAGTGCGATGCGGCGAGCGATGTTATTCGGCTCTACCATTAAAAGTTGCCGGTATGTTTGCGCGGCTTCGTCGAGTCTTCCGCGCCGTTCCTGCACGCGCGCAAGACGGTCGAGCAACTGCACGTCGCCCGGATGCAATCGCAACATCGCACCGAGGGTTTTATCGACCTCGTCAAGATTCATCGCGCTCTCGGCGAGCTCGGTCAACTTCATCACAACATCTCGCGACGGATGCTGCAACGCCTCGGTGACCACCGCCGCCATCGTGTCCGAATCGTTTGCCGTGCGACAGGTGTTAAGCACGTTGTGCAGTAGTTGCACGTTGCCCGGATCGCGCCGCCACAGCGTGCGCCAGATCGCCACGGCTTGCGGATACGCGCCATTGTTTTCGAGCACTGAGGCGAGCCCCTGCACGTTTTCCGGCGGCGTAGTTTTTAAAAAGTCATCGATCAAAATCTGCGCTTCGGAACCGATTGCATGCGTCATCTTGCCGGCTAAAGCACGTAGCTTGATGTCGCGCGAAATCAAAACGGCCTGATCGCCTTGAAGCCTGATGGCTGCTGGATCCGCGAGCGATTGCTCCCAGAGATTTTCCGCGAGGGAGTCCATGTGCCAGGCTTGCAACTGCATGCCCGTCGTCAGCACGAAACTCCAGAAGCGATACGCCGAATCGCCACTTTCATCGAGCGGCTTGTAACCAACCGCGCGCAGGTTTAGCAAACGCGACAGTTCGGTTTTTGCTCCCTGCTCGTCCCCCTGCAAACCACGCACCAGCGCCATCGCGAGTGCCGCGTGCAATGGCGCGCGGGCGCGATCGATCCCCTGCTCGAAGCGCTCTGCAAAAGATGCGCGCTCTGCTTCCGGCAGCAGCAGAAAATACTCGCGAATTGCCTGGTAAACCGGCTGGTCGAGCGAATCGGCGGTTTCATTGATGACCTGCCGCAGCATGCGCAAAGCGCTTTCCCTATCACCCAAGTAGAGATACCAGTGCGCAATTTCGACGGCGTAGCTCGCGCGTAGCACCGGAGTAGCGTTAAACACGCGTTCACCCAGCCGGATCGCATCGGCAAAACGGTTGCGGCTCGCGAACTGCACCGCCGCCTGCCAGAGCATCGAGCGCGACATCGATTCGCCGGCAAACAGGTTGGTTACGACTTCGGCATCCAGCGTGTTCTCGTTTTTTGCGAATTCGCTCAGCGCGACGAGCAGCAAATCGCGATCGGCGGAATCCTGTGCGTGCGCTTTCAGCCAGCCTCGGAGCAAATCAACCTGTCCCATTTGCAACGCCAGCCAGATAAAAGCCTGGCGCATTTTCAAATCGTCCGGCGCGCCTTTTGCCAGCGTCTCGAGCTGCGCCGCCGCGCGATCGAAAGCGCCCGCGTAGAAAAACGCCCAGAGCGCCTCGGCGGGCGATTCGGCGTGATCCCATCGCGCGAGCCACGCGTGCAGCGCCGCGTTATTTCCGTCTGCTGCGACGAGTTGTGAAATCTCACGGATGGCCGCAAAACGCAGATCGGTTTCGTTATGTGTAACAGCCGTGTCACCCGACCAAAACGTGCTCAGCGCGTCGACAATCGCCGGGTCCGGCTGCGCGCCACGCATGCGCAATGCTGCAAAATACGCTCGCTGCACGCGGTGGTTGCTTTGCTCGATCGGCACGCCGGGAAAACGCATCGCATCACGCGACGGCTGCGTGTTTTGGAGAATCTGCTCGCAGCACGAGAGAGCTTCACTTTTGTCGCCGGCACGCTTTGCGAGTTTCACGAGCTTCGTCAGCGCCTCCGCATTGCGCGGCTCGAGACTACGAATGCCGCGCAAAATTTCGCGTGAGCGATCGAACGCCGCCCATCGTAAAAAGAAATCCGCCGCACGATCCAGCAGCGACGCGTCGCGCGGAAAAAGCTGCACGAGCTGATTCCACGTGGTCGTTGCTGCGGCAATGTCGAGATTCGCTTCCAGCAGCGACGCGAGCTTTTCACGCGCCTGCAAATTCGACTGCGCCGCGAGCGCGACGAGCCGGCGCTGGAATTGAATCGCGGTCGCGACATCGCCGAGTTCCTCCGCCTCGCGAACCAGCTCCTGCAAAGGCCCGGCCTGGTCGTGCGATGAATACGCGGCGTCCGCGAGCACCGTCAGCGATTCGTGTGCGAAGCCGTTTTCCTTTAAAATCTTCGCGTCCGCGATTGCCGCAAAATAATCGTCGGGCCGCGCTTTGTGCCGCCGGTCGAATTGCTGCTGCAACCACGCCGACAGCCCGTGCCGTTTGCAAAATGCGATCAAGTCGGTGAGCAATGCAATGCGTGCATTTTCGTCCTGTTGCACATCGAGCGAGTGCAGCAAAAGCTCCGCCGCCGGTTGAAACATCGAGAGCCGCTCCATCGCGCGCAGCAGCGGTTGCGCGATCTCTTTCTTCTTCGTCGCCGGGCTCGCCTCGAACGCGCGCCGCCATATCGCAAGCGCCTCCGGCCAGCGATTTGCCTGCTGTTGCGCGAGCGCGAGATCCGACAGTGTCTCGATGCTGCCGGGATTCGCTTTTTCGAGATCGTTAAAAATCTGCAGCGCCTGGTCGGTATGGCCCGACTCCATCTCGATCTCGCCGATCTGCCGCATCGCCGCCGCTTTTCGCGATGGATCGAGCTGCGCGAGTTCGCGGAGAAAATCCATTGCGGCGAGTTGCTGTCCGTTGCCGATCGCGACTTTTACCGCGAGCTCGCGCGCTTCCGTCGATTTCGGATCGAGCGAAATCGCGCGCTTCGCCGATTCGAGCGCCTCGTGGTATTTGCGAGCGCGCGATTGCCAGCGTGCGAGGCGGAGAAATGCCGCCGCGCCCGGATGCGCATTCGCCTCACGCGCGAGATCGGCGACAAACTTCTCCAGCAACTCATTCGGACGCGTAATGCCGATGCCCGGCGGCGGGAGCAGCGTCACGCCGCTGCGCGATGTCTGCGGCGGCAATGCTTCGTTTTTAGCCACGCGTGATTGGAAAATCTGAAACAGTTTCTCGTCGGCAGCCTCGCGATCCTTTTCCGATTCGCTCAGCGCGAAAGCTTGCTGCGTCTCGCTCTGCGCCTCGTCGTAACGCGAAGCGCCGAGCAGCATCTCCGCGAGCGCGAGCCGGTATTCCGCCGATTTCGGCTGCAGCTTCACGGCGCGCCGCAACGCATCGAGCGCGCCCGCTGCGTCATTGTGTTCGCGCAAAATGTCCGCAGTTTTTGCGAGCGCCGCCGCCTGCTTTTCCGGCGGGCAATCCTCGCGCACGAGCTGGTGTAACGCGCGCCTGGCGTCGTCGTTTCGCGATTGCGCAAAATACCAGTTCACCAGCGCGAGCTGCGCGTTTTCGTCGCGTGACGCGCTTTGTTTTAGATGCTGCTCGACCGCATCGGTGATCCGGTTTTTCTCATACCAATCGACCACGCGCGCCGTCAGCGTCTCGTCGTCCGGCGTCCGTTGCAGCAGCGCTTCCACGCGATCGCGCGCCGCCTGGATCGCGTTTCGCCGCACATCGAGCTCCGCGCGATCGAGCACGAGATCGGCGTTGTTTGGCTGCGCGGCGAGCGCTTCGTCGAGCAGCGACGCGGCGCGATCGAGATCGCCGATCTCGGCGCAGACGCGCGCCAGCTTGGTTTTGTAATCAATATTCTTCGGCAAAAGCGCGCACAGCTTTTCCAGCCAGTCGCGCTCCTGCTGCGCGTCGAGCGCGCGCTCGTAAAAGTCGACGAGCTGCAAAATCGCACCGGCATCGCGCGGATTCTCCTCCGCCTCTTTTTTCCAGCGCGCCTCCAGCTCCGGCAGTCGGTGATAACGCTCGTGAATCTTAATCAGCTCCGATTGCAACTGCGCGCGCAGCCAATTGCCCGGCGCAGTCAGCGCTAGCGCGTCATTCAGCGCCGCGATCGCCGCATCCACATTCCCACCCGCCTGCCGGATGCGCGCGAGATTTTGCAACGCCTGCGCCCGCATCGCCGGCTCCGCGTGGGCCGCGATGAATTCCCAGTGAGGCGCAGCCTTTTCCGACAGCCCGTTTTTCTCGTAAACATCCGCGAGCCTGCGCCGCAGCGAGAGATCGCCGGGATTGAGCGCGCACGTCCGCTCCAGCACATCCACCGCGCGCTGCATCTCGTTTGCCGCGAGCCATGCGTTCGCGATTTGCAAAAGCACGTCCGCCAGCTTCGGATCGTTTTGCGGCAGCAACGCCGCCCCTTTTTCCAGCTCCTCCGCCGCCGCGCGCGGTGTATTGCGCTCGTTGAAAAGCTGCGCCAGCGCGAAATGCGGCAGCGGGCTTGCCGCATCCACCTTTGCCGCGACCTCGAACGCCGCGCGCGCCTCATCCGTCTCCCCCGCGCGACGCAGCAGATGCCCGTAAATCATCGCCCCGGAAAACGTGCCCGTCGCGCTCTTGTATTCGTCGATCAACGCGCCCGTCGTCCCGTTTTCCTGCGCCATCTTCCAGAGCCGATCCAGCGCCACGCCCTCCGAAGGATTCGCCGCGAGCATCTGTTTGTAACGCGCCGCGATCCGCGCCGCATCCGGCGTCACGGCCAGCGCCTGCACACCCGCGAGCAAAAAAATAAGCAAATGCCGCGACATAGGCGAAGCCTACTTCTTCCCCGCGCATCGGCAAGCGCACGGCGGCACCCGCGCTCCACCGCGACCTCAAATCAGATTGCAGTGAGGATGTTATTTTCACGACGACCCTTCCCCCAAAGCGGACAGGGCACACGTGATGGGTTGGCTGGACATCCACGGGCCGTTGGGAGGGCTGCTGCCTGGGGTGCGGGAACTCTCCGCAGGGGGTGCGGAAGGCTGCCGCACCGGGGGTGGAGGAGCTCCGCACGGGGTGCGGGAGGTTTGGGCACCGGGTGCGGGAAGCGGACGCACCGGGGGCGACAGGTTCACGCACGGGGGGTGTGAAAGTCCCGCACCGGGGGTGCAAAGTTCCCGCACGGGGGGTGCGAAGTCTCCGCATGGCAGGGGCAAAGCTCCCGCACCGGGTGCGGCGGTGGGACGCACGGGGTGCGGGAGCCGTGGATTGAGGGCAGGAAACCCGTGAGTCTGGGACGGATCGGCGTGGGTTCAGGGCATGGAAGCTGTGGGTTGAGGGCGGAGGGCCGTGGATTCAGGGTGTGGAGGCCGTGGGTTCGGGGCGGAGGGCCGTGGGCCGGGGGCGGCAGCTCGTGGGTTCAGGGTGTGGAGGCCGTGGGTTCGGGGCGGTGGGCCGTGGGTTGAGTCCACGGACGGGGTTTTCCCGGGCAAAACAGCGGGTTCCCAGCCATGCGCTGCGCGCGGCTAAAAGCTCAAGGCGTGGGCGACGCTTTGCGGAAGAGTTGATTCCACGCGTCTTTTGAGGTGGTCGCTGCGGGCGACGCGCCGGGTTGCAGCGACCATGCGCCGAGGTGCTGGGTTTTGGCTTTGGCTTCTAGGTCGCGCAGGTGCGCCTCGTAGGCTTTGGCGCTGGTGCCGTCGGGCATCACTGCGGGCATGCCGTAGATGCGGGCGAGGCCGTTGGCGACGAGGAGTTCGGCCAGGCTTTTGTCATCGGCAATGACGTGCGCGAAATGGCGCGGCAACCGGCTCTCGCCGCGCGCGTCCTGCCAGCGGGTGTAAACGGTGAACGGGTGCGCCGCGAGTTTGCCACGTGTGAACTCGGCGGCGATTTTGCCGATGCGTAGCGCCTGCTCGGGTGTGATGCCAAAGTAGGCGGCCTGCTCCTGGACGCGCTCGGGAAAGGTGTTTTCGGTCTCCGGTGTGTCGACGAAGAAGATGCGGAAGATGTATTCCCTGCCCTCGTGCTTCACGTGGAAGCTGTCGCCGTCGTTGGCGGGATTTTGCATGTAATGGCAGTCGTCGAGCTTCTCGTAGTCGCGCGCGACGGCCTGCGTAGCGAAAAGAAAAATGGCGAGCGCGCCGATGCAGAGTGCGGCGGCTGAACGGGGGGAGCGGGAGTGGGGCACGGTTTAGCCTGTGTGGTCGCGGATGCGGTATTTGAGCTGGCGTGAAAGGAGCCAGCGCACCGCGAACATATCGCGAGTCGCCTTGAAGACGCGGCTGCCGAATTTGTATTTGCTCTCGCCATGAATGCGCGGGCGGTGATTAACGGGGATCTCGACGAGGCGGTAGCCGGCGCCTTTGACGAGCGCAGGGATGAAACGGTGCATGCCTTTGAAGGGCACGAGCGCCTGCCGGCATTCGCGGCGCATCGCTTTCAATGTGCAGCCGGTGTCGCGCACGCCGTCTTTTGTGAAGCGGCTGCGGATCGAGTTCGCGACGCGGCTGGAGATTTTCTTCGCGAGGTTGTCGCGGCGCTTCGCGCGGTAGCCGCAGACGAGGTCGGCGCCTTTTTCGATTTCCGCGAGCAGCTTTCGGATGTCCGCGGGGTCGTTTTGCAGGTCGCCATCGAGCAGCACGATCACTTCGCCTCGCGCCGCATGCACGCCGGCATACATCGCCGCGCTCTGGCCCGCGTTCTTTTCAAACTCGAGCACGCGGACATTCGGCGAGCGCTGGATGCGTGCGAGCGTGGAATCGGTGGAGCCATCGTCGATAAACACGATCTCGTAATCGATGCCGGCCAGAGCCGCCGCGAGCTCGCGCTGTAGCTCCTCGATGTTGCCTTCTTCGTTGTAGAGCGGGATGACGACGGAAATCATAGCGGGAGGCTGCGGTAGTTGTAGCACGCGAAGACGCGGAGTTCACGCAGCGGCAGGCCGCGCCGCGTGAGCTCGATCAGCGAGATCATCTCGACGCGCTCGAAGCCGCGCTTGATCGTGCTCGGCGGACTTTCCTCGCCACGGTCGGTGATGTAAAGTGCGTTGCGCCCGATGAAGGGGTTCACGCCCTGCTCCTCGGTGAAGTAGCTGTCGGTGCGCGGCGCCTCGGGCGCGGAGATGAATTCGTCGTAGCGCGGCCAGAAGGAGAATTCGTTTTCCAGGCTTTGCGACTCAGGGCAGTAAACCGGCGGGTGGCCCGCACCTTCGACGCGCTTTTCCGGCAGGTAAAATGAGAGCATCGATGCCGTCTGGTATTTATTGCCGATGAGAAAAGCCGGCTTTCCGCTTTCCTGCTCGAACTTTTGCCGCATCTGCCCGATGGCTTCCGCCGCCGTGTGCCAGCCGCGCAGGCGCGAACCTGGATCGAGCGAGTAAGGCAGCGGAATGCCGACCGCGCGCAGCATGTCGAGGTTCGCGATGGCGATGCTCATCACGAGGCCGACAATCAGCGCACTGATGCAGAAGCGCGCTTTCAAGCGGCTCGTCTGCGCCGCTTCGTGCCAGAACGCAACGGACAAAACGCCGAGGCTCACGAACGCCGGCGCGGTCCAGTTCGGCTCGCCCGCGTGTTTCACCGAAAGCGCGAAATACATCACGAGCAGCGGCAGCGCGAAGAGCACGAGATAGCGCTGCTTGAACGAAATTTTAGCGCGCGCCGTGCCGCACCAAAGCGCGATCATCATTCCCGCAAAGATCAGTGGCGAATAAACGCCGAGATGCGCGCCGAGAAACGCGAACGGTTCGCCGGGATGAAACGCGAACGGGCTGTTCAAGCCGCCGCGCGCCTGCAAATGCGCGAGGGTGATCCACTCGTGCTGTTCATTCCACAAAATCGGCGGAAGCATGCAGACGAGGAACGCGAGCAGCATCAAATAGAAACCGGGTCGCACGAATTCGCGACGCAACCGGGGCGTCATCGCGAGCAGCAACACGATCGAGAGCAGTTGCATCGCGTTCGTGTATTTCGCGAGGAAACCGAGGCCGATCAGGAATCCGGTGATCGGCCACCACCAAGTAAACGCGGGACTTTTTTCGAGCGCGATCCAGAGCGTCAGCAGCGCCGCCGCCCAAAAGAAAATCGAGAGCGGATCGATGGTCATGACGAGGCCGCCGACGTTGAAAATCGGAATCATGTTTAGCGCGATGACGGTCCAGATCGCGACTCTTTCGCCGTAGAGACGCCGCGCGAAAACAAAGACGATGAGACTCGTCGCGACCGCGAGCAGCGGCGAAAAAAAGCGAACGCCAAATTCCGTCGCACCGAAGATTTTCGTGCTCGCGAGAATGGTCATCGCGACGCTCGGGCCTTTGCTGTAGTAGCTCAGCGCCGGATGTTGCGACCACAAATAGTAATACGCCTCGTCCGGCGATAGCTCGTTTTGCGCGATGAGCACAAAACGCAGCGCGGTCAGCACCGCGAGAAAAAGCAAGAGCCAGCGGCGCGGCGTCATGCGGTCGCTTCTCCGATCAATGTGGGATGCTGCGCAAAGATCTTCGGCATCATGCGCGGTCCGGTTTTCCGCCAGATCAATTCACAAAGCGCCACGACAAGCAGCGCGATTCCAAACGCGAGCACGATCGAAACCGCGATGTCGCTCGGCCAGTGATCGCCGACGTAAATGCGCGAATAGCCAACGAGCGCCGCGACGATGAAGTAAAGCCAGCCGAAACGCCGGTAAAATAACGCGAGCACAACGGCTGCGCAGAAATTATTCGTCGTGTGCGCGGACGGGAACGAATGACCGGTGACGACGCCTTCCGGCGGACGCGACATTTCCTGTTTTACCCGCATAAACAGAGCCTTCCACGGCGGTTTGACATGTCGCAGCGAGATGCAGCGGACGTTTGCGAGCGCTTCGCGCGGACGCGGACGGCCGACGATTTTCTTGATCGAATTCGTAATCACACCATCCGACAAACCGACTGTGATTCCGATCACCAGCACCATCGCGCGCGCTTTGAAACCGCCAAAAATCAGCACGAGCAGAACGAGAATCGCGAGCGGCAGAGCCCACAAATCGAACGAGGACATCACCGCCATGAACCGATCCAGCGCAGGGCTCGTCCATTCGCGATTTATGAGAAAAAGAAGCTTTTGCTCCATTGCGGAACCGACGAACTTATGGCGATGCCGAGACAAGTAAAGTCGCGATTTGCCGCGCTATTTGCGTTGTTCGCAGCCCTTTGCGCGCACGCGCAGGACACGCCGACAGCACAGGAAATTTTGCGTGACGTTCGCCTCAATCAAACGTCTCAACACCGCGCGCTGAAGGGCCAACTCCGCATGGATGATACGATCGTTCCGTTCCGGCTCGTCTTGAACGGCGGCGAGATCCGCTACGAATTCGACAATCCGCCGGACACGATCATTCTGCGTCTCGGCGAGAAAGGCTCGGAGTTGCTCGAGAAAACGAAAGGCGGCGCGCAGGATGTCGCGCCGGCGAAGTTCGACGAAAAAGTGCGTGGCACCGACATTACCTACGAGGATCTCGCGTTGAAATTTTTGTATTGGCCGAAAGCGAAAATCGACGGCGAGGAGCTCAAGCTCACGCGCAAATGCTGGAAACTTCATCTCGAGCCCGCATCGCGCGCGGAGTCGCAATATGCTGTTGTTTTGCTTTGGGTGGAAAAGCAAAGCGGCGCGTTTCTGCAGGCGGAGGGTTATGACGCGAATGGAAAAGTCGCGAAGCGTTTCGTCGTGCGCAGCGTGCAGCGCGATCCGGAAGTCGGCTGGATTTTAAAACAAATGCGTATCGAGTCGCTCGCCGGCATGAACTCGCGCGACCGCTCGCCGACTTATCTGGAGATCGAAAAATAGCGCGAGCTAAACGCCGGCGACTTCACCTTGGGCGAGGCTCTTCAGCCATTCCCGATACACAATGGGCGAAATTTCCGATGGCTTGATTTCGCTGCGACCGCCCCAAAACACATTCGTGTAATTCACCGGAATTCCGCATTCGGCGAGATGCTCGTCGATAGCTTGTTTGTGCGCTAGCAATCGGTCTTTGTCGGTGCCGTGCGCGACAGCCATGATGTTGACGTTGCGAAACTCCGGCCCGGCTTCGCGCCAGTAACAATGTGTTAAAATTTCGTGGCGGCCGACTTCCGAGCCCGCCTCGAACTCGCGGCCTTCCGGCACGGCCCAGTGGAAAAGCGCATTGAAGCGCGTCACCCGAACGCCGGTCGCCGATGGTTTCACATGCTCGAGAAATGTAGAAAAGCGGCCGATCACTTTTCGCCGCGAAAGATTTTCCGCAATTTCGAAGAACGTTTCGAGGGGTATGCCCGCTTCTTCCGCGCGTTTTTTCCAAGGAGCGACGCCGATTTCATCCACGCTGAATTCGCGTTTCATCGCGAGCAGCACGCGCCATTCGAGATCCGTCAATTCGACAACACCTGTTTTCAGCATCTCGGCCGGCTGGTCGGATTTGCTGCCGGGTTCGATCGTTTTGCGACGCACGTGGCCGACGCCGAGGGTAAAAATTCCTTTCGCCGGCATCAGTCGGAATTTTTCCGCACCGACGTTTTGCGACAAAATTTCGCCGTGCTGTCGCAGCGAAAAACCGGCCGGCACTTTGAGCGTCGTCCAAAGCCGATACTCCGAACCGGCCGTGTTGCCATCGGTCGAACGCACGACCACGTGGCCTGAAAACGGATCGCGCTGAAACATGAAATCGAAGGCAGCGTTCAGTTTTTCCTCCGGCACTTTCCACGCAACGAGCGCGCCCTCTGCGAGGTTCGTCGCGACGAGCGTTTGC
>Ga0070741_10006591_pt1 | contig 24813 bp, 19 predicted proteins | sample Coa_R1_4_FD_66440 | JGI IMG/M metagenome (GOLD analysis project Ga0070741, IMG submission 66440) | Surface soil microbial communities from Centralia Pennsylvania, which are recovering from an underground coalmine fire - Coalmine... | ecosystem: Environmental > Terrestrial > Soil > Unclassified ... | reverse complement strand
GACGATGGCCGGCTACGTTGATGACGTCGTCGATGCGGCCAAGGATCCGAAAATAACCGTCGGCCGCGAGCATGGCGCCGTCGCCCGCCATGTAGGGCCAGTCGCGCCAGTCCTTGCTCTTGGGGTTCTTGCAATAGCGGGCGTAATACTGGTCCACGAACTTTTGGGGATCTCCCCAGATCGTCTGCATGATGCCGGGCCACGGATTGCGAATGCAGATGTTGCCCGCGCGGCCCGAACCTGCGGCAACCTCCTTGCCGTTTTCGTCGTAGATAACCGGATGAATTCCCGGCACTCCCGGTCCAGCGCTCCCGGGTTTCATCGGGTCAATGGCGGGAAGCGTGCTGCATAGGAATCCGCCGTTCTCGGTCTGCCACCAGGTGTCGACGATAACGGCTTCGCCTTTGCCGACCTCGTCGTAGTACCAGCGCCACGCTTCCGGCTCGACGGGTTCGCCGACGGTCGTCATGTGCTTGAAGTGGTAGTTGTACTTTCTTGGTTCCTCGGGCCCCTGTTTGCGCAGCATGCGGATCGAGGTCGGCGCGGTGTGGAAGATGTTGACGCCCAACCGCTCGGCGATCCTCCACGGACGCCCCGCATCGGGATAACTAGGGACGCCTTCGTACACCACGCTACTGGCGGCAATGGCGAGCGGACCGTAGACGATGTACGAATGCCCGGTAATCCAACCGATGTCGGCCAGACACCAGTACGTGTCGGTCGGATGGATGTCCTGAATGTACTTGGAGGTGCCGGCAACGTAGGCCAGGTAGCCGCCGGTGCGGTGCTGGCACCCTTTCGGCTTCCCGGTGCTGCCGCTGGTGTACATAAGGAACAGCGGCGCTTCCGAATCCATCGGCACGGGATCTACGAGCGTGCGCTGGTAATCCTTCAGGACTTCATTGACGAAGAAATCGCGCCCCTTGACCATCGGCGTTTGCGAGCTGACCTTGCCCGGGTAGCGCTGCCAGACGAGGACCTTGTCCACCTGCTGGCCCAGCTCTTTCGCGGTTTGCACGGCAACATCCGCGTTTGCTTTGTGATCACCGAGTTTTCCAGAACGCCAGTAGGCATCCATCGTGATGAGGATGTGACTGCCCGAGTCCTGGATGCGCGTGCCGCACGCCTGGCCGGAGAACCCGCCGAACACCTGCGAGTGGATAACGCCCAGCCGCGCACAGGCAAGCATCGTGATGGGCAGCTCGAGCGTCATCGGAAGGTGCAGAGTCACGCGGTCGCCTGTCTTCAGCCCACAGAAGTCTCGCAAAAGCGCCGCCATCTCGTTCACCCGGACGTAGAGCTCCTGGTAAGTCAGCGCCACAATCGGCTCGTCTTCGGGCTCGGGAACGAAGATGAGCGCCGCCTTGTTGCGATACTGCGCGAGGTGGCGATCGACACAGTTGTAGCTCGCGTTGAGCTTGCCGCCGACGAACCACTTCCAGAAGGGCGGGTTGCTCGTGTCGAGGACCGTGCGATACGGCTCGAACCAGGTCAGCATCTCCGCGTACTCCTTGAAGCAGTTGGGGAAGCGGTTCAGAGCGAACCGCTTGCGAACATCCTTGTCCTTCATGTTCGCCTGTTGGACGAATTTCTTCGGCGGCTTGAAATACTTTTCTTCTTTCCAGTGCACCGCGATTTGCGCTTCGCTGAACTCGGTGTGTTCTTTCGCTTGAGTCTTCCTTGCCATTGGAGCTTGCCTCCCGTACAAAAGTAAATTGGTTCTTTGACAAGTCCAGCTTAATCGGGTTTTATACACTGGTCACATTGTCGCCGAAGCCGACGTCTCCCGGTTTCCGGGATCGGACCGATCTCTCTGGCCGCGCGCAGCCCTCGGCGATCGCCTGACGTTCGCCTCCTATATGGATTCGCCGCGGCCCTTGGGCTTGCCGGTGGAGCCCAAGGTGCGGGGATGAAGGACGGATACTCGGCCTCGATCCGCACCGGTTTGCGGGCGTTCGGCTTCAGTACCGATCCTCTGGTGCTCATGCGATGTTTCTCCCGGCAGGAGTGTTGTTCGGTCCGGTGCGCTCAATTATAGCCAGCAAGCTGCGGCGCAAGTAGCGGCGTGTTGAAAAGCTCACCCGGGTCGAGTCCTCGCTGCCTCTCCTCGGGAATAGCCGTAGCCGGAGGGAGACGGCATGCGCCCTTGTGACTTTTCGGAAATTCTTGGCGGCGACATCGACATTTCTAACACCCTGCTAGAATTGGCCCATGAGCGCGATTCACCAGGAACACCTGATCGAGAGCGTCGCCGACGCCTTGCAGTACATCTCTTACTATCATCCGCAGGATTACCTCCGCTCCCTTGCTGCGGCGTACGAGCGCGAGCAGTCCGCGGCGGCGCGCGACGCGATCGCGCAGATTCTGACCAATTCCCGGATGTGCGCCGAGGGCAGACGCCCGATCTGCCAGGATACGGGAATCGTGGTGGCTTTCCTGAAGATCGGCATGAAGGTGCGATGGGACGGCGCCACGATGAGCGTGGCGGACATGGTCAACGAGGGCGTACGGCGCGCCTACCTGGATCCGGAGAACAAGCTGCGCGCTTCGATCCTCTCCGATCCCGCCGGCGCCCGCAGGAACACCCGCGACAATACTCCCGCGGTCGTCCACATGGAGCTGGTGCCGGGCGACAGCGTCGAGGTCCGGATCGCCGCGAAAGGAGGCGGATCGGAAAACAAATCGAAGTTCGTCATGCTCAATCCCTCCGACAGCATCGTGGACTGGGTGGTGAAGACCGTTCCGACCATGGGCGCGGGCTGGTGTCCGCCCGGGATGCTGGGCATCGGCATCGGCGGCAGCGCGGAAAAGGCGATGGTGCTCGCCAAGGAAGCGCTGATGGAGCCGATCGACATGCACGAGCTCAAGGCGCGCGGTCCGCGCACCCGCCTGGAGGAGCTGCGCATCGAGATTCACGACCGGGTCAACGCGCTGGGCATCGGCGCCCAGGGCTTGGGCGGACTGACCACCGTGCTCGACGTCAAGATCAGGGATTACCCGACTCACGCGGCGTCGCTGCCGGTGGCCGTGATTCCGAATTGCGCGGCGACCCGCCACGCCCATTTCGAGATCGACGGCAGCGGGCCGGCACGGCTGGAGCCGCCGCGCCTGCAGGACTATCCGAATGTGCACTGGGCCCCGGCGCCCGATGCGCGGGTCGTCGACCTCGACAGGTTGACGCGCGAGGAAATCGCATCTTGGAAGCCGGGGGAAACGCTGTTGCTCAACGGCAGGCTGCTTACCGGTCGCGATGCGGCCCACAAGCGTATCCAGGAACTCCTGCTCTCGGGGAAGGGGTTGCCGGCGGGGGTGGATTTCCGCAACCGGTTCATCTATTACGTCGGCCCCGTGGACCCGGTACGGGGCGAGGTGGTCGGCCCCGCCGGCCCGACGACCGCGACGCGCATGGACAAATTCACCGACCTGATGCTGGAGAAAACCGGCCTGCTCGGCATGATCGGCAAGGCGGAGCGCGGTCCCGCCGCGATCGAGTCGATCCGCAAGCACCGGGCGGTGTACCTGATCGCGGTCGGCGGTGCCGCGTATCTGGTGTCCAAGGCAATCAAGTCGTCGCGTGTCGTCGCCTTCGAAGACCTCGGCATGGAGGCAATCTACGAGTTCGAGGTAAAGGACATGCCGGTTACCGTCGCGGTGGACGCCGGAGGCGATTCGCTGCATCGGAGCGGGCCTGCGCAATGGCAGGCGAAGATCGGCAAGATACCCGTAACAACTGCGTGAGGGGCGAGGAGTGGCAAGCGAGGCGAGGTCGGGAGGCGCGTTCGCGCCGCTGCACATCGCCTCGCGCCTGCTGTCTCGCGCCCCGCGCCTTCTCTCATGGCGGGCCTCCCCGCATCGCACGATAGTGAACCTGGTCAGGTCCGGAAGGAAGCAGCCAAAGCTATTCCGTGCGAGTGCCGGGGTTCAGGCTCGCCGCCACTTTGCAACGCAGCGACGCGCGTTTGCGGCGCTGCTCGCCGCCGCGGGCCTCGCGCCCGTGGTTGCTGGTGCTGCCGATGGAGTGTCGATCATGGGCGGCCCGGGCGAAAACGCCGCCATGGTCGAGGTCGGCTGGTTCCGCGAATTCGGTTTCCCGGGCTGGTCGTTCGGTGACTGGAAACTGCGCGGCAATCTGTCCCTCGATGCCGGTTACTGGCATGCCTACGGTAGAGAATCCAGCCATGACACGAAGGAAGTGGGCGTGACGCCGGTCTTTCGTCTGGAGCCTACCGGCACCGGGCCGCTCTACCTAGAGGGCGGGGTCGGCGTGCATCTGATCTCGCATACGTTGATCAATGCCGAGCGGCGCTTCAGCACCTCGCTTCAATTCGGCGACCTGTTGGGCTTCGGCTTGCGGCTGGGCGAGCACCTCCAGTACGAGGTGGGCCTGCGCATCGTTCATTTTTCCAACGCCGGCATCAAGGAGCCAAACAGCGGCATCAATTTCGTCGCGCTGCAGCTCGCTTATCGCTTCGCGCCGAAGGCGGTCCCGTGACCCTCGCTCTGGCTCGCAAATACCGGCCGCGATCCTTCTCCGAGATCGTCGGGCAGGAACACGTCGTCAAGGCGCTCGCCAATGCCCTCGACCAGCGGCGGCTGCATCACGCCTGGCTGCTCGCGGGAACCCGCGGAGTAGGCAAGACGACGCTGGCGCGCATCCTGGCCAAGGCGCTCAACTGCGAGACCGGGGTGAGCTCGACGCCCTGCGGCACATGCGCGGCGTGCGCCGATATCGACAGCGGCCGCTTCGTCGACCTGCTGGAGCTGGATGCAGCGTCGAATACACAGGTCGACAACATGCGCGACCTGCTGGAGAGTGCCCTGTATGCGCCGACCGCCGGTCGCTTCAAGGTCTACATCATCGATGAAGTGCACATGCTGTCGCGCTCGGCGTTCAACGCCATGCTGAAGACGCTGGAAGAGCCGCCCGAGCACGTCAAGTTCATTCTCGCCACCACCGACCCGCAAAAGATTCCGGTCACGGTGCTGTCGCGCTGTCTACAGTTCAATCTGAAGCAGATTCCGGCGCCGCAGATCCGCGACCAGCTCGTCAAGGTGCTGGAGCGCGAGGCGGTGCCCTTCGATGCGCTGGCGCCGGCGCTGCTCGCGCGCGCGGCGCAGGGAAGCATGCGCGACGCCCTGTCCCTGCTCGACCAGGCGATCGCCCACGGCGGCGGCAAGGTGCAGGAGGCCGCGGTGCGGGACATGCTGGGAGCGGTCGATCGCAGCTACCTCATCGACCTGTTGCGCGCGCTTGCCGGCGGGGATGCCCGGGGCTTCATCGCCGAGGCGGACCGCATGGCTGCGCGCGGTCTTTCTTTCGACGCCGCGCTCGAGGAGCTGGCGACCGTCCTGCACCGCCTGGCGCTGGCGCAGACGGTGCCGGACGCGATTTCCGAAGACGAACCGCATCGCGCCGAGCTGCTCGAGCTTGCGGCCCGGTTCGCGCCGGAGGACGTTCAGCTCATGTACCAGATCGCGTTGCACGGGCGCCGGGACCTGGAACTCGCGCCGGACGCGTACGGCGGATTCACGATGACGCTGCTGCGCATGCATGCGTTCCGACCGGTGGCTGAGGCCGGCGGCGGGACGGCAGCACCGGTCGCTCCTGCGGGAGAAACGGCGGCCCCGCAGGGCGCGGCGTCTTCCCGCGCGGCGGCGGACACCACCGACTGGCGGTCGCTGATCGGCCAGATCAAGCTGGGCGGCATGGCGCGGATGCTGGCGGAGCACTGCGAGTTCCGGCGCCTGGACGGCGCGACGATGGAACTCGCGGTGCCAGAAGCGCACCGGCACCTGGTCGAGAAGGCCTATACCGACAAGCTGCAGTCGGCGCTCGAGGAGCGCCTGGGGCGGCGAATACGCCTGCACATCGCGATCGGCGGGGGCGAGAACACGCCGGCCGCGCAAGAGGACCGCGAGCGTCGGGAGAGGTTCGACCGCGCGGTTCAATCGATCGACGCCGATCCGTTCGTGCGGGAGCTGGTGGAAAACTTCGATGCGCGTATCGTCGATTCCTCGATCAAACCGATAGGGTAAGGACGGCAAACATGATGAAAGGACAGCTCGCGGGTCTGATGAAGCAGGCCCAGCAGATGCAGGAGAATCTGAAGAAGGTGCAGGAAGAAATCGCCTCCATGGAGGTGGAGGGTCAGGCCGGCGCGGGCATGGTCAGGGTAGTGATGACGGGACGCCACGACGTCAAGCGCGTGTCCATCGATCCGAGCCTGCTCGGCGAAGACAAGGACATGCTCGAGGATCTGGTGGCAGCCGCGGTCAACGACGCAGTGCGCCGCGTCGAGGCCGCAACGCAGGAGAAGATGTCCACCGTCGCCGCGGGTCTTCCCTTGCCCCCGGGAATGAAGCTTCCGTTCTAGCTCCCGATGTACTGGCCACGGAGACTCGGAGAAAATCGCGTTTAACCGCCGGGGCATCAAGGAATTCGCGCGGGGCGTTCATGGGGTTCTTGGCCTCTTCGCGCCTTGGTGGTCCATCGTCGTCTTTGGGATTCCCTGCGCTTCCGTGTCTCTGTAGTTACCTTGGCCCTCAATGAAGACGCCTTCCTCTCTCGAAGAGCTGATCGAGGCGCTGCGCTGTCTGCCCGGCGTCGGCCCCAAGTCGGCGCAGCGCATGGCCTACCATCTGCTGCAGCGCGACCACCCGGGTGCGCAACGACTCTCGCAAGCGCTGGATCGGGCACTCGAACGTATCCGCCACTGCGAGAAGTGCAACAGCTTCGCGGAGGAACCGGTTTGTGCGCTGTGCCGCTCTCCACGCCGCGACGCGGCCCAGTTGTGCGTGGTCGAGACGCCCGCCGATCTCGCGATGATGGAACAGACGCAGGCCTATGGCGGCCTGTATTTCGTGCTCATGGGCAAGCTCAGCCCGCTCGACGGCATCGGTCCCAGGGAGATTCATCTCGACCGGCTGCTCCGGCGAGCCACCGACGGGCTGATCAAGGAGGTCATACTGGCGACCAACTTCACCGTCGAAGGCGAGGCGACCGCGCACTACGTCGCGGAGATGCTCGCGCCGCGCGGACTGCGGGTCACGCGCATCGCACGCGGCCTGCCGGTGGGCGGCGAGCTGGAGCACGTCGACAGCGGAACCCTGGCCCAGGCGGTGATCGAGCGAAGGCCCGTATAGTGCCGGCGACCGCGGAACCGAAAAAACGCGTCCGGCGGTCGCTGCCGAAGACCGCACCGGCGGTCGCGAAGACCTCGCGCAAATCGCCGTTGCGGGCGCCGCCGAGGCGGGCCCGGGTCGAGCCGGCGGCAGTGCCGGTGGTGCGTTCCCAGAAGCTGCAGAAGGTGCTCGCCCAGGCGGGACTGGGCTCGCGTCGCGCCATGGAAGAGCTGATCCAGTCCGGCAAGGTCAAGGTCAATGGCGCCCCGGCCGCGCTCGGGCAACGGGTAACGACGGAAGACCTCATCCAGGTCGGCAGGCGTCAGATCAAGTTCAAGGTGACCTCGCGCCTGCCGCGCGTGATTCTGTATCACAAGCCGGAAGGCGAGATCGTCTCGCGCGACGATCCGCAGGGGCGTCCCAGCGTATTCGAGAAGCTGCCGGCGATTCGCAGCGCCAAGTGGCTGGCGGTCGGCCGGCTCGATTTCAACACTCGCGGACTGCTGATATTCACGACCTCGGGCGAACTCGCCAACCGCCTGATGCATCCGCGCTTCGAGGTCGAGCGCGAGTACGCAGTGCGCCTGTTCGGCAGCCTGAGCGAGGAGCAGGCGCGTCAGCTACAGCGCGGCGTCCGGCTCTCCGACGGAGACGCGCGGTTCGAGGTTCTCGAGCCGAAAGGCGGCGAAGGCAGGAACCGGTGGTATCGCGTAATCGTGCGCGAAGGCCGCAATCGCATCGTGCGGCGCATGTTCGAGGCCCTCGGCCTGCAAGTGAGCCGGTTGATGCGGGCGCGTTTCGGCATCGTAGCCCTGCCGCCGAACCTCAAGCGCGGCGGGTGGACCGAGCTCAGGGAATCCGAGATCCGGCGCCTGCTCGAATGGGTGGGCAATTGACGGCGCGCGAGGGACGCCACGCCCCGGCGTCGGCGCGTACTGCCGGCAGCTCGCGGCAGGCGGCGCGCCGAATAAGCCGGCCATCCCGCCGACGGGCTAGGGGAGCTGTTCGTCGGTGAGCACGAAAACGCGCTCTCCGCCCGCGGCAAGCGATGGCCAGGCGAATTCGAGCGCGGGGAAGGCACGCTCCAGCGCGTCCCGGTTATCGCCGATCTCCACCACGAGGACACCGTCTTGCGTAATCCGCGCCGCCGCGCCGGCGAGGATCCGGCGCACGAAATCCAGACCGTCTTTCCCGCCCGCAAGGGCGAGCTGCGGTTCCGCGCGATATTCCGCGGGAAGCGAGGCCATGGACGCCGCTGGCACGTACGGCGGGTTGGACAGGATGACGTCGTAGCGCCGGCCGGACAGCTCGCCGTAGAGATCGGCCTGGTGCAGATCCACGCGGCTTTCCAGGCCATAGTCGGCCAGATTGCGCCGCGCGACTTCCAGCGCCGCCGCGGACAGGTCCGTGGCCTCGACCTGGGCATTCGGAAAGGCGAGTGCGGCGAGGATCGCGAGGCAGCCCGAGCCGGTGCACAGGTCCAACACCCGGGCAACGGCCGCGGGGTCGGGTACCCAGGGCGCCAGGCCCTCGCGCAGCAGATCCGCGATGTGCGAGCGCGGCACGATCACGCGCTCGTCGACGTAGAAACGATATTCGCCCAGCCAGGCCTCGTGCGTCAGGTAGGCCGCCGGAACGCGTTCTTCCGCGCGTCGCCGCAACAGCTCGAGCACGCTCTCGACTTCGCTGCGGGTGAGCCTAGCATCGAGAAACGGCTCCAGCCGGTCCGGCGGCAACCGCAGGGCGTGCAGGATCAGGTATGCCGCCTCGTCGAAGGCGTTGTCGCAGCCGTGCCCGAAGGCAAGGCCCGCCTCGTTGAAGCGGCTGACGGCGAAGCGCAGGCAGTCGCGAACGGTGCGCAGGGTGGAGCGCCCCTCAGCGAACATCGAGCAGGTTGCGCAGCGCCTGCAGGTAGATCCGGAACAGCGCGTCCAGATCGGCCACCGCGATGTGCTCGTCGATCTTGTGGATCGACGCGCTCACCGGGCCGAGCTCGACGATCTCGGGACAGATGGCGGCGATGAAACGCCCATCCGAGGTGCCGCCGCTGGTGGAAAGCTCGGGCCGGCGGCCCGTGACCGTTTGCACCGCATCCGACAGCGCCTCGACGAGCCTGCCGCGCCGCGTCAGGAAAGGATTGCCCGCCAAGGACCATTCGATCGAATACGCGAGTCGATGACGGTCGAGAATTTCACCCACGCGGCGCTTCAGGCTCTCGACCGTGCTCGCCGGCGAGAACCGGAAATTGAACAGCACTTTCATTTCGCCCGGAATGACGTTGGCGGCACCGGTGCCGGCATGGACGTTCGACACCTGCCAAGTGGTCGGGGGAAAGAATTCGTTTCCGTGATCCCACTCGGTACCGGCGAGCTCGGCAAGCGCGGGCGCGAACAGATGCACCGGGTTGCGGGCAAGCTGCGGATAGGCGACATGACCTTGCACGCCGCGTATCGTGAGTTCGCCGGAAAGCGAGCCACGACGGCCATTCTTGATGACGTCGCCGAGCTCGGAGGATGAGGTCGGCTCGCCGACGATGCAGTAGTCGATGTGCTCGCCGCGCGCGCCGAGGCGCTCCACGACCTTCACCGTGCCGTCGGTCGCCGGGCCTTCCTCGTCGGAAGTAAGCAGCAGGGCGATCGACCCGGAGTGGTCCGGACGCTCGGCGATAAACGTCTCGACGGCGGTCACGAACGCCGCGATCGAGGACTTCATGTCGGCGGCACCGCGGCCATACAGCCGGTCTTCGCGCTCGCTCGGCGTGAAGGGATCGGAGTGCCAGTGATCGAGAGGGCCGGGCGGGACCACGTCGGTATGGCCGGCGAAGCATACCGTCGGCGCCGCCTTGCCGCGCCGCGCCCACAGGTTCTCGACCGCCCCGCAGCGCAGCCGTTCGACGGCAAACCCGTGCGGGGCCAACCGCTCGGCGAGGGCCGCCTGGCAGCCGCCGTCCTCGGGCGTCACCGAACGGCGCGCGATCAGCGCGCGCGCCAGCTCGAGCGTGGGAGATTTCATATTGTCGAGACGGCCCCGGGATCGGCCGCGTTCACTTCTTGTCGGTGTCGACGTTGAGCTTGATCTCGCTGAACGAGTAGCTGCCGCCCGGTTTGATCACCACCTTGCCGGTCGGGCTCTCGCCCAGCTTCCCGACCGCCTTCTGCTCGTAGTTGTTGATCAGCCAGGAAAGGTTGGTCGCCGAATCGGAATTCTTCAGCGCCTCGTCCTTGGAAATGATTCCCTGCTGGTAGAGCTCGAACAGCGCCTGCTCGAAGGTCTTCGATCCGGGCGTGAGGCTCTGCTCCATTGCTTCCTTGATCTGCTCGATCTCTCCCTTGCGGATGTGCTCCGCGACCAGCTTGGTGTTGAGCATCACCTCGACCGCGGCGACCAGCGTGCCGTCGTTGGCCTTCACCAGTCGCTGGGAAACGATCGCCCGCAGGCTGATCGAAAGATCCGACAGCAGCGAAGGCCGCGCGTCGTAGGGGAAGAAGTTGATGATGCGATTCAGCGCATGGTAGCTGTTGTTCGCATGCAGCGTGGAAAGACACAGATGCCCGGTCTGCGCATACAGCAGGGCGTGCTGCAACGTCTGCCGGTCGCGGATCTCGCCGATCATCATCATGTCGGGCGCCTCCCGCATCGCGTTCACCAGCGCGTGCTCGTAGGAGTGGGTATCGGTGCCGACCTCGCGCTGGTTGATCACGCACTTGTCGTTGCGGAACACGAACTCCATCGGGTCCTCGATGGTGAGGATGTGGCCCGGCCGGAGCGCGTTGCGGTGCTCGATCATGGCGGCGAGCGTGGTGGACTTGCCCGAACCGGTCGATCCGACCACCAGGATGAAGCCGCGTTTTTCGAGCACCAGCTCCTTGAGCAGCGCGGGCAGCTTGAGCCGATCGATGCCGGGCGTGCCGCTCTTCAGATAGCGGATGACGAGCCCCACGTTGCCGCGCTGGCGGAATATGTTGACTCGGAACCGCCCCACGCTGTGCACGACATGAGAAAAGTTCATCTCCCATGCCCCGTCGAACTCCTTGCCCTGCTTTTCGCTCATCAGCTCGTAGGCGATCTTGCGGACGAGTTCGCCGTCGATGATCTGCTGGTTCACCGGCATGATGTTGCCGAGGATCTTGATCGAAATCGGAGCGCCGGCCGAGATGAACAGATCGGAGGCTTCCTTCTCCGCCATCAGCTTGAACAAAGGATCAAGGAACATGGTATGCCCTCGTTGTCGAAATTGCCGCACGCGCGCGGAATTTCATTCTCCGCGCAAGAACCCGTTGCCGCCTGCACGGCCGCCGCCATCACGCGCCCGCCGCGAGCTCTCCGGAACCGCACCGGCCGGCCATGCACGCCGCGGCGAAATCATCCGCGGCGCGTCACTCGCCTCGCAGCAGTTCGTTGATGCTCGTTTTCGCCCGCGTCCCGGCGTCCACCTGCTTCACGATCACCGCGCAGTACAGGCTATATTTTCCGTCGGCGGACGGCAGATTGCCGGAGACGACGACGGAGCCCGGCGGGACCCGGCCATAGGTGACTTCGCCGGTTTCGCGATTGTAGATCCTGGTGCTGGCGCCGATGTAGACGCCCATCGAAATCACCGAGCCTTCGCCGACGATGACGCCTTCGACGATCTCGGAGCGCGCGCCGATGAAGCAATTGTCCTCTATGACCGTCGGGTTCGCCTGGATCGGCTCCAGCACTCCGCCGATGCCCACGCCGCCTGACAGGTGCACGTTCCTGCCGATCTGCGCGCAGGAGCCCACGGTCGCCCAGGTATCGACCATGGTGCTTTCGTCCACGTAGGCCCCGATGTTGACGTAGGAGGGCATGAGCACGACGTTTCTGCCGATGAACGCGCCGCGCCGCACCGCCGCGGGCGGCACCACCCGGAAACCTCCGCTGCGGAAGTCAGCGTCCCCGTAACCGGCGAACTTGGGCGCGACCTTGTCGAAATAGTTGGTGTAGCCGTCGCGGATGACTTCGTTGTCCTCGAGGCGGAAGGAAAGCAGCACCGCCTTCTTGATCCACTGGTGCGTGATCCATTCGCCGCCGCGCTTCTCGGCCACGCGCAATTTGCCGGAGTCGAGCAGTGCAAGCGTCTCGGCGACCGCCTCGCGCAGCTCCGCCGCGGCGTTGTCCGGCGTGATGCCCGCGCGCGATTCGAACGCCTGCTCGATCACCGTCTGAAGATTCGTCATCTGTGTCCTGGTCCCTGTCTCACAGCCCGCCCATGAATTCCCTGATCCTGCCCGCCGCCTCGACGCATTCCGCGAGCGGGGCGACCAGTGCGATGCGAACGCGGTTGGCGCCGGGATTAACGCCGCGCGCTTCACGAGCCAGAAAGCTGCCCGGCAGAACGGTCACATTATAGTGTTCGAACAATCCCTTAGCGAACTCGGTGTCGGGGATCGGCGTGGCGAGCCACAGATAGAAAGCGGCATCGGGCATGTCGACCCGAGTGACCGCGCGCAGCAGCGGCAGCACCGCATCGAACTTCTCGCGGTACATGCGGCGGTTCTCCTCGACGTGCGCCTCGTCGCCCCAGGCGGCGACGCTCGCGGCCTGCACCGCCGGTCCCATCGCCGACCCGTGATAGGTTCGATACAAAAGGAATTTCTCCAGTACCGCCGCGTCACCGGCAACGAAGCCGGAGCGCATCCCGGGAACGTTGGAGCGCTTGGACAGGCTGCTGAACACCACCAGTCGCGGGTAGCCGGCGCGGCCGAGGCGGCAAGCCGCCTCTAGGGCGCCTAACGGAGGCTTGCGCTCGTCGAAATAGATTTCCGAGTAGCACTCGTCGGATGCGACGACGAAGCCATATCGGTCGGACAGGTCGAATAGCCGCGCCCATTCTTCCATCGGCATCACGCGCCCGGTCGGATTGCCGGGCGAACAGGCGTAGACGAGCTGGGTACGAGTCCAAACGTCCGCCGGAATCTGGTCCGGATCGAGCGCGAAGCCGGTGTCGGGAAGCGCGTTGATGAACTGCGGGGTCGCGCCCGCCAGCAGCGCCGCGCCTTCGTAGATCTGATAGAAGGGATTCGGCGCCACGACCGCAGGTACGGCCCGGGAGGCATCGATGACCGCCTGCGCGAAGGCGAACAGCGCCTCGCGGCTGCCGTTGACGGGCACCACCTGCTTCTTCGGGTCCGGCGCCGGAATGCCGTACCGCCGCCCGAGCCACGCCGCGATCGCCTCCCGCAACGCGTCGGTACCGGCGGTGGCCGGATAGGAGGCGAGCCCGTCGAGGTTGTCGCACAACGCCTTCTTGATGAACGCCGGCGTCGCATGCTTGGGTTCGCCGATCGACAGGTTGATCGCGCGACGCGACGGATCGGGTCGAATGCCGGACAAGAGCGCCGCGAGCTTCTGGAACGGATACGGCTGCAGGCGCGCGAGGTTCGGATTCATCCGCGCACGCTGGAGGCCTGCTCGAAGCGCCGCAGCTCCAGTTCCGGCCGCGGCTTCCAGCCCCGCTTGCGATGCTCGGCGACCACCGTGGTGAAGATCCCCCCGCGCACGAAGAAGCGGGCGGTGAGCCGCATGAAGCGCGGCCTGGTCGCGGCGACTAGATCGTCGAGGATGCGGTTGGTCACCGCCTCGTGGAATGCGCCCTCGTTGCGATATGACCAGATGTAGAGCTTGAGGCTTTTCAGCTCCACGCAGGCGCGATCAGGCACATAGTCGAGAAGCAGCGTGGCGAAGTCCGGTTGCCCGGTCTTTGGGCACAGGCAGGTGAACTCCGGTATCTCCATATGAATGAGATATTCCCGCCCCGGATTGGGATTGGGGAAAGTCTCGAGCGATTTCGACGGCTTGCGCGGCATTGGCTCCTGGAGGCGAGGAATCGGATGAAAAGGGGGAGCGATCGGATAAAATAGCAATCGAAAAACGCGCCTGGTCCGCACCGCTTCCCAGGCGCTTGTTTTATTTCTTTGTTGCTGAATTATAAACTCTTAACACGCCGCAACAGTGCAGCTCACCCACATCAAGCTCGCCGGCTTCAAATCCTTCGTCGATCCAACCCACATCTCCGTCCCCGGCCGTCTGGTCGCGGTGGTCGGGCCCAACGGTTGCGGCAAATCCAACGTCATCGACGCAGTACGCTGGGTGCTGGGGGAGTCGTCCGCAAAGCAGTTGCGCGGCGAAAGCATGCAGGACGTGATTTTCAACGGCTCCGGGGCCCGCAAGCCGGTTTCGCGGGCCAGTGTCGAGCTGGTCTTCGACAACAGCCTCGGCAGGGCGGCGGGACCCTGGTCGCAGTATGCCGAGATCTCCGTCAAGCGCGTGCTCGAACGCGAAGGCGAGTCATCTTACTTCATCAACAACCAGCATGTGCGGCGGCGCGACGTCGCGGACATCTTTCTCGGCACGGGTCTGGGCGGACGGGCCTACGCAATCATCGAGCAGGGAACGATTTCGCGCATCATCGAGGCGAAGCCCGAGGAGCTGCGAAGCTTCCTGGAGGAGGCGGCGGGCGTGTCGAAGTATCGCGAGCGGCGCCGCGAGACCGAGCTGCGCCTGCAGGACGCGCGCGAAAACCTGCTGCGAGTCGAAGACATCTGCCAGGAGCTCGCCAAGCAGCTGGAGCACCTGGAAGCCCAAGCCGAGAAAGCGGGCAGATACCAGGAGCTGGAGGCACAGCTCAAGAACGCCCAGCAGCTGCTGTGGTTCACGCGCAAGCGCGATGCCGCCGCACAACGCGCCCGGATCCGGCGCGAGCTCGACGGCGCCGCCATCGAGCTGGAGGCGGAGACGGCGCGGTTGCGCGAGGCCGAACGCAAGGTCGAGCAGTTGCGAGCGGAGCACTATGCGGCGTCGGATCGGGTGCACGCGGCGCAGGGCAGGCTCTACGAAGCCAATGCCGAAATTGCGCGCCTGGAGCAGGAGATCCAGCACCTGCGCGACACGCGTGCGCGCGCCGAGCGCCAACTTGCCGGCGTGCGCGGCCAGATCGAAGAACAGCGGGCCACGCTGGCGGCGTTCGAGCGCGGCCGCGCGGAAAGCGAGCGGATGCTGGGCGAGGCGACGCAGCGGGCCGGAGCGCTGGCCGATCGGCTGCGTACCGCCCGCGAGGCGCTGCCGGCGGCCGAACAGGCCTATCATGCGGCGCGGGTTCGCGCCGAGGCAGTGCAACTGGATCTCGCGCGCGCCGAGCAACAGCTCGAGCTGGCGCGCACCCGGGTCAGCCATTCGGAAAAGCTCGTGACCCAGCTCGAGGGGCGCAGACTGCGGCTGGAGGAGGAGCGGGACACCCTCGAACTGCCCGACACCAGCGAACTGGTGCGACTCGACCGCGAGCTGGGCGAAGTATCGGACGCGCTTGCGGAACGGCGGGAGGCGCTGTCGCTCGCCGAATCCACGCTACCCGACAAGGAAACCGAGCTGAACCCGGCGCGGGAGGCTGCGGAGCAAATGCAGCAGCGATTGAACCAGATCGACGCGCGATTGACCGCGCTGCAATCGCTGCAGGAACAGGTCACCCGCGCGGCCGGCATGGAACCATGGCTGGAACGCCACGGACTGAAGCGCAGCCCGCACCTCTGGCAGGGCCTGCGTATTCGAGACGGGTGGGAGGACGCCATCGAGGCGGTGTTGCGCGAGCGCCTCAACAGCGTCGGCCTGGACAGCCTGGATGCAGTGCAGGGACTGTTGTCCGATCCGCCGCCCGGCAAGGTGTCTTTTCACCATCTGGCGGCGCGGTTCCCTGAAGCCGGCCCCGTGCCGGCAGGTCTGGCGCGGCTTGCCGATTACGTCAGCTGCACCGATAGCCGGCTCGCGGCGGTGCTCGAGGACTGGCTGCATGGAGTGTATGTGCTCGACGAGCAGGAGCATGGGGTGAAGGCCGCTCGAGAGCTCCCGCCCGGCGCGATGCTCGTCACCGCGCAGGGGCACATCTTCACTGTCACCAGCGTGGCATTCCATGCTGCGGACTCGGAAATGCACGGCATCCTGTCGCGCCAGCGCGAGATCGAGGCGCTGCTTGCCGAACGCGGGCTGGTCGAGGCGACGCTGGCCGAGGCGCGCGCCAAGGTTTCGGCGATCGAGTCGGAAGTAGGCGAACTGGAGCATGCGGTCGAGCGCCTGCGCAATGAAGTCTCCGAACTGCAGGAGCGCCAGCACCAGATCAAGGTCGATCACGTCCGCCTCACCCAGCTCGCCGAACGAGTGAGCAGCCGGGGCACCCAGATCGTTCGCGAGCTGGAGGAGATCGCGGCCGAAGCGCAACGGGAAGGCCGGCACGCCACTGCCGCACGCCGCGACGTCGACTCGTTGATCGAGAGTCTGGCGCAGTTGCAGAACGCCGTCGGGACATCACAGCAAGCCTATGCCGCCGCCGGGACGCAACTGCAGGCGAGGCGGGACGAGGTCCAGCACGCCGAGCACGCGCACCAGGAAGCGAGCTTCGAGTGTCGCAGCATAGAGCAAAAAATCACGGAGCTGGAATCCTCCCATCAATCCACCTCTCAACAACTGGCGCGACTCGCGTCGGAGGCGCAGCGGTGGGAGGAGGAAATCGGCGGCGCCGACGAGGCGAGTTTGCAGTCCCGGCTTCAGCAGCTGCTTTCCGCCCGCGCCGAATGCGAAACGGCCATGTCGGCGGCGCGCGATGGGCTCGAGAATACCGAGGGCGAGCTGCGCGAGACCGAGCAGCAGCGCCTGGCCGCCGAGCAGAGCCTGGCACCGCTGCGGGAACGGATCAACGATCTGCGTCTCAAGGAGCAGGAGGCACGGCTCGCCGAAGAGAGTCTTGCGCAGCAGCTGACCGAGGCCCATGCCGACGAAACGGCGCTTGCCGGTCAAGCCGAAAAAGGCGTGCGGGCCGGCCCGCTGCAGAGCGAGATCGCCAGGCTGAACGGCGAAATCGCCGCACTGGGCGCGGTCAATCTTGCCGCCCTGGAAGAGCTTGCCACCGCGCGCGAGCGCAAGAACTTTCTCGATTCGCAGTCCGCCGACCTCACCGAGGCGATGGCCACGCTCGAGAACGCCATCCGCCGCATCGATCGCGAGACGCGGGAGAGATTGCAGGAGACCTTCGAACAGGTCAACAAACACTTCGGAGAAATGTTCCCGTTTCTGTTCGGTGGCGGCGACGCCCGGCTGGTCATGACCGGCGAGGAAATCCTGGACGCCGGCGTGCAGGTGATCGCGCAACCGCCGGGCAAGCGAAATTCCTCCATTCACCTGTTATCCGGCGGGGAAAAGGCGCTGACCGCGCTCGCCCTGGTGTTCTCTCTGTTCCAGCTCAACCCGGCGCCGTTCTGCCTGCTGGACGAAGTGGACGCGCCGCTCGACGACAGCAATACCGAGCGGTTCTGCGACCTGGTCAGAAAGATGTCGGCCTCGACGCAGTTCCTGTTCATCACGCACAACAAGATCACCATGGAGCTCGCCCAGCAGTTGGTAGGCGTGACCATGCAGGAGCTGGGGGTGTCCAGGGTCGTGGCGGTCGATATCGAGGAAGCTCTGCGCATGCGCGAAGAGGCGGCTTGACGCGTGCGCGCGGTCGCCGCCGCGGGGAGAGACGATGAGTGACTTGCAGATCGGGCTGTTGCTGCTCGGCCTGTGCGTAGTGGCCGGCGTGGTCGCGTACAACTGGTGGCAGGAGCGCCAGTTCCGCAAGCGGGGGGAGCGCGCATTTCCGCGCCCGGAAAGCGACGTGCTGCTCGCAGGCGGGGCCGAACCGGTCGCAGGCGTGAGGCCGGGTTCGCACGCGCCCCGCATCGAACCGCAGTTCGTCTCTGCGCCGCTTGCCGCCGGCCCGGCGGGGCAGCAGACCGAGTCGGCGATGTCCTTGGCGGCGGGAGACGAAACACCGGATCCGAAGATCGATTACGTGGCGGAGGTTCGCGCCGGCGAGGTGATCCCGGCCGCGGCGATATCGGCCCTCCGGCAGGCGCTCGCTCCATCCGGTAAACGCATCGTCCTCGCGGGCTACGATTACCATTCGCGGACCTGGCAGCCGGTTGCCGACGGCAATCAGTGGTTCACGTCGCTGCGGGTGGGGATGCAACTGGTCGACCGCAGCGGTCCGGTCGCTCGCGGCCAGCTGGAGTCGATGGCGACGACGGTAAAGGATCACGCCAGGAGCATCTCGGCCATCGCGGAGCTGCCGGAGATCGAACCGGCGCTGGCAGCGGCAGGCGAGCTGAACGAGTTCTGTTCCAATGTCGATGTGATCGTCGGCATCAACGTCATCGCCCACACCGGGCAGGTGTTTCACGGGGCGCAGATCCGCGCCCTGGCCGATGCGGCGAAAATGACGCTGCTGCCGAGCGGGGTATTCGTGCTGCGCGACGAGACCGGCGATCCGCTCTTCACGCTGGATAACCAGGAGTCGAAACCCTTCAAGCCGGAACACATCCGCCACATCACCACGCCCGGCATCACCTTCCTGCTCGACGTGCCGCGCACCGCGGCTGGAATGGATGCCTTCGACCGCATGGTTGCCATGGGCAGGTACTTCGCGGAGTCGCTCGACGGACTGCTCGCCGACGACAACCGCGTACTGCTCAACGATGCCGGGCTGGACAAGATCCGCCTGCAACTGCGGAGCATCTACGCGGCGATGGACGCACGGGGACTGCCGGCGGGCAGTCCGGCATCACATCGCCTTTTCTCCTGATGTCCGGCGCAAAATCGCCCGCGGCACGCGCCGCCGAGTTGCGGCGCGTCATCGAGCAGGCCAACTACGACTATTACGTCAAGGACGCGCCGACGCTTCCCGACGCCGAATACGACCGCCTGTTCCGCGAGCTGCAGGCGCTGGAGGCGGCGCATCCGGAGCTGGTGACGCCCGATTCGCCCACGCAGCGGGTGGGCGCCGCGCCGCTTGCCGAGCTTTCCGCAGTCACGCATGCGACGCCGATGCTGTCGCTGAACAACGCGTTCGCCGAGGACGACGTGGCGGCGTTCGACAGGAGGGTGCGCGAAGGCCTCGAGGCGCACGGCGACGTCGAGTACTGCGCGGAGCCGAAGTTCGACGGCCTGGCGGTGAGCCTGACCTTCGAAAACGCCGCCTTCGTGCTCGGGGCGACCCGCGGCGACGGCTATACCGGAGAGGACGTGACCGCGAACCTGCGCACGCTGCGCGCCGTTCCGCTGCGGCTGGCCGCAGCCGGTGTGCCCGAACTTCTCGAGGTGCGCGGCGAGGTGCTCATGCTCAAGCGCGACTTCGAGAATCTCAATCGCGAGCAGCGCGCGCGCGGCGAAAAGGAGTTCGCCAATCCGCGCAACGCCGCCGCCGGTTCGCTGCGGCAGCTCGATTCCCGCATCACGGCATCGCGCCGGCTGGCTTTTTTCGCCTACGGCATCGGCGCCGTGCGCGGCGGAAACATTCCCCGCGACCGGCACAGCCGGCAGCTCGATTACCTCGTTTCGTTGCGGTTCCCGGTCGCACAAGAGCGCAAAGTGGTGAAAGGCGTGGATGGCCTGCTCGCCTACTACCGCGAGATCGGGGCAAGACGCGCGAGCCTGCCGTTCGACATCGACGGGGTGGTCTACAAGGTGGACGATCTGCGCGCGCACGATCGACTCGGCTTCGTGTCCCGTGCGCCGCGCTTTGCGATCGCGCACAAGTATCCCGCCCAGGAGGAGATTACCCAGGTTCTGGACATCGACGTGCAGGTGGGCCGCACCGGCGCGCTGACGCCGGTCGCCCGGCTCGCGCCGGTTTTCGTCGGCGGCGTCACGGTAACCAACGCCACGCTGCACAACGAGGACGAGATCCGGCGCAAGGACGTGCGCATCGGCGATTACGTGATCGTGCGGCGGGCGGGCGACGTCATCCCGGAAGTGGTGAGCGTGGTGCGCGAGCGCCGCCCGGCAAGCGTGCGTGCGTTCCGGATGCCGGCCAAATGCCCGATCTGCGGCTCGAAGGTGGAGCGCCTGGAAGGCGAGGCAGTGGCGCGCTGCACGGCGGGACTGTACTGCCCGGCGCAACGCAAGCAGTCCTTGCTCCACTTCGCCAGCCGCCGCGCAATGGACATCGAGGGATTGGGGGAGAAGCTGGTGGACCAGCTGGTGGACGAGGGTCTGGTGAAAACGCCCGCCGACCTGTACCGGCTCGACCTGCGCACGCTCGCCGGCCTGGAGCGCATGGCGGAGAAGTCGGCGTCCAATGTTCTGGAGGCGATCGAGAAGAGCAAAGACACCACTCTGTCGCGCTTCATCTACGCACTGGGCATCCGTAACGTGGGCGAGGCTACCGCGCGCGATCTCGCCCGCCACTTCGGAAAGCTCGAGGCGATGCTCGATGCGGACGAAGAGGCGCTGCAGCAGGTGCCGGACGTCGGGCCGGTGGTCGCCGTGAGCATCGCGAACTTCTTCCGCGAACCGCACAACCGGCAGGTCATCCGGCGCCTGCGCGAGGCGGGCGTGGCGTGGAAGGAGGAGAGGCCGCGCGCGGGGCGCGGCGCGCCGCTCGCGGGCAGGACCTTCGTGCTGACCGGTACGCTGCCGCATCTCACGCGCGACGAGGCGAAGCAGCGCATCGAGGCGGCGGGGGGAAGAGTAACGGGCAGCGTTTCGAAAAAGACCGATTACGTGGTCGTCGGCGCGGACCCCGGCGGCAAGCTCGAAAAGGCGCGCGACGCCGGCGTCGCTGTGCTCGACGAAGAGGGGTTGCTAGAATTGCTGTTGCGTTCCCAGTGAAACGGCACCCGAGGATTCCTTGAACAAGATCACCAAAGCCGTGTTTCCGGTTGCCGGCCTCGGTACCCGGTTTCTGCCCGCTACCAAAGCCAGTCCCAAGGAGATGCTGCCGATCGTCGACAAGCCGCTCATCCAGTACGCGGTGGAGGAGGCGGTCGAGGCGGGGATCACGCAGATGGTCTTCGTGACCGGACGCAACAAACGCGCGATCGAGGATCATTTCGACAAGGCCTACGAGCTGGAGGCCGAGCTCGAGGCGAAAGGCAAGACGCGACTGCTCGAGCAGGCACGGGATATCCTGCCCAAGGGCGTGAGCTGCATCTATGTCCGGCAGGCCGAGGCCCTGGGGCTGGGCCACGCGATCCTCTGCGCCAGGCACGTGATCGGGCACGAGCCGTTCGCGGTGATTCTGGCCGACGATCTGATCGACGGCCAGCCCAGCGTGATGAAGCAGATGACCAGCATCTACGCGCGCGAGCGCTGTGCCCTGATCGCCGTGCAGAACATTCCGCGCGACGAGACCTCTTCGTACGGCATCGTCAAGACCGAGCACGGCGAGCGCGGCATGCACCGCATCACGGGCATCGTGGAAAAACCCAAACCGGAGCTGGCCCCTTCCACGCTGGCGGTGGTCGGCCGCTACGTGCTCACGCCGGAGATCTTCGGCCACCTCGAACGGGTCAAGCCCGGCGCGGGGGGAGAAATCCAGCTCACCGACGGCATCGGCACGCTTCTGGCCGAGCAGCGCGCGCTCGCCTACGAGTTCGAAGGCGTGCGCTACGACTGCGGATCGAAGCTCGGCTATCTGCAAGCCAACGTGCTGTATGCGATGCGTCATCCCGAGGTGGGAAGCGAGTTCAGCGCCTTTCTGCGCAGCGTGACGCGCGAGCGCTGATCCTGCCGGGTATTCAGCGATGCTGGATGCGGAGAAGGCCTGGAAGCTGCTGCGCGAGGCGGAGCTGGTGTGCCCGGAGAACGAGGTTCGCGCGGCGGTGGAGCGGCTGGCGAAAGAGATCACGGCGGCGCTCGGGGATACCGTGCCGCTGGTGCTCGGGGTGATGGGCGGCGGGGTGGTCTTCACCGGGCAGTTGCTGCCGCGGCTGCGCTTTCCGCTTGAATTCGATTACATTCACGTGACCCGCTACGCCGGCGACACCCGGGGCGGCACGATTCAATGGAAAGTCGAGCCGCGCACCAGTGTGGCCGGTCGCACCGTACTGGTTCTCGACGACGTCCTGGACGAAGGGCACACGCTCGCCGCGGTCCGCAGCCGCCTCGTCGCCCAGGGAGCGGCCGGCGTCTACCTGGCGGTATTCGCCGAGAAGATGCTGTCCAAACCCAAGCCCGTGGCGGCAGAGTTCGTGGGCGTGCGCCTGCCGGACAAGTACGTGTTCGGCTTTGGAATGGATGTCAACGACGCCTGGCGGAACCTGCCGGCGGTCTACGCGGTGAAAGGCTGAGCATGCTGGGTATCATCGGCGGCACCGGGTTGACCCAGCTCGCCAATCTTCAGATTTCGCACCGCGAGGTGGTGCGCACGCCGTACGGCGAACCTTCCGGGGCGCTGACTTTCGGCAGGCTCAACGGCCGCGAGGTGGTGTTCATCGCGCGCCACGGCTACGGCCACACCATACCGCCGCATGCGGTGAATTACCGCGCCAACATCTGGGCGTTGCATTCGAGGAACGTGTCGCGGGTCGTTTCCGTCGCCTCGGTGGGCGGCATCCGCTCCGACCTGAAACCGGGCGCGCTCGCCCTGCCGAAGCAGATCATCGACTACACTCACGGGCGCAAGCACACCTTCTTCGACTCCCCCGAACAGCCCGTGACGCACGTCGATTTCACGCATCCGTACTGCGAGAAGCTGCGTTCGGATCTGCTCGCCGCCGCCGCGGCCAGCAATACACCCGTGATCGACGGCGGCGTGTACGCGGCGACCCAGGGGCCGCGACTGGAGACGGCGGCGGAGATCGACCGCCTGGAGCGCGACGGCGGGGCGATGGTCGGCATGACGGGGATGCCGGAAGCCGCGCTCGCGCGCGAGATCGGCCTGTGCTACGCCACCGTGGCGGTGGTCGCGAACTGGGCTGCGGGACGGGCCGAGAGTGCGGATGTCGTGCACCTCGACCAGATCTGGGCGGTGCTCACGCAGGCGATGGGAAAGGTGCGCGTCGTGCTGGAGAAGCTGGTGGAAAGCCATGGCGGTTAGGCCGGTCCTGAGGATGGGCGACCCGGTGCTGCTGCAGAGGGCAGGACCGGTGGAGCGCTTCGACACGCCGGAACTCCATGCCCTGATCCGGGACATGGACGACACGATGCGGGCGAAAAACGGCGCCGGGATCGCCGCGCCCCAGATCGGCGAGTCGTTGCGGGTGGTGATCTTCGGGGTTGGAGCCAATCCGCGCTATCCGGATGCCGAACAGGTTCCCTACACGGTGCTGGTCAACCCGGTGCTGACGCCGATCGGCGAGGAAATGGAAGAGGGCTGGGAAGGCTGCCTGTCGGTTCCCGGCATGCGCGGCGTCGTACCGCGTTTCGCCCGCGTGCGCTATCGCGGCCACGATCAGTACGGCGCTGTGATCGACCGCACGGTGAGCGGTTTCCATGCCCGGGTAGTGCAGCATGAAACCGACCACCTGGACGGCATTCTCTACCCGATGCGCATCCGCGACCTGCGCTTGTTCGGGTTCAACGAAGAGCTGTTTCCCGGGCAGAGCGTCATCGACGAGTAGCCCTCAAGCGGGCTGCAGTTCCTGCACCAGCTCCGTCTCCAGCCTGACGACGTTGCGCGTCTCGTTGAGCGCATCGCCGCTGATCAGGAAAGTGTCCTCGGCACGCTCGCCCAGCGTGTTGATCTTGGCGTTGTGCACGCTGATTCCATAGCCGCTCAGCACCCGCGCCACGCGGTACAGCAGGCCTGGCCGGTCGCCCGCGACGATGCTCAAGTAGTGATACGCGCCTTTCTCGTCCGGGCGGATCAGGACCTCGGGCGAAATCGGGAAGTTCTTCAGTTGCCGCGAGACCCTGCCTTTGGACGGGGGAGGCAGCGGTTCGTCGCTGGTAAGCCGCGCCGTCAGTTCGTGCTCGACATAGCTGGTCAGGTCGCGGTAGCGTGAAGTGGCCATCGTCGGATCCAGCACCTGAAAGCTGTCCAGCGCATAGCCGTGACGGGTGGTATAGATCTTGGCTTCGACGATGCTGAAGCTGATGCTGTCGAAAAAGCCGCAGATGCGCGCGAACAGGTTCCTGCGGTCCGGCGTGTAAATCATTACCTGCAAACCCTCGCCGATCGGCGACAGCCGCGCCTTGACGATCGGGGCGCCGGTGTCGACGCGATAATTCAGCAACCGCGTGTGCCAGACGATATCCTGTTCGTCGTGGCGCAGGAAATAGCTCTCGTCGAGCTGCCCCCAAAGACGGCGGTGGGCGTTGTCCGGAATGGCGTACGCCCGCAGCTTGGACAGCACCCGCTGCTGCTTCGCCTGCAGGCTGTGCTCGCCGGGCTCCATCGACGGATTGAGGCGGCGGCGCGCGGCGCGGAACAGGTCCTCGAGCAGCTTCGCCTTCCAGGCGTTCCAGACCTTTGGGCTGGTGCCGCGTACGTCCGCCACGGTGAGCAGATACAGCGCGATCAGCCTGCGCTCGTCGCGCACCGCGGCGGCGAACGCAGCGACGACGTCGGGGTCGGACAGGTCCTGCTTCTGCGCCACCCTCGACATGTACAGGTGATGTTCCACCAGCCAGGCCGCCAGATCCGCATCCTCCTTCGACACGCCGTGGTCGCGGCAGAAGCGGCGCGCATCCGCCGTGCCGAGCCGGGAGTGGTCCCCGCCCCGGCCCTTGGCGATGTCGTGAAAGAGCCCGGCGATGTACAGCACCTCGGGCCGCTCGAACTCCGCCATCAGCCGGCTGCACAGCGGGTACTCGTGCGCCATTTCGGGTATCGCGAAGCGGCGCAGGTTGCGCACCACCATCAGAATGTGCTCGTCCACGGTGTAGACGTGGAACAGGTCGTGCTGCATCTGGCCGACGATGCGC
>Ga0070741_10006590_pt1 | contig 24815 bp, 22 predicted proteins | sample Coa_R1_4_FD_66440 | JGI IMG/M metagenome (GOLD analysis project Ga0070741, IMG submission 66440) | Surface soil microbial communities from Centralia Pennsylvania, which are recovering from an underground coalmine fire - Coalmine... | ecosystem: Environmental > Terrestrial > Soil > Unclassified ... | reverse complement strand
CAGACGTTCTGGAAGAGCCCGCAATACGGGGCAGTGCTGCTGATCACGCAGGCGTCGTACTTGACGCGCGCGCCGTGGTTTGTGGCGGCAGGAGCGCCGAAGAACGCGCACCTGATGCTTGGCTACGTGAGCATTCGCTACATACTGCCGTAAGAACTGCAAACAGAACTGAAATCTTCACCAAAGCGCCGGTGCTCCGGCGCTTTTTTATTCGTCATTCAGACTTGCTGCTAAGAAACCGGCACACAGCGGTAGGCGTAAGCAATTCGCCGACTATTGGTGGCGTAAAATGAGTTGTGGCGTCAACCGCGTTGGTTCGCATTTCTATCTGTTTCTTATGCTGCATTGCTGCTGTTGGAATGGCTGCCCAGCAACCAGCTTCTTCTCATGCGCGCGTTGAGTTGCTTGCGGAGCAGGCCACGACTAAACCCGGCTCGCACGTGCAACTGGGCGTTCACTTTGTTCTGGAATCCGGCTGGCATATTTACTGGATCAACCCCGGAGACTCCGGCCAGCCCCCAACCTTGAAGTGGCAGCTTCCGCCGGGTTTCAACGTCGGGCAAATCCAATGGCCGCGTCCGGAGCGGATGCAACCAATCCCCCAACTGGCTGACTTTGGCTACCACGATGAAGTCTTGCTGCCCGTTACGCTCCGTGTGCCTGCTTCCGCCAAAGAAGGCGAAGCACAGATTGCTGCTGATGCCAAGTGGTTGGTCTGCCGTGAAGTCTGCATTCCTGAGCATTCTTCGCTGCGTTTGAGCCTGCCGGTGGCGGCGACTGCAAAAGAAAATCAGCAATCCACGTCCATCTTTGCCCGGACCCGCAAGCTCTTGCCTCAGCCAAAGCCGCATAGCTGGAAAGTGAGCGTAAAATCTGAAAAAGACGATTTCGTGCTCGCCGTGCTGGCGGGCAAGCGAATCGCGAAAGCAGAATTTTTTCCTCTTGAACCGGGACAGATCGATAATCCCGCTCCGCAAAAGCTTGAGCCGCTGGCGAGAGGTGTAAAGATCACGCTCAAGAAATCTGATCTGCTGCTGAAGCCTATCCCGATGCTGCGCGGCGTGCTGGCACTGCCCGGTGGCCCGGCCTACACGATTGAAGCGCCTGTGCGCCAGTCGATACAATGATTGCGGGAGAAACGCATTCAAGGAGGCGTGATGAAAAGCCTGCGTCGTTCTATTTTGCGGATGGTTGTTGTGGCTGCGCTGGTTGCGTCGGCATTTGCCGTCAAAGTGGGAGATCCGGCACCCGGCTTCACCGCGGTTGACAGCAACGGCAAGCAACAAAGTCTTGCGGAATATAAAGGCAAATACGTTGTCCTGGAGTGGCACAACCAGGGATGTCCTTACACCCGCAAGCATTATGAAAGCGGCAACATGCAGCGCCTGCAAAAAGAATGGACCGCCAAAGGCGTCATCTGGCTTACAGTGATCTCCTCTGCTCCCGGCACGCAGGGTTTTGTTACTCCCACGCAGGAGAATGAATACCTCAAGACCATGAAAGCCGATCCTACGGCTGTCCTTATGGATCCGGGCGGATCGCTGGGGCACCTTTACAGCGCCAAGACCACGCCGCACATGTTCGTCATCGATCCCAGCGGAACTCTGATCTACAACGGCGCAATCGACGATCATCCAACCACCGACCAGTCAGATATCGCGAATTCCAAAAACTATGTTTCTCTTGCGCTCACAGAAGCGATGAGTGGCAAGCCCGTGGCCGATCCTGCCACGCGTCCTTATGGATGCTCGGTAAAGTACAAGGACTGAGGCCGCGCGATTCTCATGCGCCTGCCGCCATACCTGGTTGAAGCTGTTCAGCAGGAGATCGAGCAGATAGACGCGCGCCGGCTGGCCCAGGCTGCCGCGCAACTTTCCCAACGTTATCAGGCCGGAGATTTTTCTTCTCCGGTCTTAACCAATAGCGCGCATCGTGCCGCATATCTGGCCGTGCGTTTACCTGCGATTTATGCGGTCAATCAGCGCATATTCTCTGAAGTGAGATTGCTTTATCCGCAGAGTGAAATCACCAGTATTCTCGATCTTGGCGCTGGGCCGGGTACTGCGCTCTTTGCCGCCAGTGAAACATTTCCAGCGATCAACCGCGCCACGCTGCTTGAGGCTGATGATGATTGGATCACTCTGGGAAAAAAGCTGGCTGCGCACAGTCCTATTGCTGCGGTGCGCCAGGCGCAATGGATCAAGCACGATCTGCGCTCTGGCTTTTCCTGCGATGCGCATGATCTGGTAGTGATCTCTTACGCTCTGGGCGAACTCAATGCTGCTGCGGCGGAAGCCGTGGTCCGCAAAGCATGGTCTTGTGCGAGGCAATTTCTGGTGGTGATTGAACCGGGAACGCCGCGCAATTTTGCCGGCATCAATGCCGTCCGTTCTTTATTGATTGCAAGCGGAGCAGAGATTCTTGCGCCCTGTCCGCACAAGCATCTCTGTCCTATGGCCGCCAGAGGCGACTGGTGCCATTTTGCCCAGCGGGTTGAGCGCACATCTCAGCATCGTCAACTCAAAGGCGGCGCGCTGGGTTATGAAGACGAGAAATTTTCTTATCTGGTGGCCAGCCGTGCACCTTCAGAGGCGCAGCTTCCGCGCATCCTGCGGCATCCGGGTAAGCACAGCGGCCATGTTCAGCTTGAGCTATGCATGCCGGATGGGCAGATGGAGCACCGAACCGTCACGCGATCGCAAAAGCAGGCTTACCGGCTTGCCCGCAAGGCTGCGTGGGGTGACGTGTGGAAGAATGATGTGGGAGAAGAGTAGCCCAGGAAAGAGTGCCATCAGCAAATTTCCTTTCCTGCGGCGCGCTGCTCTGACATCATAATTCCGGACCGGTCAACACGTATGCCAAGCGCCATTGTCTCCATCTTCGCCAAGCCGCCGGAGCCAGGCAAAGCCAATGCCGGCCTGATTCCTGAACTCGGCGCTGAGCGCGCGGCGGAACTGGCGGAAGCGTTTCTGGAAGATACGGTGGCGATGGTGCGAACGCTGGATTGGGCTGAATGCATTATTGCCGCCGCCACGCGATTCGAGCGCCCGTACTTCAAGCCGCATGAAGTCTGGTTGCAATCGGAAGGCGATATGGGTGAGCGGCTGGAGAAAATCGTGAGGCTGGCATTGAAGCGGCGTGAAATCGTGCTCGCCATCGGCGACGACACGCCCAACCTGCCCGCCGCGCATCTTGAGAGCGCACGCAAAGCGCTCAACACCGCTGATGCCGTTCTCGGGCCTTCGCTCGACGGAGGCTTTTATCTGATCGGCCTCAATGATTGCCCGGTGGGCCTGCTGGCCGAGATCCAATGGAGCCATTCCACCACGCTGGCCGCCACCACGGCCAAGCTTGACCAGTTCGGCATGAAGACCGTCCTGATCAATCCCTGGTATGACATTGACGGCCACGATGACCTTGAGCGATTGCGCCGCCAGTTGGCCGGCGATCCTGCTGGCGCGCCGAAGACGGCAGCACTTCTTCACGGTGTCTCACGTTGATCGTTCAAGCAATCTGCATAAGCTGTTTCTGTTTGCTATGGCGCAGCACGGCCGAATACCAGTTGAAGAACGGATATTGGGATCCCTCTGGTCTCAGGCAATCTTTATAAACCTGCGAACATAATTGCAACAGCTTGGTATAGCCCGTCGACTTCCAGCGTGTGATTTCGCGAGAAAAGTCCGGCGAGGCGGCATTGGCAATCTGGAACTCGCGCGCAACTCCATACTGGAATGGGACCAAAGCTCCATCGTGCTCCAACACCAGCGGCGCTGCCAGTGCAGCCAGCGGAGTCTCCGCGGCATTCGGCAATGGAGCAATAGAGAATCCGCGACTGGGATCGGCGGCCAGCACATCCCTGTCTGCGGCGTCGAACTGGATTTTTAACCGTCCGGAGTAGAGCTTCTGCAGCCGTGCGGTTTCCACAAATGCGTGTGCAATTTCAAGCTCGTCCGGGGCTGCACCCACAAGTTCACTTCCCGCTCTTCCTTCTTCTTCCAGGGGATGGACTTGCAGCAAGCTCGCCTGCTGCTCAAGAGCAAATTCGGTCACCCACGCAAGCTCGTTCAGGTTGTGCAATGTGAGTGTAAAGATAAGCCCAAAGGGAAGCTTTACTTTGCGCAGATGGGCCAGGTTTTTTGCCATCATCTCAAAAGCCCTGGGATGAGAACGCATCTGATTATGGGCTTCAGGAATGCCATCCACGCTAATCGCTACCAGATGAGCGTGTTCCGCCAATTGCTCTGTTACCGGCTCGCTGAGCAGCATGCCGTTGGTAGTCATGGTGACAACCATGCCTGCCTGGCGGGCAAACTTCATTACAGGGAACAAGTCTTTGTAGAGAAGCGGTTCGCCGCCGGAGATGCTTGCAACGTTGAAACCTTCGCAGCGGAGCACCTGTAGAGCGTTGATCAGGACGCTGGCCGGCAGTTCTTCAGTATTGCGCGGCCCTGAAGACGAATAACAGTGGCGACATTTCAAATTGCACCGGAGCGCCGGATGCAACTGGATCACGCGATATTCTGCGCCGTTTGGTCCTGAACAATTCATGGAATCTTACCTCACTACATTGGGCTGGCTCCGGGTCTGATCGACCCGGAGCTTAGCCAGTTTTTCCAGCTATCAGTCAACTTCCAGTTCGTACGTGACGTTTATGCGTGCTCCTTCAGGGTTGATGATCCCATAGGGAAATACTTCTATGGTCCCATTGATCTCGCGGCTCAGCACTCCCAGCAGTTCTTGCACAACCTTGCCGGTATTCGCGACATTGCCGACGTTAATGATCCCGCTGACCCGGTCAATCTGCGGCTGGCCGTATTTCCACCAGCGCTCAATTGAGAGATCAATCTTGGCTGCCGCCAGGGTGCTTTTCAGACTTTCCGCAGAAAGCCTCAGCTTTTCTGAACCTCGTTGAGGCATTTATCTCCTTCTTTCCTGCCATCCCTGCTAAGTTAAAGCATCACAAAGACAGCAAAAATCCAACATTGAGCCAGACAGTAACTTCTGGCCTGACAGGTTGTGCAGGAGAAAGCCGGATCGTTACGATTATTTTTGCGAAGGAATGTGATTTGGGAGCATCTGGGCCAAGCGGTCGAAGGTCAGAGTTAGCAAGAATTTTCCGGAAACGGGGCGGGTTGCTGTTTCCGTTTGGTCTTAATTAACTGACAGAGACACCCTATGGTTCTGTGATTCCACGCCGCGTGGTCAAATAGGTGGCAAAGCTGCCCAGCCAGTGTCCGCCTTCATAGTGCTCGCCGGTAACGGCAGCCAGTCCTGCGCTGCGATGATCGGCGGCGGACTTTTCCAGCGCGGCAAGCCTGCGGTCGCCTTTGGGAAGGCCTGACGCAATACCTTCCAGCATCCACGCCCGGCTCAGGTTCAGGCCATCAATGTGCGCAAGCTTGGGATCAGATTGGTCAGGAGATTTCTCCGGCTGCAGCCATGTGCCCGATCCGTTACCGGGAATTTGCGGAAGAAACTTGTGCAGCCACGCGGCAAATTCGTTCTGGGGAAGCACGCGCCGCATCACATCGGCCTCAGCCAGGCACGGAGAGAGAAAGTCTTCTCCGGAAGGCTCATAGGCCAGTGGGCAAGCTTTATCTGCCAGGTAGAAGTCGCGCGCCTTCCTGAGCAGGAGATCAAGAAATTCCTGGTTGCCGGTGCTGCGCGCATAATCGATGATTAGCCCCAGGGCAAATGCGGTCTGGCTATGCTCGCCGGAGCGCACCGGATGGCTGAGTTTTGGCAGCCAGGTTTGCAGGCGCTCCATTGCTGCCTGCTCCAGCGGTTGCAGATTGGCCGCGAGCTCTGCGGGCATTGGATCAGTGGGGTCAGTCTTTTTCCACTCGCGCAGTTCCACGGCAAGCTGCAGAAGCCAGGCCAATCCATACGGGCGCTCAAAGCTGGTGCGGCCCTCGGCGTTTATGTATGCAGCTTCCTGCTGCAGATTTTCCTTGGTCAGGCTCTGCTGCAGCGCCGCGCGCGCTTCAGCGGCAAAGGGCGCGTCAGGAAAAGTCCGGGCCAGCCGCGCCAGCAGCCAGTGTCCGTGCACGGACGAATGCCAGTCATAACAGCCATAAAATGCCGGGGTAAGCTTGCGCGGCGGCGCAACGTCAGCATCACTGTTCATGGAGTGCGCGATCTTGTTGGGATACTCCTTGTGCACGCAGGCCAGCGCCAGCCGGGCGAAGCGCGAGGCAGTTGGCTCATCTAAATTGTCAGCGTGCAGCGATGCAGGTTTTAGCGCGGTGCTATGAGCCTGCTGGCAGTCCAGGCGCGTGAAGACAACTACTAATAAAGATCCCAGAATAAGGGCAAGTTTTTCCATGCAGTTCAATTTAGCACGGCAAAATAATCTAAAGCGGTTCTAGGATTGCTGTATCCCGAATCACCAATCTCTATCCTCATGAACGCGCCATCCTTGAACCGAGCAAGCCATGCTCTGCTCCTCTACCATGTTCCAGATGCGAGGCGAAGGATCTGCTCTGCTGCTCTTCAGGGCAGCCGATCCTGCAAGCAGTCTTGATAGCCCTATGGTGCAGCGGAGCCGATCCTTCAGGCTTCGCGGAGACCGTGTCGAAACACGTTATGGTTCGCGTGGCTCGCCCTCAGGATGGCGCGTCGTGGGGGTGAGATGGATGGTTAACCGCGAACGTGTGGTAGTGGATACAGCAACTAGGAAACGCTCTAAAGTTGCGATCGTGAGTCGAGGCGAACAGGGCGAGCTGGGTTCAACCTGATTTGGTGGGCAATGAGATGGAAATTGGCAAGGTTGGCGATGTGTGCGACACTGAAACCGGGGGCCTGTAGCTCAACGGTTAGAGCAGCAGACTCATAATCTGTTGGTTGTAGGTTCGAATCCTACCGGGCCCACCACGGTTTTTCAACAACTTAGCTCGACCTTAATAGGTCGGGCTTTTGTTTTAAATAACCACAGAATTCTTGTGGATGTATGAAGCCTTCATAAGGAACCCAGGCATATCCAAGGCTGCATGTAATGTCGTTGGAGGTCTCTGGCTGTGGGATATTGCTCCATATAGTATGACGACGAAGGGCGGTTTATGGCGGAATACAGGACAGGGCTTCTGACTTACGTGGATATTCTGGGATTTCGCGACCTGATAGATGAATCAGTCCGCGATTCCAATGCGATTGAACATATTGCCAACATTCTCTTTCAGTTCGAACAGCAATTCACTACTGGTGGCAGAGTGGGAGTGGACGCCAACAACATGCCGGTGCCGTTATCTCACTTCCACAACTTTTCCGATTTGATGTTGCGGATAACGCTAATGGATGGGAATGCAGACCTTATTCAGTATTTGAATTGGGAACTGCTCACGTTGGCCCATCGACAATTGATGGTGCTTTTGAACGATGGAACTTTAATACGCGGCGCGGTGACGCTTGATAAGGTTTACTGCCAGGGCAAATTTGTATTCGGCCCGGCGGTTGTGAACGGCTACTTGATGGAGCAGGGCTTGGCCATACATCCGAGAATTATTTTGGACGACAAATTGATGGAACAGGCAGCGAAGTCGAAGAGCGATAGCCAACTGGAATGGCAGTATTTCACCCATGGCGACGACGGTATTCCCTTCGTGGATTATCTTTGCGGAGTTTATTGGGATATTTCCACTGCCAAGGTTCAAAGCACGATCAGCCCTTACGACTTGGTGGCACAGCATCGAGATTTTGTTTTAACTAAGTTGAATGTTATGGAAAACAAAGATATGAAGCGGAAAGCCAAAGTGTGGTGGATGTGGCAGTACCACAATGCGGCCATATCCAGATTGCAAATCGCCTTGAAGGGCAATCAGGATGCGATTGATGCCTTGGAGAAGCGCAGGCTTATTAGCAGGTGAGACTGGCTGTTGAGGTCGGATGCCGTTTTGTTCAAGGATGATATCGTAGGTTCGAATCCTGCAGGGCCCACCAGGGAACTCTTACGATAATTATTCTCTCGCGTAAAACTTCTCGTAGCTTGCTACCACAGCCTCAGCCCACTTAACTGCTTCAAACAGAACGTCTGCGAGGGTCTCTTTTTCGTATGGAAAGAATTTGATGAACTGATGCCCAAATCCATAGTGCGCTTGCATTGCGGTTGCCATCCGATCTTTTTCGTGCAAAACAGCAGTGATCGTTTCAGTATTTTTGCACATTACGAACTCATCGATTGCCCCAGATGGAAATGTGCTTTCATAAATCACAAACTTCGAGATCGTAATGAACGAGAGCACCTTTGCTTCAAGGGACTCAGGGGCGCTCGGATAATCTGCAACCAGCACAGGATCATAACCCGCCTTAGACAAGTGTCCCTCGATAAACCTAAGTCGCTTGATTCCCTCATCTCCATAGCTGCCTAGAACGAGCACTGTCTTGGCTTTTGCTGTTCGACGAGCAGCATAGGCTCGTACCGCTGAATCGAGAAACAGAGATTCGAGTGACTCCTGATTGGCATCCTCAACTATTACCCGCTCGATCAGGTCTTTGCCAATTATCGCTAATATAGTGATATCCGCAGCTCTGACGTTAGCGGTGAACCGCTTCCCGATGACCCTAAGAAGTGCCTGGCAACAACCTTGCTCGACCCTAAGCCCAAGGGAGTCACAGAAATCTTTCATGATGAGGGTTTGTGGAGCAGAAGGATCGCACAGCGCTAATCCCTGAACTCGCTTTGATGGGTCATCTGGATTCGAAACAGCGACTAGCCAGTAGTGTGGTTTCGGTGGAGCAATGCCTAACTGTTCTTGCGCGAATTGGTCCGCGAACCATGACCGACTCTCATGTAAAGAATTTCGAAGCTGATCAAAGGACAAATTTGGTCGTATGTAACATGTAGCCATGTTATCCACACTGCTATTGGCATTCGAGCTACGAATACGAATCGCCAAAAATTCCGCTCCGTCCTCTTGCTTGCCAGCTTTCACCGAGACCACTTCAGAAACCACATCCATGCCGTGAATGTTGGAAACCTCATTTTCAAAATCTCTAGCTCCGATATTTGTCCACCAGTTCACTGTTTGGCTTGACCACCCAAATTATCTTTTATAAAGGAACGTCATCAACTATAAGCTGTTACTGCATCGAGAAAAAATTCATTCACCAAGTCATACTGCAATTCCCGCGATTTTTAAGTGTGCGAAAATGAACAGCGCCGCAGCATAGCTTTGTCAAGATGGCCTTTTTCGCGCTGGACTCACAGAGAAGTGTGCGCTAGGATGCAATATCCCCTATTGCTTAAGTAGTAAAAATCCAAGTAAGGCCAAAGGCCAACTGGAGTGGGATCCATTCCAGAGAGGCATGGGACAAACCCACGCCAAATTGGGATGGCTGGGATGATAGGGGAGGGGAGGGGGAGTAACTGAATTGCCAATATCGCCGGAATTGCCAAAAAATTGGTAATTGGAGAGCGACGAGGGGAATTGGCCAATCGGGTGATCTAGGACAAAGCCGGAACAGGCTGGTGATCGGGGAAGCAAGCTGACAGTTTGGGTAAAGCAAAACCAGAGAAACTGCAACCCGCACAGCCGAGGGCGGCTGTGCCACAAGATTCTCATTAGGTATCGGCAACACGAACTGAGGCGAAAGCAACTCTGGTTTCGCTTTAGGCAATGAAAATCCCGCCAAGGCGGGATTGATGAGTTCTTTGACAATTTTATTTTTCGGGATGATGGCTGAGCGATTCCAGGGTTGGTGTATCCCGTCTGGAATTTTTTCACCGGCTGAAGCAATTTAGGGTTAGTGTAGACCAAAATTTCGCAGGCGAGGGCGCCTGCGCTCCACGATTAGATTTGCTTTAGGCGCTGACTTCTATTCTTTCCGCATCTCCTTCAGATCAATCCCCAACTGCTGGCACTTTTTATAAAGATGGCTGCGCTCCAGGCCCAGAGCTTTGGCGGTATTGGTGATGTTCTGGTTGTGTCGCTTGATCTCATCCAGGATCATCTGCCGCTCCACCTGCTCTACGCGTTCTGCCAGCGTTCCGACGCCGGGCACGGCAGCGCCTGTTTCGCCGACGGCTTGCATGGGCAGCGCGGCTTGCACGGTTGCGGCGGTGACGCGATTGTCTTCCGCAAAGAGCAGCAGTCGCTCAACCACGTTGCGCAGCTCGCGGATATTTCCTGGCCAGGCGTGACGCTGGAGCGCAGAGATAGCTTCAGGATCGAAAGCGATTTCTTTCCAGCCATTCTGCTTGACGATCTGCGCGGCAAAATGCTCCACCAGCGCCGGTATGTCTTCTGGTCGCTCACGGAGCGGCGGCAGCGAGATGGGGAAAACAAAGATGCGATGAAACAGGTCCTGGCGAAAGCTGCCTTGCCTGACCTGCTCTTCAAGCTTGCGATGCGTGGCCACCACCACGCGGACGCTGACCTTGATGGGCTTGTCACCGCCGATGCGCTCGACTTCGCCCTGCTCCAGCACGCGCAGCAGCTTGGCCTGCATGGCAAGAGGCATGTCGCCGATCTCGTCAAGGAAGAGCGTGCCGCCGTTGGCCTGCTCAAATTTTCCGATGTGACGTGATGCCGCGCCGGTGAATGAGCCTTTCTCATGGCCAAACAGCTCTGACTCAATCAGCTCTGCCGGAACAGCGGCACAGTTGAGCGTGACGTAGGGCCCGTCGCGGCGGCTGCTCTTTTCGTGAATGGTCCGCGCGATCAGCTCTTTGCCTGTGCCGGTTTCACCCAGGATGCAGACACGCGTCTCACTGGCGGCCACGCGCTCCACCTGTGCCAGCAGCTTGCGCATTTTTTCGCCGGTAAAGACAATGCCCGATCCGCCGAGTTGCTGCCGCAGTTGCCGGTTTTCCTGCTTGAGGCGTTCAATCTGCAGCGCGTTCTGTACGGTGAGCAGCAGCTTGTCTGTGGAGAGAGGCTTTTCCAGAAAGTCGAGCGCGCCCAGCCGCGTGGCCTTGACCGCCATTTCAATATGCGCCTGCCCAGACATCATGACAACCGGCGTGGTCACGCCCGCGGCCTTGATCTGTTCCAGCAGCGCAAGGCCGTTCATCTGCGGCATGACCACGTCAGAAAAGATCAGGTCAAAGTTTTCATTCTTGACCATTTCAAGGGCTTTGACGGGATTGTCGCAAACTGTGGCCTCATGCCCTGCCAGCCGGAAGGCACGCGAAAGCGATGCCAGCGTGTTGGCATCGTCATCGATGATGAGAAGGTGGGATTTCATGGGTGATTGTATTCGGAATTGAAGTCGATTTCTTCGGTATGCGTTTTTCTGGAGTCCCGAGCGTAGCGAGGGATCCCTACCGACTGAAAAATTTCAGGGGTGAGATCCTTCCAGGGCGGATTACTTTCAAGAAATAGAGCGATCTTTTTTTCGCGGCGGAATTTTTTAATTTGCAACTCCCGACTGGCTGCGGTTTTCGGAAATGTATAAGTTTCGTAATACATCAGCCGATCAACCTTATACTTTTTGGTGAATCCGTCAAAGCTGCCTGATTTGTGCTGAAGCATGCGTTTTCGCAAGTCATCAGTGAGACCCACGTAGAGTAGTCCATTCAGGTTCGCAAGGATATATACGAAGTAGCAGCGTTGGAACTTTCGCTTGGCCGATTTCGGATTCGCATTCATATCCTTGAGAGTCTCCAGGCTATATGTATCCCTCCGCCTTTGGCGTTCGGGATTTCAGAAAAAAGCCTCTTCTAGCTCACCGCATTCTCTATCCGCCCATATTCACCGCTCCACACTGGAATCTCTACATGAAACGTTGTCCCCTGGTCTTTCTTGCTGCTGACGCTGATGTGGCCATGATGGTCGCTTACGACTGACTGTGCAATCGCCAGCCCCAGGCCGGTGCCGTGCTGCTTGGTTGTGTAATAGGGCGTGAAGAGCCGTCCGCACTCTTCCGGCGTCAATCCTGCGCCGGTATCCGCCAGTTCAAACACAGCGAACTTTTCATTCATGAATGTGCGAAAAGTCAGCGTGCCCCCTTTGGGCATGGCATCGATCGCATTGAGCACAAGGTTTTCTACTACGCGTCGCAAAAGCACAGGGTCGCCGCTTACCTGGGGAACATCGCCCAGTTGCAGGTCGGTGCGAATGCGCGCCGGATCGCGATTCAACTGTACCTGAAAGAGCTGCGTTACGCTCCGCACCATCTCATTCAGGTCCACTGCCTGGATTTGTGGCGCGGGCATTTTGGAGAAATCACTGAAGCGGCCAATAATGGTCTTGAGATTGGCGATCTCAGCCAGCAGGGTGCTGGTGCTTTCGCGGAAAACTTCTTCAAATTCCTCCGGAGTGTTCTCGCGCGCGCGAAGCAGGTTTTCCACCGTGATCTGCAGCGGGAACAGCGGGTTCTTTAGCTCATGGGCCAATCGCCGCGCCAACTCACGCCACGCGGCTACGCGCTCGGTTTGCACCAGGTGCTCCCGCTGGCCGATCAATTCCTCGGTCATCTGGTTAAAGGCCACGGCAAGCTTGCCAATCTCGTCTTTGCCGGATGTTTCTATTTTTACGCCCCAGTTGCCTTGCCCAATTTCGCCCGCAGCTTGAGCCAGATTTCTGATAGGGCGGCTGACGCGAGCGGTCACGATCCCGCTGACAATGACGCCAATAAAAACGGCCACGCCCGCGATTACCAGACTGATGTTGCGGATGCGCTTTTCCAGCATCAACTCGCGCTCCAATGAGTTGCCGACCAGCAGCACTGCGGGAACGCGATCAGAGTATCCCGGCAGCGGAAGCGCATGAAGGATTTCTTCCTGCGGTAGGCCTGGGCCTGAATCCACGATGGTAGAAGCTTCATCGTGCTGATCGAGGACCCGCTGGATCAGCGCCATTACCTTCGGTGAAGAGAGGTCTTCTTTGGCGGGACCAAGCAGTTCGCCCGGCCCTTGTTCTGGCGCGCTGTAGATGGAGACGCGCAAGCCCTCAGGCGGAGAGAGCGCTTGCAGAACAGCGTCAAGCTTGCGCCCGCCGATCAGGTAAAAATTCAGATCATGGATATGCACCGGACGCAGGCACAGCATGGCCAGTACCGAGCCTTGTGGAGTGTCCACGTGCCTAAGAAACGCGTGCTCCGGCAGTGGCCCCGGACGATCAAGAAACCAACGCTGTTTATAGCCAAACCGCGCCGGCCAGTGCGCGGAAGAGATAATGGTTCCATCCGGCGCAATCAGATCAAGAAAGTCCAGCCGCTGCGTGGTTGCATAAGTCGCTGCTTCATTCACATAGTTGGCGTATTCGGCGCCGTTGGCCAGTTCAGAAGTCGTGCGCAACATCTGGTCTGAGCTGGCGATGGTTTCCACGCCGCGCGTAATCTCATCGCCTTCATGCTCAAACTCGCGGCGAAATTGGCTTACCAGCGTGGCAGTGCGCTCCTCTTCTATCTGGCGAAAGGCTTCATGCGCCCGAGTTTCAATCAGCCATGCCGCTGCGCCAACGCTGGCCGTGATGCTGATGGTGACAAGAAGAAGCAGCTTGGTCTTTAGTGACACCGCTAGCGCGCTCCTTCCACCCAAAGCTGATCAAGCTGCCACTCACCGGTGGCAAGCTGCTGCCAGTTATGTACCGTATTGTTCAACCAAAGCGCCTGCGGCAGGTGCGCTACCGGGATGACACGATGGTTTTCCAGCAACTTGCGCTCGTCTTCAAACAGATCTTCCGGGCGCGATGCCGCGAGGACCGCGGGCACGGAGTCGCCCAATCCCAGATCATCCGCACGCGCGGCAAGTGCGACGGAAGGTTCCACGGACTGCATCGGCAACCGCAGCAGCACAGCATCTGCGTTGATTGATGCGCGTGCTGCCTTGCTGTTGACGTGTGGTTCTGCATACGGCTGGACGACGATCCCGGCTTCGCGCGCATCTACAGCGATCCGTTCTGCTACCAGCTTCAACAGCGGATCAGCAGCGTCATAAGCCAACATGATTGGCGCGATTACAACGTAAGCCGCAGCATCAGAGCGAATATCGCGGGCGCGCTGGAGATCAGTGGTGGCCGGGAACATGAATTCGTATCCGGTGAGCCACTGCGGGAGCAAGCCGGAAGCAGGCGTTCCTCTCCGCTGCAATAGCACGTTGTTGATGGCCGTGCGATTGATGGTCAAGCTCAGAGCTTCACGCACCCGGAGATCCACCGGGTTGCGTCCGCTTCGCGATGGAGAATCGCCCTGCAGGAAAGCCAAAGCTAGCAGGTCGCTGGGTTTGGAAAGCGCCACATATTGGTTGGTCTGCTCCAGCGCCCGAATCTGGTCAATGCCGATCTCCGCCGCTGAATTTGTCCCCAACTGGCGGTCCAAAAGCTGCTCCCGCAGTGACGTTCCCATTTGAAATTCAATTGAATCAGGAAAGGCGCGGCCGCCCCAATAATCGTCGTTTACGGTGAACTGCGCGCGATCTCCCGCCTGCCACTGGTTGAGTTTGTATGGGCCGGTGCCGAGCAAAATTGCCGTTCCATTGCTATCAGTCTGGCGCTTGATGATTGCATATCGCATGAGCGCCAGCATTTCCGGCATGTGCTGGACGGGCGTAGGCGTGTCAATGATCACGGTCTGGCGATCGGGCGCGGAATATTTCCATGCAGGATTGCTTTTGGCCAGGCTGGCTGCAACGTCTGCGGCGGTTAGCACCGTGCCATCAAAAAAGCTCGCCAGGCGCAGTCGGAATTGCCATGATCGCTTGAGCTGATCAGAGCGCCAGGAGGATGCCAACTTGGGCTGCACTCGTCCTTCACTGTCAATTGCGGTCAAAGTCTCAAAAGCCAACGCTGCCATGCGGTCGCGCGCGGCAGGATGATCGTCTTCGCTGAGCGGATCAATCGACATGACACGGTCATGCAGCAATATGTGCACAGCTCCGCCATAGCGCGGGCGCGAACTGGCATATGCGCCGGCAACCAGCAGGAGCAGGCTACTGATTGCAGATAACCGTGAGAGTAAACGCTTCATATTTGCCGTTTGCTTGCGAGTGCATCACTCCATTCACAACCTGGTTGTAATTGCCTGCTGTCCATAAAGCTTCCACGTCACCGGAAAGATCAACCGGCGCGCTTACAGGCAGGGCTTCATGGCCGGTGATCTCAATGGCCTGCACGTTGTCCGGGTGAATTGTGTCTGCGGGGGAGCTGGCCAGAAGCTGCCAGCCTGATCCGCAGTTTGAGTGCACTGCGGCCACAGTGCTACCCCAGCCGTTGTACGTGGCGATGGGTGTAGCAAGATCATTTTGGAAAAGCCGCGCACGGCCGTCAGTGCCGGTAAAGAGCCACATGCGCTGATCGCCATTTTGCCATGCCACGCCAGAAAAAAAGGGAGCGACAGAAGCTCCAGCGGTTTGCCCCGCCAGCAGCCCGCTGAAAAAATTGCGTCGCGGACTGAAGAATGCCACCAAGCTGGGATCTACCGGCCAGGGATCATCGCTCTCACGGCAATCAAGCGCCGGAGGAGAGATGCTCCCGCTGCAGCGCGTACCGGGCAGAAAGACATCGACATGTCCACTGTGCACTTCAAGCTTTCCGCGCAGGTCGCGCGGCCACGGCTGTTGGTGCGGAATTCCCAGCGTCTGGCGCGGACGCCACTGCCCTGAATCGTTCGCATAGATGGAAAGCTGGCCCAGTTCCAGGACCAGCAGGTTTTGATTGTCCTGATAAAAATCCAGGATTTGCGCTTCCTGCTGCCACACTGGAATCTTGCGAATGGTAAGTGTTGGCGTGCGCGATGACGAAGCCGTCTGCATGCGCGCGATTTTCTTGATCACCACCTGGCTATTCGGTCCCTGCTTCACCGTGGCGAGCCAGACGTAACCCTGCCAATCTTCAGAGAAGGCAATCTGTATTTCAGTCTGCGCCTGTTCCGGTTTTACCAGCCGGACATTCGCGCCGTGAAACGCATTCAGTATTGTGTTCTGCAAAGATTGTTGGTTGTCAGGAGAAAGAGAAGAGACATTTTGAAAGCCAATGGAGACAGAAGTTGAAGGGCCGATGCGGGAGAGAATTTGCTGCACAAATTCATTGGTCGCATTCGGCAGCGGCTGGGCTTCCTGCTGCGCGCCCAGCGACGCCGGAACAATGAACAGCAGGACCGCGCACAACCATAAATTGCGCAACAATAAATTGCACAACCCTGAATTGCGCAACAATAAATTGCACAACCCTGAATTGCGCAACAATAAATTGCACAACCCTGAATTGCGCAACGCTGGATTTATGGCAGTCTTTGGCATTATGTGGTTATGGCCCTAATTTGACTGGAAATTCCAGTAAAGTGCAATCAGGGAAAAACTTCTGAACCATTGCTCGCATGAGCGTAAAGCAATGCTTGGTTTCATTGAGGAACCCTGACCTTTCGTTATCGGTATCTTCGCTGCCCTCAGTGTAAGAAATTTTTTCCGCCGGGCTGGACTGCGGCCGCGGCGGCGACTCGCAATCCAGTTTTTCCAGCGGAAACCTTTGAGCCATTGCCGGAGCGCCCTCCTGTGGTCTGGCTCACTCTGTGCTGCTCGCCTTCGCTGTGCGCCACCACTTGCCAGGCAGCAAAAGCGAGCAGCAGCCAGACCACAAGAAACGCTCTGTGGCAGTGTCCAGTTCAGTTGCGGTCCCGCGTGCGCCATTGGGTATGGCAGCCTCGCGGAGAGCTTCTTCCAGCCCCGATGAAGTACCGGAAGAAGCCGGAGCTATAGGTCGCAACTGGGGGTGGCTCTGGACAACCTGATAAAAACTTTGCAAATCCTCGATCCTCCAATTCTTTACTGCTGTGTGGTTTCAACTGTCGCCACGTTGGCGGCAGCAAGTTGTGTTTCAGCGCTGTTGCCGGTTTGGCTCGCCAGCATTTCAGCGGGCGCTGCCGGTTCGGCAAATGCCTGGGCGATCACGGCATCGCGCTCGCGCCGGACCGTCACCGTGTCACCAACCCGCACCAGCGTGTAAAGCTCTTCTACGTCTCGCTTGAGCATACGGAAGCAGCCATGCGACGCCGCTTTGCCGACGGAACTCTGCACATTGGTTCCATGAATTCCGTATCCCTTCAGGCTCAGGCCCATCCAGCGCGAGCCGAGCGGGTTGTCTTTTCCCGGAGCAATCTTCTTTTTGCCGTGGCGATAGACCGGATCTTTGGCGTGGTTGATGATCACGAACTCGCCATCAGGGCTGGGAGTGCCGCGCGTGCCAACGGCGATCGGGTAGATCTTCAGCAGGTGGCCGTCTTCCAGAAGCGCCAGCTTGCGATCGGCGACGCTGATGACAATCTGGCGCTTATGCGCCGCTGCTACCGTCGTGGACGATTCAGCAGCTAATGCGAACTCTAATCCGTGCCCCTGACTGAGCGCAGACTGTTGCGCGCTGATTGCAGATGCTTGGGTATTTGCTGTTTTTTCCAGTTGCTCCTGCTGGCGACGAAGCGAAGCACTTCTCGCCGACGCCGCAACGTGGATGCTGGTGAGCGCAATAGGTAAGGCCGCCAGGGCCATCATGATCTTGGAAGTTCTGCCTGAGATCGCAACCAGCCGCCGCATGGTGTTTCTCCTTTTAATTCCGCATTACGCCAGGAGAAAAAGCAAGGCGGAAGCCAAAATCTAAGCTATTGAAAATGAACTGTTTCCTGTGGATTGTGCCTATGTTTGTACGTGTCCGGCCAAAGACAGTGTGGCCTGAGTGACACGCGATGGCAGGCAAAAAAGTGGGGTTCCGGTAGCCATCCGGAACCCCTTAAGGAGCGCAGCTTGGAAATCGAAGAGATGAACGCTACGTGCGGGTAACCAAATCTGTAGCGATTCAAGCCCAGCGAAGCTTTCTGCTGCACCTAGATGAGACGCATTTGCTTGATGGCGCGGAACAGAAAATTGCAAGTAGAGGAACAAATCTTGTAATTCACTGTAAAATGAATAAGTTGGGAGTGATTGTGCTCTGATGAGTGAGAGCTAAAGGCAGTCTCTAACGGGGCGATGGCTGGAAAATAGTAAAGGCTGTGACATTGGTTATGCTCCAACCATCAACTCCTGCGAGGGAGCCAACAGCCCGGACGCATGTACCGTCACAGCCTTTGATGCGATCACTGCTTTCGCAGTCCCTGACCCCAACCGGTTCCTCGCAGAACCTGTCGGTTTTTTCGGGTCCGGGTGTGTGGCGAATTGCTTCGCTGCACCTGATCACTCAGTCTACTTCAGACCAGCCACGATTTATTTTGACTGACCCTTTCGACCGTCGACGTGAGCAATCCTAAACGAGGAAGGCAAAATGTCAACGCCCATGATTTGTGCAAACGCAATTATTTCTGGGCGTTTGCGAGCTGGTTAAAATGCAGTAAAAATGCGGCTGAGATTGCATCCTGTTTTGTGCGTCCGCCTTTTCCACAGCGCTTTCCACAAATGGGACTGGCCCAATGACCTTGACCGGATGAGCAGACGCACCAAAGGAATTTCTTGACGGCACAACCGCATGTGCCTCATTGTGTGTCTTAAAGAAAGTGGAACCAGAGAAGGCCGGAGCAGAGAAAGCAGGAACCAAACGGGGATGTCAGATCTCATCGCATACGTTGATGGCGGCTCCCACGGCAGCCCGGGGCCGTCTGGCATTGGCGTGCTGATTGAGAAGCCCGATGGCGAGATGATCCGGATTGCCAAATGGATTGGCCACCATGACAACAATGTGGCTGAATACGCTGCTCTGCTTGAAGCCTTGCAGCGAGCGGTTGATCTGAACGCGACTTCTCTCAGCGTCTATACCGATTCTGAGTTGGTAGTAAAGCAGATGACGGGCGAGTATTCCTGCCGCAGTCCGCGCCTCTACTCCCTGAACTGGATATGCCGCAAGCTGGCGCGCACTTTAAAATTTTGCATCTCTCACATTCCTCGCGAACAGAACCAGGAAGCCAATCGCCTGGCCAACCACGCTGTGCGCTTCCGCAGAGATCTGGCTCTAGACCTGAAATAACCTTTTTTAGACGGCACTATTCTTTCGCAGTGAGACAGTTATGCGATGTTATGACGTCATCAACTCTCGTGCCCGCTGCGTCGTCTTGATCACCGCATTCATCAATGTCACTCTTAGCCCGCCTTTTTCCAGTTCCATGAGGCCTTCAATCGTGCAGCCTGCCGGAGTTGTCACCGCGTCCTTGAGCAGCGCAGGGTGATGTCCGGTCTCAAGCGCCAGTTGCGCCGAGCCAAAAAGCGTCTGCGCTGCCAGCGTGGTGGCCATCTCGCGCGGCAAGCCCACTTTCACGCCTGCTTCAGCCAGTGACTCCAGGATCACAAACACAAACGCTGGCCCGCTGGCGGAAAGCGCTGTAATCGCGTCCATGTGCTTTTCATCCACGATCAGCGCACGGCCCACGCTTTCAAAAAGATGTTTTGCCATCTCCAGATGCTCGGGTTTGGCTGCCGGGCCGGGACAAATCGCAGTCATCCCTGCGCCCACCATGGCCGGAGTATTGGGCATAGCGCGCACTACGGGCATATCTTTGCCAAGTTTCTGCTGAATAAAACTGGTAGTCGTGGATGCTGCAATCGAGATCACCAATGTTCCCGGAGCCAACGCCGGTGCAATCTCATCCAGCAACTGTCCCAAGACCTGCGGCTTCACACCAAGCAGGACAATTGGCGCTCCCGCAACGGCAACGTGGTTATCAGTTCCCACCGGAACTCCGCCCAGTTCGTGCGCCAGCTCTGCGGAACGATCTCCATGCTGGATGGTTGCAGCCACTTCTTCCGGTGCCATAAGCTTGCGCTCCAAAAAAGACTCCAGCAGGATGGTTCCCATCTTGCCGCAGCCAAGCACGGCAATCTTTTTGGCTGCTTTGGTCCTGGTTTCGTACGCGGTTTGTATTTGTGTGGTGGACGAACTCATTGGTGTCCATTCCTTTCTTCGCAAAAAGTAAAAGCCCGCTGCCTTTACGGGGCAACGGGCTTAAAATATGAGTGCTGTTTTAGCTATTCAGCCATATTTATCCCTCTGCCCTCGCGGACACACGGAAGCGGGTACGCCGCCTGTGCCGGATTTGGTCGAGAGGTAAACATGGGCCGAAATATAGCCCATTTTAGGTCTGAGTTACAAGGTTAATTTGGTAATTGAGTAATTTTGTAATTGAAGCCATGATCCGCATGGCGATACGAGGTTAATCGCCACGAATACGGTGCTTTCAATCGCCGCAAGTTCAATTATCCAATTACCAAATTACTCAATTACCAAATTCAGCATCATTCGTACCGCAATGCCACCAAAGGATCTACTTTGGTGGCTCGACGCGCGGGGATATAGCATGCTGCCAGCGCAACCAGCGCCAGCAGAGCAGCCACAGCCAAAAGCGTTATGGGATCGCCGGCTTTCACGCCGTAAAGGAAGCTGGCCAGAAAGCGCGTTACGCCAACAGCTACCGCAACGCCCACGACGGCGCCTGCGACAATCAGTTTCACGGCCTTCGTGAGCACCAGGCCAACCACGTTGTGAGCCTGCGCTCCTACGGCCATACGGATACCAATCTCACGCGTTCGCCGTGTTACCTCATAAGAAAGCAGTCCATAAAGCCCAAGGCACGCCAGCAGTAAGGCTAGGAGGCCAAACAAGCTGGAGAGCCGGGCAGTCATTTTTTCCGTGAATACCTGCCGGTCGATTGCTTCTGTTTCGGTGGAAATGCGGAAAACCGCCAGATCATGGCTCTGCTGGTCCACAATGTGTTTAATGGTGGGTACAAGCGAGAGCGGGTCCGTGGCTGTCCGCAGATCAAAAAACGCCTCTCCGCCGACATTCGGCTGATAAAAGCAAGGCGTGATTTCGCGACGCAGGCTGTTGTATTTGGAATTCGCCACCACGCCCACAATCAAATAACCCGGGGCCTTGGCATCCCCGATCCCGGTCGGCTCCTGCTCACCGAAGATCTGTCCGAGCGGATTTTTCCCTGGGAAGTATCGGCGTGCAAACTCCTGGTTCACGATAACCGGCGTGGGATTTGAGCTGGGTTTGTCTCCATCATTGCTCGCGGCCACAGCGTAATCCGACGGAGTGAAATCACGTCCTGATTGAAACGGAATGCCCCAGGTTGAAAAGAACTTGGGGCCAATGGGGTAGACGTCGGATTCGACCTGGTTTTTCTCGGCTGCTCCTGATTCCATCTCCTGCTTGGTAGGAGGAGGAGTTCCCGGCCGGTGGAAGGCTGTGTTCCAGAGACCGCCGGAGAGAAACGGATACCAGGAATAAGTCGCAGAGGTCACGCCCGGGATTGCCGAGAATTTTTCCTGCAATTCGAAAAACAGATTGTCGATCTGCTGGCCCTTGTAGCCCGCCAGGCCCGGATCAATGCCAAAGAGCAGGACATTCTGGGTATCAAAGCCGGGATTCAGGCTTTTTAAGTTGTTGAGCGTACGCACCAACAGCCCAGCAACCACCAGCACCACGATTGCCAGTGCTATCTGCACCGCAACAAGCATTCCACCTGCAGAGAACCGGCGTCGCTTGTCCTCGGAAACTGTTGTGCCGCTGCCCGTCGCCGCCTTGAGTGAAGAGGTGAGATTGACGTCTGAACCACGTAGCGCGGGAGCCAGTCCAAAGAGAATTCCCGTGAGCAGCGAAACCCCGGCAGTGAACCCCAGCACGCGCCAGTCAAGTTGTGGCGAGAAGATCGGCGGGTTCACAGATCCTGCGGAAACCATAGCCATCAGCGTCCGTGAACCCCAAACTGCCACAAGCATGCCGAGAGCCCCTCCAGCAAAGGCAAGCATTACGCTTTCTGTCAGCACTTGCAGGATGATCCTGCTCCGCTTCGCGCCCAGCGCAAGGCGCACGGCAATTTCGCGTTGCCGGGAAGCCGAGCGGGCCAGCAGCAATCCCGCGATGTTGGCGCAGGCAATCAGAAGCACCGCTCCCACGCAGAGCATCAAGACGTAAAGTGGCTGCAAAGTCCTTTTCTGGCTGCCTCCCAGCACTTGGCTGGCTTGAGCGAGCTTGATTTTAGGATCGCTGTCTGGCTTGAAAAGAGGCTTGCCCACAGAATTTACGGAGTTGCGAAACAGCAGACTGAGGCCGGCTTGGGCCTGATTCACGGCAATACCGGATTTTAGACGCCCAATCATGACAAGCCACCAGTGGTCGGCCTCATCATCTCTGGGCTTCCAGTTAGGAACCACCACGGGGCGTTGCGCCATGGGGATGATCACGTCATATTTGTTGGACAAGGTCAGGGCGTCAAATCGTGGCTCAGTGATGCCGATAATCGTGAACGGTATTCCATTCAAACGGATCGTTTTTCCGATCGCTGATTCCGAACCGCCAAACTCAGTCTGCCAGAAGCTGTAGTCCAGCACCGCAGCCGCCTGGGCACTTGCGCTGTCTTCGCCCGCGTTGATGAGCCGGCCCAGATGAGCGCGCACGCCAAGCGTCTGGAAGTAGTCGCCCGTCACGAATTCGCCTTTCACCATTCGCGCGGGACCATTGCCACTCATATCGACCTGTCCTGCCTCGGTGTATGCCGCAACATGGGAGAAGAGACCGGACTGCGCCTGTACCTGCTTGAAGAACGGCAATGACAACGAGCAGCCGCTAGCAGTCGCACCATCGTGGGACTCGTCGCATTCGCCAAAATTGCGGTAGCTCATGTTCCCTGGGCCTTTATGCGACTGCCACTGAAAGACGAGCAGGCTCTGCGGATCCGCGATTGGCAGGGAACGGAAAATCACAGCATCGATCAAGCTAAAGATCGCTGTGTTGGCCCCGATCCCCAATGCCAGCGTTACTACGGCAATGATGGTGAAGGGGGGTGATTTACGCAGCATGCGCCAGGCATAACGCGAGTCCTGTGCTATTGCATCAAAAAAACGGCCACGATGCACCTCGCGCAGCGATTCCCGAGTCTGGGCGACTCCACCAAAAGCGATCAAAGCCTGCCGCCGCGCTTCATCAGGGAACATGCCCTTTGCGATGTTCTGCTCAATTTCCCGCTCCAAATGGAAACGAAGTTCGTCATTTACATCATTTTCCTGGCGCTTGTGGGTCAGGACGGCACGTAATTTTTTCAGCATGGCAGTCTCTCTTCAGCTTGTTCCAGGTCAGTTCTGTTGTAAAACCAGTGCAATGGCAGCCGATAGCCGTTCCCATTCGCCCATCTCCTTCTCCAACTGGCTGCGTCCAGTACGGGTGAGCGAGTAAAACTTGGCCCGGCGATTATTGTCAGAGGTGCTCCATTCAGAACCAATCCACCCGCGCTGCTCCAGCCGATGCAGCGCAGGATAGAGCGATCCTTGGCCCACCTGCAGAACATCCTTTGAAATCTGCTGGATACGCTGGGCGATACCCCAGCCGTGCATTGGTTCCAGGGCCAGCGTTTTCAGGATCAAAAGATCCAGCGTGCCCTGCAAAAGATCAATTTGGTTACCCATTAGCTCACCTCTCGGATGTCGACAGGATAGACGAACGCACTTGTCGGATGTCAACAAGAAAAAGATTCAGGAGGCCAGATCAGCAACTTTTCAGGAACAAGCTGGTTTTATCTGTAACGACTACGGTCGCAAGTAGTACAACCATCTGTCACTGGAGCGGCTTTTTTTGCACAGGCAATGGTGCAACTAATGTAAGAATCCGGTCGTAAATGACAAAAAATGTTGCAGGGTTGATGCAATTCTGCTCTGGATCAACTATTATGGTGCTCCTTTCGCTGCACTAAGTTTGGAGCTACTTCGTCACCGATCATCTGGCCGATTGATCTAACTGAGAAGCCGCCACTTCCCAGGAGAACCCTCAATGTTAAAGATCACTAAGGCTGACTATGATCTGATCCGCTGGGAAGCCAAACGTAGTTATCCTCACGAATGCTGTGGCATTTTGCTGGGAAATGTTTCAGGCGGCCATCGCTGGGTCACCATGACGTTGACCTGTGAGAACATGCGCACGGATTCCCCGGCGGACCGCTACAGCATTAATCCTGAACAGGTTATAGCTGCGCTTAAGCTGGCACGGAACCGCGGCGAAGGCATTATCGGCTTTTATCATTCTCATCCTGACCATTCTCCAAATTATTCTTCTACTGATCTGGCAGAGGCACACTGGTTTGATTGTTCTTATGTGATTACCAGCGTTGAGATGGGTAGCCCTACTTTGACCGCTTCTTATGTCCTAACCGGGTCAGAGAATGAAAAAAGCTTTGAGCCGGAGAGCATTGAGATTGTGGCCAATCAAAGCTCTCTGCTGTATGCCACTTAGCGATATAATGTTCCCGTGATTTCCTCCGCATCATTTCTGCCCATGGCCATGCCTCGAATGGCCCGATGTCTGATGCGGACCTCCGGCCTCTGATCGCAAGCTTGCCGGGCCTTCAAGCTCAAACACTGAATCCAGTCCTGTATTCATTTAAAATTTCATTAGCCGAAAGGAATTTCCCATGGCCACCACGCTGGCGCCTCATGAATTGCCCTCATTGAACAATGAAGAAGTGCTTCGCTATTCCCGGCACCTGATCATGCCGGAGGTAGGCATGGAGGGCCAGCAGAAGCTCAAAGCCGCCCGCGTGCTCTGCATTGGGACAGGCGGTCTTGGGTCGCCGCTGGCGTTGTATCTTTCCGCCGCTGGCGTTGGGACAATCGGGCTGGTGGATTTTGACAAAGTGGACTTCACCAACCTGCAGCGCCAGGTGATCCACTTCACCGGCGACGTAGGTCGGCCCAAGCTGGAGTCGGCGCAGGAAAAGATTGCGGCCATTAATCCGTTCGTCAATGTCAAGAAGTTTGAGACAAAGCTGACCAGCCAGAACGCGCTGGAAATCTTTGCCGGCTTCGACATCATTGTTGACGGCACAGACAATTTCCCCACGCGCTTTCTGGTGAACGATGCCTGCGTTTTTACCGGCAAGCCGAATGTGTATGGATCCATCTTCCGCTTTGAAGGCCA
>Ga0070741_10006589_pt1 | contig 24817 bp, 22 predicted proteins | sample Coa_R1_4_FD_66440 | JGI IMG/M metagenome (GOLD analysis project Ga0070741, IMG submission 66440) | Surface soil microbial communities from Centralia Pennsylvania, which are recovering from an underground coalmine fire - Coalmine... | ecosystem: Environmental > Terrestrial > Soil > Unclassified ... | reverse complement strand
CGTCGCCGGCGACGGCACCACCACCGCCACCGTGCTCGCGCAGGCGATCTACCACGAGGGCGCCAAGCTGGTGACCGCGGGCGCGAACCCGATGGACGTCAAGCGCGGCATCGACGCCGCCGTCACGGCGGTGGTGGCCGAGCTCAAGACGCAGTCGAAGCCGACCAAGGGCAAGACCGAGATCGCGCAGGTCGGCACCATCAGCGCCAACGGCGACGAGACCATCGGCACGCTGATCGCCGAGGCGATGGAGAAGGTCGGCAAGGAAGGCGTGATCACCGTCGAGGAAGCCAAGTCGATGGAGACCACGCTCGACGTGGTCGAGGGCATGCAGTTCGACCGCGGCTACCTGTCGCCGTACTTCGTGACCGACGCCGAGCGCATGGAGGCGGTGCTCGATGACGGCTACATCCTGATCCACGAGAAGAAGATCTCGAACATGAAGGAGCTCCTGCCGCTGCTCGAGCAGGTGGCGAAGTCGGGCAAGCCGCTGCTGATCGTGGCCGAGGACGTCGACGGCGAGGCGCTGGCGACGCTGGTGGTCAACAAGCTGCGCGGCACGCTGCACGTATGCGCGGTCAAGGCGCCCGGCTTCGGCGATCGCCGCAAGGAGATGCTGAAGGACCTGGCGGTGCTCACCGGCGGCGAGGCGGTGACCGAGGATCTCGGGCTCAAGCTCGAGAGCATCACGCTCAAGGATCTCGGCCGCGCCAAGCACATCACCGTCGACAAGGACAACACCACCGTCGTCGAGGGCCACGGCAAGAAGGCCGACATCGACGCGCGCGTGAAGCAGATCCGCGCGCAGGTCGAGGAGACGACGAGCGACTACGACCGCGAGAAATTGCAGGAGCGGTTGGCCAAGCTCGTCGGCGGCGTCGCGGTCATCAAGGTCGGCGCGGCCACCGAGACCGAGATGAAGGAGAAGAAGGCCCGCGTCGAGGACGCGCTGCACGCGACGCGCGCGGCGGTCGAAGAGGGCATCGTGCCGGGCGGCGGCGTGGCGCTCTTGCGCTCGCTGCCGGCGCTCGAGGCGCTCAAGCTCGAGGGCGACAAGCAGTACGGCGTCAACATCATCCGCCGCGCCATCGAGGAGCCGCTGCGGCAAATTGCCGCAAACGGCGGCATCGAGGGCTCGGTGGTGGTCGACAAGGTCAAGCACGGCAAGGGCGCGTTCGGCTACAACGCGGCCACGGGCGAGTACGAGGACCTCGTCAAAGCCGGCGTCATCGACCCGACCAAGGTGGTGCGCGCCGCGCTGCAGAACGCGGCGTCGGTGGCCTCGCTGATGCTGACCACCGAGGCGCTGATCGCGGACAAGCCCAAGAAGAAGGATAAGGGCGCGGGCGCGGGGGGCGGCGGCGGCGGTGGTGGCGGCGAGGACTTCGGCGGCGACTACTAGCCTTCGTAAAACGCAGAGAATCGCCAAAGGGCGGCCCTTTACCGGGCCGCCCTTTTTTTTAACAATTCGCGGGGGCTGGTTCGTATGTGAGTCAGAGGATGATGATGAGCCCCCTTCGAATGCTGCTCCTGGTGCTGGTCCTGACCTTCGCGCTGCCGCTCGCCGCGCATGCCTCGGCCGGCGCCTCCGGCGCGGTGGCCCGCGACTGGGCGCCCTGCCTGCTGGCGCTCGCCGCGCTCGGCCTGCGCGTCCGCCGCTTCGCCCGCCGCTCGCGCTAATCCCCCGTTCCGCCTCAGCCGTGATATCCCTCGGTCGTGCAGCTCGACGACTCCACCGTCGCTGAATTTCGCCGCGCCCTGCTCGCCTGGTATCGCCGCGCGCGCCGCGATCTGCCGTGGCGCCGCGCGCGCGATCCGTACGCCACGTGGGTCTCCGAGATCATGCTGCAGCAGACGCGCGTCGAGCAGGCGACCCCCTACTTCGAGCGCTGGATGGCGCGTTTCCCGACGGTGAGTGCGCTCGCCGCCGCGCCGCTCGACGACGTGCTCGCGCACTGGAGCGGCCTCGGCTACTACGCGCGCGCGCGCAACCTGCACGCCGCCGCGCGCGAGATCCAGGCGAAGTACGCCGGCCGTTTTCCCGATCAGCCCGACGAAGTCCGCGCGCTGCCCGGCATCGGCCGCTACACCGCCGGCGCGATCCTCAGCATCGCCTTCGGCCGCCCCGAGCCGATCCTCGACGGCAACGTGGCGCGCGTGCTCGCCCGCCGCTTCGCCGTCGGCGGCGCGCCCGACGAGCGCGAGATGCAAAAGACGCTGTGGGCGCTCGCCGCGCGCCTGGTCCCCGACGGCGACGCCGCCGACTTCAACCAGTCGATGATGGAGCTGGGCGCGCTCGTCTGCGTGCCGCGCGCGCCGGCGTGTCTCGTCTGTCCGCTGGCGAAGCAGTGCGCGGCGCACGCGCGCGGCGTCGAGGAGCAGTTCCCCGCGCCCAAGAAAAAAAAAGCGCCGCGCCCCGTCGACGCGGTGGCGCTGCTGCTCGAGCGCCGCGGCCGTCTGCTGCTCGTGCGCCGCCCGCCCGCCGGCCTGTGGGGCGGCTTGTGGGAGCCGCCGACCGGCGAGCTGCGCCCGGGCGAGGAGCCGGCGCGCGCCGCCCGCCGCGTGGCGAAATCCTGTACCGGTCTCGGGCTCGCGGACATCCAAGCTGTGACGCGGTTCGAACATGTGCTAAGCCACCGTCGTATGTGCTTCCACGTCTTCCAGGCGGCCCCACGCGGTCGCATCCGCCTGGAGGGTTACGACGCCGCGCAGTGGCTGCCTCGCGCGAACGCAAAAGAGCTTGGAGTGGCGGCATGGACCTGGCGTCTGTTCGACGAGCCCGCAAAGATGAAGGCAAAACCAAGGAGCCGCGCGTGAGCCCGCGCCCCGAGGCCGAAAAGAATTTGATCGCGGCGTACACGAGCATCCTCGACACGCTCGCGGTCATGGGCTACCCGACCAAGACCGACGACAACTTCGCCGAGACCGCCGAGCGCGCCGCGCGCGCGATGCTCGAGCTGATCAAGCCGGTCGCCGAGATCCAGGACGAGATCGACGCCATGCTCGAGCGCACCTTCCCGGCGCGCTACGACGAGATGGTGATCTCGAAGCACAACATCTCCTTCGGAATGTGCCCGCACCACCTCTTGCCGGTCATCTACCGCATCTCGGTGGCGTACCTGCCGGGCGAGCGCGTGCTCGGCATCTCCAAGCTGTCGCGCTTGGTGCACATCCTCGCGCGGCGGCCGGTGCTGCAAGAGGACATGACGCACGAGCTGGCGCAGATGCTCCACGAGCGGCTGGGCGCGCGCGGCTCGGCGGCGTACGTCGAGGGGCTGCACCTGTGCATGGCCTCGCGCGGCATCGAGGCGCACGAGGCGCGCGTGGTCACCAGCGCGGTGCGCGGCGTGTTCCGCGATCAGCCGGCGACGCGCCAGGAGTTCCTCGACCTCGTCACCGCGCCGCAGATGAACCTGCTCTAGTCTGCGGCAATTTGCCGCAGGCGCCGATCAGCCGGCCGTCTTCGCATCTTCCAATCGATCGAGCCGCCGCAGCGACGGGAACAGCCCGATCGACGCCGCCACCACCGCCAGCGTCCCCGCGCCGCCGAACACCACCGCGCGCACCGCGCCCAGCCACTGCGCGGTCACGCCCGACTCGAACTCGCCCAGCTCGTTCGAGGCGCCGATGAACACCATGTTCACCGCGCTCACCCGCCCGCGCATCTCCGGCGGCGTCGCCAGCGGGATGATGGTCATGCGCACGAACACGCTCACCATGTCGGAGGCGCCGATCACCGCCAGCGCCGCGAGCGTCAGCAAGAAGTTTCGCGAGACGCCGAAGACGATCGTGGCCGCGCCGAAGATCGCCACGCACGCCATCATCGTCGCCCCCGCTCGCCGCGCGACCGGGTGATACGCCAGCCAGATCGCCGTCAGCGCCGCGCCCACCGCCGACGCGCTCCGCAGAAGCCCGAGCCCCCACGGCCCGACGAGCAGGATGTCGCGCGCGAAGATCGGCAAGAGCGCCTCCGCGCCGCCGAGCAGCACCGCGAACAGATCGAGCGTGATGCAGCCGAGAATGATCCGCTGCCGCCAGACGTAGCGCACGCCCGCCAGCACCGTCTTCCACGACAGCGCGCTCTGCTCCATTCGCCCGAGCCGGATGCGCATGTCGCCGATCAACAACAGCGCCACGAACAGCTCGACGCCCGCCACCATATAAACCGTCGCGGCGCAGCGCCACGCATAGAGCAGCCCGCCGATCGCCGGCCCGATCACGTTGGCGATCTTGAACACCGTCGAGCCCCACGCCACGGCGTTACCGAGATGCTCCGCCGGCACGAGGTGCGGCATCAGCGCCTGCCCCGCCGGCCCGGAGAACGCGCGCGACGTCCCGAGCAACACCAGCACCGCGTAGATCCCATTCGCGTCGCCGATCGGCCGCCGCGACAGCACGTAGAGAATCCCCGCCGCGATCACCAGCGCCGAGTTGCACGCCAAAAGCACCGCCCGCCGATCGAACCGATCGGCCACGTGCCCCGCCACCAGCGTCAGCCCCGCCACCGGCACGAACTGCGCGAGCCCGACGAACCCGAGATCGAGCGCCCGCCCGGTGATGGCATAGACCTGCCACCCCACGGCGACGTTGAGCATCTCGAGCCCTAGAATGGTGGCAAAGCGCGCCGCTTGAAACGATCGAAAGTCGCGCGAGCGAAACGCGGCGCCGGGTGAATGCACGCTAATGCACTACTGCGTCATTTCTTTTTAGCCAAGGCCTCGTCAATCAGCTTCTTGAACTGATCGACCGGCACCGCACCGACGAGCCGCGTGCCGTTGATTAGGAACGTCGGCGTGCCCTGCGCGCCGGCTTTGGCCGCCTCGGCCTGATCGCGCGTGATATGCGCCTTGAACTTCCCCGAATCGAGCCCGGCTTTGAACTGATTGACGTTCAATCCGATCTCTTGCGCGTAACGCTCCAAATCGGCGCGCTCGAGCGCCTGCTGATTGGCGAACAGCTTGTCGTGCATCTCCCAGAACTTCCCCTGCTCGTTCGCCGCCAGCGCCGCCTCGGCGGCGAGCTGCGCGTGATTGTGAAACGGCAGCGGCTGCATCTTGAACGCAATGCGGAGCTTGTTCCCGTAGTCGGCTTCCAGTTGTTTGAGGGTCGGACCGACCCTCGAGCAGAAGGGTCACTGGAAATCCGAAAACTCCATCAATACGACCGGCGCGTTCTTCGGCCCCTTGGTCGGCGCGTCACCGACGGCGATCTCGACGTGCTCCGGCGGCGGCGCGGCCTGTCCCTGCGGCGCCGCGGGTGCGTTCTTCGGCAACGTCTCCAAAATCTTTTCGTAAAGCTTGTCCATCGAAGTGCCGCTCTTGAGCACTTCGTCGCCGTGCTTGAGCTCTTTGTCGATGACCGCTTTGAACGCATCGAACGGCTGCGCGCCGCTCAAGCTCTGTCCATTGATGAAGAACGCCGGCGTGCCATTGGCGCCCACCGCCGTCCCCGCTTTGGAGTCGGCTTCAATCTGGCTCTTGTATTGATGCTGATCCATCGCCGCTTTGTAACGCGCCATATTGAGCCCGACCTCCTCGGCGTACTTGTCGAGATCGGCGCGCTCGAGCTTCTGCTGATTGGCGAAGATCTTGTCGTGCATGGGCCAGAACTTGCCCTGCGCGTTGGCGGCCATCGCCGCCTCGGCCGCCTCCATGGCGTGGTTGTGGAACGGCAGCGGCTGATTGCGGAACGCGATGCGAACGTCTTTACCGTAGGTGTCTTCAATCTGCTTGAGGGTCGGACCGACCCTCCCACAGAAGGGTCACTGAAAGTCTGAATATTCGACTATCGTGACCTTTGCGTATTTGGGTCCTTTGATCGGCGTCCATTGCGCCAATTCGACCTTCTGCGGACCGGCCGTCGGCGGCGGCGCGTCGTTGCCCGGCTTCTTCACCGCCGCGACGATCTCGTCGGCGCTCTTGCCCTGCTTGGCCATCGCCACCGCGGTGGCGATGATCGTCGGCGCGCGCGGGCAGCCCGGATCCTCTTTCTTGCACTTGGCCACCGAGCCGTGCGGGCAGCCGCAGTCGCAAGGCTTCTCGTTGAGCACCTTGAGCGCGACGTAACGCTGCGCCGCGGTCAAGCCGGCGAACTGATCGGTCGCGCCCAGCTCCGCCTCTTTGATCCAATCGGCCGGGATATCCTTCGCACCGCCGGTATCGTTGGAGGCGGTGGTGTTCGCCGCTCCCGGTTTGGACTCTCCGCCGCCGCCGGGCCGCGAAAACTCGCGCCCGACGATGAACCCGACGGCGAGCCCGGTGATCAGGGCCCACAGGGTATTTGATTTCATGCGCGATAAATTAGCACGAACCGCGCGCGCCGTCGCTATTGTCGGCGCGGCTAGCGGGAGAGCGTGACCGAGTCGAAGGTGTTGCCGTTGAGATCGCGCGCGCTCACCTGCGCCTGTCCGCCGCTCACGTCGATCACCAGGTAGTGGTGCAGCGACTGCGAGAACAGCGTCTCGCGGATCTTGCCGGCGCCCTCGAGCGGCGCGCCGCCGCCGCCGGTGACGAAGTAGGCCAGCGCGTCCGAAGCGCCGCGCTCGTAGAAGTGATCGTGCCCGGCGAGCGTCGCCTCGACGTGGTGCGCCTTGGCGACCGGCGAGATGAACGACTTGGCGTCGTCATTGACGCCGTGATTGATGGTGGTGCCCGACGAATAGGGACCCCAGTGCATGACCACGAACTCGTGTTTGGCGCCGCGCTGCTCGGCGGCCGTCAGGTCGGCGTCGAGCCACTTCGCCTGCGCGTCGAGCGCGCCGTTCGAATTGAGCACCGCGATGTGAACGTCGCCGTAATCGAAGCCATAGACGGTTCCGCCGAACACCGATTGGTCGCCATAGGGAAACAGCTGGTCGTAGCGCGGCCCGCCGCCCGAGTCGCTCTCGTGATTGCCGAGCGCCGGCACGAGCGGCGTGCGGCGGACCAGGTTGTACTCGAGGTTGAAGAACGACTGCCACTCCGCATCCGACGACGAATCGACCAGGTCGCCGGTGTTGACCAGGAAGTCGGGGCCCTCGGTCTGGATCGCCTCGACCACGCGGCGGTGCGCGTCGCCGTCGGTGCGATTGTCGCCGTAGACCACGAAGCGCACGCGCTCGCCGGGCCGCGCCGCGGTCGAGAGCGTGCCGTCCTCGCTGTGCGCCGCGCCGACCTCGACGTGATACGGATACGACTGCGACGGCGAAAGCCCGGTCACGTGCGCCACGTGGTGCGCGTCCGCGCCGCCATCGAACGCTTTGCCGTCGACGATCGCCTGCGACGGCGCCGGCTGATCGGTCTCCCACACGACGGTGATGCCGTCCTGCGTGGGCGCGACCAGCCACGGGCCTTTGATGATCTGCGGCGGCGATCCCGCCGGCAGTTTGGCCACGCCGTCGAGCGTCGGCAAGATCGCCAGCGACGTGACGCCGTCGCTCGGATGGATCGCCACCGCCAGCACGTTGCCGCTCGCCTGGAGCACGCCGGGCGAAACCGTCAGCGTCGCGGTCGGCGCGCTGCCGTCGCCGCCGGTCCACGCCACGCCGTTCAGGTACGCCGTCCATTTACCCGACGTTTGAACTTTGAGCGTGACGTTTTGATATCCATCGAACTGTGGGCCCAAATCGAATCGGCGGCGCGTGTACACCGTCGGCATCGCGCCGTCCGAGCCGGGCGCGAGCGGCCCGACGGCGCCGGTCAAGGTCGCCCACTTCGAATCGTCGAAGCTCTGCGTGGCCCAATCTTCCGGCGCATTGGCGACCTGATAGCGGATGGTATCGGTCGCGGCGACCAGGTCATACGTCGTCGGAGCGGAGCACGACGCGGCGGCGAGAACCAACAGTGGGAGCGAGCGGTTGAACATGGCGAGAGAGGATGCTGGACGTTTACGACAGTGCAAGCAATTCTCGCCTATTGAGCGGCCGGGTACTCCGTTTTTGCGATATCGAGCGCCTGCGCGAGCCCCAGATAAATGCCGCCCGACACGCCAAAGCCGACAAACCACGCGTAATCGTAAATCGGGCGCAACACGTCAATGAACAAACCGGCCCACGCGGCCTGGCAGCCGACCAACGTTGCGACGACCGCCACCCAGTTCCAGCCCGCGTTGTAACGATAGACACCGTCGGTGCGGTAGAGATCCGCCAGGCGAAGCTGCCTCCCGCGCACGAAGAAATAGTCGGCGATGAGCACGCCCGCGATCGAGCCGAGGCCGCCCGAATAACCGAGCAGCCATTTGAAAATATAACCGCTCGGATCGGCCAATAACCGCCACGGCTGCATCAAGATCCCGATCAATCCGGTCACCACGCCGCCGCGGCGAAAGTTGATGTAACGCGGAAACGCATTGGCAAAGTCATTGGCCGGCGAAACCACGTTGGCGGCGATATTGACGCTGATGGTCGCCACCACGATGGTGAACATTGAAGTGGCCACGACCCACGGCTGCGTGAACTTGCCGACCAACTCCACCGGATCCCAGATCGCTTTGCCGTAGATGATCGCGCTCGCCGAGGTGATCAATACGCCCATCGCCGCGAACACCGTCATCGTCGTCGGCAGCGCCACCACCTGCCCCACCGCCTGCTCGCGCTGCGATCGCCCGAAGCGCGTGAAGTCCGGCATGTTGAGCGACAGCGTCGCCCAGTAGCCGATCATCGCCGTCAGCGACGGCACGAACACCGGCAGGAACGACCACAGATCGGGATATTTTCCCGGCTGGTCCATGATCGTGCCGAGCCCGTGCGCGCGCCAGATGGCCCAACCGACCAGCACCGCCGTCATCACCAGCACGAACGGCGCGGCCCAGTTCTCCACCTTGCGCAGCAGGTCCATTCCTTTGAAGACGATCAGGATATTGAGCGACCAGAAGATGAAGAACGACAGGAACTCGGTCGGCGTAGAGCCGGCGAGCGTGAGGATCTTGTGTCCATTGATGACAATGAGGTCGCCGGCGATCTTGTCGCCGAGCGCGGTCGGCCAGCCGTGCCAGAGCGCGCCGAAGAACGTGTGCAGCGCCTCGCCGCCGATCCAGCACTGAATGCCGAACCACCCACAAGCCACCAGCGCGCGCATGAGCGCCGGCAGGTTCGACCCCACAGTGCCGTACGCCGCGCGCGCATAGACCGGAAACGGAATGCCGTACTTGGTTCCCGCGTGCGAATTGGCCAGGATTGGAACCAATACAATGCAGTTGCCGAGGAGGATCGTGAACAGCGCCTGTCCCCACGACATGCCCGCGCCAATCAAACCCGACGCCAGCATATAGGTGGGTATGCAGTGCGCCATCGAGATCCAGAGCGCCGCATAGTTGTAGGTAGTCCAGTTGCGCTTGGAGATCGGGACCGGCGCGAGATCCTCATTATATAGAGGGCTCGCTTCGATCTCGCGCTGCGCGTCGGGATCGAGCTCGACGCGGCCGTCGTCGCGTTCCATCAGAGCGCGGCGTCGGCGACGGCCAGCGCCTCGTCGAGCGCGCGCAGGCCGGCGTCCAGCTCCTCTTCGGTGATGATGAGCGGCGGGGCGATCACGAGGTGGCTGATCCAGCCGAGGCAGCTCACGCCGAGCGACATCATCTTCGACGTCACTTGATCGATCACCAGCGGCTTGCCCGCGAGCTTCTCGGTTTGACTGTTGAAGCGGGTCTTTTCAGTCTGGTCTTTGACCAGATCGACCGCCCAGAACAGCCCGCGCCCGCGCACGTCACCGACCGACGGGTGTTTGGCTTTGAGCGCCTTCAATCGGCCGCCGAGCTTTTCGCCGAGCGCGCGCGAGCGCTCAATCAGGTTCAATCGTTTGTACTCGCGAATCGCGGCGACCGCCGGCTGAAGCGTGAGCGGGTGCGCTTCATAGGTGTGGCCGTGCGCGAAGTAGTGGTCGTCGAAGAACGCGGCGATCTCCGCCGTGGTCGCGGTCAGGCCGAGCGGCACATAGGCGCCGGTGATGCCTTTGGCGGTGGTCAAGATATCCGGCTCGACGTTGTCATGATTGACCGCAAACCAATCGCCGGTGCGCCCCCAGCCGGTCATGACTTCGTCGCAGATCAAGAGCACGCCGTGGCGTTTGGTCAATTCGCGCAAACGCGGCAAGTACTCGCGCGGCGGCACCAGCACGCCGTTGGTGCCGACGATCGGCTCGATGATCACCGCCGCGACGTTGCCCTCGTTCTCGATCATGTACTCGACGTAATCGGCGCAGGCCACGCCGCACTCGGGGTACGTCTTCTTCAAGGGACAGCGATAGCAGTTCACCTCGGGCGCGAACGCGGTGCCGGCGACCACGTTGGCGGGCTCCGCCGGCCAGCGGCGGAAATCGCCGGTGAGCGCGATCGAGCCGGCGGTCGAGCCGTGATAGGACGCATAACGCGAGATGATCTTGTGCTTGCCGGTATAGAGCCGCGCGATCTTGATCGCGGCCTCATTCGCGTCGGTGCCACTCGTGGCGTAAAAGAACTTGGTCAGGTTCTTTGGCAACACCTCTAAAAGCTCGGCGGTCAGATCGGCGCGCGCGCGCGTCGTATAGCCGGGCGCGACGAACGCCAGCTCCTCGGCTTGCGCCTTGATGGCGTCGATCACCGCGCGATTGCCGTGCCCGAGGTTCGAGCACATCAATTGGCTCGACAGGTCGAGATAGCGCTTTCCCGTCGAGTCGGTGAAGTGCGAGCCCTCGGCCGAGACCACGTGCAGCGGATTGAAACCCTTTTGACGCCGCCACGTGCCGTACGTGTGCTGCGCCGAGATCTGCCTGATGTCGTCACTCATAGTGCGAACGTCCCTCGGCGCACGAACTGCCCGCGCCCTTTTTGTCCTTTGAGCTTGTCGTTGTCGACAATCACCTCGCCGCGCGACAGCACCTGCGACGGCGCGCCGATGACGGTCTTGCCCTCGAACGGCGCGTAGTCGGCGCGCATGTGCAGGTTCTTGTGCGAGAGCTCGAAGCGCTTCTCCGGATCCCACACCACCACGTCCGCGTCCGCGCCGACGGCGATCGTCCCTTTGCGCGGATACAGCCCGAAGATCTTGGCCGGCGCCGTCGACGTGATCTCGACGAAGCGATTGAGCGAGATGCGCCCGTCGCGCACGCCCTCGTATAGAAGGTGCAGGCGCGTCTCGATTCCCGGCATTCCGTTTGGAATCTTCGAGAAATCGTTTCGGCCCATTTCCTTTTGGCCCTTCATGCAAAACGGGCAATGGTCGGTCGAGACCACCTGCAGGTCGTGATTGCGCAGGCCGCGCCAGAGGTGATCGTGGTGGTGCTTGGGACGCAGCGGCGGCGTGCAGACGAACTTGGCGCCCTCGAACTCGTCGCCGGGTTTGCCGCGCAGGTCGTCTTCCGAGCAGAACAGGTATTGAGGACACGTCTCGGCGTAGGCGGGCAATCCGCGATCGCGCGCCTCCATCACGCGCTCGAGCGCGCGCTGCGCCGAGAGGTGAACGATGTAGACCGGCACCTTGGCCATCTCGGCGAGCGCGATGGCGCGCTCGGTGCCGGTCGCCTCCGCCGCCTCCGGCCGCGTGAGCGCGTGATAGATCGGCGCGGTGTGCCCGGCTTTGATGGCGCGCTCGACCAGCACGTCGATCGGCAAACCGGTCTCGGCGTGCATGCAGATGAGCGCGCCCAATTCGCCGGCGCGCAGCATGGCGCGGAAGATCGATTGATCGTCGAGCAGGAGGACGCCGGGATAGGCCATGAACAGCTTGAACGACGTCACGCCCTCGCGGACCATCGCGCCCATCTCGTCGAGCACCGGCGGCGGAACGTCGGTGGCGATCATGTGGAACGCGTAATCGATCTGCGCCTTGCCTTCGGCTTTGGCGTGCCAGGTATCGAGCGCCTCGCGCAGCGAGCCGCCCTTCTTTTGAATGGCGAAGTCGACGATGCAGGTGGTGCCGCCGTGCGCCGCGGCGACGGTGCCCGACTCGAAGTCGTCGATCGACGTGGTGCCGCCGAACGGCATGTCGAGGTGCGTGTGCGCGTCGATTCCGCCGGGAATGACGTACTTGCCTTTGGCGTCGATCGTCTTGTCGGCTTTGCCGAGCGCCTGGCCGGGTTGCGCCAGGGCGACGATCTTGCCGTTGTCGATCCAGACGTCGGCGGCGAAGGTATCCGACGCGGTCACGCACGTTCCGTTTTCGATCAATGTCCTCATGACGCCCTCTTGGTCAAAATCACGCCGTTGGTCGTGGCCTTCATGACCTCTTTGCCGTGCTGATTCCTGCAGACCGCGCGCGCCGACAGCGCAATGCGGCCCTCCTGCTCCTCGACCTCTTCAATCGTCATCTCTACGCGCAGCGCGTCGCCGGTGAACACCGGGCGAATGAACTCGAACTTCATTTCGCGCGCGAGATAATTCAATCGGCCGCCAATCTCGGTGAACAACGTCGCGGTCAATAACCCGTGCACCAATAACCGGCCTTGCGCGTCGGGCTCGACGTGGTGGCGGCCGCGATCACCCGAGACCTCGGTGAACGCGCGCACGTCCTCGACGGAAAACGTGCGCTCCGCAATCTCGACGTCACCGGCCTTCATCGCATCACCAATCCCTTGATGGCGCGCCCGATATCGATCGCGCCGCGGCGCAAAGCTTCCAGAAACGTCACGTCGCGGTGGCGGCCGACTTTCATCGCATAGAGACCGGCGGCGCAATAAACCAGGATGGTGACCGTGGTGCGCGCGCGATTCTCCGACGGGAACTCCCAACCGAGGAGCGCGTGCATGGCGAACGTGAACGCGCCGGCGATGGCGATGAAGGTCGCCACGCTGTAGAATGATCCCGTCGCCGGCGAGCTCATTTTGCTTTGACGAAGCGAGTTTCGATTTCCTGAAGCGTGCGGTCGATGACCTCCTTCTCGGTCTTGCCGACGACCTCTTCGAAGAGGTGCGACGAATCGACCAGCACGCGTCCAATCTGATGGTGCTCGCGCCGCCAGGTGCGGGCGGTGAAGTGGTTGGAGTTTCCCTGCTCGCGGCAAACCTCGATGCGGAACCAGATCTCCTCTTCGCCGACGAGGATGGGATCGATCTCGATGATCTTGACCACTTCGCGCAGCACCAATCGGCTCATATGTCCCTCACCATGTCGCCGTACGAATCGGGACGGCGGTCGCGATAGAATTGCCACGTTTTGCGGACCTCGTCGATGACCGAGAGATCGAGGTCGGCGATCACCAGCTCGTCTTTGTCCTCCGAGCCCTGCGCCAGGAAGTTGCCGCGCGGGTCGACGAAGTACGACGAGCCGTAGAACTTGCCGATCGACCACGGCGCTTCGGTGCCGACGCGGTTGGAGCAGCCCATGAAGTAGCCGTTGGCCACCGCGTGCGCGGGCTGCTCGAGCTTCCAGAGATATTGCGACAGACCGGCGACGGTCGCCGACGGATTGAAGACGATCTCCGCGCCGTGCAATCCGAGCAAACGCGCGCCCTCGGGGAAATGGCGGTCGTAGCAGATGTACACGCCGACGGTGACGCCCGACGACAGCTTGAACGTCGGATAGCCGAGGTTTCCCGGCTTGAAGAAGAACTTCTCGAAGAAACCGGGATTGACGTGCGGAATGTGGTTTTTGCGGTATTTGCCGAGATACGTTCCGTCGTGATCCAAAACGGCGGCGGTGTTGTAGAAGACGCCGGCCATCTCGCGCTCGTACACCGGCACGATCATCGCCATGTTGTACTTCTTGGCGATCGGCTGAAGCTTCGCCACCGTCGGGCCGGGCACCGGCTCGGCGGCGTCGTACCAGCGCGGGCTCTGCGACGGGCAGAAATAGGGACCATTGAAGATCTCTTGCAGGCAGAGGATCTGAACGCCCTTCTTGCCGGCCTCTTCGATCATCGGCAGGTGCTTCTCGAACATCGCCGATTGAATCTCAGCCACGGGGCGCTTCTCGTCATTCAATGGATTGGAGGCTTGAATCAAACCGCATTTGACGACTCGGCTCATGGTCATTTCCTTTCCCAAAGCATGATGGGGTGGCCGTCGGGATCGCTCAGCTCGGCGAACACGCCCGCCTCGGCGAGGCGCGGGCCGTCGACGCTCACGCCGAGATCGCGCAGCGCCGTGCAGCGCGCGGCCAGCTCGTCGGTGTTGAAGACGAGGCGCGGCTCGGCGCGGGCGAGCGGCGAGCGCGCGCCGTCTTTGTCGACGTGCAGCTTGACGCCGCCGGCGTCGACGACGAACGACTGGCCGTCGCGATCTTCGAGCACACGAAAGCCCAGCTTGGCGGCGTAGAACGCCCGCGAGCGCGCCAGATCTTTGGTGGTGAGCGTGAGCGTGTCGAGACGCATCGATTCCCTCTTTAGTAGATATTCGTCGTGCGCTTCGAGCCGGTGTAATCGATATAGACGGTCTTCCATTCGCTGAAGAACTCGATGGCGGTGCGGCCCATCTCGCGGCCGCCGACGCCGGTGTCCTTCATGCCGCCGAACGGGAGCTGCGCCTCGCCGCCGACGGTGGGCGAGTTGACGTGGGTGATGCCGGTCTCGATGCGCTCGAGATATTGGAAGACGCGCGTGACGTCGCGGGTGAAGATCGAAGACGTCAAACCGTATTTGACGCCATTGGCGACTTGGATTGCTTCGTCGAAGTCTTTGACCTCTAGAATCGCCAATACCGGGCCAAAGACTTCTTCCTGCGCGATGCGCATGTCGGGTTTGACGCCGGTGAACACCGTCGGGGCGACGAAGAAGCCTTTGTCGCCGACGCGCTCGCCGCCGAGCGCCAGCTTCGCCTCTTTCTTGCCGATCTCGACGTAGTGCATGACGGTCTTGTATTGCGCCTCGTCTACGCAGGGGCCGATATCGGCGCCGACGCGCATGGCGCGCGCCTTCTCGACCACCGCGCGCGTGAACGCTTCGACGACCGACGAAACGACCACCGCGCGCGAGGTGGCGGTGCAGCGCTGGCCCGTCGAGCCGAACGCGCCCTGCACGGTGGCGGAGGCCGCGAGATCGATGTCGGCGTCCTCCAAAACGATCAGCGGGTTCTTGCCGCCCATTTCGCACTGCACCTTTTTGTGCAATGCGGCGCCTTGCGCATAGAGCTTCAAACCGACTTCATTGGAGCCGGTGAACGAGATGGCGCGCACGTCCGGGTGCGAGACCAGCGCGTCGCCCACCGTCGAGCCGGGGCCGAAGACGACGTTGAGCACGCCTTTGGGCAGACCCGCGGTCGTCAGAATCTCTACGATGATCTTTGCAGTCCACGGCGTAATCGTGGCCGGTTTCAAAACCACGGTATTGCCGGTAATCAATGCCGGGCCCAATTTCCAAACGGGGATCGCGACCGGGAAGTTCCACGGCGTGACCAGCGCGACCACGCCGAGCGGCTCGCGCTGCGTCCAGCAGAACGTCGACGGCAATTCGGACGGAACCGTCTCGCCGTTCAAGCGGCGCCCTTCGCCCGATTGAAACTCGAGGTTGTTGATCGCCTTCTGCACTTCGCCGGCGGACTCGGAGAGCGTCTTGCCCTCTTCGAGCGTCAGCGCGCGCGCCAGCTCGTCTTTGCGGCGCGCCATCTCGAGCGCGGCGCGGGCGAGGATCTCGCCGCGCTTGGGAGCGGGCATGGCGCGCCAGGCGGGAAACGCGGCGCGCGCGGCGGCGATGGCGGCCTCGGCGTCCTCGCGGCCCGAGACGGTGACCTCGCCCAGCGACTCGCCGGTGGCGGGATTGACGTTGCGCGCGGTTTTACCCGAGCGGGCGGGTTTCCATTCACCGGCGATATAGTTTCCAATGAGCTCGTGCATTGAAGTCTCCGATCAGTGCGCGTTGTGCGGGCCGAGGTGTTTGTGTTGCGCCGGGTCCTGTTGATATTCCTTCCACGTGAGCGGCGGGCGGCCGGTGTCGACGCGCTTCATGGTGATGCAGCCGTCGACGGGGCAGACCAGGCTGCACAGGTTGCAGCCGACGCAGGTGTCGTCGATGATCTCGACGTGCGTGCGGCCGTGCTCGGCGCGCGCCGAGATCGACTGGTGCGCGCCGTCGGTACACGCGACGTAGCAGAGGCCGCAGCCGATGCACTTCTGCTGATCGACCGCGGCGATGATCTTGTAATTGAGATCCAGCTCCTCCCATTTCGTGACCGACGGGAGCGAGCGGCCGATCAGATCGCCGGCGCGCGCGAAGCCTTTTTCGTCGAGATAATTCGACAGGCCGTCGATCATGTCCTCGACGATGCGGAAGCCGTAGTGCATGACCGCGGTGCAGACTTGAACCGTGGTCGCGCCGAGGAGAATGAACTCGGCGGCGTCGCGCCAATTGGAGATGCCGCCGATTCCCGAGATGGGAATCTTGACCTGCGGGTCTTGCGCGATCGCCGAGACCATGTTGAGCGCGATCGGTTTGACGGCGGGGCCGCAATAGCCGCCGTGCGCGGAGCGGCCGCCGACGTCGGGGCGCGGCGTAAAGGTGTCTAAATCGACGCCGGTGATTGAATTGATCGTATTGATTAGTGACACGGCGTCGGCGCCGCCCTGCTTGGCCGCGCGCGCGACGTAACACACGTCAGTGATGTTGGGAGTCAGCTTTACGATCACCGGAGTCTTTGCGACCTCTTTGACCCACGACGTGATCTGGCAGGCGTAGTCGGGGACCTGGCCGACGGCGGAGCCCATGCCGCGCTCGCTCATGCCGTGCGGGCAGCCGAAGTTCAGCTCCAGCCCGTCGGCGCCGGCGCCCTCGGCGGCTTTGACGATCTCGTGCCATTTCTCGCGCTTCGATTCGACCATCAAGGAAACGATCAGCGCGTTCTTTGGATATCGTTTTTTGACTTCGGTTATCTCGCGCAGATTGACGTGTAATGGACGGTCGGTAATGAGCTCGATGTTGTTCAAACCCATTACGCGTTGTCCATTGAAGTCCACAGTGGAGTAACGCGAGGAGACGTTGACGATCGGCTCGCCGAGCGTCTTCCACACCGCGCCGCCCCAGCCGGCGTCGAAGGCGCGCATCACTTGATCGCCGGTGTTGGTCGGCGGCGCGGACGCGAGCCAGAACGGGTTCGGGCTTTCGATGCCCGCGAACTTCACCTTCAGATCAGCCACGGGACACCTCTCGGCGCGATTCGATGTACGCGGCGATGCCGGCCGCGGCGCGTTTGCCCTCGGCGACGGCGTTCACCACCTCCTGGCCGCCGGAGACGCAATCGCCGCCGGCGAAATAGCGCGGATTGGAGGTTTGCATGGTGCGCTCGTCGACGGCGACGCGGCCGCGATCGAGGCGCACGTTGGGGAGCGACTCGAGCAATTCGCTGCGCGGCTGCTGGCCGGTGGCGGGGATGACGAGATCGCAGGTGAGCACCGTCGGGTCGCCGCCGGCGGGCTCGGGCTTGCGGCGGCCGGAGGCGTCGGGCGCGCCGAGACGCATGCGCTGTAATTCGATCGCTTCGACTTTGCCGCGGCCGAGGATGCGCGAGGGATTGTGGAGATAGACGAAGCGGCAACCCGATTCGCGCGCCAATTGGACTTCGTGTTTGTAGGCGGGCATCTCGTCGGGGCCGCGGCGATAGACCAGCGTGACCTCCTCGGCGCCGAGGCGCTGCGCTTGCGTCACCGCGTCGATGGCGGTGTTGCCGCCGCCGATCACGACCACGCGGCGGCCGGCGCGCGCGTGCGGGCGATCGAGCTTGAGCGCGGCGATGAAGTCGATCGCGTCGACCACGCCGTCGAGTTCGTCGCCGGGGATGCCGAGGCGGCCGATGCGGCCGAGACCGACGCCGACGAAGATGGCGTCGAACTGGCGCTCCAATTCGTCGAGCGAGACGTCGGCGCCGATGCGCACGCCGGACTTGATCTGCACGCCGGCCTCGACGAGCCAGCCGACTTCGCGCAGCGAGAACTCGGGCGTCATCTTGTACTCGGCGACGCCGGACGTGTTGAGGCCGCCGGGCTGCTTGGCGGCGTCGTAGACCACGGCTTCGTAGCCGAGCTTGAGCAACTCGGCGGCGCAGGCGAGACCGGCGGGGCCGCCGCCGATGATCGCGGCGCGGCCGGCGCGGCGCGGGCCGGCGGTGAACGGGCGCATGCCGTGGCGCATCGCCCAGTCGGTGGCGTGACGCTGGAGCTGGCCGATCTTGATCGGCTTCCAGTGCAGGTCGTCCATCACGCACGCGCCTTCGCACAAGACTTCCGTCGGGCAGACGCGCGCGCACGAGGCGCCGAGCACGTTGGCGTCGAGGATGGTGCGAGCCGAGCCGCGCAGGTTGCCGGTGGCGATCTTCTTGATGAACGCCGGCACGTCGATGTGCGTCGGACAGGCGCGCGTGCACGGCGCGTCGAAGCAGAACAGACAGCGGCTGGCTTCGGCGAGCGCGGCGTCGAGCGCCAGCGCGGGCTTGATCTCCTGAAAGGGATTTCCTCGCGGCTCCACCCAATCCTCCTGGTCAAAACGCGTGCGTTGAGCAGATTGCGTGCCACGCCGGCGGGCCGGAACCGACCGCGTCTGCGACGGCACGGGCGTACAAAGCTGAGACATCGGGCCGCGGATCGCCGGTTGTCGACGGACCAAACGTCAATGATGATGGGCGGCTGGATCGCGGTTGATTGAAATCAGGACAGGCGCGCGGCGAGGACGCTCAAACGACGCTCAACCGATCTCTATGTGCACGCGCAGCGCGCTCGACGTCGACTCGATCAGATCGGCGTGCGTGCGCTCGCCGTGACGCGCGAAGTGCAGCTTGACGCGCGCGTCGCCGACGCGCACGCCGCACAGGTCGAGCTTGTCGAGGAACGACGGCAGACGCGGGCTGATGATCGACAGGCGGCGGCGGTCGGCGTCGGGCTCGAGGCCGAGGCACGCTTGCAGGAGCAGGAAGAACGCGCCCGATGCCCACGCTTGCGGCGAGCAGGAGACGGGATAGTGCACGAGGAAGTCGCCTTCGCTGCGGCCGAGACCGCAGAACAGCTCGGGCAGGCGGTGGCGGCGGAAGTGGCGCGACGCCTGGTAGAGGCCGTCGAGCATCTCGAGCGCGGCGGAGTTGTGGCCGTAGCGTGACGCGCCGAGGGCGCACAGCGCGTTGTCGTGCGGCCACACCGAGCCGTTGTGATACGAGAGCGGGTTGTACACCGCCTGGCCGCGCGCGACGGTGCGCACGCCGTAGCCGGAGTACATGGCGTCGGAGCGCAGCACCTCGACGACGCGCGCGGCGCGCTCGGGCGTGACCGCGCGGCAGAACAAGAGGTGGCCGGCGTTCGACGCGATGGTCGGCACCTGGCGGCGGCGCCCGTCGAGCGCGAGCGCGTAGTAGCGGGTGGCGTCGACCCAGAACTCGGCGTCGATGGCGGCGCGCAGCTCGGCGGCTTTGCGGGTCAGCTCGTCGGCGCGCCGGCGCTGATCGCGCTCGGCGTAGAAGCGCGCCATCACCTCGAGCGCCTGCACCGCGTAGCCTTGCACTTCGACCAGCGCGATCGGCGGCTCGGCGATGGTGCCGTCGGGGAACGACACGCCGTCGCGGCTGTCCTTCCAGCCCTGGTTGAACAGGCCCTTTTCGTGTTTGCGCTGGTAACACACGAAGCCGTCGCCTGCGGCAATTTGCCGCTCGACCCACGCCAGCGCGCGCTCGGCGTTGGGCCACAGCTCGTCGATGAGCGCGCGATCGCCGAGCCAGCGGTGCGTCTCGCCGAGGAGGATCAGCCACAGCGGCGTGGCGTCGACGGTGCCGTAATAGGGCGAGTGCGGGATCTCGCCGGCGCGCGCCATCTCGCCGCGGCGGAGCTCGTGCATGATCTTGCCGGGCTCCTCTTCGCGCCACGGATCGTCGACGCGGCCCTGCCACGCGGCCAGCGCGCGCAAGGTCTCGACAGCGATGCGCGGCGCGATGGCGAGCAGCTCGAGCGAGGTGATGAGCGAGTCGCGGCCGAACGGCGCGGCGAACCAGGGGATGCCGGCGCCGAGCACTTCGCGGCGCTCGACTTCGAGGCGGAGCGCGTCGAGATCCTCGAGGTCGTGGCGGAGCGCATCGTCGAACGCGACGTTGTTGCACGCCACCAGCGTCGAGCTGTCGACGAACGCTTTGTGCGCCTCGAGCGCGCGGCGCTGGCGCTCGTCGAAGGTGATGAGCGGCGCGCCCAGCGAGTCGCCGCGCGAGGGCTCGATGACGATCTCGAGCATGGTGGCCTCACCGGGCGAGAGGCGCAGCTCGTAGAACGGGCCGGTGGGGCCGAGGCGGCGCGGCTCGGGGTTCATGCGCACGCGCGTGCGGTAGGTGACGTCGTCGACGCCGCGGTACGTGAGGATGAGCTGATCGCCGGCGTACTGCGCGGGGAGCAGCGCGCCGCGGCGGGTGCGGCGCGCGCCGCGGACCTCGAACACGTCGGCGAAGTCGGCGGCGAGGCGCAGCTCGAGCCACAGATCGACGGCGTGGCGCAGGTGGTTGGTGAGGACGAGCTGCTCGACCAGCGCGCCGTCGAGGAGCTGCTTGCGGCGCAGGTGGAGGAAGTTTTGCGGATCGTCGAGGAAGCCGCCGAACTGGCTGTCGGTGAGCGTCAGATCGATCTGTGAGAACGCGGCGCCCGAGGTGTCCGCGGACAGGACCACCGGCGGGCCGCCGGCGATGAAGAGCTGGTAGTACGACAGGTGGCGCGTGTCGTCGGAGAACAGGCCGAGGTCGCGCGCGCCGGCCGGCGCGATGTCGCCGCGGTGGTTGGTCACGCAGAAGAGATTTCCGCGCGACAGGACCAGCGGCTCGGTGTCGCCCGAGCTCGGCAGCTCGAGCGCCCGCTCCGACGGCGGCAGCACCACCTCAGGAGACAGGCGCGGCAGCTCGGACATTCATCGTTTCCAGGTTGGCGAGCTGTCGGTAGAGCGCGAGGTGCTCGGCGACCATGCGCGAGGCGCTCCAGCGCTCGCGGGCGCGCGCGGCGCAGCGGCGGCGATCGAAGCCACCTGCGGCAAATTGCCGCAAGCGCGCCGCCAGTCCGTCGACGTCGCGGCACACGAAGCCGGTCACGCCCTCGTCGATCACCTCGCGCACCGAGCCGCGGTCGAACGCCAGCACCGGCGTGCCGCACAACATCGCTTCGATCATCACCAGGCCGAACGGCTCCTCCCAGCAGATGGGGAACAGCAGCGCGCGCGCGCCGCCGAGGAAGCGCGTCTTGGGCGCGCCGCCGACTTCACCGACGGCGCGCACGCCGGGGAGCGCGAGCCGCGACGCCAGCTCGTCGGCGAAGTAACGCTCGTCGTGGCAGTGCGGGCGGCCGGCGAGCCGGATGGGAACGCGGGCGGCGCGCGCGGCGTCGACGGCGAAGTGCACGCCCTTCTCGCGCGCGAAGCGGCCGAGGTACGCCACGTAGCCGCCTGCGCCGTCGCCGAGCGGGTAGCGATCGGGCGAGAGGCCGTGGTGGATCACGAGCGCGTCGCCGAGCTCGGGCGCGAGGTCGCGCTGGCGCGCGCTGATGGCGATCAGCTGCGCGCGGCTGCGGCGATAGAGCGAGGCGAGCCGCGGATCGCGCTCGTGATGGACCGTGTACGCCATCGGCACGTCGAGCAGTGGCGCGAACGGAAGCGCCGACGGGACGTGCGCGTGGACGACGTCGAAGCCTTCGGCGTCGGCGAGGATCTGCTCGACCGCGAAGCCGACGTGATCGAGCTCGGGATATGGATCGGGCGGCCACTGCGCGGTGGCGTAGCAGGCGCGCACGTCACCAGCGGCGCGCGAGTCGCCGGTGGCGAACAACGTCACGCGGTGACCGGCGGCGGTCAGGCCCGCGGCCAGCTCGGCGACGATCAGCTCGGTGCCGCCGTAGCTCGGCGGCGGCACGCGGACGAAGGGGGTCGAGATCAGCGCGATCCGCATTCACCTCACCGGTTGATCCATGCAGCAAAGCGCGCGCCGTCGACCGAGTCGGCGCTCCTTATTGAAGCGCCTATTGACAGCGTGTGACCATACGTGTAACGTAACGTATACGGGCAGCTTGGTCTGCCACCGGGGGCTAACATGGCGACGCCCCAAGAGGTCGAGGACATCTGCGACGCGCTCGAGCCGCTTCGAGCGGTGGTGAGCTCGCTGCGGCGCGCCGGGCTCGGCGACGTTCCGGCGTCGGGCGAGCGGCGCAAGTTTTCGCGCGCCGTGCGCGCCGCGGGCAACTCGGCGCTGCCGGCGCTCATGCGCTCGTTCGTCGCAACCAGCGAGAGCGAGTCGAGCTGGGCCTACTATCTCTTGTCGCGCCTCGGCGGCACGCGCGTGGTCGACCGCATCGGCACGCTGCTCAAGGATCCGCAAATCTCCGACGAGGTGAAGGCGCGCGCGCTCGGCCTGCTCTCCGATCTCGACGCGCCGGTGCCGGCCGACGTGGCGCTCAAGGATCCCGACGCGCTCCTGGAAAAAAGCGTCCGCGATCTCCTGCGCACGCTCGACAAGCCGCGCGAGATGGCGCAAGCGGTGTCGCTGATCCTCGAGCAGGTGCCCGAGCCCGAGCTGCCGACGTTCGGCGCCGAGCTGGTGCGCCACGGCGGCGCGCGCGCGATGCCGCTCCTGCACGCGATCACGCAGCGCACCGGCCTCACCGCCGACACGCGCGAGGCGCTCGCCAAGCTCAAGCGGCAAGCGAGCGGTCTGCCCGAGCCGGCGGTGACCGACGCGCTCGACCGCGGTCTCGAATATCTCGAAGCCGGCAAACCGAAAGCCGCCGCGCGCCGCCTCAAACGTTTTTGCGCCGAGCACCCCGAGAACGCCGAGGGCCGCAGCGCGCTCGGCGTGTGCCTCCTGCAGCTCGACGACTTCGACGGCGCGATCGAGAACCTCGACGCCGCCGCGCGCCTCGAGCCCGACGAGCCGCTGCACCGCTGGAACGTCGCCGCCGCGTGCAAGCAAGCCGATCGCGTCGGCGGCGCCTACCTCGCGCTGCGCGACTACCTCAAGATCAAGGACGACGGCGACGGCGCGCGCGAGCGCCGCTCCGAAGCGCGCGGCTTCGTGCGCGCGTACGAGCGCATGCTGCGCGACTCGCACCCGGGCGTGGCGCTCACCGACTACCTGCGCGGCGAGGAGCTGTTCGCCCGCGCGTACGCCGCGCTCTCCGAGGGCCGCGCCGGCGACGCGCTGCAAGGCTTCGAGGCGGTGCTCAAGCTGGTGCCGCGCCACTACCCGTCGTGGGGCAACCTGGGGGCCGCCTACTTGCAGCTCGAGCGCAAGGACGACGCGCGTCGCTGTCTCGATCGCGCCCTCGAGCTCAACCCCGAGTACGCCGTCGCGCGCAAAAACCTCCAGCTGCTCGAGAGCCCACAAACGTCGCGCCCGTGACGCCCGCCGCTTGACTTGCCGTCGAGGCGCGGCTTTGATTCAAGGATGCGTGGCTCGCTCCGTCTTCTGCCGGCGCTCCTGTGTCTCGCCGGCGCCGCGCGCGCGCAGTCACCGTGCCGCACCGTCGAGGTGACGTTCAATCCCGTCGCCAATCTGCAGATCGCGGTGTGGATCGAAGACGCCGCCGGCAACTACGTCGACACCGCGTACGTCTCGCGCTCGACCGGCTCGCTCGGCCTCGCCAACCGCCCCGGCCTGCACCTCTTCAAGACCGACTTCCGCTTCCCCTACGGCCGCCGCGACATGGTGCTCCCCGTCTGGGCGCACAAGCGCAACCACCACTACGGCTACGTCGTCATGGGCGGCAAGGCCGGCAACTCGATCCAGAGTTGCAACCAGAGCGGCATCAGCGGCACCGACTGCGACGACCTCACCATCGGCTATCACTTCAGCGTCTCGTCGCCCGAGCCGTTCTACTGCTCGCCGCGCGGCGGCGTCACCACCAAGGTCAACGGCGTCGACGTGATCTCGTGCGCGTCGGCGTTTTACGGCTGCAAAGGCGCCTACGCGCCGGCGCCGCAGTTCTCGCTCTATCCGCCGCGCGCCGACCTGACGTCGTTCGTCGACGATCACGACGGCCCCGACGCCAAGGCGTTCGCGTCGGTGAACGATCTGCTCGCGGTCTCCGGCGCCACGCCGCAAGGCAGCCAGATCGTCGATCCGCCCATCCGCTGGTCGCCGCCCGCCGACGGCAGCTACGTGATGTGGATCGAGATGAGCATGGAATCCGACTTCAACATGTACAACAACCACCCCAACACCGACGACGAGCACGGCGAGCTCAACGGCTACGGCTCGCCGTTCCTCGGCCAGCCGTCGATCGTCTACTCGGTGCCGTTCACCGTCGGCCCGTCGACCGACGTCGAGGTGACGTCGAGCTACGCGGGCTACGGCGACTGGGACGGCGCGAGCGGCACGCTGCACCTGCCCGACATGACCATCACCGACATGCCCGGCTCGGGCGCGGGGCGGCTCTACCAGAACAACGACGCCTCGGGCGCGTGGCGCGTCAAGGTCACCTCGTCGCCGATCTGCGTCGGCCCGTCGATGGACGGCGGCGTCACCGACGGCGGCGCGCCGACGTGCCAGCCGCCGCGCGCGCCCACCGGCCTCACGCTCACTCCGCACTCGAACGCGATCGAGCTGTCGTTCGCGTCGGCGTCGGGCGGGCCGGCCGCCAACCGCTTCGACATCCGCTATCGCGACAAGCCGATCAGCGACGGCGATTTCCTCTCGGCCACGCCGACCAACATGACCCCGCCCTCGCCCGGCGCGCAGGGCTCGACGGTGTCGACGCTGATCGGCGGCCTTCGCCCCGAGATCCAGTACTACGTCGCGGTGCGCTCGCTGGCGATGTGCGACGCCGCCTCGCCGATCGCCACCGCGTCCACGTCCACCACCAAGGCGTCGTTCGTCACGCTGCACGGCTGCTTCATCGCCACCGCCGCGTACGGCACGCCGCTGGCGGCGGAGCTGGGGCTCTTGCGCGCGTTTCGCGACCGCGTGCTGTTGACCAATCCGGCCGGACGGCTGGTGGTCGCCGCCTACTA
>Ga0070741_10006588_pt1 | contig 24819 bp, 18 predicted proteins | sample Coa_R1_4_FD_66440 | JGI IMG/M metagenome (GOLD analysis project Ga0070741, IMG submission 66440) | Surface soil microbial communities from Centralia Pennsylvania, which are recovering from an underground coalmine fire - Coalmine... | ecosystem: Environmental > Terrestrial > Soil > Unclassified ... | reverse complement strand
TCACTGTACGAGGGCTTCGGCCTGCCGGCGGCGGAGGCGATGGCCTGCGGCACGCCGGTGATCGCGACGGACGCCGGCGCGCTTCCGGAGGTCGTCGCGGACGGCGAGACGGGCATCATCGTCCCGGCGGCTGACGTGCACGCCCTCGCAGCGGCGATGGGCGCGCTCCTCGCCGACCGCGAGCGCTGCCGGCGCATGGGCGGCGCCGGGCGCGAGCGCGTGCTCCGAGAGTTCACCTGGGGACGCCACGCGCGTGGACTCGAAGCGCTGTACGAGGAGACACGCGCACGGCGCGCGCCGGCGCCGCGGGAGGGAGGCGCGCTATCCGCATCTGCTTCCTGATGTACTACGGGTCGATGGAGTCCGGCGGGCAGGGCGTGTGGCTCGCGAACGTCACGCGCGAGCTCGCGCGGCTCGGCCACGACGTGCACGTGATCTCCGGGCCGCCGTACCCCACGCTCGACCCGGCGGTCCGCGAGCACCGCATCCGCACGCACAGCTTCCAGGCGATGATGCTCGACCGCCGCGCGTTCTTCCACGACGTGCCGCCGCTCACGCACTTCCACCCGCTCGACTTCTACGAGTTCGCGACGTCGCGCTTCACCTTCGCGTCGCTGATCGCCGTGTTCAGCGTCCGGGCGCTGGCGAAGATCGCGGAGCTGGAGGCCACGTACGGCCGGTTCGACGTGATCCACGACAACCAGACGTTGAGCTACGGCGTCTGGATGGCGCGCGCGGTGCTCGGCCGGCCCGTCGTCGCCACGGTGCACCACCCGCTCGACCTCGACGTCCGCAACGGGCTGCGGCAGCTCACGTCGGTCCGGGCGCGCGCGCTGCGGATCGCCTGGTACCCGTGGAAGATGCAGCCCTTCGTGGCCCGGCGCCTCGACGCCGTCGTGTTCCCCTCGCGCGCTTCCGCCGAGATGACAGCACGGCTGTGGTCGCTGCCGCGCGAGCGCCTGCGGACCGTGTACAACGGCGTCGATACGGATGTCTTCCGTCCCGGCGAGGAAGAGCGCTGCCCGGGCGCGCTGCTGTTCGTCGGCAATGCGGAGGACTACAACAAGGGCGTCGTCTACGCGCTGCGAGCGATGGCGCTGCTTCCTGCGAGCACGAACGCGCACCTGTACCTCGTCGGCGGGCCGGCGGGCGCACAGCGCGTCGCGCCCGCCGAGGTCGCCCGCCTCGGGATCGAGGACCGCGTGACGATCGTCGGGCGCGTGAGCGAAGCGGAGCTCGCCGCCTGGTACCGGCGCGCGGAAGCGCTCGTCTCCCCGTCGCTGTACGAAGGCTTCGGCCTGCCGGCGGCCGAGGCGATGGCGTGCGCCACGCCCGTCATCGCGACGGGCGCCGGGGCGCTGCCCGAGGTCGTGGCGGACGGCGAGACCGGCGTGATCGTCCCGCCGGCCGACGCGGGCGCGCTCGCCGGCGCGGCGGCGGCGCTGCTCGCCGACCCCGCCCGGCGCCGCCGCATGGGCGCGGCGGGGCGCGAACGCGTGCTCCAGCGCTTCACCTGGGGACGCAGCGCGCGCGAGCTGGAGGAGCTGTACCGCGAGCTGCGCGGATGATGCCGGCGGATGGGCGAAGGCACTAGCCTTCGCACCATCCGCCGTGCGTCGCTGCGTGCTACGGTCGCGGCGCCGGAGTGGGCGCGGCCGCGCCCGTCATGCCGGGCATCGCCGCCATCCCCGGCATCGAAGGCATGGCGCCCATCTGCGCCGTCTGCATCAGTCCCTGCATCGTCGACGCGGACATCGCCGGCATCGCCGCCCCGGCCGTCGGCGTCTGGCCGGGCGCCGGCTGGATCGACTGGATCGCGTCCTGCAACGCCTGGTTGATCGCGTCGAAGTTGAGGCCGTCGGTATACACGACCGGGATCACCATCCCGCCGTTCGCGAGCGCCAGGTTCTGCGACGTGCCGTCCGGCCCCATGATGTGCGTCAGCACGTGGCAGTGGAACAACCATGCCCCCTTGCCCGGCGCGTTCATCTTCACCTCGACGTCCACGGTCTGCCCGGGCGCCACGAGCACGGTGTTCTCGACCTTCGCCGCGCTGCCGGAGCCGCTGACGTCCGTGCCGTCGCGCGCGATCTCCTTCGTAAAGTGCCCGTGGAAGTGCATCGGGTGCACCTCGATCGCGCTCATGTTGATCATGCGCACGCGGATGACGTCGCCCTTCTTCACCAGGTATGGGTCGATGTTCGGGAACTCCTTGCCGTTCACCAGGTAGTGGCCGGCGATGTTGTTCAGGAACATGATGTGGTCCTGGTCATACTGCCCGTCGCCGCCGTCGCGCGGGTCGACGATGAACGCGCCCGTCAGGCCCATCTGCACCTGCTGCAGGTCGTCCATGTGCGCGTGGTACATGAACGTGCCGGGCGTGTTCGGGATCGTGAACTCGTACACGAAGGTCTCCCCCGGCTGCACGCCCGGCTGGGTGAGCAACCCGACGCCGTCCATCGAGTTCGGGACGACGAGGCCGTGCCAGTGGATGCTCGACGCCTCATCGAGCTCGTTGCGGAAGTAGATGCGCACCTTGTCGCCCGGCCTGAAACGCAGCGTCGGGCCCGGGATCTGGTTGTTGTAGCCCCAGACCTCCACCGGCGCCTGGTCGTCGCGGAACTGCCAGAGGAACTTGGACGCGGTGAGATGCACCGCCTTCCAGTCGCCCTCCATGGTTACGTCGGCCTCGGGCGGCCCGAACTTCTGCGTCGCGGCGCGCGCGCTGCCGGTGTCGCTGCGGAACGCGATGCCCGCGACGGCCAGCGCGCCGACCGCCATCGCCACCCACGAAGCCCACATCCATCTGCGCATGGCGTCCTCCCCTCGCTGCTCACATGCACGGTCATGCTCGCGAATCGCCGTTCGTGGGATGAGTTGCCAAACGTCACATCCGGGCGGCCAAGCGTCACAAAAGACGGGCGTATCTGCGGAACGCGCGAAATTGACACCGCGCCGGAATGCGCATTACGATTTCGGGAGAGCTTGGCCGAATGCGGCCGCGCAGCGGCGCGGCCCCAACGGGGGAACCAGCAACCGCGCCGAAGCCCGCGGACGCCGAGCGGATACCCTTCTGCAACACGGCGTCTGCTAGGCTCGGTGGGATGGGGTGAATCTCACGATGGTGAGTAGGGCACTCTCAGCCCGAACCCGACAGCTAACCCCGTAGGCGACGAGAGACGCTTGCCCCAGGCCCCGCGCAGCCATGCCCGGTGACCTCCGCGGACCTCATCGCATCGTCCAGGCCCAGGAGGATCCATGTACGGCACGCTGGCGCTTTCGCATCGGGCGCTCGATGACCTCGCGGACGCGGCGGGCCGCTCGACGATCGACGAGCTGCGCGCGCTCGCCCGGCCCATCGAGGGCCTGCGCGTGCTCAACCTCAGCGTCTCGGCCTTCGGCACCGGCACGGCCGAACTCCTGAACTCGGCCGTCCCGCTGCTCACCGATCTCGGCCTCGACTGCCACTGGCAGGTGGTGCGCGGCTCCGAAGACGCGCTCCAGGTCAACCGCGCGATGTACCAGGCGCTCGGCGGCGTCGCCGTCTCCTGGACGCACGAGATGAGCGAGACCTGGCAGCGCTACGCCGCGATGAACGCCGAGCTGCTCACCGAGCAGTTCGACGTGATCGTCGTGCACGACCCGCAGCCCGCCGCCATCCACTCGTACCTCGCCGAAGGGTCGGCGGCGAAGTGGGTGTTCCACTCGCACCTCGACCTCTCGACCGCGCAGGACGACGTATGGATGCTGCTCCGCAGCCACATCGAACAGTACGACGCGGCGATCTTCGACGCCGCCCGCTTCACCCGCGAAGACCTGCCGCTCCCGACCTTCATCATCCCGCCGGCGATCGACCCGAACAGCCCGCGCAACATGCCGCTGCCGGACGAGGTCGTGCGCACCGTCATGGAGCGCTACGGGCTCGACCCGCAGCGTCCCGTGCTCTGCCAGATCTGCCCGTGCGACGCCGCCAGCCGGATGGGCGACGCCATCGACGTCTGGGAGATGGTGCGCGCACGCCACCCGGAGCTGCAGATGCTCATCGTGCTCATGACCGAGCCCGCGGACCCGATCGGGCGCGGCTGCTACGAGGACGTCGCCCGCCGGGCCAACGAGACGGACGGTCTCGTCCTCGTCTCCATGGGGAACGAGCTCGGCAACGTCGAGCTCAACGTCTTCCAGCGCGTCGCCGATGTCGTGCTCCAGCGCGGCCTGCGCAAGGGCTTCGGACTCTGGATCTCCGATGCGCTGTGGAAGGAACGCGCGTGCGTCGTCGCGCCGGACGGCGGCCTCACCGAGCAGGTGGTCGATGGCGAGACCGGCATCGTCGCGCGCGGGAACGATGAATTCGCCGCCGCCATCGCGCGCCTGCTCGAGGACCGCGAGCTCGCCCGCCGCTACGGGCGCGCCGGCCGCGCGCGCGTCGCCGAGCGCTTCCTCATCACGCGCTACCTGCGCGACTGCCTCGCGGTGCTCGGCGAGCTGCACAGGGGGCGGTAGTGCTGGGATCCGTCCCGACGACCCCCAAGTCGCTCGAAGACTACCGGCCCGTGATCGGCGACGAGCGCGTCGACGAGATCCGCGCCCTCGCGCAGCGCCTGCGCGGCGCCCGCGTGCTCAACGTCAACGCGACCGCCTTCGGCGGCGGCGTCGCCGAGATCCTGGGCACGCTGATCCCGCTGATGAACGACGCCGGCCTCGCCGCGGACTGGCAGGTGATCCGCGGCGCCGATGAGTTCTTCAGCGTCACCAAGGCGATGCACAACAGCCTCCAGGGCATGTACTACGACTGGACCCCGGAGATGCGGGAGATCTGGCTCAGCTATAACCGCCTCAACGCCGACCTGTTCGACGAGGACTGGGACTTCGTCGTCATCCATGATCCCCAGCCCGCCGCCGTCCCGACGTACCTCCGCGAGCGCACGGGCGGCCGCGCCGGCAAGTGGGTGTGGCGCTGTCACATCGACCTCACGGACGCGCAGGTACAGGTATGGGACTTCCTGCGGCCGCACGTCGCCCAGTACGACGCGGCGATCTTCACGCTGCCCGACTACGTGAAGGAGGACCTCGAAGGGCCGGCGATCTACTGCGTGCCGCCCGCGATCGACCCGCTCAGCCCCAAGAATGTCGACCTGCCGCACGAGACCGTCGCTGGCATCCTGCGCCGCTACGGCGTCGACCCGGAGCGGCCCATGGTCACGCAGATCTCGCGCTTCGACCCGTGGAAGGACCCGCTCGGCGTCATCGATGTCTACCGCAACCTGAAAGCCGAGTTCCCGGCGTTGCAGCTCGTGATGATCGCCTCGATGGCCAGCGACGACCCGGAAGGGTGGGACTGGTACGAGCGCACCGTGCGCCGCGCCGGCGAGGACTGGGACATCCACATCCTTTCGAACCTGAACGGCGTCGGGAACATCGAAGTCAACGCGTTTCAGCGCGCCGCGCGCGTGGTCATCCAGAAGTCGACGCGCGAAGGGTTCGGGCTCGTAGTCTCGGAGGCACTATGGAAGGGACGTCCGGTCGTCGCGGGGAACGTGGGCGGGATTCCGCTGCAAATCGTCAACGGCAAGACGGGATTCCTCGTGAACAGCGCCGACGAATGCGTCGAGAAAGTGGGCGCATTGCTCCGCGACCCGGGCGAGGCGGACCGGATGGGCGCCCATGGGGTCGAGTTCGTACGGGACAATTTCCTCACGACCCGCTATCTGCGCGACTACCTCAATATCTTCTGCCAGCTCTCGGGCGCGGCGGAGCCGGTGTCGTCCCGGCTCCCGACGCAGCGCGCGTCCCGCTAGACCGGGGATTGCCGATGAAGCGAGTCGTGGCGTTGATCCTGGCGGGCGGCCAGGGAGACCGGCTCAGCGTCCTCAGCGAGGAGCGCGCGAAGCCGGCGGTGATCTTCGGCGGCCGCTACCGCATCATCGATTTCGCGCTCAGCAACTGCGTCAACTCCGGCATCTCGCGCGTCGGCGTGCTCACCCAGTACCGCCCGCGCTCCCTCAACGACCACATCGGCATCGGCCGCCCGTGGGACCTCGACCGCAGCGGCGGCGGCGTCTCGCTGCTGCAGCCCTATCTCGGGCGCGACAGCGCGGACTGGTACCGCGGCACCGCCGATGCCGTGTACCAGAACATCTACTTCCTCGAAGAGACGCGCGCCGACCTCGTGCTCATCCTCGCCGGCGACCACGTGTACAAGATGAACTACGACGAGCTCATCGCCCATCACCTCGCCAAGGGCGCCGACGTCACCGTGCCCCTCTACCAGGTCCCGGTCGATGAGGCCCACCGCTACGGCGTGCTCTGCACGGACGACGACGACCGCATCATCGAGTGGGAGGAGAAGCCCGACCGCCCGCGCTCCAACCTGATCTCGATGGGGATCTACGTCTTCAACCGCACCTGCCTCATCGAGCAGCTCATCGCCGATGCGCAGGTCGACAGCACGCACGACTTCGGCCGGGACGTGATCCCGCGCATGGTGGACGACCCGCATTCGCGCGTCTACGGCTACCGCTTCGAGGGCTACTGGCGCGACGTCGGGACGATCGAGTCGTACTTCGAGGGCAACATGGACCTGCTCGAGGACCTGCCCGCGCTGAACCTCTACGATCCCGACTCGCGCATCCGCACCCGCGTCACCGGCTACCCGCCGGCGAAGATCGGGCAGCGCGCCTACATCTCGCGCTCGCTGCTCGAGCTGGGCTGCATCATCAACGGCCACGTCGAGCACTCGGTGCTCTCGCCGGGCGTCTATGTCGAGGAAGGCGCGGTCGTGCGCGACTCGATCATCTTCGACAACGTGCGGGTCGAGTCCGGCGCGATCATCGAGCGCTCCATCGTCGATAAGGACGTGCTCGTGGGCAAGAACGCCTACGTCGGCTACGGCGACGACTGGTCGCCGAACCACGAGCGGCCGGACATCGTCAACTGCGGGATCACGATCATCGGCAAGCGCGCGAAGCTGCCCCCGTACGTGCGCATCGGCCGCAACTGCGTCATCGGCCCGAACGTCGTCGCGGAGGGCGTCGAGGAGGGCTACATCCCGAGCGGCACGACGCTGCGGGCGCCGGAGAGCCACCTGCCCTACACGGTATGAACCAGCGCGCCCCCGCCGATGGCCTCGCTCCCCGACCGGCGCCCCCCGGCGCCAGGCAGGGCGCATTCACGTTCGTGCTCCACTCGCACCTGCCGTACGCGCGCATGGCGGGCCGCTGGCCGCACGGCGAGGAGTGGATCCACGAGGCCGCGACCGAGACGTACCTGCCGCTGCTCTCCGCCCTCCACGACCTCGCCGCCGAGGGCGTGCGCTACAAGCTGACGATCGGCATCACCCCGGTGCTGGCGGAGCAGCTCGCGGACTCGGACGTGCTCCGCAACTTCGAGGAGTACGCCGACGACCTGCGCCAGCGCGCCGCGAGCGACGTCGACCGCTTCGAGCGCAGCGGGGAGCCGCGCCGCGCCGCGGTCGCCGCGTTCTACCGCGACCGCCTGGCCGCCTTGCTCGACCAGTTCCGCCACCGATTCGGGCGCGACTTCATCGGCGCCTTCCGCTCGCTCCAGGACCAGGATCTCGTGGAGCTGGCGGCGAGCGCGGCGACGCACGGCTACCTGCCGCTCTTCGAGCGCGACTCCTCGATCTACGCGCAGGTGCGCACCGGCGTGCGGACCTACGAGCGCCACTTCGGCCGCCGCCCGAAGTCCTTCTGGCTCCCGGAGTGCGCCTACCGCCCTGCCTACGTGCAGGCGGACGGCGTGCGCAAGCCGGGGCTCGAGGAATTCCTCGCCGCGCAGGGGGTCGAGGTCTTCTTCGTCGAAACGCACGCCATCCTCGGCGGGCAGCCGATGGGCAAGGCGGCGGGAGACGCTGTCGGGCCGTACGGCGAGATCCCCCGCCGCTACACGGTCCCGCTCGCCGAGGGCACGCCGCCGACGCAGCGCACGACGTTCCAGGCGTACTGGGTGGCGTCGCCGCGCGTGGCCGCGATCGGGCGCAACACGGCGACCGGGCTGCAGGTCTGGTCGGCGGACCACGGCTACCCCGGGGACTTCCTGTACCGCGAGTTCCACAAGAAGGACGGCGAGTCCGGCCTCCACTACTGGCGCGTCACCGGCGCGCGCGTCGATCTCGCGATGAAGGACTTGTGGGATCCCGCGCCGGCGTTCGCGCAGGCGGAAGAGCACGCGCGGCACTACACCGCGCTCATCGAGTCGCAGGCGGCGGAGTACCGCGCGGCGAGCGGACGCTACGGGATCGTCAGCGCCGCCTACGACACGGAGCTGTTCGGCCACTGGTGGTTCGAGGGCGTGCACTGGCTGAAGGAAGTCCTGCGCAACCTGGCGCGCAGCGAGACGGTCGACATGACCGGCGCCGCCCAGTACGTCGAGGAGCACCCGCCGGAGGACGTCGTCGCGCTGCCCGAAAGCTCGTGGGGCCAGCAGCGGAACCACTTCACCTGGCACAACGCCGACACCGAGTGGATGTGGCCGGTGATCAATGGCGCGCAGCGCCGTATCGAGGACGTCGTCGAGCGGCACGCGCGCCACGCGCCCGCCGAGGCGCGCGGCGCGCTCGCCCAGTGCGGCCGCGAACTGCTCCTGCTCGAGTCGAGCGACTGGCCGTTCCTCGTCACCACCGGGCAGGCCCGCGAGTACGCCGAACTGCGCTTTCGCGAGCACGTCGAGCGCTTCGAGCGGCTCGCCGCGCAGGTCGAGAGCGGGGCCATCGACCATGCCTACGTGCAACGGCTCTGGGAGCGCGACCGTTTGTTCCCTGATATAGAGGTTCAAGACTTCCGCGCGCGGGAAGGCATGGCGAGCGCGCCCATCGGAACGCTACAATAGATGGTACAAACGTTCGCACGACACCCACTTGCCTGGAGCGCCCCTGCCGGCGGCCGCGCGTGTCACGCGGTGCCGTCCGGGCTGCGCCCGGCCTGAGCCGAGGACATGGCGACGATCTACTGGTCCAACCTGCTGCACTTCTACCAGCCGCCGATCCAGATCCCGGAGGTCCTGCGCAAGATCGTCGAGGAGTCGTACCGCCCCCTGATCGAGGTGTTCAACCAGCACCCGCAGGCGAAGGTCAGCGTCAACATCAACGGCGTGCTGACCGAGATGCTGTACGAGAGCGGCTACCAGGACGTCATCGATGGCCTGCGCGCGCTCGCCGAGCGCGGGCAGGTGGAGTTCGTCGGCTCCGCCAAGTACCACGCCATCCTGCCGCTCATCGACGCCGACGAGCAGCGGCGGCAGATCCGGCGCAACCACCTGACGAACAAGCACTTCTTCGGCGATGCCTACCAGCCGCGCGGCTTCTTCCCTCCCGAGATGTGCTACGACCGCTCGATCATCGACCCGATCCTCGACTTCGGCCACGAGTGGGTGATCATGAGCGGCGTCGCCTGCCCGGCGCCCTGGGCCGTCGACAAGATCTACACCGCGAAGTCGCAGGCGGGCGAGGCGATCGCCGTGATCTTCCGCGACGACGTGCTCAGCAACAAGATCTCCTTCCAGGATCTCGACGGGAAGGGATTCATCGAGCACCTCCGCTCGGCGCACGGCAATGACCGCGACATGTACATCGTCACCGCGATGGACGCCGAGACCTTCGGCCATCACATCGAGAACTGGGACCAGCTCTTCCTCGCGGAGGCCTACGAGGCCGTCGCCCCGTACGAGACCGTCGTCCAGGCCGGCTCGCTCGCCAGCCGTACGCGCACGCTCCTGACGATGACGGAGCCGGAGGCGACGGAGCGCGTCGTCACCTGCACGGTCAGCGAGTTGTTCGATCGGTTCCCCCGCGCCGAGACCATCGAGCCCGTGCCCGCGTCCTGGAGCACCACGCACGATGACATCGCCGCCGGCGTCCCGTACCCGCTCTGGCAGCAGCCGGGGAACTACATCCACAAGCTCCAGTGGGAGCACGTCGACATCGCGCTCGACCTCGTGCGCAAGGCGCAGCAGGTGGCGGACGGCGCCGTCAGCCAGCGCCACGCCGAGATCGCGCGCGGGCTGATGGATCCGGCGCTCCATTCCTGCCAGTTCTGGTGGGCGAGCCGCCGTCCGCACTGGGACATCAACATGATCGCGCGCGGCCTCGGCCAGCAGGGCGATGTCGTCCTCAACGCGTTCCGTGCCATCAACCTCAGCGGCGCCCCGGAGGACGTGAAGCGCGATGCCTACTACAAGGTCGTCGCCTCCCGCGACATCCGGGCCAAGATCCGCGACCAGCTCTTCTGGGACTGACACGATGACGCTGCACGACGGTCACGAGGCGGGCGCGACGCTCGCCGGCCACCGGCCGCGCGCGGCGATGCGCGCGCAACGCCGCCGCCGGGAAGCGATATGAAAACCGTGCACGTCATCCTCGCCTTCCACGCGCAGGAGCCGCTCTGGGACCTGCCCGCGAAGGTCTACGCCACGCTCGACGACCAGGAGCTCGCCCGCGAGGCCGTCGGCAACGACAACTGGGTGCGCAAGCGCGCGGAGGCCGGGCGCGACATTTACGCCGACCTCCTCCGCTTCGGCGAGCGCCTCGGCGCGCCCGTGTGCCTCGAGGCCACCAACGAGGTGCTGATGCAGGTCCGCCGGCTGATGCCGCGGACCTTCGAGAACCTCGCCGCCGCGTACCGTTCCGGCGCCATCTACCCGGTGTACGGCAACGCCTTCCACACCCACATCGCGATGCTCACCGACGACGAGCTCGCCGACGAACTGCGCCTGAACCGCGAGTTCCTGCGCGATGTCCTGCGCGCGCCCGCTCCGCGCCACCCCGGCGCCTTCCCGATGGAGGGCTCGATCGACGCGCACAAGCTCGCCGGCTTCCGCCGCGCCGGCATGGAGTACGTCATCTTCCCGAACCTCAGCGAGAAGAAGGCGCGCTACGAGTTCACCGGCCTCGATGGACGCGACCCGGTGTACGGCGCCTTCACGATCGACGACGGCCTGCTCGCGCTGCCGCGCCACTTCCCCATCTCGCAGGAGATCTGGAGGCCGATCACGAAGTGGACGCCGGAGCGCCTCGCGCCGCAGGGCTACATCCTCGGCAAGTACGCCGTGCTCGATGAGGAGTACCGCACCGGCCGCACCGTCGAGTACCCCATCACGCGCGACCAGGCGGTCGAGGAGTACGCGCGGACGCTGCGCAACGCGATCGACGATGCGCCCGATGGCACCCTCCTGCTGTACATCCAGGACCTCGAGCTGATGGACTTCGGCGAGGAGGCGCTCGAGATCATGGGGGAGGCCTGGACCGCGGTCCGCGCCGAAGGACGCGCGCGGGTCGACTTCTGCACGCCGGACGAGTACATCGACCGCGTCCGCAACGAAGGCCGGCCGCTGCCGCACATGCGCTTCCACCAGGTCTCGTGGGCGCCGGAGATCCGGCTCGTCCTGCGCAGCGATGGCCACTACCCGCCGCTCCACGCCGGGCCCTTCCGCGGCCTCGACAACGACACCGAGGTCTTCCGCCGCTGGCCGTTCATCTTCTGGGAGCCGGGGCGGTTCATGGCGGACGTCTTCCGCCAGCTCGTCCGCGACTTCGGCCACGACCTCGCGATCCCGCTGACCGGCGCCGAGCTGGACGCGCGCGGCTACGACTTCGCGCAGATCGATGACGCCGCCCGCTTGGCGATGCACCTGCGCATCATGCAGCGCGCCTGCAACTTCGGCTGGCAGCCGGACGAGGACCGGCACAAGTGGCCGTACCTGCACGGGCTCGCGATCGTCGAGATCCTGCGACGCGAGCTGAAGGACCCCGGACGCGCCGGCGCGGTGTCGCGCGCCTTCGCGCGGCTCCCCGAGCGTGCGCTGCGCGGCCTCGACCGCGTGCTCGAGGTGTTCGTCGACACCCGCGTCGCCTACCTGCGGCGCGGCATCGATCGGCTCGGCGCGCGCGCCGGTACGCCGGAGAAGCGCGCGGACGCGGAGGCGCACCTGCAGGACGCCGAGCGGCGCCGCGCGCGCGCCTCGGCGCTCGCGCGCCAGCTCCAGGCGGAGAACGCGAAGCTGCTCACGGACTGCCCGGTCGATGCGCGCGCGGTCCAGCGCATCCTCGCGCTGCTGCACGAGCACTGCCGCGAGGCGTTCCTCGCGATCAACGAGATCCAGCGCGCCTGGATGTGCATCGACGACACCGCCGGCATGATCGAGCAGATGTACGAGTACCTGTACGACGTCTACCCGCCGCGCTTCCCGCAGATCCTGCGCGAGCTGCTGAGCGAGGACGACCTGCGGGTGATAGACGCGCCGCCGCTCGCCTGAGCCGCCGCCCGCGTGCCACACTGCCCGCATGTGCGGGCGCTTCACGCTGACCACCCGGGACTTCCGCCAGCTCGCCGCCGCGCTCGACGCCGAGGATGCGGATGACGCCTTCGCCCTCTACCGCCCGCGCTACAACATCGCGCCGACCGACCCGCACTGGATCGTCCGGGAGAAGCAGGAGCGGCGCGAGCTGCTGCCCGCGACGTGGGGGCTCGTAAACTCCTGGGCGCCGGACGCGAAGGGCGCGGCGCGTCAGATCAACTGCCGCGCCGAGACGGCGCTGCGCCGCCCGGCGTTCCGCGACGCGTTCGTCCGCCGCCGCTGCGTCGTCCCGGCCGATGGCTTCTTCGAGTGGACGGGCTCGCAGCAGGCGCGGCGCCCGCTGTGGTTCCACGAGCCACACGGCGACCTGCTGCTGTTCGCCGGTCTCTACGAGACGTGGACGGACCCCGCCACCGCCACCCGCCACCGCACCTTCACCATCATCACCACCGGCGCCAACCCGCTCATGGCGCCGGTCCACGACCGCATGCCCGTCGTCCTCCGCCCGGACGACATCGCGGACTGGCTCCATGTCCCCTCGCGCGACGCCGAGGCCTACGCGGCGCGCCTCGCACCGCTGCTGCGCCCGCCGCCCGAGGATCTCCTCGTCGCTACGCCGGTCTCCGCCCGCGTGAACTCGGTGAAGAACGACGACCCGGGCTGCCTCGCGCCGGCCGGCGACGAGCCGGTCGCTGCTCCGCGACTGCTGTAGGAGCAGGCGCGCGTCCGCGGCCCCGGTTGAAACGGGTTTGCCATGCAAGTCCCATGTTCGGGCCATCGCTTCGCGCCGTAGCAATCTCCAACAATGAAGGCATGCCGTCGGTGCTCGTGATCGAGGATGAGCCCGCCCTGCGGCGGATGCTCAGCTTCACCCTGCGCGACAGCGGGTTCGAGGTGACGACCGCGTGGAACGGGCTCGATGGCCTCGAACAGGTCGATGAGCGCCAGCCCGACGTGATCGTCCTCGACCTTGAGATGCCGGTGATGGACGGCCGGACGTTCTTCCATCGCCTGCGCGAGCGCGGGATCGATGTCCCGGTGCTGATCCTCTCCGCGTACGAGGCGCGCAAGGCGCAGCGTGAGCTGCGCGCCGAAGCGTCGGTGCAGAAGCCCTTCGACCCGGACAAGCTCGCGCAGAAGCTGCACGCGCTCGTCGAGCACCGCCCCACCGTCCCCGACTGATCCCTCAGCGGCGCAGGAACCGGCGGAGCAGGCTGTTGCGCACGCGCACCCACGCCATCTCCATGCGCGCCTGCTCGTCCTCGCCCAGCGCCTTGCGCCCGAACGCCGTGCGCTCGTAGCCGCTCGCCAGTACGACCGCTTCGCCCGCCCCCGGCACCTCGCGGGCGAGCCGTTGCGCGAACTCCCGCGGCGTCTCGCTCGGCGGCCCGCCGGCGCGGCTCCATCGCGCCAGCCGCTGCGTCTTGCGCCAGAGCTGCGCGGGCCGCGGCTCCCCCGCCAGTCCGCGTTCCCACGCGATGCGCGCGCCGCCCGCCCCGGCCAGCAACACCCCGCCGAAGATCGCCAGCGGAAGCCACGCGGGCCATGCGCGGCCGCCGCCGCCCCCGCCCGGCGCTTGCAGGGCCGGGTCGGCCGGCGTCAACGCCGCGCCGCCGAGCCCCGGGTCGTTGGCCAGCGCGCCCAGGTCCACCGGGTCGAGCGTGCCGCGCGTCCCGCCCCCGCCGTTCGCGCTCGCCTGGGGGCTCCCCGGCCGCCGGATCAGCGGCTGGCTCGGCGTCGGGTTGAACTCCACCCAGCCGATCGACGGGAAGTACACCTCCGGCCATGCCCATGCGTTCTTCTCCGTGAGCTGGTACGTCGAGCCGTCGTCGCCCTGCGCCTGCAGCGGGTCGATGACGTAGCCCGCCGCCACGCGCGCCGGGATGCCGAGGCTGCGCAGCATCACCGCCATCGCCGACGCGTGATAGTCGAAGTACCCCCGCTGTGCGTCGAACAGGAAGAAGTCGATCGTATCGCGGCCGGCGGGCGTCTTCGGCACGTCGAAGTCCACCGGGAACGACCGCAGGTACTGCTCGATCGCCGCCGCCTTGTCGTACGGCGTCTCGGCGCCCTGCGTCACCTCCGCCGCCTTCCCGGCGACGCGCGGCGGCAGGTTGTCCGCCAGTTGCAGGTACTGCGCGGCGATCGAGGCCGGGTAACGCGAGCCGGCCGCGCGCAGGCGGTCCACCGACGCGACGCTCACGCTGCCGGTGACGCTGTAGGTGTCCCCGTCGCTCAGGTGGTCGCGTGGCTTCAGCGTCACCACGTCGTTGCCGTTCGCCACGGTCTTCGCCTCGGCGCGCTGGTCCGAGCGGATCGGCTGGCCGAGGCTGTACAGCACGCCGTTGTTCCCGCCCTCCACCGTCACGTTCACCGTCACGCTCTTGCGCACGTCGGAGTCGGCCGGCGGCGGTGGCTCGCTGAACTCGCCGGGCGCGAAGGGGACATCGCCGGTGACGTTCACCTTCCACCCGCTCGAGGTGTACTCGTCGAATGACTGCGCGCGCAGGTACGCCGCCATCTCCGGCGTCAGCTTCACGTTGACCTCGACGGCCTGGTCGCCGTTCAGGCGGATCGCCCCCTGCAGGGCCAGCGCGTCCTTCAGGTTGTGCACCGCGATCGGCTTCTTCGCGTTGACCGAGATGAACACGCGCGCCAGCGGCGTGAGCCGGTCCGTCAGCGGCGATGTCAGGTGCTGCCAGCGCTCGTTCGCGCTGTCCGAGCGCTGCGCGAGCGGCACGAGCCAGACGGCGACGAGCAGCCCGACCGTCACCCAGAACGTCGCATTCAAAACCGAGAGGCTGATGAACTCCGGGTAGGTGACGCCCGCGCGGTCCCACTCCTTCTCCCGGTGCGACACGTGCATCCGCATGATCAGCAGCACCGCCGCGAAGACGAACACGACGAACGAGTAGCTGAACTGCCCGGGGATGAAGCTGATGTTCCACATCAACGCGATGCCGCCCGGCACGAGCCCCAGCCACGCGTTCTGCAGCCGGAACACCGCCCACGCGGAGATGTAGGTGCCGAGCCAGACCAGCGTCAGCGTCAGGACGATGAATGGCAGCGTGTCGGAGCTGATGCCGCCCTGCGTCGCCGCCGACCACCAGACGTACATCCGGTCGAGCAGCGCGTCCGTGCGCACGTAGAGTGATGGCCCGGGCAGGATCGCCATCAACTGCAGGAAGACCAGCGTGGCGCCGGCGAGCAGCCCCAGCGGTTGCAGCAGCAGCCCCGGCAGGCGCACCTTCGACAGCCCGTAGCCCACGAGCAGCGCGCTCAGCCCGACCGGGTAGAGCGATGGCATGTTGTCGACCCAGTGCGCGCTGTCGATCGAGTGGACGACGGCCATGAACAGCACGCCCGTGATGAGCAGCGTCAGCCACTCCTCCCACGGGATGACGTCCTTCAGCCGCTCGTCCGCGGGCGGCGTCCAGGCCTCGCGCCGCTGGAAGATCTCGTCCCAGTTCGCCTCACGCATCGGCCACCCCGCGCACCTCGTCCACCGCCGTCCCCGAGCCGAGCGCCGCGAGCAGGTCGTCGCTGCGCTTCACCATGTACGTGAACACGTCGATCCCGGCCAGCGACGCGAACACGCCGAGCGAGCTCTCCGCCGCGCCGAACGTCCCCGCCTCGAGCAGGATCGCCGCGAGCTTCACGCCGCGCTGCTGGAGCGCGCCCAGCCCCTCGACCCACGCCTCGTCGGTCGATGGCGTGATGACCACGACGGTCGTGTGGCGCCCGAAGCGCCGCGACTCGTTCGCCAGCAGGTCGCCGAGCGGCACGTCGCCCCAGGCGCGCGCCATCGCCAGCGATTCCAGGATGCGCGTGTACTGCTGGATCCCGCGCTCCGCCTCCTGCACGTCGAACTTCCGTCCGAACGACATGAAGCCCACCGTGCGGTTTGCCATCAGGAAGTAGCGCGCGACCGACGCGGCGATGCGCACCGCGTACTCCTCCGTCGAGTCGTCGCCCTCGCCGCAGTGGACGTCTCGCTGCAGGTCGAGGATCACCCAGATGTCGCTCGCCGGGTCGAGCTCGAAGAGCTTCACCATCAGCTCGCCCGTGCGCGCCGTGCTGGGCCAGTGGATGCGGTTGAAGCTGTCGCCGAACTCGTACGGGCGCACGCCGGACGCGTTGGGCGTCACGTAGTGCGTGCGCCGCCGGAAGCGTCCCTCGCCCGGCAGGTTCGCCGCCGGCACGCTGAAGCTGGGCAGCTCCACCGCGCGCGGGTAGACGAGCACGTTGTGCGCGGAGCCGAAGCGGCGCGTGTGGCGGAACAGCCCGAACGGGTCGCCCGTCGTCACCTCGACCGGGCCGACGCTGTAGAGCCCGCGCCGGGTCACCGACGAACGCACGCGCCAGCTCTTCGAGCCCCGCGCCGGGATCGTTACGACGCGCTTCGCCTGGTGGCCCGGCATGTCGCTCGGGTCGTCCACCTCGAGCCAGATCTTCGCGAACCAGCTCCGGTTGCGCACCGTAATCCGCTCCTCGAAGACGCCGCCCTCTTGCAGCCGGTCGGACTCCCGCTCCGGCACGATCTCGATCCCGCCGAGGTTCACCCGCGACCAGGCGTACGCGAGCGGCACCCCCAGCATCGCCACGTACGCCAGCCGCCACGTCAGCCAGAAGCCCGTGGCGACGGCGATGACGATGCAGGCCACGAAGACGAGCACGACCGCCGTGAGCGAGCGGTTGGTCACGAAGAGCGAGCGCCAGAGCCGCGCGATCCCGCGCATGGGGCGCCCCCTACCGCACGGCCGGCTGGCCCGGCGTCCCCTGCTTGCCGCGCGCGCCCGGCACCGGGACCCGGTCGAGGCACTGCTCGACCACCTCCCGCGCGTTCACGTTCTTCACCCGCGCCGAGGGGCTGATGATGATGCGATGCCCGAGCGTGGCGTACGCGAGCTCCTTCACGTCGTCCGGGACGACGAAGTCGCGCCCATCGAGCAGCGCGCGCGCCTGGCACGTCCGGTACAGCGCGAGCGATCCGCGCGGCGACGCGCCCAGGTACACCGAGCCGTGCCGCCGCGTCTGGTCGACCACCGTCACGATGTACTGCTTGATCAGCGGGTCGACGTAGACGTCCTTCACCGCGCGCTGGATGCTCAACAGCTCGTCCGGCGTCGTCACCCGCTCGAGCGCGTCGATGGGGTGCTGGCGCTGCTGCCCCTCCATGATCAGCACCTCGTCCGTCTGGCTCGGGTAGCCCAGGTGGATGCGCATCAGGAAGCGGTCGAGCTGCGCCTCCGGCAGCGGGAACGTCCCCTCGTACTCGATGGGGTTCTGCGTGGCGAGCACCATGAACGGCTCCGGCAGGCGGTGCGTCACCCCGTCCGCCGTTACCTGGCGCTCCTCCATCGCCTCGAGCAGCGCCGACTGCGTCTTGGGCGTCGCGCGGTTGATCTCGTCCGCCAGCACCACCTGGGCGACGATCGGCCCCGGCCGGTACTCGAAGTCGCCGGTCTTCTGGTTGTAGATCGACACCCCCGTCACGTCGCTCGGCAGCAGGTCGGGCGTGAACTGGATGCGCCGGAAGCTGCATCCGGTCGACACGGCGAGGCTGCGCGCGAGCACCGTCTTCCCCACCCCCGGCACGTCTTCGATGAGCACGTGCCCCTGGCACATCAGCGCGATGAGCGCGAGCCGCACCTCCTTCGCCTTGCCGATGATCGCCTTCTCGACGTTCGCGGTAATGCGTTCGGCGATGATCTTCGGGTCTTCCATCGGTCCTCCGGGCCTGGCTCTGAGGGGGTGCGCGGGTCGATCGTATCGGGGCGGGCGGGTGGATGTTGTTGCGATTATATCAACCAAACGAAGTCGCCTTACCCGCCGCGCGCCCGACGCCCGGCGTCCGTGATCCCGCCGGGCGGCGCCGTGCCTCGAAGGTAGTACGCGTCGCGCGCCGCCGCCGTTCTGCGCATCGATGTCGTGTACTCCCTTCGGCGGCGCGGCTCGTGTGGGCCGCCGAGCTCGCACCCGACCGGACGAAACGCGCGCCAATCAAGGTTGCCCCGCGCATCACCATCCCGGGCCGAGGACGGCCCGGCTCTACCTCGTTCGCCGTTGGCCGTCTCCACGCGCGCCCACCCTCGCCGGTCCGGCCCCCTCCTACCGCTCACAATCCAACATCCAACCTCACTCCGGAGGGCGCGGCAGCCGCGACGCACCACCCGCGCGCCGGTCAGCGCGCCGCAGCCCGGCGCAAACCTTTACGTGCACGTTAGGGTGCGCTACACTTGCCCACGCCATGAAGCACTCGCGCCTGCCCATCCCGCTGCGCCTGCTCCGCTACGCGCTGCCCTACAAGCGGCGCATCGCCTTCGTGTGGTGCGCCGTGGCCGGGCTGACCTTCTTCCAGATCCTGGGCCCGCAGCTGGTCCAGTACGCGATCGACCACGGCCTCAACGTCACGAGGGACGGCGGCCAGGTCGTGGCCCACCCCAACACCCGCACGCTCGCCATCGCCGCGATCCTGATCACCGCGGCCGCCATCTTCCGCGGCATCTTCCAGTTCATCCAGACCTACACCGCCGAGTGGCTCTCGCAGCGCGTCGCGTACGACATCCGCAACGACATCTACGACCACCTCCAGCGCCTGAGCTTCGCCTACCACGACAAGGCCCAGACCGGGCAGATCATGCAGCGCGCCACCCAGGACGTCGAAGGCATCCGCATGTTCATCAACATGGGCGTGATTCGGCTGGTGTACGTCGTCGCGCTGCTCCTCACCGTCCTGAGCCTCATGCTCCTGACCGACGTCAAGCTCGCGCTGCTGAGCTGGGTCTTCATCCCGCCGACGGCGTTCATCGCCGTCCGCATGACGTCCAAGCTCCGCCCGATCTGGCTCGAGGTCCAGAACCTCCAGGGCCGCGTCGGCGTGGTGCTGCAGGAGAACCTCAGCGGCATGCGGGTCGTGAAGGGGTTCGGGCGCGAACAGTACGAGCAGCAGAAATTCGACCGCGAAGCGCACAACCTCTTCGACTACTCCTACGCCACGAACCGCATCCAGGCCACATACTCGCCCGTCCTGAACGGGGTCTGGTCGCTCGCCATGGTCGCGACCGGCTGGTACGGCGCGACGCTCATCCTCCATGGCGCCGTGACCGCCGGCGCGCTGGCGAAGTTCCTGCTCTACCTGACGATGCTGCAGCTCCCCGTCCGCAGCGTCGGCTGGATCAACATGCTCTGGGCGCGCGCCCAGACCTCCGGCCAGCGCATCTACGACATCCTCGACGCCGAGTCGTCCGTCCGCGAGAAGCCCGGCGCCCGCGAGCTCGCGGACGTCCGCGGCCACGTGCGCTTCGAGCACGTCTCGTTTGGCTACGACGCCATCAGCCCCGTCCTGCGCGACGTGGACCTCGATGCCAGGCCGGGCGAGGTCGTGGCGCTGCTCGGCCAGACCGGCAGCGGCAAGACGACCGTCGTCAATCTGATGCCGCGCTTCTACGACGTCACCGGCGGCGCCATCACGATCGACGGCACCGACATCCGCGACGTCACGCTCGCCTCGCTGCGGCGCGCCTTCGGCATCGTCCAGCAGGACGTCTTCCTGTTCTCCGCGACGATCGGCGACAACATCGCCTATGGCTCGCCCCACGCCACCCGCGAGGACATCGTCCGCGTCGCCAGGCTCGCGCGCATCCACGACTTCATCGAGTCGCTGCCCGATGGCTACGATACCTGGGTGGGCGAGCGCGGCATCACGCTCTCGGGCGGCCAGAAGCAGCGCATCTCGATCGCCCGGACGTTGCTGCTCGACCCGAAAATCCTCGTGTTCGACGACTCGACCTCGAGCGTCGACACCGAGACCGAGTACCTCATCCAGCAGGCGCTGGCGGAGCTGATGAAGGGCCGCACGACGTTCGTCATCGCCCAGCGGCTGCGGACGGTGAAGTCGGCCGACCAGATCCTCGTGCTCCGCGACGGCCAGATCGTGCAGCGCGGCCGCCACGACGACCTGATCAACGAGGAAGGCCCGTACCGCGAGATCTACGACCTGGAGCTGCGCGACCAGGAGGAGGCCTTCGAGCGCGAGCGCGAGCGCCTGGCGGCGGCGCCCCAGCCCGACGCGGCGGCCCCGCAGCCCCAGCCGGCGTCGGCGGCGGGCGGAGCCTAGGAGGCGGTATGGCGTACTGGGGCGGCGGCGCGGCCGGCGGCTGGAGCGGAAACCAGGGGCACTGGAACTCCCAGCTCCGCCCGAACACGCTCAAGCGCAGTACCGACGGATGGGACGACGAGGAGCTCGGCTCGGTCTACAACCACCAGGTCGTCGTCCGCCTCTCGAAGTTCGTCGCCCCCTACAAGTGGCGGCTGCTCCTCGCCACGATCGGCACGCTCGGCTACGCGCTCACCACGCGCACCATGCCGCGCATCGTCGCCGGCCTCGTCAACGCCGCGCAGCACGGCGACCTCGGGCGCGTCAACGAGCTCGGCTGGTTCTTCATGGGGCTCGCCATCGTCGGGGCCGCGTTCTACTACATGCAGCTGACGATGACCGGCTGGATCGGGCACCGCCTGCTCCTCGGCCTCCGCCGCGACATGTTCGCCCACCTGCAGAAGCTCTCCCTGCGCTTCTACGACAACAATGAGGTCGGCCGCGTGATGTCGCGCGTCACCAGCGACGTCACCTCGCTGCAAGACCTGATGACGAGCGGCTTCCTGACCATCATCGGCGACGTCGCCGGCATCGCCCTGTCCGTCGGCTTCCTCCTCTACTTCGACATGCGCCTGGCGCTCGTCACCTTCTCGGTCGTGCCGGTCTTGGTCATCACCATGGCCGTGTGGCAGAACTACTCCCGCCGCGCGTTCATCCGCGTGCGCCAGGCCATCGCCGTCGTCAACGCGAACCTGCAGGAGAACGTCTCCGGCGTCCGCGTCATCCAGTCGCTCTCGCGCGAGGACGAGAACGCCCGCCGCTTCGACTCCATCAACCAGCAGAACTGGCGCGCCAACGTCGATGCCGGCCGCCTCAGCGCCGCGGTGATGCCGATGGTGGAGATCATCGTCGCCGTCGCCATGTCGCTCGTCATCGGCTACGGCGGCTACCTGGTCGTGCACGGCAGCATGACGGTCGGCGCCCTGATCGGCTTCGCGCTCCAGCTCCAGCTATTCTTCGACCCCGTGCGCGACCTCGTGCTCCAGTACACGCAGCTCCAGCGCGCGATGGCCGGCGGCGAGCGCGTGCTCGAAGTGCTCGACACGCAGCCGGAGTTCGAGGACGCCCCCGACGCCGTCGACCTCGACGACATCCGCGGTCAGGTCGACTTCAACCACGTCACCTTCCGCTACGTCGATGACGTGCCGGTGCTGCAGGACATCGACCTGCACGTGAAGCCCGGCGAGACGGTCGCGCTCGTCGGCCAGACCGGCGCCGGCAAGACCACCCTCACCGCGCTCATCTCGCGCTTCTACGACGTCTCCGAGGGCTCGATCCAGATCGACGGCATCGACGTGCGCCAGATCACGCACGCCAGCCTCTCCCGGCGCATGGGGCTCGTGCTCCAGGAGCCGTTCCTCTTCTCCGGCACCGTCGCCGAGAACATCGCGTACGGGCGTCCGGAGGCGACCCGCGAGGAGATCGAGCAGGCGGCGCGGCTCGTCGGCGCCCACCCGTTCATCAGCCGCCTCGAACAGGGCTACGACACGTACCTGCACGAACGCGGCGGCAACCTCTCCGTCGGCCAGCGCCAGCTCCTGAGCTTCGCCCGCGCGATCATCGCGCAGCCGCGCATCCTGATCCTCGACGAGGCGACCGCGAACGTCGACACGCAGACCGAGGTCATCGTGCAGCGCGCGCTCAAGACGCTGCTCAACGGCCGCACGTCATTCGTCATCGCGCACCGCCTGTCGACGATCCGCAACGCCGACCGCATCATCGTCCTCGAGCACGGCAGGATCATCGAACAGGGCTCGCACGACGAGCTGCTCACGCTCAACGGGCGCTACGCAAGCCTCTACCGCATGACGTACGAGCAGCACCCGGCCGGGCCCAACGGCGCGCACGCCGACGGCCACGCGAACGGCGCCGCGCTCGCCCCGGCGACCCAGCCGATCTAGCCGCTGGCCTCCGCGTCGCGCGCCTGCCGCGCGGCGAGCGCGACCGTCGCGCGCGCCCGCGCCACCACCGGCCCGTCGATCATCCGCCCGTCGAGGCTCACCGCGCCGAGCCCCTGCGCCACGCCCGCATCGAACGCCTCGATGACGCGCCGCGCGTACGCGACGTCCGCCGCCGACGGCGAGAGGATGCGGTTCACCACCGCCGCCTGCTTCGGGTGCACGCAGAGCTTGGCCTTGAAGCCAACCGCCTTCACGAACTCCGTCTCGGCCTCCAGCCCCGCCTCGTCCGCCACGTCGCCATACGGAGTATCGATGGGGACGAGTCCGTATGCCGCCGCGACCTGCACGATGACGTAGCGCAGGTGCAGCAGCGCGCGGCCCTCGCGGTCGCGCTCGACCCCCAGGTCCGCCGCGTAGTCGTAGCCGCCCGCCGCCAGCGCGACGATGCGGTCCGACGCCCGCGCCAGCTCCTCGCAGCGCAGGACGCCGCGCGCCGACTCGATCATGACGACCACGGCGACGTCGCCCGGCCGCACGCCGTTCGTCATCTCCGCCTCGCGCAGAAGCACGTCCAGGTCGCGCACCTGCTGCGCCGCCTCCGCCTTCGGCAGGAGCACGCCCGCGAGCCCCGGCCGCACCGCCGCGAGCACGTCATCGCGGGCGAGGCCGCTCTCCGGGTGGTTCACGCGCACGAACGCCGGCGGCCCCTCCGCGGCGGTCGCGGCGACCGCCCGCGCGACGACCTCCCGCGCGCGCGCCTTCTCCGCGTCCGGCACCGCCTCCTCCAGTTCGTAGACCAGCGCATCCGCGCCGGAGCGCGGCGCCTTCGCGACCATCTCCTCCCGCTGGCCCGGGACGAACAACAGCGACCGTCCGATCTCCATGCGCGCTGAGTATCCCCCCGCGGCCGCCCGCGGACAACGCAAGATCAGGCGCTTCCCGCATCGCCGGCGGCGCTTGACGTGCCGAACCTGCACACGAGCGGCGCAATCCGCGCAAAGCGCTTGACACCAATCCGGCCATCGGTTAACAAGGTAGGTAGTTAACCCGCCCACGCCCCGGCGCTCATTCTCCCGGCGCCACGAGCGACCCCCCAGAACCCGGCACAGTTTCGGCTCGCCGAACGCCCTCGCGGGCTGTGCACGTTCAACGGATGTTCCGGGGGACGGTTCCGGTGATCCCGCAGGAAGTGAGCCGCTAGAGGTCCTTATGGCAGTACGAGAACGACGACGCATGGCATCGGTCCCCCGGGGCCGCGACCTGCCCAGCGATGAATCGCTGCAGCAGCCGATGACCGAGCAGGAGCGCGAGAACGCGCTCTTCACCGGCGGCATCCTGGAGATCGTGGACGACGGCTACGGGTTCCTGCGCGGCGAGTCGCTGCTCCCGGGCCCGAACGACGTCTACGTCAGCCAGTCCCAGATCCGCCGCTTCGGCCTGCGCACCGGCGACTACGTCACCGGCAACGTCCGCCCGCCGAAGGACAGCGAGAAGTACTACGGCCTCCTCCGCGTCGAGCACGTCAACGGCGTCGACCCGGAGGTCGCGCGCAACCGCCCGCACTTCGAGAACCTCACCGCGATCTTCCCGAACCAGCTCATCAACCTGGAGGTCGAGGGCGCCAAGGACATGTCCGGCCGCCTGATCAACCTCATCTCGCCGATCGGCCGCGGCCAGCGCGGGCTCATCGTCTCGCCGCCGAAGGCCGGCAAGACGTTCCTGCTGAAGGCCATCGCCGCCGGCATCGCCGCCAACTACCCGGACATCCACCTCATGGTCGCCCTGATCGGCGAGCGGCCCGAGGAAGTGACCGACATGAAGCGCTCCGTGAAGGGCGAGGTCGTCGCCTCGACCTTCGACGAGCCCGTCGAGGACCACACGCGCGTCGCCGAGATGGCCCTCGACCGCGCCAAGCGCCTGGTCGAAGGCGGCACCGACGTCGTGATCCTGCTCGACAGCATCACGCGCCTCACCCGCGCCTACAACCTGGCGATGCCGCCCAGCGGCCGCACCCTCACCGGCGGCATGGACCCCGTCGCGCTCTACCCGCCCAAGCGCTTCTTCGGCGCCGCGCGCAACTGCGAGGAAGGCGGCAGCCTCACCGTCATCGCCACCTGCCTCATCGATACCGGCAGCCGCATGGACGAGGTGATCTTCGAGGAGTTCAAGGGCACCGGCAACCAGGAGCTGCGGCTGGACCGCCGGCTCGCCGAGCGCCGCATCTTCCCGGCGATCGATATCGCCGGCAGCAGCACCCGCCGCGAGGAGCTGCTGATGGACGAGGCGACCCTGCGCCAGGTCTGGCTCATGCGCCGGATGATGTCGATGATCGCCTCGAACTCGAGCAACCCGTCCGAGGCTACCGAACGGCTCATCGACCGGCTCGAGCGCACCAACAACAACGCCGAGTTCCTCGCGACCCTCAGCAAGTCAGAGGTGTAGCGGCCACAACCG
>Ga0070741_10006587_pt1 | contig 24820 bp, 21 predicted proteins | sample Coa_R1_4_FD_66440 | JGI IMG/M metagenome (GOLD analysis project Ga0070741, IMG submission 66440) | Surface soil microbial communities from Centralia Pennsylvania, which are recovering from an underground coalmine fire - Coalmine... | ecosystem: Environmental > Terrestrial > Soil > Unclassified ... | reverse complement strand
AGCGGAGGCAAGCAGTACCGAGTAGCTCCCGGCGACCAGATCCTGGTCGACCGTCTCGCCGCCGAGCCCGGAACGTCGGTGACTCTCGGTCGCGTGCTGCTGTTCACCGACGGCACCGAGATCAAGGTCGGCAGCCCGGCCGTGGACGGCCTCGACGTGGAGGCAAGGGTGCTGGCGCACAGGCGTGGCCCTCGGGTCGAGTCGATCCGCTACAAGTCGAAAAAGCGCGTCCGCGTGCACCACGGTGGCCGCGCCGACCTGACGGCGCTGGAGATCCTGACCGTCGGCGGCGTCGGAGCGCCCGCGGAGGAGAAGCAGGCGGCCAGACCGGCCTCGAAGCCCAAAGGACGGGCAAAGACGGCGGAGCCGAAGAAGCGGAAGGAGACCGGCGCCGCGGCCGAGCCCGAAACGGTCGAGCCCGCAGCCACGACCGCCGAGGAGAAGCCGAAGCGCGCGCCGAGGCGGACGAAGAAGGAGACGGAGTAGTTGGCACACAAGAAAGGCGGAGGCTCGTCCCGGAACGGCCGCGACTCGAACCCGCAGAAGCTCGGCGTGAAGATCTTCGGCGGCCAGGCGGTCGACGCGGGCGCGATCATCGTGAGGCAGCGCGGCGACAAGATCAGCGCCGGAACCGGTGTCGGGCTCGGTCGCGACCACACGCTTTTTGCGCTGGTCGCGGGCCAGGTCCGCTACGAGCGCGTCGGCAAGGACGGCCGGCGAGTCACTGTCGAGCCCGCCGCCAAGAGCTGACCGCCGCGCCAATCTCGAGGCTGCGCCTTGAGCTCGCGGCGATCTGGTCGTGACGGCCGTCATTTCGTAGACACGGCAACCATCCACGTCCGAGCCGGCCATGGTGGCCGCGGATCGGCCTCGTTCCGGCGCGAACCCTTCACCCCACGCGGCGGCCCTGACGGCGGCGACGGCGGCCGCGGGGGCTCCGTTCTGCTCGAAGCCACCACCGGGGTTTCCGACCTGTCGCTTTACCGGCAGCGAAGGAAATGGAACGCCGAGCCCGGCGCCAACGGCGCCGGCGGCCGGAAGACGGGCAAGAACGGAGCCGACGTCACGCTGAGCGTGCCGGTGGGCACGATCGCACTCGGCACGGACGGGGTCGCGATCGCCGACCTCGACGTCGCCGGTGCGCGGGCCGTGGTCGCGCGCGGCGGCCTGGGAGGCCGGGGCAACGTCCACTTCAAGTCGTCGCGGCGCCAGGCGCCCGATTACGCCGAGCCGGGGATCAAGGGCGAGGAGCTGGAGCTGACCCTCGACCTCAAGCTCATCGCCGACGTCGGCCTCGTCGGGCCGCCCAACGCTGGGAAATCATCCCTGCTGGCGGCCCTGACGGCGGCGCGGCCGAAGGTCGCGGACTACCCTTTCACGACCCTCGACCCCGAACTTGGCGTCGCCGAAACGGACGCCGGGCGGGTCATCCTTGCCGACATCCCTGGCCTGATCGAGGGTGCTGCCGAGGGTGCCGGGCTGGGCCAGACCTTTCTGCGTCACGTCGAGCGCACGAGGGTCCTCGTTTACGTGCTCGACGGTTCGGCCACCGACCCGTGGCATGACCTGGAAACCGTGCGCCATGAGGTTGAGCGATTCTCGCCCGCTCTCGCTTCCAGGCCGAGCGTGGTCGCGGTGAACAAGCTCGACCTGGACGCGACGCGGCGGCTGCGGTCGCGGACGCGGCGCAAGGGCGTGCTGTGGGTGTCGGCCCTGACTCGGGCGGGGCTGCCCGGGCTCATGAGCGAGGTGACACGGCTTCTCGCCTCGGCACCGGCGCCGTCGGTGGCCGTCGGTGTCGGGGTCACGCGGCTGCCCGAGCAGCGTCGGGCGCGGGCGATCGGCGTGGAGCGCCGGCCGTTTGGCTACCTCGTCACGGGCGAGCGCGTGGAGCGCCTGCTCGAGCGCGCCGATCTCGAATCGGACGGTGGCCTGGCCCGGTTCCAGGCCGCCCTCGACCGGCTCGGAGTCGATGGCGCCCTCGAACGTGCGGGCGCCCAGGCCGGCGACACCGTGCGCATCGGCGAGCTCGAATTCGAGTTCCAGCCGTGAGGACGGGCGTGCTCGGCGGCACTTTCGACCCGATCCACCTGGGTCACCTTGCGGCAGCTCGCGCCGCGATGGACTGTGCCGCGCTCGACCGCGTGCTGCTCGTGCCGAGCGCCCAGCCCCCGCATCGCGCCCCAGCAGAGGCTTCCCCCGCGATGAGGCTCGAGATGTGCCACCTGGCGGTTCGTGGCGAGCGCGGCCTGGAGGTGTCGGATGTCGAGATCGCGCGGGGTGGCACCTCGTACACCGCGGAGACGCTCGAGGAGCTGAAAAGGCGCTACCCCGAGGACGACCTCTACTTGATCCTGGGATGGGATGCGGCGCGGCTCTTCTCGACGTGGCACGCGCCGGAGCTGGTGCGCAGGCTCGCCACCGTGGTCGTCGTGAGCCGGCCCGGCACACCCGAGCCCGACCCTGATCAGCTCGTGCTGGCGGGCCTTGATCCCGACCACGTGGTGCTGTGTCTGGCGGACACGCCGGACATCTCGGCGAGCGAGCTGCGCGAGGCTCTCTCCCGCGGCGAGTCGGTGGCTGAACGGTTGCCTCGCGAGGTCGAGCTCTTTGTGGTCCGAAAGGGGTTGTACGGGGATAATCGTTAGGTTGCCAGCACCAAGAAGCAGGGCCCCGCGCGCGGCCAGGCGAAAGGACTCCGCGCCGCGGCTCACGCCACTGCAGCTGGCGCGCCTGCTCCGCAAGGCAGCGGTCGACAAGAAGGCATGGGACCCGGTGGTCGTCGACGTCCGCGAACAGACGTCGGTCGCGGACTACTTCGTGATCTGCGAAGGCGAGACGGACCGGCAGGTCCGAGCGATCGCCGACGGAATGGTCGAGGCCGCCAAGACGAAGGACCAGAGGCCGCTGGCGGTGGACGGGTATGACGACGCGGGCTGGATCCTCCTGGACTTCGACTCGGTGCTTGCGCATGTCTTTCTGCCGGGCGAGCGCACGTACTACGACCTGGAGAGCCTGTGGGCACCCGCCGCGAAGCGCCGTAAACAAGCCACGGCATAACGAGGTATGAGAGGAAACCATCCGGGTTTCCTCTCATATCCGTAACCAGCGTCGCGAGGGCGGCCGGGTTTACCCCGGCCGCGACTTTGTCCAGATACCTGCCAGTCGTCACCACGACTGATTACTGGAAAGATCCCATCGATATACCGGAAGGAGAGCAGACACTGCCGCAAAGCGGCACTGTCGATGAGAGGAAACCATTCCGGGTTTCCTCTCATTTTTCAAAGCAGACTTGCGTATCGGTCGTAGATCTCGCGAAGGTCGGCGGGCGGCTCGACGCGGTGCTTCTTCATCACCTCGAAAAGACTCAAGATGATCTTCACGCCGGCCAGCGTGACCCCCTTCTCGCGCGTGAGGTGCTGAATGACCTGCACCTTGCTCACATCGCGTTGCGAGTACCGGCGCCGATTCGTGGTCGTGCGATAGGGCTCGATCAGGTGTGCCTCTTCGTACAGCATCAGGGTGCGCGGATGGGTCTCCAGGATCTCGGCCGCGACGCTGATCGTGTACAGCGGCTTGTCGAGATCGCTGAAGGACTGGTGCTGGGCGCGCGGTACTCGGTTGTTCACGGCGGCTACTGAAAGCTCTTCAGGACCTGGATGATGGCCGGTCCAAGCAGCACGATCCAGAGAACCGGGAATATGCAGCCCACCATGGGAAACACCATTCGAGACGACGCCTGGGCCGCTCGCTCCTGCGCGCCCTGCCGCTGCCGGCGGCGCATCTCGGTTGCCTGCACACGCAGGAGGCGAGCGATCGGCACACCCATCTGGTCCGACTGGACGATCGACTCGACGAGATGGTGGAGGTCCGGAACGCCCGCCGCGTCCGCCATGTGCTCGAGGGCGGCCATGCGCGGACGGCCAAGGCGAATCTCGCGCAGGACCTTGCCGATCTCGTCGCCGAGCGCGTTGTGGAACCGTTCGGTGATGCTCAGCAGCCCTTCGTCCAGGCTCATGCCGGACTCGACGACAAGCGTCAGGAGGTCGGTCGCCTCCGCCAGAGAGCGCTGGATCTGACGGCGGCGCTGAGCGATGCGCTGGTCGAGCCAGATGTTCGGCGCGACGTATCCGAACGCCGCGAGGAGCGCGCCGAGCACGGGAGCCGTGAGGAGCACGGGGAACCCGATTTTGATCACGACGCCCAGGGCGAGCCCGGCGATCGCCAGCAGCGCGGCCAGGCTGTAACGCAGAGCCTGGAAGCCGGCGGGCGTCAGGCCGCCCGGGTCGCCGGCGCGGCTCAACTTCTGCCGGACCTGCGCCGCCGCGTGCGCGGGAAGCCGGCCCGATACGGGGCGAAGGACCGACTCGAGCTGTTTCAGAAAGGGCTGGCGCGCGGCGGGGGCCGAGACCAGGCCGTTGGCGGTGGCGGTCGCCCGGAACTGATCGATCGCAATGAAGTACGCGGCGACTATCGCCGCGCATATCGCGCCAGTGGCGAGGGCTATCGCCATATCAGGACTCGAGCGCTGTCATGCGCCGGATGAGCAGGTTGCCGACCAGGATCATCAAGCCCGCGAACCCGAGCAGCACGTACCCAATCCATGAGCTGGTCATCGGCGCGTAGTAGCCGGGCACGAAAACGTACAGGCCGAGTGCCAGCAGGATCGGAAGCCCGGTGATGATGCTGGCCGACGCGCGGGACTGCGCCGTGAGCACGCTCATGTCGCGCTTCGTCTGAAGCCGGTCGCGCAGGGTGTCGGAAATGGTGTCCAGCACCTCGGCCAGGTTGCCGCCCACGCGAACGTGAAGAAGGATGGCCGTCACTATGAACTCGAGGTCCGGGCTGTTGATGCGAAGGAGAAGGGCGCTGAGCGCGTCTTCGACCGATGTCCCCAGCGTGATCTCCGTCGTCACCCGCTCAAACTCGGTCGACACGGGCGGCTGCGACTTCGCCGCCACGGTTTCCAGCGCGCGGTCGATCGCGTAGCCGGTCTTCAAGGAGTTCGAGAGAAGCTGCAGCATTCCGGTCAGCTGGTCGTTGAAGAGTGTCTGCCGCCGGCGTTGCATGAACGTGACGATCAGAGGCGGCACGACAAAGCCGACGGCGCCGAGGATGATCGGGCCGGCCGAAAAGCCGAACCGGAAGAGTCCGATCAGCGCTCCCAACGCCACAGCGCCGATCCTGATCAAGAGGTACTCGGGCGCGGTGATGTTCAGGCCGGCGCGAGCAAGGTCTTCGGTAAGCGTCGGCTTGCCCTGGGCGCGCCGCCGGTGGCTGAGGTTCTCGGCGGCCGGCTTGAGCAGCCTGTCGACGAGCTCGCGGGGCGTGGCGCGCGGAGAGGTGGAGGGGACCGGCTGCCGGCGCCTCTCCTTGGAGATCTTGTCGATGCTCCAGAAGAAGACGAGGATCGCTGCTGCCATGGGCACGGCGACGAGCGTCTCCGGGGGGATGTTCATCGCCTAGAAGAGGCTCGGGTAGGCCGCCTGGATGATCTGGAGGGTCACGCCTTTGGCCGCCGCGATGCTCGGACAGGAAGGGTCGGGCGTCAGGTTGGCGTGCTGGAGGTAGTCCTGGTACGACTCGAGCGTGTACTTCAACGACGCGTACGTGAGGAACCAGGTGATGACCTCGGCCTGGCACTCGGTGACGACGACCGTCAGGCTGCTCGCGGCCGACGCCGTCCCTGCAGCCGCCGGGGTACCGACCTTGATCACGTGGAGGTTGGTGAAGATCGTCTTGGAGGCGACCTTCGCCCCGCTGGCCACGGTCGCGATGACAGAGATGTAGTCGTCCGGCTGGATGTAGTCCGCCACGCCCTGCTGCTCGCTTGTCGGGATCGTGAGGGCAACGTAGCCCGAAGGGATGGGGAGGTACTCGGATTGGGCGCCGAGCGCCTGGTTCGGCCTGGCGACCTCGTTTGAGGCAACGGCCTGGCCTGACTGGATCGAGACGAGGGGGATCGTCCCGGCGACGTCGCTGACCCGGCTGAAGTAGACCTTCGGGTAGGACCCTGGTACCGGGATCGACTTCAGGGCCAGGGCGTCCGGCGGAATGGCGATCCTGGGCGAAAGGTCACGGGTGGCGACCACGACCGTCTCCAACGGACTGCTGGAGGACTGGCTTGCGTTGAGAGCTACGAGGACAAAGGCCACGATGACGAGGATCGCAAGCAGAATGCCGAGGAGGGTGAACGGCCGGCGTGAGGTAATGGCGCTAAACGTCCGCAAGGCCGACCCATCATAGGCAAGATATCCGGGTGCCGCGCCCCCCTAACCTGATAGCCGGACGCCATGATTCGAGCCAGCGAGGGCAGTCGCTGGTGGAGTTCGCGGTGTCTTCCGTCGTGCTGGTCCTGCTGGTCGGTGGGATCGTCGACATCGGGCGCAGCATGTACGTGACCGAGACCCTTTCGAACGCAGTCCGGGAGGGCGCTCGCCACGGCGCGTGGTTCGATGCGCCCACCCAGACGAACCCGTACCTGGACGACTCGCTGATCAAAGCGACGGTCGATGCCGAGCTTGCCGCCGGCTCGCTGGCAGCCTCGATCCTGAAGAACCCTGGAACCACCTGCCCCTCGTCGACGGATGGAAACGCCTTCCACAACCCCCCTTACGTCTCCTCCGCCTACCCCCCGACCGCGAACCAGGCGTGGCTGTACATCTGCTACGACAATTCGCCCGGACTCGACTACGCGACTCCCGCGACGAACCTGGGCCAGCTCGACGTGAACGTCATCCTTCTTTATTCCTATGGCCCCCTGACTCCGGTCGTGAAGTCGCAATTCGGGATCTACCAGCTGGCCGCCAATCAGCACATGACGGTTCAGGGCTGATGCGACGTCGCGACGGTGAGCGATCCCAGGCCCTCATCGAGTTTGCCCTGGTGTCGCCCGTCCTTCTGCTTCTTCTGTTCGGCGTCATCGACATCGGGCGCGCGATCTTCTACTACGACACGATCGGCCACGCTGCGCGCGAGGGGGCGCGTGTGGCGGTGCGAGCCTCGAGCTCGCTGCCGACGAACGCGAACGTGCTCGCAGCCGTGGCGACCCAGATGAACGGTGTGCCGGTTTCGGCTCCCTGCCCGCAGGGTCCGATCAACCCGTCGACTCCCCCTTCGAACGCAGCCTGGCTTTACATCACCGAACCCAATCCGCCCAGCGCTCGCGAAGACACCCCGCCTCCCAATGCCCCGGGCGGGGAGTACCCCGCCGCGTCCAACGGCGCGTGCAGCGCCGTCAACCCGGCCACCGGGAACGATCCGCTCCAGGTCACGATCCGGTTCAACCTCGTTCTCATCACGCCGATAGTGGCGCAGGCGACCGCCAACCACATCGTGATCACGGCCGCCGCCGTCTTCAGGACGGAATACTGATGCCGTCCCGCGGCAGCCAGAAGGGCCAGGCCATCGTGCTCGTTGCGATCATGCTCACCGCCCTGGTCGGGATGGCGGCGCTGGCGATCGACGGCGCGCGGGCCTATGCGCTCCGTCGCGATCTCCAGGCGGCGGTCGATGCGGCGGCGCTGGCCGCGGGCGACCGCCTGCAGCAGGGTGGGACATATGCATCGGCCGAGGCTGCCGCGACCGCGATCTTCGGCACCAGCATCCGGCTGTACGGAGCGCCGTCATGCAGCCCCGGCTACGGTTCGCCGGGCGCCTTGCCGCTGGTCATCAGCTGCACGTACAGCGACGGCACCGTCCTCGCCGAGACCGTCTCGGGACTGGGCCCGCAGGGCTCGTCCTTCCGTCTCACCGCAACGCGAACGCTTCAGCTCCAGTTCGCGCGCATCCTCGCGACCGCGGGGAATCCGACGCTGGGCGCGTCCGCGACCGGGAGCGTGAACAACCTCCTGTACACGCCTGCCATCGGGGCTCTCGGGCAGGACGGCTGCGGCGGGGCGGCGGGGACCTCCATCACGGTCAACAGCTCGGGTTCCACGCTCGACGTGACCGGGGACGTGGTGGCAAACGGCACGATCTCGATGCCGGCCGGATCGTTGCGGGTGGCGGGCGACATCTATGCGCGGTGCCAATCCGTGGTGCCAGGGCTGGTCAGCACGGCGTGCTACCCGAGCGGGGCGTCGACACCGTGCACGTTCCCCGACGTGGCGGGCGCCGTGCGTTCCGGCTTCCGGCTGGCCGACCCGGTCTTCCCGGCTCCCGCCATAACCGGTGGCTCGCAGCCGAGGCCGGTCGACGACGTGGTCATCTATCCCGGGTCATACGCCGCGAACCCCGCGATCACGACTGATGGCTGCTACTTCCTCAGCGGAGGCGTGTATGGATGGTCTGCGGGCTACTCCAACACGGCGGGCTTCGTCAGCAACGAGCTGAAACCGCCCGACGAACCCAACCTCAACAACAACCAGACCCCAAGCCCGCACCAGTTCTGGGACACAAACGGCGTCAACTGCTCGGGCGCCTTCAAATTGACCGCCAACGGCGGCAACGCGATACGGAGCGGGAGCTGGGGGATCGAATTGACGTCGGTCCGAACCGATGTATTCGGGGGCGTCACGTTCACCCGCGAAAGTGCCCCCTCAGTCTGCCGATCCGTCATGGTCGCCACGGGCGAGCACATTGACATCTCGGTCAGCAACGTGCCCGGCGCGACCTCTTACAACGTGTACGCCGATCCTCCCCCCAACGCGTGCTCCGGCCCGTTCGGGCTGGCAGGCAACATCCCCGTCACCGGCAACGTCCAGAACAACGACACCACCGGATGCCCGTTTGGAGGCAGCGGGCATGGGCATGGGCGCGGGCATGGAAACAACTGCACCCTTGGCGACGAGGACGCCATCTTCGACTCGACCTTGCTCGGCGCCCTGTTCGCCCCGAACCCGCTGGCGCCCCCGGGAGTGGTCGGCGCGTATCCGCCAGATCCGGAGACGAGTCCGCTGCAAGGCAGCCTCCCGAACCAGAACCCGGGCCGCGGCAACGGGGTCACGGGTGATCGGGCCAACGAGAACAACTGCGACACCGCATCCGGCGGAGGCAGCACGTGCCCATCCGCCGTGACCCCCGGCGCCGTCGAGTTCTCGGTGCCGTCGGGTGGGTGCTACGTGAACAGCAATGCCGGCGACACCTACGTGTTCAGCGGCTACCAGTACAACTGGGTGTCGCTGTTCGAGCCGGGCGCCGGCACGCCACCCGCGAACACCTGTACCAACACGTTGGGCGGCGCGCAGAACTCCGGGCTGATCGGGTTCGTGTATGCCGCGGCCGCCGCGGTGAATGTCACGTCGGCGGACGCGTTCGACATTCCGGCGTCGGGTGGACTGATGGCTGACACCGTGAGCTTCACCGGGTCGCTGCCTTCGATCGTCTACAGCGCCGGGTATGCGCCGGTGCCACCCGCGAGCCGGCTCAGCGGCTAGGCCGGAGCTCCGGCGCGCTGGGATCGGTCTCCGCCGCCGGCTCGGTCTCGACCGGCGCGGCGGCGGCGGTCTCGCCGTTGGCTCTGCCGTTCTGCTCCGGGGACTGGTGTGGCGCTTCGAGGTGCGCCACCTTGCGGTGGAGACCGCTCACGATCCTGGCTTCGCCGAGATCCTCGTATCGCTCGGCGGCGCTCTTCCATGCTGCTTTCGCGTCCTCGATGCGTCCGAGGCCCCAAAGCGCATTCCCGCGTGATGCCAGGGCCTCCGCGCGTTCCGCCTTGCGATCGGCCGGCAGCAGCAGCAACATGCTGTCGACCAGCCGGAGCACCTCTTCGAAAGCCCCCGAGGCAAGAGCGTTCCTGGCCGCCTGGGCGAGAAAAGATGTCGTGCGCACCGGGTCCGCCGCCGTGCCGGCCTGGTACAGGTGGTGGCCGATCTCCGCGGCGTGCTCGGAAGCGGCTTTGCCGTACACACGCTCGAGGGTGTCCGCCACCGCGAGGTGATAAGCCTGGCGACGGGGCAGGGGCAGGCGGGCCAGCACCCGCTGGCGGACGATGTCGTGGGCGAACCGGAACGTCTCCTTCATCGCGGAGACGAGGAACCGGCCTCGAGTCGCCTCGTCGAGCGCGTCGCGCAGCTCGTGGCCCGAGAGCTCGCCGAAGGCTTCGAGCAGCGGGACGTCGAACTCGCGGCCGATGACGGCGGCGGCCACGAGCATGCGCTGAGCGGGTTCGCTCAGCCGCTCGAGCCGGCGGCCGACAAGACCCCTGACACTCTGAGCAAGCTCGAGGTCCTCTTCGCTGTAGCTCGCCTGGACACGCGAGCTGCCCTGCAGCATGGCCTCCGACTCCTGCATGTACAGGATCGAGTGCTCGACGAAGAGCGGGTTCCCTTCCGTCGCCGCCTGCAGGCCGGCGAGCTGCACCGGCGAAAGCGGCTTCTCGGCCATGCCTGCCGCCATCCGCTCGACGTCGTGATCGGTGAGTCGCGAGATGTTGAAGCGCTGGGCGCGCCGGCGCCGCAACAGCCTCGAGAGCACTGAGCCGAATGGCCGCGTCGAGTCGAGATCGGACTCCCAGTACGTGCCCAGGACGACGATGCGGCTTGTGCCCACGCGCTCGGCGAGATCGCGCAGCAACAGCACCGTCGCCTGGTCCGACCAGTGGAGGTCCTCGAGCAGGACAAGCAGCGGCTTGTGGCCCTGGACGTCGCTCAGGAAATCGAACACGCCTTTGAAGAGCCGCTCACGGACCTTGTCGGCCGGAAGGTCGACGCCCGCAGCCATGCCGCGGAGCTTGTGCCGGAGGCTCGGCGCCAGGGTCGCGAGCAGCGGACCGTCCTGCCCCGCCGCCTCGGTCAGCGCTTTGGCGGTCGACGCGGCGACGGCGGTGGCCAGGACCTCCCGGATCGGGCCGTAAGGCGCGCCGCCCTCCTCGAGTGCGCGACCGGCCAGGACCATCCAGCCCTTGCCGGCGGCCTCGAGGGCGATCTCTGACGCCAGGCGCGAAGCGCCGATGCCCGGCGCGCCCGCCAGGAGGACCATCGAGCCGCTGCCCGTGGACGCGCGCTCCATGATCATGCGGATGTCAAGGCGCTCCTGCTCGCGGTCCACGAATCCGTCCGCGGACGGGCGGACGTGGGCGACTTCCTTGACCTCGGTGGCCGTCACCTGGTGCAGGCGCCATCGGTCGGGGAACCCCTTCAGCTTGTATCGTCCGCGGAAGTCGAACTTCATCTCGCTCACAGGGCCGACGAGCTGCCGGACGATCTCGGAGACCAGGATCTCGCCACCCTTGGCCTTTCCAGCGACGCGGGCGGCGACGTTGACCGCCGCTCCGAAGATGTCGCCGGCCTCCTCGACCACCTCGCCGGTGTTGAGGCCGATGCGGATCTTGATCTTCCGCTCGGGGTGCTGCTTGCTGTAGTCGGCGATGGCCTGCTGAATGCCGAGCGCGCACTCGACGCCGTGTCGCGCCGAGCCAAAGCTGATCATGAATCCGTCGCCGAGACCTTTGATCCGGCGACCCGCATGCTCCGCGACCTTCTCGTCGATCACGGTCTCATACGCCTTCATGATCTCGTGCGACTCGGTGAAGCCGCGACTCGAAAGAAGGCGAGTCGACTCCTCGACGTCGGTGAACATGATCGTGACGGTGCCTTCGGTCTGACCGGAGGCAAGACCGCCGATGATCGTCTCGGACGTGAGGGGGGTCGCCGCGCTGACAGGCTGCCCGAGACCTTGCGCGACGTCGCGAAGCAGTCCCTGAGAAGCGCGGAAGCCCGCCTCGCCCTGCGGGTAACGGACGGCCTGAAGGAGTCCCGCCTCCATGGCCTGACGAAGCTCGCGACCGGCCGACTCCCTGCTGATGTGCACCTCGCGCGCGTACTCGCTGGCCTTGAGCTCCGCGCCCTCGAAAGCCTGGGTGATAGCGGGCGCAAGCCGGAGGTTGAGGCTTCGCTTCGTGATCATGCTTTCGATCACCGCCTGGATCCTCCGCGTGGCCCCCGCGTGGCTGGGCCCGTCGCCCGCGCGGACGGTCGGCAGCATGCCGGAGAAGCCGCTCGAGGCGGCGGCGAGCTGCCCCAGCGCCGTCGTGGCGCGGGCCATCGCTGTCGCCGCCTGCAGGGCCTGCGTCGCGTGAAGGCCTGACTCGAGGCCCTGGAGCGCCTCGGCGGGAGCAGCGGAGTAAGCAGGTGGAACGCTCTGCGGCGGCAGGACGAGTGGCGGCTGAGCCAGGGGCCGCTGGTCGGGCTGCGCGACGTAAGTGGGCGGGGGCGCGTATTCCGGTGGCGGGACGAAGGCCGGCGGCGGGGCATACGCGGGCGGCGGCGGCAGCGCGGGCTGCGCCTCGGCCGGTTGCGTCGGGGCCGCGGCCTGCAGGTCCGCGACCGCGGCGCGCGCGGCGTCGATCAGCTTGCGCATCTCCTCCTGCATCTCGGGTGTCTGGGCCGGCGGCGGCTGCTGGCTCGACGCCGCGGGCTGCTGGTTACTCGGCCGGTCCGAGCTGAACGGCACCACGACGACCTGGCGGACCACGTTTTCGGAGCCCGAACGCGAGCTGGCGATGAGCGGGTCCTTGACGACCGGCATCATGCTGTCCGACCCCGCCGGGATGAAGCGCGACTTGGCAGGGTCGAACAGGTCCTGGTCGACCTGCACGCCGTAGAACGCCGCCTTGTCGAGCGACGTCGGCACGTAGCCGGTGGCGTTGTACTCCAGTCGCAGGTCCGGGCCCATGCCGAGCAGGAAGATGTCGCGGAGGATCGGGCCGTTCGAGTCGTAGCCGACGACCTCGGCGATCTGCGCGATCTTGCGCCGGCCGTCGGGCATGCGCGCCTGGTGGACGATGAGGTTCACGGCGGAGGCGATCTGCGCGCGCACGGCCTCGAAGGGGATGTCGATGGAGGCCATCATCACCATCGTCTCGAGGCGGGACAGCGCGTCGCGCGCGGAGTTGGAGTGGATCGTGGACATCGAGCCGTCGTGGCCCGTGTTCATCGCCTGCAGCATGTCGAGCGCCTCGGCGCCGCGGACCTCGCCGACCAGGATTCGGTCGGGACGCATCCGGAGGCTGTTGCGCAGCAGCTGCCGGATCGTCAGCTCGCCCTTGCCTTCGACGTTGGGTGGGCGGTGCTCGAGCGCGATGACGTGAGGGTGCTCGATCTGCAGCTCCGCGGCGTCTTCGATCGTGATCACGCGCTGGTTGTGCGGGATGAATCGCGCGATGACGTTGAGGGTTGTGGTCTTGCCTGAGCCGGTGCCTCCGGAAACCAGGATGTTCATGCGCCCGAGCACGGCGGCCGAGAGGAATTCCGCCATCGCGGGGCTCAAGCTGCCTTCGTGCTTGAGGTCTTCGATTCCGAGCACGGCGTCCTTGAACTTCCGAATCGTCAGCGCCGGACCATGGATCGCGGCCGGCCGGATGATGGCGTTGACGCGGCTCCCGTCCGGCAGGCGCGCGTCGACCATCGGGTTGAGGCCGTCGATGTGACGCCCGGTGGTCGCGACCATGCGCCGGATGGTTTCGAGCAGCTGGTTCTCATCCTCGAAGCGGACATCGGCTTTGGTGATGACGCCGCGACGCTCGATGAAGATCTGGTCCGGGCCGTTCACCATGATTTCGCTCACGGACCGGTCGTGGAGAAGGCTGTCCAGCGGTCCGTAGCCGACCGCCGCGCGCAGGATGATGTCGGCGAGCGCCGACTTCTCCTGTGAGCTGAGCAGGATGTTGTCCTCGAGCAGGAAGCGATCGAGGTGCGTGCGCACGGCGCGGGAGAAGGCAAGGGTGTCGCCGGTGGTCAGGCCCACGTCGCGTATCAGAGCGAGGCGATCGCGAAAGTCGTTGGCGAGCTTGTTGAGATCGCGGCCCTGCCGCGCGGCGGCTTCCAGAATGTCGGATCGGCGACGCTGAGGCTGGACGGAGAGCGTGCCGGTCGCGGCCCACATGTCGACGAACTGCATCTCGAGCAGGGAGCTCGTCGCCGCAACGGCCGGGATCACCCGCTGCACCTCTGTCAGCCGGATCTTGATGGAGATGCCGTCGCCGTCGGGTGGCTGCCCGGGCTCGATGTACGCGGCGATCCATTCGCCGTCTCGGAACCTGAGGATGGCCTTGCGCGCGGCGCTCTTCTCGCCTGGGTCGGGCTCGAGGTTGGGATCGTCGGAAGAGCCCAGAACGACGTACTTGATCTCGCGGTTCGGGATGATCCGGGGCCGCGTGTCCGACGGCGTGTAGATCGGAAAGCCGGCGGGAGTGAGCGTCCTGGCGTCGGATTCGCCATCCTCGAGACCGCCGTCCAGCCGGTGGACCGTGACCTTGAGCCGCTGTGTCTGGACGCCATCCTGGGCGCGAGCGGAAACGGTCGAGGGGGAATCCTCGGCAGACTGCTCGGGGGAAGTCTCGGTCCTGACCTCGCTCATGACGGTGGGGGCGGCAACGATGCTAGCACCGGCCTCCCGCGGTTCCTTCGAGTTAAAGAGGTTGGTTCGGTCAGCCCCCGAATCGCTCCGGCGGCCGGCGGCGGTCAAGGACCCATTTCGAACCCGGCATGCGCTTGGCGACGCCCTTCACCTCGGACGCGCGGGCGGCGAGCGCCGCCGCGCTCGCGTAGCGCCCCGGTTCGGCCATGACGATGCCTATCGAGACCGACACGAGCGGCGTCCGCAGGATGTTGCCGTTGCGTTCCTCGGATTCGATCCATCCGCGATCCCGGTCCTGCGGGTCGTAAAGGGCAGGCACGGCGGCGTCGAATCGCCTCGTGATCTCGGTTGCGATCGACTCGGCCAGGCTGGGCTCGGTCAGGATCACGAAGTCGTCGCCACCGACGTGACCCGCAAAATGCTCCTGCGAATAGTTCTCCTCGAGGACCTCGAGGATGATCGTGGCCAGCGTCTTGATCACGTCGTCGCCGCGCAGGAATCCGTAATGGTCGTTGTAGCTCTTGAACGCGTCGATGTCCGGGTACAGGACGGCGAAGCGCTGGTCCTTCGCGAGACGCCGGCTGACCTCACGCAGGATGTCGCTGTTGCCGCTCATGCCGGTCAGAGGGCTGAGCTCACGTGCCGAGGTCGACCGGGCCATCACCGCGCGAAGTCGGGCCACCAGCTCCTCGGGAATGAACGGCTTGGTGACGTAGTCGTCGGCACCCGCGAGCAGGTGCTCGACCTTGTCCTTGAGCGAGTCGCGCACGGTCAGGAACACGACGGGGATCAATCGCGTGCGAAAGTCCTCACGCAGCTCGGAGAGGATCTGGTCGCCGGTCATGTCGCCGAGCATGAGATCCAGCACGATGATGTCCGGCCGCCATTCGACCGCGGCCTCGTGGGCGGCCCGCCCGTCGTTCACGGAAACGCATTCGAATCCGGCTCGGTCCAGGACACGCTTGACGAGTCGTGTGATCTGCTCGTCGTCGTCGACCACCAGCACCGTGGTGCGATGGGTCGCAGCATTAGGCGCCGGGGTGCCGCCGACGCGTCGGGCCACGCTCATGTGCCGCCGGAGGCCGGCGGAGCTCCCTCGGGCCTGCCGGATGGGTGAAGCCTCTCGGTGAGGGCTATCGCTCGCTCCGCGGCCGAACGCACCTCCTTGATGTCGGTCTTCACCGCCTCGGCGTCGCCGGCTTCGTCTGAGATGAGCTCGCTGTAGTTGATGATCACCGCGAGCAGGTTGCGGAACTCGTGGATCAGCGCGCGCCCCTCGTCCACCACGTGATCCCCTCCCGAGCTCACAGCCGCTTCACCAGTCGCCACCTGTTCACCTCACCGTCTCGTTCGTATCCAAGCTCGTCGAGAAGCGTGCGTGCCAGGACAAGGCCGCGGCCGTCTTCGCTCTCGGGCTCCGGCATGTTGCGCCCGAGGTGATTATGGACGGGCGGCCCCGGATCCGCGAACGATGCGCGCACAGTTTCTCCGTCGAAGCTGAGCTCGTATTCGACGGGGACCCCGGTGCCGCCAGGGCGGCCATGCGTCAGCACGTTCGCCCCGATCTCGCCGAGGGCCGTCTCGAAGAGCATCAGATTGCGGCCGTCAAGCATATTCGGAGCCGACTCGCGAACGCGTTCGATCGACTCGTGCAAAGTGTCCAGGCCCTCGTCGAGCCTGGTCAGCGTGGCCCGAAACTTGAAGGAAGCCTCGGCCACCTCTCAGATGCCGTCGAGGGCTTCCTCGACCGTCGCGTAATAGGGAAACACCCTGTCGAGCGTGGTGAGCTCGAGGACGACGCGCACCTGCTGGTTGGGGGCGGCCAGTCGCAGCTCGCCCTGGCTGCTGCGGATCTGCTTCAGCGCCGAGATCACGGAGCCGAGGCCGGTTGAGTCGACGAAGCTGACCCCCTCGAGGTCGATCACGACGCGGGGCGGGCCGTTCTTGACCACCTCGGTGATCGCGTCCTTGAGGGCGGGAGCGCCTGCGACGTCAAGGCGGCCGGTCGGCGCGACGATTGTCGCCCCGTTGTCCGCCTGGCGGGTCTGAACCTCGAGGGCCATGGCGTCAAGACTGTATCGCACAAAGTGGTCCCGCAAGCCTCACTACACTCTTGGCGGTGATAGAGACCCAGGGCACGCAGCGCCTTCTGGTCGTGGACGACGAGGAGGCCCTCGCCAAGGTCATGGAACGCACGCTCCGGAGCCGCGGTTTCGAGTGCGACATCGCCCTCAACGCCGCGGAGGCACGACGCTGCTTCGAAACGACGGATTACGCCATGGTCCTGCTGGATGTGCGTCTGCCTGATGAGTCGGGCTACGGCCTGCTCGAGGAGCTGCGAACGCGCCGGCCCGACACGGCCGTCGTGATGATCACGGGTGTCGACGACCCGGAGCTGGGCAAAGCCGCCGTGGAGCATGGCGCGTACTCGTACATGGTCAAACCCGTCGGGGCGACCCAGCTCTACCTTCTCGTCGTCAACAACCTGATGCGCCGGCGGCTCGAGCTGGACCACCGCGCCAACCTGGACCGTCTCGAAGCCATGGTCACAGAGCGAGGTGAGCAGATGCGGAACGCGGCCGCGGTGCAGGCGGGGATGCTGCCGGCGTCGCCGTTCAAGGGCGACGGCTTCGAGCTTGCGGCTCACTTCACGCCCGCGCGCGAGATCAGCGGGGATTTCTACGACTGGTACCGGGGGGCCACGGGCCTGCTCATGGTCACCCTTGGAGACGTTATGGGCAAAGGCCTCCCGGCGGCGCTGATGATGGCCACCGCCCGCGCGGCACTGCGGGGCACGTGCTCGGTCGACACGCTCGGCACGGCTGTCACGCAGGCCGCGGATGTCATGTCCGCCGCGCTCCAGGTGAACCATGCGTACGTGACCGTCTTCCACTGTGCTTACGAGCCGGCAACTGGTCGCCTGAGCTACGTCGACGCCGGGCACGGACATGCTCGCCTGCTGCGTGGCTCCTCCGGCCAGGAGCTGCTTTCCGAGCGGAGCGCCCCGATCGGGATGTTCCCCGACGTCACGTTCAAGGTCGGGCAGGCCGTCCTGAACCCCGGCGACACGCTGGTCGTCTTCTCGGATGGACTCCTCGACTTGAGGCCCGACCTCGCGACCAAGGAGGTGCAGCTTCCCCAGGAAGCTCGCATCGCCGGCAGCGCGCAGGAGGTCGTGGATGTCCTGGCACGGGGCGCCGCCGTCAAAGACCTGTTCGACGACGTCACCGTCGTCGCTCTCAGGCGGCCGTCCGCTTAAGCCTGGTTTGCCGTTCGCGTCCCGGCGTTGCCGCCGAGATGGATGCGCAACGCGTCGAGAAGCTGCGACGGCCGCACCGGTTTGACCATCTCGATGTCGGCGCCGGGCACGGGAACGTGGGAGTGGCCGGCCGACGTCAGGACGATCACGACCAGGTCCTTGAGCGAAGGGTCGGCGCGAATCTCCTGCGTGACCGCCGCGCCGTCCATCTCCGGCATCATCCAGTCGACGATCGCGACTTCGAAGGCGTCATCACGACCCGCGTGACCCCGGATCTCGCGTAAGGCGTCACGACCGCGCTCAAAGCCGCGCCCGCGCATCCCCCACGACTCCAGGTAGCGCTCCAGGATGGCGCGGTTCGTGCGGTTGTCGTCGATGATCGCGACTGCGGTCCCGGCCAGGTTCGTGAGCTCCTGCGCAGGCGCCGAGCTCGAGTCCGGCTCGCGCAGCAACGCGGTGAACCAGAACTTGCTGCCTCTGCCCTTTTCGCTCACGACGCCCATCTCCCCGCCCATCAGCTGGGTCAGCATCCTGGCGATCGCCAGGCCAAGGCCGCTTCCGCCGTGGCGGCGGGTCGTCGAGGTGTCGAGCTGCGAGTAGACGGCGAAGACCCTGGCCTGCTCTTCCTCGCTGAGCCCGACACCGGTGTCTTCGACGTCGAAACGCAGCGCCACGCCCGGCCCGGGAGTGGCGCCGAGGCTCACCCTGACCACTACCTCGCCGGAGTCGGTGAACTTGACGGCGTTGGCGACCAGGTTCATCAGCACCTGGCGCAGCCGCCCTGGGTCGCCGACCAGCTTTGGCGGGACGTCGGGAGCGATGTCCAGGGCGAGCTCGATCCCCTTGTTGGAAGCCGATTCCGCGAACAGCGCGACCCCCTCCTCGGTCACCGTCCGAGGGTTCAGCTCGACCGCTTCGAGGCTGATCCGTCCGGTCTCGATGCTCGAGAAGTCGAGGATGTCGTTGATGGTCGCCAGCAGCTCGTCGCCCGATTGCCTGACGGCGTCGACGTACTCGAGCTGCTCGGCCGTCAGCTTCGTCTCGAGAAGCAGCCCGCTCATGCCGAGCACGCCGTTGAGCGGCGTGCGGATCTCATGGCTTAGCGTCGCAAGGAACTCGGACTTGAGCCTCGTCATCTCCTGGAGCTCGTGGTTTCGCTTCTCGAGACCGGCCAGCAGCTCGGACTTCTCCGCTTCCGCGCCGGCCGCCGCCCGGCGGCTTCGTTCCAGGTCCGCGACCACCCTGCGGACCAGGATGCCGAACGCGACCAGCAGCAGCGCCTCCAGCAACGCGGCGGCTGGGTCGCCCGACGCGGGATTGACGAACGTGACCAGCAGCAGGTCGGCAACGGCCAGCACCGCGCCGACCGCGAACTCGACCCACGTGTAGTACAGCGCCAGGAAGATGAGCGGGAGCAGGACGAAGGGGAACGAACGGACGATGCTGAGGCTGAACTGCACCTCGAGCGCGAAAGCGACGGCCAGCCCGCCGACCGGTGAGACCGCGTGCAGGTAGCGCGGCACGCGCTCCCACGGGACGACGACCAGGGCGCTGCCGAGCACGGTGATGAGGACTGACGAGGCGACGCCCAAAGCCGTCCCCGAGGCCCACAGCGGATACATGGCGAGCACGAAGCCGCCCACGATGGGAACCGACGTCACGGTGCGGTTGGCCGCGGCGGAATCGAGCTCCGCGAGAGGAATGATCACCATGAGCGTCCCGACCGCCATCGCCCCTGCGAGCGCGAAAGAGGTGGTGATGGCCGCGAAGCCGTGCAGGCTCACCAGGCCCACGATCGCGAGCCCGATGAACGGATAGACGCGCCGGCTCAGTCCCTCGGCCTTGAGCGGGGTGTCCAGGTACTTCAAATTCGCAGCCGGCAGCAGCTTAAGTCACCGGACGTGAGAAGCCAAGCCAAAAGCCGGCTTAAGTGGGGTCTGGGCGAAAATGCCGGGGCTACACTTTGGGGCCTGCGCACCTTCCAGTCCGCCAGGGGGGGCGAGGCCACTGGAGCATTACCGGGACCTGTTAGGCGCGACGCGCCGTGGACGAGGACCCTGGTCCGTCGAAGCACACCCTTCGTCGCCGTGGCAATCGTGTTCGCCGTCCAGGCCATTACCGGCGCCGGACCCGTGATCGCTTTTCCTCTGTACCTGGCCGTCGTGATGATGTCCGCCTACCGCCTCGCGCGCATCGAGTCACTGGCCGTGGGCGCCGTCGCCGGCGTCGCAATCGTCGCGGTGCCTGGTCTGGTCGCCGGCCAGCGGGCTGATGCGATCGCGGCGATCATTCTCGCCGCCGCCCTCCTCGGGATCGCGTTCGCGGTCGGCGAGCTCGTTCAGCGGTCGAAGGATGCCGCCGCGATCAGCAGCCGGACCATCGACACGCTGAACGTGGAGCGGCAGCGACTCGAAGCACTTATCGAATCAGCGTCTGTGGGTCTCGGCCTGGCGGCGCTGGACGGCGCTTGGGTGCGCGTCAACGACCGGCTGGCGGCGATCGCCGGGCGCGGCGCCGACGAGATGGCGGCGACCAGCTTGATCGATCTCGTAGCCGAGCGCGAGCGAGCCGCACTCGAGTCGGCCGTCGCGATGCTCCGCAGCGGCGATGTGACTCGGTGGGATTCCGAGACGGTACTTGCGCGGCCCGACGACCGCGAGGTCGCCGTCGCGCTGTTCGCAGCCCGCACGGCCTCGACGGACGCTCCGATGCTTCTCGTGCAAGCGACGGACATCTCGGCGCGCATCCACGCCGACGCCATCCGTGACTGCGCCGCCGCGGTTCGTCAGGTGATCGCAGGCTCGCTCTCGTGGGAACAGTCGATGCCGCAGGTCCTGGAGGCGGTCGCGAGCCATCTCGGCTGGTCCGTGGCGATCCACTGGACGGTCGACACCGATCGCGGCGTGCTGCGCGCGCGAGAAGGCTGGAGCCAGCCCGGCGCGCTCCTGGAGGCGTTCCTCGAGGCGAGCCGGCGCACGGTGATCCCGGCCGGCACGGGCCTGCCTGGCCGGGCCTGGCAGGGCGGCGTCCTCGCCGCCGAGCAGGACGCCCTGCCCGGCCTCCAGCCCGAGCGGGTGGAAGTCGCGCGCAACGCCGGGCTCAGGTCGGCGCTGGCGTTCCCCCTTCTCGACACGGGCGTCGTCATAGGCGTGATCGAGCTGGTCGCCACCACCGAACGCGTCGTGGACGAGGCCGAGGTCACCATGCTCGCGGGCATCGGGGTCGAGATCGGTCAGTTCATCCGCCGCTCCGAGACCGCCCAGGCGCTCCGCCGGAGCGAGGCCGACCACCGCGCGATCTACGAGCGCTCTCCCATCGGCATCGCTCGAATCGGGAGCGAAGGCGACCTGCTGGAGGCAAACCCGGCGCTGCTCAAGATGCTCGAGCACGACGAGGCCACCATGCAGGGCACCGTCTGGCACGACCTCCTCAGGGCGTACGACCAGGCGGCCGCGCGACATCATCAGGCGCCGCTCCTGGCCGGCATCTCCGACGGAGGCAGCGTGCAGATTCGCGCGGCCACCGGTGGAGGCAGGTGGTTGTGGCTGCAGATGACGGCGACGTCGATCCCGGATTCGAGCGGCCGCCTCGAGCACGTCCTGGTCCTGGTCGAGGACGTCACCACCGTCCGCGAGACCTCGGACAAGCTCGCCGAGGCGCTCGAGGCTCAGCGCGACGCGAACATCAACCTGGAGAAGCTCGACCGGACCAAGAGCGAGTTCCTGAGCATCGTCAGCCACGAGTTCCGGACGGCGCTCACGGGGATCCAGGGATTCAGCGAGCTGATCCGCGACGGCGGCCTCGAGGCGGACGAGGTTCGGGCGTACGGCGCCTACATCTTCAACGACGCGGACAGGGTCAACCGCCTCATCGGTGACATGCTCGACCTGGACCGCATGGAGTCCGGCCGGATGACCATGCGGACCGGCAACGTCGACATCAACGAGGTACTGAACGAGGCCATCGCCAGGGCCGTGCCGGGTGCGATCACCGTCGACTTCAAAGCCGACCTGGACCCTCGGCTTCCCGTCGTGGCCGGGGACCGCGACAGGTTGATACAGGTGGTGAGCAACCTGGTGAACAACGCGGTCAAGTACTCGCCGGAGGGCGGTACTGTCACCCTTTCCAGCCGCGCCGAAGAGGGTTTCGCCTTGATCAGCGTCACCGACAGCGGCATCGGGATCCCCGCCGACGAGATCGGCCACGTGTTCGAGCGGTTCCGCCGGGTGCGCAGCGGGGCCGCCCAGTCGATCCCCGGGACTGGCCTTGGCCTCACGATCGTTAAGCAGATCGTGGAGATGCACGGCGGCAAGATCTGGGTGGAGAGCGCAGTCGGGATGGGCTCGTCCTTCCACTTCACGATCCCGCTGGCGGCCGAGGCGGCCGCACCGCTGCAGCTCCACCATGGGTGACGCCGGTGCCCTCGTTGGGACGCCCCCAATCACCGTGCTCGTCGCCGACGACAACGACGTCGCGCAGCGGCTGTGCAGGCGCGTCCTCGAGAAGGCGGGGTTTGGCGTGCTGATCGCGGGTGACGGGCTCCAGGCGGTCGACTCGGCGCTGAGGCAGCGGCCGGCGATGATCCTGATGGACGTGGCCATGCCGGGGATCGACGGCCTCGAGGCGATGCGGCGGATCAAAGCCGAGATCCCGAGCATGCCGATCGTGATCGCGAGCGCGCACTCGATGGCCAGCGACCGCGAGCGCTTCCTCGCCGCCGGCGCCGACGACGTGCTCAGCAAGCCTTTCCGGCTGGCCGACCTCGTATCAATCGTGCAGAAGCTCGCCCGGCCAACGCAGTGAAAGACCTGACGGGGACAAGGCTCGGCCAGTACGAGATCGTCGAAAGGCTGGGTGGAGGCGGGATGGCAGTCGTCTATCGCGCCGTCCAGCAGCCGCTGGGGCGTGAGGTGGCGCTGAAGGCGCTTTCGTCCGAGCTGTTCCAGGACGAGGGCTTCGTCAAGCGCTTCGAGTCGGAAGCCAAGACTCTGGCCAAGCTCGATCACCCCAACATCCTTCCGATCTACGACTTCGAGGTGCTCGACGGCACGGCCTTCCTGACCATGCCGCTCATCAAGGGCGGCACGCTGCGCGACATCTTGAACCACGGTCCGCTCGACCCCCTTACCGCGTGGCGCTACCTGCGCGAGATCGGTGATGGCCTGCAGCACGCGCACGACGCGGGCATCGTCCATCGCGACCTGAAGCCGACGAACGTCCTGATCCACTCCGACGGCCGCGCGATGCTGGCGGATTTCGGCCTGGCGCGCGGTGCCGGCCAGCCGACGCACCTGACGACGATCGGACTCGCGATCGGGACGCCCGGCTACATGGCGCCCGAGCAGGTGATGGGCCACGACGTCGACAAGCGGGCCGACATCTACGCGATGGGGGTCCTGACTTTCGAGATGCTTACCGGGCGCCTGCCCTTCATCGGCTCGAACCGCATGGAGGTTGCGTACGCGACGGTCAATTCGCCCTTGCCTTCGGCGGTGAATATCAACCCGTCGCTGCCGGACGAGCTCGACCAGCTGCTGGCCAAGGTCCTTGCGAAGAACCCGGACGACCGGCCGCAAAGCGTGCGCGACCTTCTCGGTCTGATGGCGCGCTTGCCCCAACGGCGGGCGAATGGCGGATCACCCGCGCCCGCCGCGGCGGCGACTCCGGCGCCTTCGACGGGCGGCGCAGTGGTGCCCCGACCCACGCCGACGTCAAGCGGTCCGGACACGACCCAGATGCGCGGAGTGATCTCTTCGGCGGCGGTCGTACACGGTTCGCCACCGCCGAGCGGCTCGGGCGGGGGGTCGTCGACAGTCCGCACGCTCGAGCTGATGGGCGTGAAGCCCGCTCGCGCCCGCGGCCGTTTCATCCTGAACTCACACTTCAGCAACTTCGTACATGTGGCACGTGACGTCACGGGCGACCGGTGGCCCGAGATCGCGTACGCATCAGGCCTCGTGCAGTTCGTCGAGCAGGACCCGCCGCATGACGACCAGCTGTCGTCTCCGGTCGAATCGCTGAGCCGCCTGAATGAAGCGTTTGAAACGATCTACGGGCCCGAGGCCGAGGACATGATCAGGGCTTGGGGCCGGCGCGCGACCGAGCGCTGGCTGGCCGAAGGCAGGCATGGGATGGGCGGTCCGCGCCGGCTCGTGCCGGGCCGGCAGCGAAGGCTACAGGGAGTGGTCAAGAACTTCACCGAGGCGATGGACAACGTGCGTGGCGAGCACACGCACGCGTGGCTGCAGGTGGACGAGCGTCAGTTCTGGCTGGTGCACTTCTCGAACATGTTCGCCCTCGGCCGGATCAAGACCGTCAAGTCCTGTCACGTATGGACGGCGAGCATCGAGGCGATCCTGCGTTGGGCGGGACTCGCCAACGACTGGTACGTCGAAGAGGTCGAGTGTGGCTCGGTGACGGGAACTTTCGACTGCGCGTTCGCGATCCGGGCTTCTGAAAGCTAGGCCCGCCCTCCTCGATCGTCCCGGCACGGAGAAGGCCCCCCACCCGCGGCAGAGGACCTTCAGAAAGGAGGGAGGGCAGATCTTCCACTCCTGATCTTACGCCCGCCGTGGCTCGTCCACACGGCGGGTTTCGCGCCGGTCGAACCGGCTCTTCTAGAGTCATGACGTGAGCCTGTTCGCCATCGATGTCACGGCATGCTGGCGACCGCAGCGCGTCGGGATGCTGACGGTGGCGGTCGAGCTTTCCAGAGCCCTGGTCGCCACAGGCGGCGGCGACCGCTTCACTCTGCTGTGCAGTCGCGAGCGTCCTGCGTCGCTGCGGGATCTCGACTGTGAGGCGGTGCTCGCGCCATACCGGCACGAGGTCGTGCTCAAGACGCGCTGGCTGCCGGAAATCGAAGCCCAGCTCGGCTGCGACGCGATCCTCTATCCGTACTGGCCGAGCCCTCCGTTCCGCCGCGCCGGCGCTCCACCCGCGGCGGTGTTCGTCCACGACCTCGCCTTCCGGCTGCGTCCGGCGGAGGTGCCCTGGCAGCAGCGCGTGTACATGCGCTCCACGCTTCCGGCCTCGCTCCGCCAGGCGGCGGCCGTGCTGGTCCCGTCCGAGACCACCCGCCGCGACCTGCTCGACCTGTATCCCATCGATGGGCTCGCGGACAGGGTCGAGGTCGTGCCGGAGGGACTGGCGCCGGCAGCGCCGGCGGGTCCGCTTCCCGAAGGCGTGGAGCCGGGGTTCATCCTCGCCGTCGGCACGATCGAGCCTCGCAAGAACTACCCGCGGCTGCTGGCCGCGTACCGC